>Ga0206131_10000008_pt1 | contig 323167 bp, 277 predicted proteins | sample Helgoland_Spring_FD_148636 | JGI IMG/M metagenome (GOLD analysis project Ga0206131, IMG submission 148636) | Pelagic subsurface seawater microbial communities from Kabeltonne, Helgoland, North Sea - Helgoland_Spring_Bloom_20160517_1 | ecosystem: Environmental > Aquatic > Marine > Epipelagic ...
ACCCACGCCAGCGGAAAACCTTGTCAAACGAGCAAAAAAGAAGCAAAAACCAACCAACGTCCGGGTGTCATGAATCATGGCGCAACGACCTCACCCCTTCGGTGTCATCTTTCATTGGCGCAACACGAAACACTGCCAACATAAATGCCAACACTCCAGAAGGTCAAGGAAGGTCGTCTATGAAAAAACCCCTGTAACTACCTTAGTATCAATACCCAGCAACTCCTTGGTCCTGGGTTCGAGTCCCAGTCTGCGTACTTTCTTTAAATTAACCCGCCTCCACCAAGGCGGGTTTTTTGTGTCCAGATGTCACCCACCTCAAACCCAGGCAGACTGGGACGAGAACTTTAGTTCGACTACACAAGCCGTCACGCATCGCGTCGCACCTTATCCTCCAGGCCGACGGAGGAGGAGGCCTGCTAGCACGTAGAGCCAGAGTAGGCGAAGGCAATCCCAGTCTGCGTACCATTTTTTAACCCGCTAAAGCCCATTGTTTTAGCGGGTTTTTCGTACACACGTATCACCCACCTCAAACCCAAGTAGACTGGGGCGAGAAGCTTGGTTCGACTACACAAGCCACGGCGTATCAAGCTGATGAAGTGATTATCCGCTATTTGAGCAAAAGCCGATTAATAAATTCTTGGCGACTCATGCTCGGCTTGGGTTTGTCTTTTTCCCAGTATTGCAGGTGGCATTCCACGCCGATTTCCCTGCATGCTTCGAGCATGATTTCTCCGAAGATCGGACTGTGAATTCCGTTGGATGATTTTGTTGTCGGGAACTCGCGGTTGACGTTGTAGAAAAGATGCAATGGCGGATCGTCTTTGCTGAGGTGGCTGACCGGGGAGCATCTCAAGACCAGTTCTTTGTGTTTGTCCCAGTTGTCCATGAGCTCCTGGGCGGTCTCGACCCCAAAAGGTTTGTAGGGCATTGGGTTACCGAAGGTTATTTCGCCGATACGTTTTTTGATCACAAAGGGATTCATAGTCGTCTGCGCTCCGGCGACTACGGCACCACTCACCCGTGATGAAAATCGTTCCACTGGGTCGCTGCTTTTCGCGTTTACCACATCTTCATGCAGAGCCACAAGCAGGCTGGAACATCCTCCCGCTGAACCACCGGTTACGACAATGCGTTTGGGATCGATATTCCATTCCTTTGCTTTGAATCGTAGAAATTGCACAGCACGTAGAGCCGAGTGAAGCATGGCTGGCTGCACCGCCCCTTCGTTGACAAGAGGATAACTGATAGAGGCCAAATGGTAACCTTGTTTGAGCTGATGCGGACGCATCGTCTCTGCCTTTTTGCCACCCATCCAGCCGCCGCCATGAATATCGAGTAATACGCCTGCGGGTTTCTCAGACTCGCATTGCCAGAAGTTAACCAATTCCTTTTTATGCGACCCGTATTTAACATTTTTAGCGGTTGGGACGACTCTGCTCGGTTTTTGATCCGCCGCATCACAGTCGATAGAAACAACTAGAGCAGCTGAAATACAAGTAACAAGCGAGACAAGCAAACGAATCATACTTCTACTTACGTGGCTGATGGGCATCCCATTATCCCCATTTCATAGGATAACAAATACATATCGATTTTCAGCTCGCACCCGCCTTGCTTACGTAACGATCGCTACTGCTGATGCGCGAGCAAACGTAGTAGGAAAAGCACTGGATAAGTTTCTTCTTCCGATGAAAGCCTTTCGCGATTCCGTTGTTCTTGGGGAACCCCGCATTTAATATCACATCAACAGTGGTCACGATGCAATGTCAGGACAAAGCTGACTCGGTGAGCTTGGTAAAGGCGGTAATGATTTTCTGCGGGGCGTCACTGAGCATGGTGCCCATGCCTTCACCGATTAGCGGGTTTTCTATTTCGTGAACAACTCACCAATCAGCCGACGATCGCCAGCGGCGCTGTGGTTTTCCACTGGCCGCGGGTAAAGTCTGGGAAATCCTGTGGCATCCCATCTTCGGCAACTGACTTGCGTGATAGAGGAGTCACAGCGGACCAGAGGCACCCCTCATAGACATTCTGATCAAGCGGCTGACCTTTGCGCAAGCACTCGACCACGCGAAAGTTCATGATTGCATCCATGCCGCCGTGTCCGCCCATTTTTTTGGCAACATCAGCCATACGCTTGTAGAGCGGGTGGTCAAACTCATCGTAGAACGCTTGTTGATCCGTAGACCAGCCATGATAATTGGTGCGATTCTTTTTGCCTGCGAGTTTTTGGAATAGCTTCTCAGGGAGTCCTTCGTTTTTGCCGTAGTCCAGCGCAATTCCGAACGGAAATCCTTTCCCCGTCCCTTTAGTTCCCTGGATTAGGTTGTGACGGGTGTAAGGTCGAGGGCTACTCTCATCCCACTGCACCATGATGGTTCTTCCCATGGTTGTCTTGATGATAGAAGTGTTTAAATCACCACCCTTTGTGTAATCGATCTTATTAAGTTTGCTGTCCGGTTTAAACCGCTTCTTGGCATAGAGCTCATGGTTACGAGCGGGAGATGAAAACGATACGAGGCGGCGGAAGTTGTCGTCAGTCCGGCCAATATTCATATACTGTGCCACAGGTCCAAGTCCATGCGTCGGGTAGAGGTTGCCATTTTCCTTAGCCCAATGGAGGGTGCGCCAGCTTCCTGTGCCGCGGCCTCTTTCAACAGCGCGCATTTGGCCGCGCAGCTCATGAATGTAGGCTGCTTCACCGTGAAGAATTTCGCCAAAGATTCCTTTGCGGCACATGTTGAGATACATGAGTTCCTCACGACCGTAATTCACATTCTCAAGCATCATACAGTGCTTCTGTGTTTTCTCAGATGTGTCGATCACGTCCCAGCACTCTTTAATGGATGTGGTTAATGGAACCTCGACACAGACATGGGCTCCGGCATTCATAGCATCGATCGCCATAGGTGCGTGCCATTCCCAAGGAGTAACGACGTAAACGAGATCAGGCTTGGTTTCGGCGAGCATCTTTTTGTAAGCAAACTTATCACCAGTATAAAGCTTCACATTCTGGTGGCGCGTGCCCTTGCCATTGGCTAAGACCTTTTTCTTGGCCCTCTCTGCCAGATCTTGATAGAGATCGCAAATACCTACAAATTCAGTGCCCTCAAAAGCTGATACATGGTTGTAATGTGTACCACCTCGAGCGCCGCAGCCGATGATAGCGACTTTGATTTTATCAAGTTTGGGAGCGATGAAACCACCCATGTATTTGGATTTTTCAGGCCGTGCAGGATCGGTCGCTCTGGCAGAAGCACTGGTAACTGCAAGACCGGTGGTGACACCACTGAGCGTCTTGATGAAGTTTCGGCGGGAATGTTTGCTGGATTTCATGGTTTCAACAATCATGTTGGATGATAAATGCCCAACTCAAAATATCAATAATTTGATAATTATGACTGCATTTTAACGATATCGATCATGACCCCACTTATCGGTTCTGCCGATAGCTTCTTGGGGTGTCCCCCATTTCTTTTTTAAAGCAGCGACTAAATGCCTGAGGCGAACCAAATCCCGCCTCTTCGGCGATGTCAGCTATTGAAAGAGTGGTGGTTCTCAGTAAGGCCATCGCACGATTAATCCTGTAATTTTGTACATAACTTCCTAATGAGATACCAGCGGCATCTTTGAAGACAGTACGCAACCGGGACTCTGATAGATTTAAAGCAAGAGCAAGATCGGCAACCAAGACATGACGCCCACGCATCTCCTCTAACAATCGGTTAATTTTATGCAACACATTATCAGGAGACTTAGGCGGCATGTCAGTGCGTGTTGCTTGCCCCTCGCTCTTAAGAGCAAGCAGGATACGCAGTAAGGCGATTTGTAATTCCTGGGCATCCTTCTCAGCGCGCCATCGATCTAACAACTGACGAATAAGATCCTGCACATCGGGAACCATCGTCACGACTCTGTTTCGTAACGGTTCAAGGAATCCGCCGGACTCAAGTTCGAAAGTGCAGAACAACCACTCGAGTTGCGATGAATCTAACTGGGCAAAGTGATGGAACTGATAGGGGTGAATAAGTAACGCTTGCCCCGGGCTGAATGGGTGCGATAAGTGATTAATTTGAATATGACCTTTCGTCTTAAGATTTAAACATAGCACAAACCGGTGGTGGGATCGGTTCTGCACAGCATTTTGTTGAAGTTCATCGCGACTTGAGCGACAAAACATAAGAATGCTTTTGGGCGATGGTAGTTCCTCATTTCCGACACCCTTGAAGTAATCGTTTGGTTCCTTCAGGTTGAGCAGGCTCTTCGGAATCGTATCCATCGCGAAAGTATTTTGGCACGACCACCCTAGCCAGGTCAATATTGTTAATTAATAGTCAATTTTGATAATTTATTGATATTTCCACATTCTCGTTTCATTCACCATAATGCGCCAGTTCTTACAAATCACCATCACCATGAAGATCTCCCCTACCTTGGATACAAAATTTTTGCCCGCTGTTTTATGGAACAGAGAGTTTGAAAAAGCAGCCAGCGAAAACGGTGCACCCGTGACACTCGGTCTACTACGTGACGACAAGGTCGTAGCGCGCCGAGCGGTTAAAATAACTGCGGATTCTGATTCGAGCTTCCGCTACATTGAGAGGATGCTAAAGACCATGCTTTGGTCAACAGGTGGCAACCGAATCCTTGTCGCCGGACCGGACTCACTCGTCGAGCAACTGCAGAACCACTACGCGGAATCGACTGTCGGTAAGTTTGATTCTCAAATCATTGGTGAAAAAATATTCAATCAACCTTTGAGTGTTGAGAAATGCTTGAAGGAAAACATCCCAGAACCGGTCAGTGACGGACAGGCACTTGGACGACATCTTGACGGTTGCCGTATCGGCTTCGACCTTGGCGGTAGCGACCGTAAGTGTGCTGCTGTCATCGATGGTAAGGTGGTATTTTCTGAAGAGATCAAATGGGACCCATACTTTGAGAAAGACCCCAAGTATCATTATGATGGCACCATGGACTCGCTCAATCGAGCTGCCGCTCACCTGCCGCGTGTTGATGCCATCGGCGGCAGCGCAGCTGGCGACTATGTAGACAACGAGGTTCGGGTTGCATCACTCTTTCGAGGTGTTCCAGAAGATCTATTTGAAAGCGAAGTCCGTCCGATTTTTGAAAAATTGAAGCAGGCTTGGGGTGGCATTCCGTTTGATGTTGTAAACGACGGTGAAGTTACTGCCCTTGCAGGTTCTATGTCGTTAGATGATAATGCCGTGCTAGGTATTTCAATGGGGACTAGTCTGGCGGCTGGTTATGTAACACCTGAAGGGAATATAACTTCTTGGATCAATGAGCTCGCATTCGTGCCAGTGGACTATCGTCCTAACGGCCCCGTTGATGAATGGTCCGGCGATGTCGGCTGCGGTGTTCAATTCTTCTCGCAACAAGGTGTCGCTCGCTTAGCTCCTCTCGCCGGCATCAAATTTGAGCAAGACACTCCTTTTGCAGAGCAGCTCGTGGAAGTGCAGCGACTCATGGCAGAGAATGACCCACGGGCACGAAGCATCTACGAGACCATCGGAACTTGCTTCGGATATGCTATAGCTCATTATGCCACCATCTATGATTTCCGAAACCTCCTCATTCTTGGTCGTGTGACCAGTGGCGAAGGAGGACAAATCATCATTGAGAAAGCCGAAGAAGTTCTAAACACTGAATTCCCCGATTTAGCATCAAAGGTGAGTATCAGTATGCCAGACGAACAAATGAAAAGACATGGCCAAGCTGTAGCGGCAGCGAGCTTGCCAATGATCAAATAACCGACATGGACAACCCCTTCTTAAAATTCGTAACCGACATCCAAAATGGTGTCGAATCTGCAAAAACGCTCGGTGTTTCAGGTAAACATGCGGCGGTGCAATCGGCTGATAAGGTTCTCATCTTTTCACCACATCCGGACGACGAATGTATCATCGGTCTGATTGCTTTAAGGTTGATGCGTGAGGCTGGCATGCAGGTGATCAATATCCCCGTAACCTACGGCAGTAACGAAGCCCGACATGCTGGCCGGGCCAAAGAACTGGACAACGCCTGCGACTACCTTGGCTGGTCTAACTACCGCGGCCCCAATGATCGTGCTGCCGCACAGCCAGAATGTTATCAATCGTTAGAAAAAGACGACATCATCGCAATTCTAACAGAAAAACAACCACGTGCTATACTAGTACCACATGCCAAGGATTGGAACTCACGACATATCTCCACTCATCATTTAGTGATGGATGCCTTGGCCGTCATGCCAGCAGACTTCATGTGCTCTATTATCGAAACAGAATTCTGGGGAGCCATGTGGGATCCCAACTTGATGGTCGAAGCCGATGCTGAATTACTTGCCGACCTCGTTGCTGCCACATCTTTGCATACCGAGGAAGTAGCGCGTAACCCATATCACCTACTCCTCCCATCATGGATGCAGGACAACGTCCGGCGTGGTGGAGAACTCGTCGGCGGTCAAGGTGGTGCCGCCCCTGATTTCAAATTTGCTACTCTTTACCGTCTGAGCCGCTGGGAAAACAAAACAATTCGCCAATGCCTCGACACAGGAACAATGTTGACGCTCACTGACAACCTCAAAGAAATCCTCTAATGGAAATTATTATAAATAACGATGCTGAAACTGGCAGCACAGCCGCAGCAAGAGTCATCGCACGACTGGTGCGCGAAAAGCCAAACGCCGTGATAGGTATGGCGACCGGCAGCACACCATTGAAGCTCTACAAGGAACTCATCCGCATGCACAACGAGGAAGGATTGGACTTTAGTGCGGTGACCACTTTTAATCTCGATGAGTATATCGGACTGCCAAAGGAACATGAGCAATCCTATTACCGCTTCATGTGGGACAACCTCTTTAACCACATCAATATCAATGCCAACAATGTCCACATCCCCGACGGAATGACTGCAGACGTTCCTCTCACCTGCACAGCATACGAAAAAACAATCGAAGATGTCGGAGGCATCGACCTCCAAGTGTTAGGCATCGGCTCTGATGGCCACGTCGGCTTCAACGAACCCACTTCATCATTTGCTTCACGCACCCGCATCAAAACCCTAACGCGCCAAACCGTGGCCGACAACGCACGTTTTTTCGAAGGTGATGAATCCCAGGTCCCCCGCCACTGTATCACGATGGGGATTGGCACGATCATGGACGCACGCATGAATCTCATGCTCGCCTTTGGAGAAGGGAAAGCAGAAGCTGTGGCAGCGATGGTTGAAGGATCTGTATCATCCATGGTGCCAGCATCGATCCTGCAGCATCATCCGACCGCAAAAATCTTTATTGATGAAGCGGCGGCGGCCAACTTACGTCTGGCCGACTACTATCGCTGGACATACGACGGCAAACCAGATTGGCAGGCAGATGCCTAACAAATAGGCAAGCCTGCCACGGCACATAGGCAAGCCTGCCTCCGGTCACATGGACAGCATCCACAACACGCTCAAGAACGTCGCGTCCAAATTTGCCCTCAACGGTGAGTTTATAGACGGCGAACCCTATGGCAGCGGCCATATTAATGACACTTACGCCGTGTCGATCAAACAAAGCGATCAGACTGCTCGATATATTTTCCAAAGGATCAACCACGAGATCTTCAAGAACCCAGTGGCACTGGTAGAAAACATCACCCGTGTGACACGGCACATTCACAACAAGCTCGAACAAGATAACACCTCTGACATCGATCGATGCACACTCACCTTGATACCGACGATTGAGGGGGATAACATTCTGATCGATACCGACGGACTCTACTGGCGTGCTTATATTTTTATCGAAAACGCAAAGACCTACGACATCATTGAATCAACGGATCAGGCGTATCAGGCCGCGCGTGCTTTTGGTCAGTTCCAGTGCCAGCTAGCTGATCTCCCCTCCCCTCGCCTACACGAGACTATCCCAAATTTTCATCACACCCGATCGAGGTTTGATGCCCTACTGAAAGCAGCTGACATAGACTGCTGCGAGCGAGTTGCATCGGCACAAGAGGAACTCGCATTCGCCAAGGACCACGAATCGGTGGTGGACGTTCTGCTCGACCTACAGGCTTCTGGAGACCTACCCGAACGCATCACCCATAACGACACCAAGCTAAACAACGTCATGATCGACGATGACACTGGCGAGGGCATCTGCGTGATCGATCTGGATACCGTCATGCCGGGAATAGCCCTCTACGACTTTGGCGACATGGTCCGCACGGCAACTAATACAGGCGCCGAAGACGAGCTTGATCTATCTAAGATCTCCATGGATATCGGCATGTTCGAGGCGCTCACCCTAGGATACCTCTCGGCAGCTGGCTCGATGCTGGTTCCCAAGGAAATAGAATACCTCCCGTTTTCCGGAAAACTTATCGCTCTGGAAACCGGTCTTCGCTTCCTCACTGACTACCTTCAAGGTGACGTCTATTTCAAAACCCATCGCGAAAGACATAATCTTGACCGCTGTCGAACACAGTTCAAACTTGTGCAGTCCATTGAAGATCAAAAAAAGGTAATGCAACAAATAGTGGCCACTACGACCGATACGCTCATTAACAACTAACTCAAATCCGTTTTACGATTTGAAAGCATTATTAAAACGCAATGCCTAGAGCGCCACACGGTATCTGGCACGGTTTGCCGCCAATAAGGTACTGATACCCCTTCATTTCCTGACACATATCCGCGTCATGGTTCTTGACTCTATGCTATATGACCCCTAGCTTGCCGCCCCGCTATACGCAGACTATTTTTTACTACCAGCCACCATGAACATTACCGTTGATAAGCAACTCGCTGAGTGCGCCGCCACTCTACGTGCCGAAATCCCCGCCGACAAAGCCAAGGACGAACGCAAAAAAATCGTGCAAGCATTTGGCTCGCAAGCAAAAATCCCCGGATTCCGTCCAGGTAAAATCCCCCAAACTGTCATCGAAAAGCGATTCGGAAACGATATCAAACAAGAGCTCGAACAGCGTCTGGTAAGTGCCGCCTGCCATGAGGCAATCCAGAACGATGATGAACTTAAAGTTCTAAATTTCAACGCTCCAGAAAGCATCACCCACGGAGACGACGGATCACTCAGCTTCACCATGCCTCTTACCCTTGCACCCAGTTTTGAGCTTCCCAGCTACAAAGAACTTGAAATCAAGGTTCCGCCAACGGCAGCAACCGACGAGGACGTTCAGCGTGAGCTCGACGGCGTGCTTGAGCGCTACGCAGAATACTCAGATATCGAAGACCGCGCGCTACAGCCAGACGATATCGCTGTGATCGATTTTACATCTACACTCGATGGAAAGCCGCTTGAAGAAGCACTTGGAAAACCCGCTGGTATTCTCGCAGGCAAGGAAGATTACTGGGTTCAAATCAAAGAGGACGCATTCCTGCCAGGCTTCGCCAAACAGCTCGAAGGTGCGGCGCTGAACGAACAGCGAGATATCACCTGCACTGTAGCCGATGGCTTCCCAATGGAAGAACTTAGGGGAACCGAAATCGTATTTGACGCCACTGTAAAAGGCATCAAAGAGCAGAAGCTACCAGAACTTGATGATACTTTCGTTTCCGATACTCTCCAGTTTGGTAAGGATAAAACAGTCGCTGATCTCAAGAAGCTTATCTCCGAGCAGATTACCCAACAAAAAGGTCAGCAAATCGAGGAAATGAAAGTCAACCAGATCGTTGAACAACTACTGGACAAAGTCGATTTCCCACTTCCAGAGGATTTGGTCAATGCCGAGGCGCAGAGCAGTGCCGACGAAATGGTTCAACGAGGCGCCCAATCAGGCATGAGTGATGAGGACATCGCCGCTGACCAAGCCGCTATCGTCGCCACCGCTCAACAGCAAGCACGCAATAACTTGAAAACAAACTTCATTCTCCAAGAAATTGCTAACGAGGAAAAAATCGAAGTTTCTGACACCGAGGTAGCACAGCGTGTAGCCGGAATGGCTCAGCAGCAGAAAAAAGCTCCCAAGGCCATGATGAAGGAGCTACAACGCTCAGGCCGCATTTCGAGCATCAGAAACTCCATCTTGATTGGCAAGGCGATTGACTTTCTTGTAGACAGCGCAAAGGTAGAGGAGGTCGAAACTGAAAAAGAAGATGCCTAAATCATAACGATTAACATATGAACATTCCTCACAACATGGATTCCACACCCAAGAATAACTACTACATACCAACCGTCATCGAGTCAGATGGCCGTGGTGAACGTGCTTTTGATATCTATTCACGCCTACTCAAGGACCGCATCATTTTTATCGGAACTGGCATCGACGATGGCGTTGCCAACTCGGTGATCGCTCAGATGCTCTTCCTCCAAATGCAGGACCCTAAGAAAGATATCCACATTTACATCAACTCTCCCGGCGGCTCAGTCACTGCAGGACTAGCAATTTACGATACCATGCAGTTCTTGACTTGCGACGTAAATACTTACTGCATTGGTATTGCTGCATCCATGGGTGCTGTGCTTCTCACCGCCGGAACCGAGGGCAAAAGATTCTGCTTACCCAACTCCCACGTGATGATCCACCAAGTTTCCGGTGGTGCACAAGGAACAGCTGCCGACGTCGAACGCACGATCGGATTCATGTTCAATCTGAAAAAACGTCTAAACAAAATCCTCTCTCATCACACTGGCAAATCCGAGAAACAGGTAGAGAAAGATGCCGACCGCGACAATTACATGTCCGCCGAGGAGTCTGCAGCCTACGGACTTGTCGATAAGGTATTGGAAAGCCGCAAAGAGCTTCCAGATGACACCAAAGCCGGTTCCGGCGATGACACGAAATAGACGGATACGTCATTTTAAGCATTTGTCACAGCGTGGAGGAAGCAGTATACTTCCCCACGCTGTTTTAGTTTCAGCACCATTATTCCACCAGATTTACCCACTCACATACAATGGCACGCAATTCCAACCTCACCATGTGTTCCTTCTGTGGCAAAAGCCATTCGGAGGTCAAGAAACTGATCGCCGGTCCCGCCGTCTATATATGCAATGAGTGCGTTGAAGTGTGCTCATCCATCATAGAAAAAGAGCTCGGTGGGCCCAAGCAAACGGTCGCTGACACCCACATCTCATCAGATGATGTACCCACGCCCGCAAGTATTAACAGTAAACTTGATGAATTCGTCATCGGCCAAGAATACGCCAAAAAGGTGCTCTCGGTTGCCGTTTATAACCATTACATGCGCCTTCGCCAACACCAACAAAACCCTGCAAAGGAATTCGTTGACGTTGATATTGAAAAATCGAACATCCTCATGCTCGGGCCTACAGGCTCCGGCAAGACTTTACTAGCTCGTACACTTGCCAATGTTCTGGACGTTCCATTCTCAATTGTTGATGCCACGACACTCACCGAGGCAGGATACGTCGGCGATGATGTTGAAAACATCATCCTACGCCTACTCCAATCCGCCGACTTTGATGTCGAGCGCGCCGAGCGTGGTATCATTTACGTTGATGAAATTGATAAGATTGGTCGCACCACTCAAAACGTATCGATCACTCGCGACGTCTCCGGTGAGGGTGTGCAACAAGCACTTCTCAAAATTCTCGAGGGAACTATCTGTAACGTTCCACCACAAGGCGGCCGTAAACACCCTCAACAAGAATACATTCAGGTAAACACTGAGAAAATTCTCTTTATTTGTGGTGGTGCATTTGTCGGCATCAATGACATCATCAGCCGCCGCCTAGGTAAACACGTTCTCGGTTTTCACGAGGGAGAGGCAACAGAGGACGAACTCAATACCGAGAACATAAACTTATTCGAAAAGGCAGAACCTGAAGACCTTCTTCATTTTGGCCTCATCCCCGAATTCATTGGTCGGCTCCCCATCATTTCCTCCCTTCGCGAGCTGACGGTCAACGAGCTAATCAAGGTGCTAACCGAACCAAAAAATGCACTTATTAAGCAATATTCCAAACTGCTCGCCATGAATGGCGTTAAACTCAAAGTGACCAAGGATGGCCTAACGGCACTTGCCGAAGAGGCTGTCAGACGTGGAACCGGAGCACGGGCACTGCGTGCAATCTTCGAGAAAATCATGCTCAATGTGATGTATGAGGTCCCCGGACGCGCCAATATTGAATCAGTTACCATCAACCGTGCCGTGGTCGAGGGCAACAAGCCCCCGATCCTTCGCAGGAAACGTGCTGACGCTGCTTAATCGTCTAGGACCAGTAGTCCGTCAGCAGGTGCACAGCACTAAACCAGCCAGAAATCCGCTAAACACCCAGTAGGCAGTGAGAACAGCTGAAATGTTAGCTGATACGAGATAAATCGGTGCCCGCAAAAAAACTCATTGCGTGTCAAGTAACCGTTGTCCCCAATGGTGCGCGCGAGAGGAATCGAACCTCCACGGGCTTGCGCCCACATGAACCTGAATCATGCGCGTCTACCAATTCCGCCACGCGCGCACATGAAGACGGGCGGAATGAAGCAGTTTGTATCACAGAATGCAACTACGATTTTTGCCGAATTCTACTAAAAACTCGACGTATGTCTTCGAGCATCAAATAGACTGATGGAACTAGAATCAGAGTAATCGTAGTTGCAAAAAGAATACCAAACCCAAGTGACACGGCCATTGGTATCAGGAATCTTGCCTGCATATCAGTCTCCAATAACATGGGCATCAAACCGGCAAATGTTGTTAACGAGGTAAGCAATATAGGTCTGAAACGCGCTGCTCCCGCGTGCCATACAGCATCCACTAAACCACAATCTTCAGCGCGGTGGCGATTCACATAATCCACAAGCACGAGACTATCATTTACCACCACACCAGATAACGCGATGATGCCACACAAAGACATGATGCTAAGCTCCATTCCCATGAAAATATGGCCGATCACCGCACCTACAAATCCAAACGGAATCACCGCCATCACAATGAGCGGCTGAATATATGATTTTAACGGGATGGCCATCAGTATGTAAATTCCTAACATGGCAAAAACAAATTTCCCTGCCATTTCCGAGATACTATCTTTTTGATCTTTTTGCTCCCCAAGGTAATCCCATCTCACACCCGGAAATTGGGAAGAAAGCGGGCTAAGCACTTCGCTGTTAAATCGCTCAACGATCTCATTCGCATTAGCTCTGGCACGATCAACATCTGCGCTTATTTTAATCGAACGTTTGCGATCAACTCGATGAATCGATGCAGGCCCTCGCGTCGGGCGCGCAATAGCCACCTCCGCAAGCGACACTTCATCACCATTAGATGTCCGCAGGCGCACATCCTCTAGGTTTTCCACTGATTTACGTTTATCGGAAGGATACCTCACCATCACCTTAACTTCATCCCGACCACGTTGGATGCGCTGAACTTCCTCACCGTAAAACGACTGCCTAATCTGACTAGCTACCGACTGCAGATTAAATCCAAGTGCTTTGCCAGTTGGAGTGACTTCTTCATAAACCAGCTCTCGTTTCCCTCTGCGATTATTCGTAGCTATATCTTTAACACCTGTGTATCCAGCCAACTGATCAGTAATATGTATCGATGCCTTTTCTAACATCACAAGATCACGACCTGAAATTTCAATATCGATCGCGTTACCTCCTGCTCCAGTTTCTTGTCTAAAACTCAATTCAACTACACCAGGAATTAGCCCTATCTCTTTTCGCCACTCCGCAATAAACTCATCAGCTGAAATATCACGATCTGCTGCCGGTGATAACTGCACGGTCACTTCACCAAGGTTACTACCAAGCGGCGTGCGACCTCCCCCAAAACCAGTCTGAAATGGTTGCGTCCCAGCAGATGCAAGAATATGCACAGATATCGCACTGCCATAAATGTTCTCATGTCGAGATCCCACGACTTGCGCAGCTTCTTCCATACGCTGAATTGCTCCCTCGGTCGTAGAAAACGGAACACCGACCGGCATTTCCAATTTCGCAGTAACCACATCACCTTCCACCTTAGGCATAAACTCAAACGGCACCCACTTGCCAGCCACTAACCCAAAGACTAACAGCAACAGCGAAAGAAAAACAGACCATACAATATAGCGGTGCCTCAAACAACGCTTGAGTAGAGGACGGTAAATACTCTCGACAAATCGCTCAAGCCCACCCGCAACCTTGCGTTGAACACGAAATATAATATTCGCATCCTGTACCTTACCGTGCGGCTTGAGTAGAGCCAGATGTGCCGGCAAAACAAACTTTGATTGTAACAATGAAAATAACAATGTGGGGATTACAATAAGAGGAATATTCGGCCAAATTTTTCCACTCACACCACTCAACCCAAGCATCGGAGTAAACGCCGCAATCGTTGTTAAAATACCAAATACAACAACCGTGCCAACTTCGTGCGTACCACGCCAACTGGCCTCGCGCGGATGTTCACCCCGCTGGATACGGCTGTATACATTTTCCCCCACTACAATGGCATCGTCGACCACGATTCCTAACACAAGAATGAAGGCAAACAGGGAAATCATGTTTATGGAAACTCCAAGTTCAGGCATCAGCCAAATTCCTCCTGCAAACGAAACCGGGATTCCAAGGGCTACTAAAAATGCCAAACTCGGTCGAAGAAATAATGCCAGCACAATGAATACCAGCAAAAGCCCAGTCGAGCCATTACGGATAAGCAAACTAAGCCGACCATCTAACAATTTACTCGCGTCATTCCATAACTCCAGCTTCACTCCCTTTGGCAGCTGTGAAGGCGCCACATTTTCGATATAATCCCTTACTCCATCGGCAATCAGCAGAGTGTCTTGCTCACCAGTACGGTAAACATTCACCAAAACCGTACGCCGGCCGTCAAAACTTGAACTTATCTCCACATCCTCAAATCCGTCCACCACCTTGGCGATGTCACGCAATAGTAGTTCGGATCCATCTTGTTTGGACATTACGACAACATCTTGAAACTCTCTCGCGGTGTATCGCTTCCCCTTTGCCCGGATCACCACCTCCCCTGCTGTAGTGCGAATCGATCCACTCGGCAAATCCAGTGATGTGCGTCGCACAGCATTAGCTACCTGCTGCAAGGTCAAACCAAATCTACGCAGAGTGTCCTCAGATACTTCAATCGAAATTTCGTAAGGACGAACCGCAGTGAGTGCCGCCTTGGTAATTTTTGGCGTGCCACGAAGCATTCGCATCATCTTCTCCTTGCTACCTGCAAAACCACTGACTGGCTTCGATGGCTTGTAGTCTAACAGACCATCACGAACAATCCCGCCAATTTCTCGTAGCGTCTTTTCATCAACATTCGCAGATACTGCCACGCTCATCACCTGCATATCAAGGCGTGCCTCCTCAAGTGTTACCTTCTCTGCTTTTTCAGGAAAATTTGTGATCGCATCCACTTTCGTTTTAAGGTCACTCATGACCTCACGAACATCGTAACCGTTTTCCACTTCCACGGTGACCGCGCCCATCGATTCCATCGCAGTCGCTGTGACGCGCTTAATCCCATCGACATCGGCTATTGCATCTTCAACCGGCAAAATAATTCCGTCCTCTACCTCTTCCGGAGTGGCATTAGGAAAAGGTACTTGTATGAGCACAGCATCAAGCGCAATGTTGGGAAACACCTCCTTGCGCAGCTTAAACCAAGTGGTAAAACCTGCAAGCAACACCAGCAGCATAATAAAATTTGCTGTGACGTGATTCTTACTGAACCAATGGATGGCTTTCTGCATCGTAAATCAGGGAGTAGTAAATTCGTTCTCGGCACTATGATTCTCTACATCGAGCTCCATACCGTTGACCGGCATTTCGATAGGACTGACAATCACCCGTGTGCCATCTGGAAGCCCCGATGAAACAAGCACTGTTTTTTCCATCGTTCGAGCAATCTTGACAGAGGTGATCAGTAATTTGTTTTCGCTATCTAGAGTAAGCACGGTGTCGTCTTGTCGTAATGCACTGCGTGGAATTTGTGTTACGCCATCAACGACCTTGCCCGTTATCTCAGCTCTAACGACAAGTCCCGTAGGCGGTAAACTGAAGACCCCTCCCCTGTTGTTTATATCCACTTGCATAACAAGATGGGTAGACATGGTATTACGGTCCACATTACCTTCACTACGAACAATTTTACCAGTCCACTGGCATGTTTGTCCTGCAAGTTCGGCAAATATTGTGACATCTGAGCCGTTAAATCCCTGACCCGTAGACTTCAGATACCCCAGATCTTCCATCGTAACAGGCATCCGGATCTCAAAATCATCGAGTGAATATAGCTCTGCAAGTTTAGCCCCAGCAATAACATAGGCACCAATATCCGTATTGGCAGACTGCACGCGGCAATCGTAGGGGGCACGTATTTTGGTTCTCTCCGAATCGCGTAACGCCTTCCCCAAAGCCTCTTTTGCTGCCGACACTCTGGCTTTCGCACTAGTAATTTGAGGCTCACGCAACACCAGCTTTGATGGTGTGCCTCGGCCTAGCTTCTCCCAATCTCGGCGTGCCTGAGTAGCACGCGCCATCTCCTGCTCCAAGTTAAGGTTAGCATCAGCTAGAGCAGCTTCTGCACTGGCAATCGCCGAGACATAGTCTGCACTGTCAACCTCAAGCATGATTTCATTGTGTTTGAAAACGCCTCCCGCCTTGAACTGTTTCGACACATTTGTGACACGACCGATGACCTCCGATGCCACTTGTGTCCTGTGAGTCGGTTCAACGCGACCCTGTGTCCTCACAAACATCTGGCTCTCACCCGACTTCACCGTGATCACACGTACCAGCGGAACTACTCGGGGTGGCGCCTCTTTATTCGCTGTCGGCCCTGTGTGTTTAAGAACGATAAAACCACCAACACCCAAAGCAAAAACTAACAGAATAATCAGCCAACGTGCTGATTTCCTAATCACCCCCACCTCGGGTTGATTCGCATTATACTCAATTTCTTTTTCTTCACTCATGGCCTTGTTTTATTTGGGCTGATAGTTTTAAAACCGCCACCAAGCGCAAGGTGAAGGTCAATACGATTGGTTAATCGCAGCCTACGTAGAGAAACATACTGCGACTCCAGCTGGATGCGCCGCGTCTGTGCTGTAAACAGCGTCAACACATCCCCGTTACCATCACGATAGTCATTCTCAGCTGCTCTTGAAGCATCGCGCGCCAACTTTAAAGCTTCGCGCATTTCGCTTTCGCGCCGGCTGAGCCATCGCTCCGATGCCAATGCCTGCTCAACCTCACCAAACGCATTAAGCACCGTTTTTTGTAGTGACGCCAGTGCCTCACGTTGATTCGATTTCCTCACCCTGATTTCACTGTAGACTCTTCCGCCTGTTAGGAGAGCATACGAAACGTTTGCTCCATAGGACCAGACACCAAAATCACTACTGATAATTTTACTCAATGAATCAGTTGTCGTACCCGAACTCCCTGTCAGCTTAAAACTCGGAAACAGAGTAAGCTTCGCCTCTTTGATACGTTTCGCCGTTGCCGAGTAACGCCGCTCTGCAGCAATTATATCTGGACGGCGCAGGAGCAGCTCAGACGGCATGCCTGCCGGTGGAGTTGCAGAAATATCGGGCAACCTAACTTTGCCTGTAAGTTTCCCGGCAGGGTATCTACCAACTAAGACCTCAAGCTGTCGCCGAGCCGTTTCCACCGCCCCCTGATTTGCCGAGAGTTCTGCCTTAGCAGCTGCCACATCAGTCTGCGCGAGGCGAAGTTGCGATGCCGACCCCCCTTGTGCGCGTAAGTCACCCTCAAAACGTTCTCTCACGGATGTCTCGGTTTTTTTTCGAATCAGTAACGCTTCCTTCGCCAGAGCAACCTGTTGATTTCCTTCAGCAAGGGCAAACCACGCCTTACATACCTGTGCCGCGAGGGATGCCCGCGCAGCGCGGTAATCCTGGCCGCCAGCCTGCCATTCCGCCAAGGCTGCTGATTTTCCAGCACGAGCAGCACCCCAGATGTCCGGCTCCCAATCTATTCGCATATCTACTCCGTGAACTTCTGAAATTTGCGAACCTTGAAAAGGAAAACCAACAAAGATATTTTTTCTGCGATTACTATCAGAACTGAAAAACATTTGAGGTAATGAGGCTGCACTGGACACACGCGCAGCCTCACCAGCACGTCTAACTCGCTCCGCAGCAATACGCATATCATAATTCGACTTCAAAGCCTCGCCGACTAACAAATCCAGTTTACGATCATCAAATCGACTCACCCAGTTAGTATCTACTCCAGATTTTGCATATTTATTAGCTGACCATTCCGAGGGAGATTTACCCGATACTTTTCCTATCGATGATTCAGGAGATTTTACAAAACAACCACTCAAAAAAACATTCCCTAAAAGAATAACAGCTAATTTTTTCACGCACCCATCCCTTCCCCCGATATAAACCCAGCATGGCAAAAATCAATCATCTGCTGAAACTGAGTCTCTACATCCGGTTCACCACAGGCACCATGTGTCAGTTTAACCAATAATTCGCCGTGTAGTAAGGTTTGCGCCATTACGCCAAATGTATAGTGTAACCGCCATAGCACAACCTCCGGATGAATCCCAGGAATCGCCATCATCAATGCATTCGTAAAAACCCTAGCCACCTCTTTGAATTCAGGAACCATGGCATCGGGGAGACCACCTTGGCCATCCACTATGCATCGCCCCATGAGCTTGAAGAAAAGCCGCTCACTCATCTCATTGCGCTTAACTACTGTCAGCAGCGGCCGCATGAATGCCTCCAAAATATCACGCACCGTAGCAACACGATCATCAACCATCGCTTGCTTGAGCATCCTCACGCGTTCTGCGTTGACTGGTGCAATATAGCGACACTGAATTTCTTCAAAAAGTTTCTCTTTACTGCCAAAATGATAATTAACTGCCGCGACGTTGACAGCAGCAGCCCCAGTGATATCGCGCAACGATACCGCCTCGAATCCATGCTCAGCGAGCAAACACTCGGTGGCCTCCAAGATCCGATCCTTGGTGGTCGCTTTAGTGATGTTACCTTCTTGATTCATAATTCAAGCACATGCTTAAATCGGGTGATTTAAATTGCAACTGGAAAATAACATACCGCCGATTGTTGAATATTTCATGAAGTCATGCCGCACACTTGCCAGATGACACATTCTCAGTCTAGCTTGCGCACATGAAAATTGGTTTAATCGGATGCGGTAGAATGGGAAGTGCACTCATAGGAGGCATAGCAAAATCAAATATCACCCCCCCCGGAAATATTATTGTGCACGACCCCAATACTGAATCGGTCGAGACTCTGGTCAATAACATTGGGGCCTCACCTGCGGAAAACAACACTGATCTTTCCTCAAAATCCGATACTATTCTTTTAGCTGTAAAACCTCAGTATGTTAACAGTATTCTGGAAGAAATCGCCTCGGTCATCACTCCCAACCATTTGGTAATCTCGATCGCCGCCGGCGTGACAATAAACAAAATGGAAGCCTGCTGCCCCGAAGGAACGAGAATCATCAGAGCCATGCCCAACACCCCTGCGATGATTGGCTACGGAGCGACAGGTATTGCAGCGGGTCAAAACGCGACAAGCGACGACCTAGGCATCGCCCGAAAAATGATGCAATCAGTGGGCATAGTCGTTGAAACCACAGAACCTCAGCTCGATGCCGTGACGGGCCTCTCAGGTAGCGGGCCAGCCTATGTTTACACCATGATCAAGGCACTCGCCAATCAGGCCGAAAAAGAAGGTTTGGAAAGAGATGACGCGCTTCAACTCGCCACCCACACCGTCATGGGTGCTGCTCATATGCTTGAGCAGACGGCAAAATCTCCGCAGGACTTAATTGACCAAGTCACCTCGCCAGGTGGCACCACTCTGGCTGGACTGGCTGTACTAGCAGAGTTGGAATTCGAAAATACCGTCGCCCAATGCGTCCATACGGCCACTGAACGCTCACGCAAAATTGCGACCGAATCATAAGTATCAACAAGCCTCTTTAAACAAATGAACTGGATCACGTAATTACAAGCGATTCCGTTTGCCAAAGACGATTGAGGGCGCTAGTGTTCTCTCCAGACGTATTATCTACAAACAACCAAAACTACAATATTATGGGACCTCTCGGATATCCAGAAATGGTGGTCATCTTTTTGATCATCCTGTTACTCTTCGGCGCTAAGAAACTTCCCCAACTCGCCCGCGGGCTTGGTAAAAGCATGGGTGAGTTCAAAAAAGCTAAGGATGAATTCGAACACGAAATCACTCGTGCTGAGGACGAAGTCACATCTGAGACTAACTCCAAGACCTCAGCCACCGTAGAGAGCAAGCCTCGCGACGACGAGAGCTAAAAACCTGCATCACTGTCAATGACAGCTCATCAACAATCCAGTTTCAAAAAAATCGCCTCGACACTGATCGGGGCATTTTTTTTATTATATTTCTCTGCCTGCAAAGACAAGAAATCTACGTCCGATTGGCAGCAGTCAGAACCTGCAGAACAACCCGCCGAAGTAGTCACAACAAAAAGTGACGCCACCAAAAACAACAAACAAGGAGTTCCAGCCACAGGCTCCCAAGGAAAATCACCCGTACGATTTCTCGCCTATAATTTGAAGAACTACCTCACAATGAGGCGTTACAGCAACGGCAAGAGTTCCAACGCCTCTAAACCTGAAGACGAAATTGAAGCGCTCATCAGCACAATCGTGGATGCCAAACCAGACATCATCGGTATTTGCGAAATTGGCTCACCGGATGACCTCAAGGACTTGCAGAACCGCCTCAAGGAAAAAGGCATCAACCTACCTCACGCACACCACCTGTTAGGATACGATTCCGTCCGCACACTGGCAATCATTTCAAAATTTCCAGTCATTTCTACCGGCAAACCCAACAAAGATAACTACACAGTTGGAAAGACTCCTTTTAAAATCAGCCGCGGAATCCTTGATGCTACCATTCAATTCCCTAACAAAAAAGTTCGCTGCCTAGGTGTTCACCTCAAGTCCAAGCGCCCCATCCCAGATGCCGACCAGGAACTCATGCGCCGTGCCGAAAGCGGTCTGCTGCGCGCCCACGTAAATGATATTCTGCAAGCAACACCGGACACCCACTTATTGGTTTATGGCGATTTTAATGATACAAAACGCACGCCAACCATGCGCACAGCAATGGGTCGCCTCAACGCCAAATCCGGTTTAATCGTACTTAACGCAAAAGATTCACGCGGAGATTTGTGGACGCACCACTGGGGCCGTGAAGATATTTACTCACGCTTTGACTTTGTTATGGTCAGTAAAAGTCTCAGCCCTGATATCGACACAGCAGGCATGAAGATACTTGACCCACCAAACTGGGATAAGGCCAGCGATCATCGGGCGATCCTCATACCTATTCATCAATAGGCCGCACCTTATTAACTAAGGGGAGCTCTAAAAATTTTCCTCCTATATCCTGTTAATTCTATCCCAAAAAACTAGTCTTGGTTCATGCGTCCCCTGAAAGATGGTATCCGATCACTGGTGAAAATCGATTTCTACGGGAACGTGCACAAGTATTTCCGGGGCACTGACAAGGAAACACGATTCGCTACCGAGATTCGTATCCTCAAGTCGCTCGAAGAACGTGGCTGCAAATTCGTGCCCAAGTATATTGACTCCAATGAGTCAGAGCTCCATCTCGTGACCTCAAACTGCGGCGCCCCCGCCCCTGATGTATCGCAGAAAAAATGTGATCAGCTTTTTGCTAAACTTGAAACTGAATTTGGCGTCCGCCACGATGACCCCTTCCCACGCAATGTCACCTACGACGCCAAAATAGGTCAATTCTGCGTCATTGATTTTGAGCTAGCAACTTTATTAGATCAGCCATCACCATAACTTAATTCAGATGTCAGAGCCCAACCCCTTCCTCCCCGGCGCCCCGCAACCTGAGTCCGATTTGGCTCCGGCGGTGCTCGAGTGGACGGCGCAGACACGTTCCGGCAGTAAAAAGTCGTTGAATGACGACGCTTGGTTGGTCTTTGCATCAGACATCAATGGGGCTGATTTATTAGGAAGTCATGGTAAACACTCACTTGCAGTGCATGACCTTATCTTTGGTGTTTCTGATGGTATGGGCGGAGGCAACGCTGGGGATGTAGCCTCTCGGCTTATGCTTGAGCAGCTAAGATCGATGATCCCTCGCACTTTTAAAACCGCAGCTGAAGGGCTTCGGCCCGGCTACTTCACTCATCTTCAGCAGGCGATTCAGGCAGTTCACCTTGCCATCAATGCCCAAGCCGCTGAGGACGAGAACAAAAAAGGCATGGCAGCAACGCTCGCACTGGCGTGGTTCACACCAGAAAACCTCTACTTTGCCAATGTGGGCGATTCACGGATCTATTTGCACCGCAAGGGCAAAACATCCATGCTGACACTAGACCACACCTTTGCATGGAAAAAATTTAATCGAGGAGAGATTTCAGAACGCCAATTCCGAGTCCATCCAAGGAAATCGGTGCTCTATCAAGTAGTTGGCGGTGGCAAACATCAAGCAAAACCAAATATTGTCGCATTTCCTTACCAACCGGGTGACCGTTTCCTTATTTGTAGCGATGGTTTGATCGACGGACTCTGGGAAAAGCATATCCATGACGGATTTATCAAAAACAGAGACTCGACAAGAGCCCTCGCGTCATCTCTGATGGACCGCGCTGCCAGCAATGACGGGCGTGACGACATCACGCTGATCACACTGGCGGTAAATACAACGGAGGATTCTACAGAATAATGACACCAGTTAAGCACCAGTAGGAATTCGGTTTAAAAATTAGATCGAACTACAACTTGGCATAGCATCTGCTGTTAAATCGCGCGAGAACGCCTGATTATCAGGTTTCTCATCGTGGTATCCACCACAACCAGACAAACCAACTAACTTACAACAAGACAAAAACTAAGACTATGGCTAAATACAGACTCGATTACGTATGGCTTGACGGCTATGAGCCCGTCCAGAACCTCCGCACTAAGTGTATGATGAAGGAATTCGATGAATTCCCCACCGTTGACCAGCTTCCTGACTGGGGCTTCGATGGCTCCTCCACCCAGCAGGCAGACGGCGGCGACTCCGATTGTGTGCTCAAACCAGTTGCTTGCTACCCTGACGGCACTCGTGAGAATGGTGTGCTCGTCATGTGTGAAGTCATGCTTCCCGACGGATCCCCACACCCCACCAACGCCCGTGCCGGCATTAAAGACGACCCAGGCACTTGGTTCGGTTTTGAACAAGAGTATTTCATGATGAAAGACGGCGTGCCTCTCGGTTTCCCCAAAGGCGGCTACCCCAACCCACAGGGTGAATACTACTGCGGTGTCGGATACAAAAACATCGGAGGAATTGCTCGCGAGATTGCAGACATCCACTTGGATCTCTGCCTCTACGCCGGAATCAATCACGAAGGCATCAATGCTGAAGTGGCAAAAGGCCAATGGGAATTCCAAGTATTTGGAAAAGGTTCCAAGCGCGCTGCAGACGAAATCTGGATGGCACGTTTCCTCCTGCTTCGCCTCACTGAGGAGTTCGAAGTGGACATCGAGTGGCACTGTAAGCCACTGACTGGCGACTGGAATGGCTCCGGAATGCACGCTAACTTCTCTACCGAATTCATGCGTGAGACTGGCGGCAAGGACTACTTCCTTAAGCTTATGGACGCATTCGAAGAATTTACCGAGGAGCATATCGCTGTTTACGGACCTGACAACGATCAGCGCCTCACTGGCCTACACGAGACACAGAGCATCGACATGTTCTCATGGGGCGTTGCCGATCGTGGAGCATCCATTCGCGTGCCTCACGGCTTCGTTGAAAACGACGCCTACAAGGGCTACCTTGAGGATCGCCGACCCAACTCACAGGGTTGCCCCTACAAGATTGCAAGCCGCATTCTTCAGACCATCGACACCGTCAAGGTGTAGAGAGTAACGTCTGCAGCAAAAAATTAATATCAAACGGCAGCAGGGATATTCCCTTGTTGCCGTTTTTCGTCACCTCAACCGAAAAAATTGAGTCTATCTTCACTCTGCGCTGGCAGTGTTCGTGCCAAAATCTCACTCAACGGTAATTGTGAAAGACACCTTACTTCCGATGGCTTTAGGTCAATCTTTTGCCTCACAAAACCTGGTAAATCTATACTTTGTCGCATCGCCTCATTTCGAAGTGCATAATAGAGATCAGCAGGTAGTTCTAGGGTGATTTTCTCTGGATGATTTTCATTCATGGTCATAACCCTAACCTCGCATGATGAAAATATAATGAATTATAGATGAAAAAATGACGACTGTTCAAACAGTCTGCCATTTTAAATAATGCCAGAATATGCACGCTGAACTGCATATAGCAGTGCTGGATGCACATTAGGTAAAGCCGCAACCATCAAACGATCTGACAGCATGTCGTAAGGTTCACCTTTTCCATTAGTGATGACAATACCATTCTCTTTAAGCATAAGGATACCAGCAGCTACATCATACGGCTGCAAATCCGTTTCCCAAAACCCTTGAAGCCATCCGAGAGAAAGGTTCGCAACATCAAGAGCAGCACTCCCAGAGCGCCGGATACCACGGCCAAGTGTGAGAATTTCTGCCGCAGCTGAAAAAAACTGATCGGCAACATCGGGAGAGCGATACGGAAACCCAGTCATAAAGATAGCATCGGAGGCAGCCGCGTCTGGTAGGGCAGGCGCAACAGGCTCACCATTATACAGAACACCTCCCCCTCTAACAGACGAGTAGACTTCATCGCTAAAGGGTTTATAAACGACACCCAAAACGGGTTCTCCCTTTTCAACCAGAGCAACAGATACACAAAAATGATCTAGCCCACTGAGGAAGTTTGTGGTGCCATCTAATGGATCAACAATCCAAACGAGATCTTGCGATCCGGACTTGCCTGTTTCCTCCCCAAAGAATCCAGCGCCATCGATCAACGGCATGAGTCCTTGGTGGAGAATTCTCTCTGATTCTACATCAATAAACGACACTGTCTCGCGCACAGCCTTCATAACATCGGACCCACTGGGCATTTTCCTGAAATGTTGCAGCTGAAACTCGCCAACTTCACGAGCAAGATGAACGACCTGATCTAGGGTAACTTCAAATGACGTATTCACAGGCGTAATTGTGCTCGAAAAATAAAAACACACAACGCCGAATCAGATTAATCATAAGCATCCTATCGGTACAGTGAGCTCGTAATACTCATATAACTAATAATTAGGGTGAACTGAAAATACCGCGGTATGATCAATCACTCCTAAAACAACAAATTAATATTTATTTGTTATCGACCCGCCTCAATCCAATCAACTTTTTTGTATTCACTAAACAGCTAATACGAGTAGCATCGATTATCATTCAGCAATCATCACCTGCAATTTCTGTCGTTATGCCCTGCTTCAATTCGGCACATACGGTAAGGCGGGCCATAGAAAGTATCCAAACACAATCGATAACCAGCTGGGAACTGATTGTAGTCGATGATGGCTCTACTGATAGCAGCGCAGAAATCGTAGCATCAATTGCAAAAAACGATTTGCGTATACGCTTCATGCGCACACCTCATGGAGGAGTAGTATCGGCATCAAACTATGGGTTTTCTCTAGCCAAAGCTGATGTTATTGCGCGCATGGATTCAGATGATGTTTCTCTCCCTACACGACTAGAGACACAGCTTAAGTTATTAGAAAAAAGCACACACCTTTCAGCGGTTACATGCCTGGCAGAATTCGCGGGAAACGCATCTAGCTCAAAAGGATATGCACATCATGTTGCTTGGACTAATCGCCACATAACCTCAGATGAAATTGCACTGAACCGTTTTATTGATCTTCCTTTCCCCCATCCCACGCTGATGTATCGTCGGGAACTAGTTACAAATCTTGGAGGTTATCGCGATGGTGATTTCCCCGAAGATTATGAAATGATTCTGCGCTGGATAAATGCTGGCGTAAAAATAGGTAAAGTAAACAAATTGCTCCACAAGTGGTACGACCCAGCTACTCGGCTCTCCAGAAATGATCCGCGATATAACCCAATGGCGTTTCACCACATAAAGGCCCCTTACCTAGCAAATGCAATCATCGCATCAGGTTGCGGTAATAAAGAACTATGGATATGGGGCGCAGGACGCCCCGCTAGAAAATGTGCTGAACCACTAGAACATTCATGGAATAAGGCATCAGGATTTATTGATATTGATCCACGTAAAATCGGGCAAAGCCTTCATGGTCGACAGGTTGTCTCACCCACTAATCTTCCTCCTGCAGAGCAAGCTGTAATAGTCAGCTATGTGGGCACCCGAGGGGCTCGCGATGTAATCCGAGCAGACCTACTAGCATCCAACAGAAAAGAAGGTGTGGACTTCTGGATTGCTTGTTGAGTATTTTTTAACTCGTAGTTTGCCAGCACCAAACGATCGACACCTCAATTTCTGGATTCAAGCTATGGTAAACTGGGCAAGATATAGCCGAACTCTCCAACAACTCTCGTTGCGGATGACTCTCAACGAGCGGCACCTCAATCTTCACATCTAATTTTGAAATACGACGTGGCAAGTTCTCTGACATGTGTTTATTTACAGTGATCGTCATCCCTAACAAATCAATTCCATTTTGAGCTGCTACAATACCCATAATAGTTGCCATGCAGCTAGCCAGCGCTGTCGCTACAAGGTCTGTAGGAGAAAAAGATTCGCCTCGTCCATTGTTATCAACCGGTGCATCTGTCTCACAAATATTTAAAGATGGCCCGTGAGTGTTCTTGCAACGCAAGTGCCCTTGGTATTCAGTCGTAATTTCAATCATGGTGAATTTTCGTTGTTTTCGGGTTTTTTGTTAGAATCTAGCTGGAGCTCTCCATCTATTGGGGAGTCTGGAACTTTCATCTCTTTGGCAAGAACCACGCGAAAACCATAAAGATTGCTTCTTTTACTTGCACGTACCGCATTACGTGCGGCTGCAAATAAATCTTTATCTAGGTAGCTGTTCCAGCCGCCACCACGCAGCACACCATATTCTCCCTCTTTCTTGTAATCATCGGAGACCCATTCCTGCGCATTTCCAGTCAAATCAAACAAACCCAAATTATTGGGCTTAAATGAACCAACAGGTGATGTTTTTTCATATCCGTCATTATAGTTAAGTAGAGTTTGCGACTGCTTGACATCTGTCGCCTGTGCAGCGACTTGATCAGCAATGTTTCCTACTTTGGCAGGTGCCTCTTGAGGCGGCCATTCTGTACCCCACGGAAATATGCGCTCTGGACGAAACTCACGCATAGCAGGTGAATCCTCAGGGTTTTCTTCAATACCAACTAACACACTCCACTCTTCGTCAGTAGGAAGGCGATAAATTGCATCAGCTGGTATACGCTCTCCTTTACGCTCTCTCTCAGTTAACCATTTGCAAAAACCTTCAGCGTCATCCCGTGATACCTGAACCACCGGGTGGTCTGGCCCTTGAGCAAAGCCAGAAAATGGCAACTTTTCAATCTTCGCCTCTTCAGTATACTCTTGATAATCAGCTATGCGCGTCTCCCAAATAGATACCATTAGATCTTCACCGAATGGCACAAAACTCATACCCAAACCGTTTTTCCAAGGCCGACCATAGACCACACTATTGTTAGCTATGTGGCGCGCATTAACCTCCTTCCGATCCATCTCATTGAGTTTCACCGTAGTGATATAATGCCTAAAACCATCCAGCTCGAGTCTAACCTGAAATTCACCTGGCTTCAATCGTGTGAGCGTAAGTGGCGCAGTGCCCCGGTATTCATCATTTATAAAAATTGAAGATCCGGGCGGGTTGCTTCGGATAACCACATGAGCAAACGCAATATTTTTTACTACACAATGAAAAGGTAATAATTTTTTTGCCTTGGCCTTATTTGACATTTCGCGGCTGTTAAAACCTAAATTCAGCCTCGGCGATATATATTGTGCATCGTTCAGATATCCCTCAGTAGAAGCCTGCTTTGTCTGCCACTCACAATATGCCTGTGCATCTTTCTGACTAACAAGAACAATACTTCTGTTCACACCGCTCTCACTATGCTTAATCGTCTCATACTCTCTTTCACTCTGAGTTGCCTTTGTAAATCTGCGCCATTGATAGGCACGAACAAAACCTGAGCTGACGTGATATTCGTCTACCGGTAAGTAAGGAAGACCAAAATTGTCTACCCACTCTTGTCCTGCCACTGGAGGTGCATAGATTGACATGATTTTTTCAACAACTTGGGTTTGATCAGCAACGATAATACCTTCCTCACGCTCTGTTCGATAACCCTCTAGCTTAAACTCAAACTCGAACTGTTGCCCTGCTCGCATGCGAACAATTTTCATGGGAGTGATACTCATAAAATCACCCTCCCCATCATAAACTTCTGCACCTTCAGGCTCACTTATAACTTTAACGTACCCGTATTTAACCTCGGGAGGAGTTAACTGTCCTGCGGCAACCGGATCAGGAGCCTTCACTGGCCACGGAATTTCTTCACGAAACAACCAAGTTACCAACATCAGACATGCCGCCAAAGGAATCAACGAGAACGCCCTACCATGCAAGCGGCGCTTCAATCTTTTGCCTCGCTGTATTCTAACCAATGCCTCAGCAAGCGCGTCTGCAGTCTTGATGTTGCGCTTAGATACGCGGGGTTCACAAATATCACAAATCACCTGATTGAGAGCCATCCAACGCTTCACACTACTATTCTCAGGAAACTCATCTGGAAGTTCAGGAAATTGCAGACGATCCATTCCCGTTGCCATCTCGTAAAGCACCTTGCCTAGGCCGTAGACGTCAGCTTGCGCTGATCCAGGACCCTCGGGTGGAACAAAACCCTCCGTACCCACAAAAGTACGTTGTCCACGCGTCGCAACCAAACCGATATCAGCCAACTTTGCCTTACCATCTACAAAAATAATATTAGACGGTTTGATGTCCCTATGCGCCAACCCCTTAGCGTGAAGATGTACCAATGCTTCAGCAAGGCAAAGCCCAACATCAATTACTACATCAGGATCAATGGGATTCCCGGCCGCTTTTTTTAAATCAGTCCTTAAATTCCGCGGCTCATACTCCACAGCATTTATCTCACGCCCTGAGTTAATATCCTCACCGAGCTCCATGACATAGTAATAAAACTCATTCTTATCTCCCTTGAGGCTTCGACCAACATGAAGAATGTTCACCAAACCTGGATGACTACGAGAAATCGGCTCATACTTTAGTATACCTTCAAATTCTCTCTCAAACCCACGTTCATCTTCAAAATCTTCGCGGCGTACTACTTTCACTGCGCGCATCGCACCAGTTACTCCCTGCGCAAGCCAAACCTCACCATAAGAACCGCCCCCAACTTTGCGGAGCACCTCATGATCCGGAATGACCGGCTCTAACCGTTCCCTATCCCTCATCCTCGTTTAGTCTTGTCAATTCCTTCTTAAGGATTTTCCCTACACGATGCTTGGCAAGATAGACTTGAGACATACTAACACCTAACTGTTCTTGTACTTTAGTTGCAGTCCATTCACGCATAACGTAGCAATCAAAGATCTGATATTGCTTAGGCGACACCTGAGATTTCACTCGCGCCAAAGCCGCATCGGCAAGATTCTTTTTCCACTCTACATCCCACAAACGCTCAAGCGCCCCTCTGTTGGGGTCTTCCATGCGATCAATTACGGATGTTTTCTGACCCTCATCATCCCATTCACCAATATTCATGGCTGTATCTTTTTTACGTTTCCGAAATTGATCGTTGATACGCCAACGGGTCATGTTCATCAACCATGATTTGAACGAGCCCTTGTCGGGATCATACATGTTTTTCTTACTCTGTTTAGCAATGGATAGGATGGTTTCTTGAACTACGTCAAACGCCTCATCTGATCGCAGCCCCGCTTTCAACCCAACCGCATAAATGAGTTTCCAGTAAGTTTTGTAGAAATCATCCCAAGTCCGCTGGTCTTCCCAGTTGTCCAGCCTAGCAATCAGACTCTTGCGCGTGTGCGCATATGCCTGCTGCAATTCTTTATCTTCCTTGTCATTCTCAGCCATCTTCTTTTGTTGTATATCATATGATTGTGAGCAATCCACCAGCAAATCCTAACTCCTAGTTAAATTACTCGTTTCCAGCCAAATATCAAGCAAAGCTAGGCTTACACAAAACAATAATTTACAGGTGATTGTAGTAAAAATTCGATGTTAATCGTATTTCAGCCTCTGAGTAATTATCCCATTAGCCTTTACAGAGGCAATCAATCGCACTACTTCGCGTTATGTCATTTTCCGATCTCGGACTCTCCGATGCCGTTCTTTCCGCCGTAACTGAATCCGGCTATGAGAACCCAACGCCCATACAGGCGAAAGCCATCCCCTCTATCTTAGAAGGCAAAGATGTAATTGGCGCCTCTCAGACTGGCACGGGCAAGACCGCAGCATTTGCGCTACCTTCTCTATCTAAAATTAATGCGCTCGGCAAACCGCAGATTCTTGTGCTGGAGCCCACTCGTGAACTTGCTCACCAGGTCGCAGAGCAGTTCGAGCACTACGGCAAACATACTGGTTGCAAAGTGGCTCTCATCTACGGAGGCATGGGCTATGGGAAACAAGATGAACAGATGGCTAAAGCAGATATCGTAGTGGCCACACCCGGACGCCTCATTGATCACTTTTACCGCGGCACGATGCGTTTTGGTGAAATTAAAATCCTCATTCTTGATGAAGTCGACCGCATGCTCGACATGGGATTCCTCCCTATCGTGCGGAAAATCGTCAATCTCTGCCCATGGAATAACGATGAGTCATCACGACAGACGCTTTTTTTCTCAGCCACTATGCCGCCTGCCATTCAAGGGTTTGCGCAATGGTGCCTACATGAACCGGAGTCCGTCGAAATTGCGCGCGCCGCCGTCCCTGATACGGTCAATCATGCGTTTTACCCAGTCTCCATGGATCAACGCGATGACCTACTTCTGGCTCTACTAGAGCGCACAGAATTTCACTCCGTAATGATCTTTACCCGCACACGGAAAGAAGCCGACACTGTCACTGGGCTAATTAAAGGGACAGGACACGATGAAGTGGTCGCTATGCACTCAGACGTCAAGCAGTCCGACCGATTAAAAGCTCTCGGCGGATTTAAAGATGGCACCTACAACATACTTGTTGCCACAGACGTCGCTGCCCGCGGTATTGACATCTCCACTGTCACCCACGTCATTAACTACCGTGTGCCAGAGAACTCAGAGGACTACGTTCACCGAATTGGAAGAACTGGGCGAGCTGAATCCGAAGGCGATGCCTTTACAATTCTTACTGCAGACGAAATCGATTTCGCTACCGCCGTAGAAAACTTTGTTGATAAAAAGATTGAACGCCGCAAGCTTGAAAACTTTGAGTATACATACACAGCCCTGTTAGACGCATCGCCAGCTAAGTCCGTCCGTAAGAAGCGCCGCCCGGCACCTCGCAGAAGAAGAAAGTAATACGGTGATTTTGTTATACTATAAATCAGTTATTGTTCCGGCGTGAGAGTAATCGCCATCGACCCCGCTATTCGTAACACAGGTTATGCTGTGTTGGAGGGCGACCACCATGGACAAAAAGTCTGCGACTTTGGAGTCATTACCATACCCTCAAATATTCCCCAGTCTGCAGCCCTAGCCGCCATACACACTGGTATAGCTAATCTGATTAAGAAATGGGCACCTGACGAGGCTGCGGTCGAGGGCATCATTTATGTTCAGTCACATCGAACAGCTATCACCATGGGAGCTGCACGTGCTGCTTCACTAATTGCTTCAGCTGAAGTTGGACTCAAGACCTACGAATACTCACCAAAAAAAGTGAAGCAGGTAGTCACCGGCAATGGTAACGCCGACAAACAACAGGTCGCCTTCATGGTTCGCACCCTACTCGGCCTTACTGAGACCCCACCGCACGATGCCGCCGATGCCATCGCCATCGCCATCGCTCATTTGACAGCAAGTGATCCGGCAAAAGCGACTGTTTTGAAGCGAACAGAGGTATGACGACTACTTAATGTCGATATGAGAAAAAAAACGCACTACATCAAAGCAATCATGCTGAGTTTTTGTTGGATATTTATAATATCAGTACAAGCTCAAAAAGAAAAACAGCGAACTTACCAAGGTAAAAAGGAAAACCTCCACGTTTATCTACTTATTGGCCAATCTAACATGGCTGGGCGTGCACCATTTTCAGAAAACGAAGCGACCGTAATCCCGAGATGTTTTTTATTAAATGGAAAAGACAGTTGGGAACCCGCCAAGAACCCTCTGAATATTTATTCTACCATTAGAAAAGGTGCCGGTATGCAAAAGCTCAACCCCGGCTACAGTTTTTCCCTGGAAATGCTCAAAAAACACAAGGACATCTCACTCGGGCTGGTGGTGAACGCAAAGGGCGGCACCAAAATCGAGCAGTGGAAAAAAGACACTCGATTCTACAAAGAAGCAGTGCGTAGAACACAAGAAGCACAGAAATCAGGCACGCTCAAAGGAATCTTATGGCATCAGGGAGAAAGCAACAGCGGTAACCCAGACGGCTATTTGGAGAAACTTAAAGATCTCATCACAAGTCTGCGAAAAGATCTAGACGCACCTGATCTTCCATTTATCGCAGGACAGGTCAACAAGGTGCCCAAGATCAATGCGCAAATAGCAAAGCTCCCAAAAAAAGTATCCCACACAGCATTTGTCAGTTCAAAAGATCTTAAAACTATTGATCGCTGGCATTTCAATCAACAAAGCATACACCTTCTGGGCAAACAATACGCCATAGAAATGTTAACACTCAGGCTGAAGGCTGATAAAAAACGCTAACCCTACCTGACCATCTCTATGGGGCCAGCCTCTCGATGCTCCAACCATCATCATGCCCGCTATAAAGGAATCGATCATGCACCCTGCCCTTCCCTCCTTGCCAGAATTCAATGCGGGCGGGCTTGACACGATACCCACCCCAGAAGCTGGGTAGTGGCACGTCGCCACCTTTGAACTTAGCTTCCAACTCTGCTATTTTATTGAGCAGCAGGGCGCGTGAATCAATAACACTTGATTGATCTGACACCCATGCGCCGATCTGACTTTCACGTGGGCGTGAGGCAAAGTATTTCAAAGACTCAGCGGCACTAACTTTTTCCACATCTCCCTCGATCCGCACCTGACGCTCTAACGGAAGCCAAGGAAACAAAAGAGAGGCTTTTGGAGTTGCAGTGATTTCTTTGGCTTTAGCGCTACCGTAATTCGTATAAAAAACAAACCCTTCTTGGCTGAAAAACTTCATCAGCACTGTGCGCGATGCCGGACAACCGTCAAGACCCACGGTGGACAGCGTCATCGCGTTAGGCTCGTGCAACTTTATTTCACGTGCCTCAGCGAACCACTTGTCAAAAAACTCTATAGGATCCGCAAACAGATTCTTACGGCGTAGCTCCCGACTACCATATTCCTCACGCATAGCAGCAATTTCATCCTGACCTTTTTGCATAGTTTTATTTAAACTCTGAATTACAAATGCCAAATAGAAATTCAACCTACTTTCCACCCAAGTTATTAATGGTCTGAAGAATGGCTGTAATCATCAGGTAAGCCATTGTACCAATCAGAACCGCCATGACGACTAGAACAATTGGCATGATCAGCTCCATGACACGTGAAAGGTTTTTGTTGAGTTCAGAATCGTAGCGTTCTGCTGCACGGCGCAGAGAGTTATCGAGCTTCCCTGTTTTTTCTCCCACCGAAACCATATCGATCAGTAATGGAGGGAAAATACCGGTATTTAAGAGAGCACGAGAAAATGTGCGCCCATCACCTACCATGTCAATAACTCGGTCAAGATGACCACGAATGTGTAAGTTCTGAGCTGCATCACGGGAAAGCTCCAACGAACGCAACAGAGGCAGACCATTCTCAACTAAGTTCGCAAGGGTCTCAAGAAACTGCACGTAAAACCGCGACTCAATCACATTGCCCACAAGCGGCAATCTAAGCTTGGCTCGGTCCCAAGTGAGTCGGTTCGACTCAGCATCTTTCCACGCTTTAAAAACCAATGCCCCCCCGATCAGAAGAAGCGATAAAACGAGCCACCACTCTTGAAAAAAATCACTGGCTCCAATGAGTAATTTAGCACCCAATGGAATTTTGCCCCCTGGCGTACTAGAAATGAGATCTGTAAGCTGTGGGATAAGCTGGGTGATGAAAATGATACCTACACCGATGCCCGCACAGACCAGAAAAGCTGGGTAGATAAGCGCCAGTGTAACCTTACCCTGAAGTTCCTGCAGCGTCTTTAGATAGTGCGCCTGGCGCTTGAGAATTGTATCAAGAGCTCCACTCGCCTCTCCTGCGGCTGCAAGGCTACAATAGAGAGGACCAAAACTATCACTTGTTCTTTTTAGTGCCAAAGAGAAGCTACCGCCGTCACGCACGTACTGACGCACCTTTCTAGACACCTCCTTGAGTGAGCCTAGCTCTTCGCGGTTTTCCATCGATTTTAGCGCTGGCTCAAGCTGCAGACCAGCACCCAGCATCTCACTCAGCTCCTCAGTAAAAAGAACTACTTCGGCACGCTTAAGTCCAATCAGCCGATCAGAATTTTCTGTTCTTGCTTTAGCCAGCAACGATTTTTCGGTATTTAGCGATGCTTTCTTTTCATTACTTGGAACAGACGCCACTGATAACTTCACAGGCTGCAGACCCCGCTTATCAAGTAGTTTTAGAGCTTCAGGCCTATCAACGGCCGTTATCTCACCTTGATTAACGGCCCCATCTTTTGCCAATGCTTTATAGGTAAATACTGCCATTGATGATCAAATTTAAAAATTACCCTTAGTGTTTTCAACCAAGCTCCGCACTGGTCACAGAAATCACTTCCTCTAGGGTCGTTTGGCCGCTCAGGCACTTGTGCCACCCGTATTCACGCATTGGCACATATCCATCTTGGTATGCTTGCTTCATTAGGATACGAGTATCTTCCCCTTTAACAATCAAATCCTGCATTTCCTCGGTGAGTAAAACTACCTCATAGATGGCAAGTCGACCACTAAAGCCTGTGTTTCGGCAATGATCACAGCCGACAGCATCGTAACATTGCCCATGAATGTGACTCGGTATCTCCAAATCCGCACGTTGCTGAGCAGTCAATTCATGAGGTTTTTTACACTTTGGGCAAAGACGGCGAACCAGCCGCTGGGCCAAAAAAGCGCGCACAGATGCGGAGACAAGAAATGACTCGACACCCATATCCATCAGACGACTGATACCGCCCATCGCGTCGTTAGTGTGCAACGTACTAAATACCAAATGGCCTGTGAGTGAGGCACGGATGGCAATCTCGGCTGTTTCCAGATCTCGTATCTCACCAATCATTACGATATTAGGATCAGCACGAAGGATAGATCTTAAGCCGCTAGCAAATGTGAGGCCGATTTCCGACTTCACCGCAATTTGCATAACACCGGGCAGCTTGTTCTCCACTGGGTCCTCGATCGTAACAATACGTGTGTCTGGTGAGTTGACCTCACTGAGAAATGAATAAAGACTGGTGGATTTACCAGATCCGGTAGGTCCAGTTATAAGGCAAATTCCATTTGATAGAGTCAGTAATTGCTCGATTTTCTCCCTGACGAAAGGCTCAAGCTCTAGGCGATCGATCGTGAATTTTTCCTGGTTCAATAGACGAAGACTGACACTTTCGCCCTCAACGGTGGGTACGGTAGCCACACGCACATCAATGGTATCCCCCTCAAACTGCAAATTGATTCGCCCGTCCTGTGGTAATCGCCGCTCTGCAATATCCAAGTGCGCCATGATTTTCAGGCGTGAAATAACAGAGCTTTGTAGCGCTTTAATATTATCGGGCACGGTAACGTCAACCAGCAAGCCATCGATTCGATAACGTATACGCAAATTATCATGCAGTGGCTCCACATGGATATCGGTCGCCCGCTGCTGAAGTGCTTCACGGATAATTTGATTAACAAATTTGACAACACTTGCCTCTTCATCCTCGTCTGCATCGATAACATTAGCCTCATCTGCAGTTTCTAAATTATCATAATCGAGATCACGCCCTTCGAGAATTTGCTCGAAAGTATCAGCCCCTACCCCGTATAGCATGCGCAAAGCGTCATGAATGCGACGGCGCGATGCCATTCGCCAAATAATTGGGATATCTATTTGCTGGGTTGCGGCCTGTCGGGCGATTAAATTAAGTGGATCATAAGTCAACAGGACCATGCACTGCGCTCCTTCAACATCTATGATTTCAGTAGGTAAAACCTGATGAGCCAACGCCACACGAGGACCACAAATGGACCGCAACGATTCGATATTTTCAAATTCAGAAATACTCGCGACCCAATCCATACCCGATTTCCCCGATAGCGCGCGAAGATATGGCTCCTCCTCGACTTTACCAGAATCTAAGATATCATCTACCGGTGATCGTTGCTGCTGTGCAGCCGTTTGCACAACCTCGGCTAGAAGCTCTAAATCATTGCAACCACTGTCGCGTGCAGGTGAAATAAGTAGGTCTGTCATACTTCAATAGGTGGGTGACCACTAAGATGTGATATCATTACTCATTTAACGCCAGAAATGCAATCATCTGTCTATAAATCAATGGCTTCAAATCCCTCCAAATCATACAGCAGCACGGAGCTACGCCTTGATTTCCTCTCCTCCAACGTAAAACCCGATTTTGCGGCGCTCGGTTTTCTCTTCAATTTTACGAGTATAACACACCACCTGGAAACTCGACTGGTGGCTAATAAACATGCATGGCATACCATTAAGCCTACCCTCGACAACTACGCTAGAGTGCCCGTCTTCACCCAGAGTGTGGACTTCCACGGAGTCACCATTGGACAGCAAAGCAACAATTGCCGGTTCTTGATCTGCAGGCAAACCCTCACGCCACTTGGAAATCCGATGCGCGAGTCGACGAATAAACTCTCCTGAAGATTCAAATCGATGCTTTTGCTCATCGGGCATGCTCGCGATAAGCTCACTCACAGATGGCATACCAGTAACTCCAGGAAGGGTTAGGTAAGGTCTGCGTAGATCATTGCTCTCTGCCATCAACCTTTAATATCGTAGAGAAAAAATTCTGCACGCACGATTTTCAATAAACCCAAAAAGAATAACGTACACGCCTCTTACTCAGAGGATAATGTTTTTTCAATTACCGCGTATGCGTTGTGATTATGAATCGACTCGTGGTTTTCTGCCTCCACTCTATACCACCGTATATTTTCTTGAGCATTGGACCGAGCCGCGATGTTACGCACCAAGTCTTCAACAAACACTGGGTTATCATAGGCATGCTCAGTGACCGCTTTTTCGTCCGGCCGCTTGAGCAAACTATACAACTCACAACTTGCTGATGCTTCAACAAGTTCCACCAGATCCTCGATCCATATCGACTCATTAAACCTTACTGAATAGGTAACAGTACCACGTTGATTATGTGCTCCACGCTCACTGATCGCCTTGGAACATGGGCAGAGCGTCGCAACATTGACAATGACAGTCAGGATAAAATCGTGGTTCCCATCAACATCAGACTCTGCTTCAAACACCACCTCATAGTCCATTACACCGCTCATTTCTGTAACAGGAGCTTGCTTAACGCGAAAGAACGGAAAACGAAACTCTACATGCGCTTTACGTGCATCCAGCCTTCCAAGTAACTCCTCAGGAATGGCTCTCATCTCACGCACATCTAGACAGTTGCCATGGGAATTAAGCACCTCAACAAAGCGACTCATATGCGTACCTTTAAAGTGATGCGGCAGATCCACGGCAAGCGCGGTCGTGGCCACAGTTCGCTGCGTACTCCCATCTTTATTTCTGACCTCTAATGGAAATCTCAGGGATTTCACGCCAACTCGATCGATCGCAATATTACGGTCGTCTGACTCGTTTTGGGTATCCTTGAGTTCCTTCATGATAGGTAAAAAAAAACCTGCCCGGAATCAGCGGACAGGCTTAGAAAGTGATGACCTGTAAACTGGAATTATTAACCAAGAAGATTACAAGCACGTGCACGCTTAATCTCGCGTGTTATTTTACGGTGAAGCTTAGCAGAGACACCAGTCACACGACGAGGAAGAATCTTGCCTGTCTCAGTGGTGAATTTTTTTAGGAGCTCTACATTTTTGTAATCAACCTCAGCTTCTGGTATGTCGTGACGACGATGGGGCATCGGGCGGTTAGCCTTCCAGTATGCGATGCGGCGTTCTTTGTTCTTAGGAGTAGATATTGCGGACATGATAAAAAATAAAAAGATGTTGTGGGATTAGCGGAGCTCTCTGTGTAGCGTGCGGCGACGCAAAAATGGATTATACTTTACCTTTTCCAAACGCCCTGGGGTGTTGAGACTTTTCTTGTTACGTGTGGAAGTGTAGCGAGAAGTAGGTTTTCCTTCTGCCTTTGCTTCGGTGCATTCGAGAATGATGATGTCGCGTGCCATGATTGTTGGAGATAGTTGTAGGTTGACTCGGTTAAAGTGTGTGTCCTTGCAGGGGGGCGAAAACTACGCATTTCCGTGCATTGGTCAAGCAGAGAATCTATGGGAGTGCGATTTTAGTCGATTTTAACGCCTACTGCCGTTGGAAAAGCCGAATTCAGAATTTCCAGCTCTGCGAAGATTTCCATTCTCCATCTCCCACTTAGCCTGACATTGGACCGTATAACGGGCAAATGGAATCGCCTCCAAACGCACTTTGGGAATCTTGTCGCCAGACATTTCGCACACACCATAGAGCCCAGTCTCCGCCCGCTGAATTGCTTGCTCGATCTCACTGAGAGCATCCTGCTCCTTGGCCAAAAGATTCAATGCGAAGTCACGGTCATAGGCATCGCTACCTGCATCTCCAGTGTGCTGACCACCCCCAGTCTCAACACCATCAGTATTTTTGAGAGTATCGTGTGTGATGCCATTCATCGCGTCAAGTATCCCATCCCTGAGGTCAAGTAAACGCTGGTGCTGCTTCCTAGCAAAGCCTATGAGCTTCACCTTCTTTTTAGCGACTACCTTCTTCTTGACGATAGCTTTTTTCACCGGAAGACTTTTTTTTGCAGCTTTTTTCTTGGCCGCGGCTTTTTTGACAATGGCCTTCTTCTCAGTTACTACCTTCTTTATCAGTGTTTTTTTTGCCGATTTCTTTTTGACCACTTTTTTCTTCACTGCTTTTTTAACAACCTTCTTTGCAGCTTTTTTAACCGTTTTCTTTGCAGCTTTTTTAACCGCTTTCTTCACAGCCTTTTTAGCTGTTTTCTTGACCGATTTTTTAGCGACTTTCCGAGCGGTTTTCTTTTTTGTAGCCATGGTTTTGATTGAAAATAAGATTGCAGCTATCGTGAATTTTATACACCTCCTAAGCTCATTAACTTGATTGTTTTTAGCAGGTGTTGGATTAAAGAGCGGCAATCGCTAATCGCTTTCAATTCCCTCTGCAAGCTAAAATTCCAATATTTATCACACGGCCTAGGCCTTTCGTTACCAAACCCAGTTCTACAAGCTAAATTCCATCATCACCTATTTTGACGATTTTCGTGACGCTTTTTTTGAAGCTTAATCCATCTCTGATCCCCATCAGAAAGGTTATTGAGGCTTGTCGTTCCCCGATTTCCATCGGGATCGATCAGCGTAACCTTACCCGGCCGAAAGCGATAAAGCTTAGCAAGAGTCTTTCGCCCACTTCGATTTTCCCACATTCGATATCCCCTTGCCTCAAGCTTCTCCCGCCAGGCACCATATTCTTTTTCAGAGATTAAAACAGCCTGCTTGATCCTTCCCCAGTAATAATCTGAATTACCCTTTTTATATCCTCGGTAGCTCTCAACCACAGCCCCTGTAGGGCTCACTACCACTACCGTGGGATGACCATGAACATTGTATCTTCGCTTGAGCTCCTCAACAAACTTCCGCTTGCGTATGCCTATCTCCTCATGTCGCTGAGGTCCTTGCAAGGTAGAGTCCACACGTAGCCTGACAATCCGGCTTTTCGCCCACTTCTCAAAGTTGGATTTTGAAAAAAGCTCACTACTCAGTCGACGACATAGTGGGCTGTGTGCTGAATCAGTAAACCAAATCAATAAAGGCTTACCTGATTGCCTTGAATACCGCGAGGCTTCAGTATGGCTGACATGCCATGATTTACTCTCAGTTTTTTGCCAAAATTCCTCACCTTGAATAGGAAGGTCTGGATCCTCGGGCGCCCATACAATATCACTTTCTGGGGCGATCTCTGCCCCCGGCTTAACCGTGACCCTAGCTACACCCGCATTAGTTTCAAATCCTCCCAATCCGCTAATACGCCCACCGGCAGCGCGATAAGCATCAAGGCCAGATGACCCGGCTTCATTGAGTGCCTTGTTTTGAGAATTCATACCCGTGATCATGCCAAGCTGATTACACGAGACGATAGTCGCTAAACAAAGAGCCAAAAAAAACCATTTCATGGGTATATGCTTCACAAAAGATCACCATTTGGCAATGTGTAAGTGCTCTGGGCTTGGCAATATCTCAGTATCATATACATTGGTCTAGCAACCTACTCATGTGTGAAGAAGTACCTGACACCCCAATCCAACTAGAGGGACATATTCTCCTTGCTGACCCATCTCTGCGCGAGGGCCTATTTCATAAAAGCGTAATATTGCTGGCGGAGCACAATCGTGATGAGGGCGCCTGTGGATTCATTTTGAATCGGCCAACAGACCAAACAGTAGGTGACCTACTGACTTCGAATGAATTTGCTCCACTCAAAAATATACGCGTTCACCTGGGGGGGCCTGTTGGACAAGAGCACCTGACATTTGCAGCATTATGGGCCAAAGACCATCACCTGCACTTTGCCACACGTATCTCAGCAAAAAATGCTATTATCCGTACCCAACAACCAGGCACCCTTGTTCGTGCCTTTGCAGGATATTCGGGATGGACTTCAGGACAGCTCGAACACGAACTCCAAAAAAAATCATGGATTACCACATTACCAGAGGAACGAATACTGCAATCTGAGCACGCACAAAAACTTTGGGCAGAGATGCTCTGCCATATCTCACCGTATCACAAAATTCTCGCTGAGGCCCCAGATGACATCTTCGCAAACTAATATTTGCGCCACACAGAGGGCATGAAAAGCACAAGGATTGCGTAAAGCTCAAGACGCCCAAGAATCATCAGCATCGCTAAAAATATTTTTGTAGCCCCTCCAAGATGCCCAAAATTCTCTGCCGGCCCGACAGATCCAAAACCTGGACCAATGTTTGCAATAGTAGCAATCACACAACCAAAGGCACTGATCATATCCATGCCATGCGTCACTTCTAACAATGAAACTAGAAAACATGCCGCGATGAAGATTAATCCAAAAAGAGCCAGAAAAACCACTGTCTGTAATCGCTCTGCCTCACCCAACGCGTTGCCGTTGACATGCATGCGGAACACCTGATGCGGTCTGAACGCACGGACAATTTCAAAGCGCGCCGTCTTCAACAAAACTATGAACCGGCTCACCTTGACACCCCCTGATGTGGAACCGGAACAGCCACCTAAAATCATCAGAGCAGCAAGCAACACCAGTGTATCGCCGGGCCATGCTGCATAATCTACCGTGCTATACCCAGTGGTCGAAAATACAGACAGCACATTGAACCAGCTGTGACGAAGTGCTGTGAGGAAATTCATCGGCTCCCCTCCCCCTATTTCTGTTAAGTTCCATGCAATAACTACTGATGCCACCATGAAGATGAGAATGAATAGCTTCCCCTCTTCCTCAGCTCGTAGACGCTGCCACCTTTTACGTAATAATACCACCCATACCAGAAAGCTTATACTACAGATGATCATAAAAATACTCAGCCACAGTTCAATCAACCAACTATTCCCCCAAGATGAGTAATGACCGATACTCTGATTATGCGGACTAAAGCCACCCGTAGATACCACAGTAAATGCATGAGAAATTGCATTATACGGAGTCAACCCGAGTGCAAGTAACCCAGCAATACAGATGAGGGTAACACAAAGATACAGCTTCCAAAGAGTCAACGCCGTGTCTCTAATTCGCGCCGTATAGGCCTCACCAGTTTGAAAGGATGACTCATTTCGGAACATCGATTTCGATCCCATTCCCAAGTAAGACAACAGAGCCACAAAAAGCACCAGAATACCCATGCCACCAAGCCACTGTGTAACAGATCGCCACATGAGAATTCCCCTTGGCCATGATTCTATGTCATTCCCCGTTGAATGATCAGTTCCCATCACCGTTGAACCAGTAGTTGTAAAACCTGACACTGATTCAAAAAATGCATCCGGAAACTCCATGCGAGGTTCTCCCAGCATATACGGCAAACTACCAACAAGACCGCATAAGATCCATCCCAACCCGACGACTGCAATACCTTCTCGACGAGGGACACGATCAATTTTCCCAATGCCACAGAGCATGAGCAGCACGCCGCTCAAAAAAACGATACCTGCTGACATGTAAAGCGATGATACAGCCGCTGACTCTCCCGGCACTGTATCCAAAACTGCAAATATCCCACATGCGAGCATGGCAATACTGGTAAGAATCAGTAGTGCGCCCAGGAACTTAGCTAAAATACGAAAATTCATTGTTTGGTCAGTCTATCAGCGAACTAGCTTTAAGAATTTCTTCCTCACTTTGGGTGCAACCATTGCGTATATGGTATCGCCAGGTTTCAATGTATCTTCAGGACCGGGAACAATTGCCTGCAACCCACGCATGCGTGCGACTAAGATACAACCCTCTGGCCACTCAATCTCACTGACCATATGTTCAGCAGCAATTGAGCCGCTTGAGACCACTGTCTCAATTACTTCGCCAGCTCCCATTTTCTTTACTGTATGAAAACGATCCGATGTTAAGAATCGCTCCAGTTCGCGGCGTGTTGCCTCTCGTGGACTAACAGCAGCTAGAACTCCAAAGTGCCGCCCGCTAGCACTAATAGCATCAGCGTAATCAGCGCGATGGATAAGTGTCAGGCAGTTCTTTGACCCTAGGTTATTTGCCTGCAAACAAGTCATCACATTGTCCTCATCGCTTCCACTTGTGGCTATGAAAAAATCTGCTTCACCTACCTGTTCTTCCTCCAACTCTGATAGCACGGTGCCATCTGCATGCAGCACTGTTGTATCAGAGAGTAATCCTGTTAGCTCTTGAGCCCGTTTAGGGTCTATCTCAAGAATTCTAACTTTGCAGTTGAAGCCTTCTAACATCTGCGCGAGCGAAAATCCATATTCACCGCCACCGAAGACAACAACACGAAGCGCCTCCTCGTGTCCGCTGCCCTTTTGTAGTCGCATAGCAAGTTTTCTAAGTCTGTTAGGATCACCAAAAATCGTCACAATGTCCCCCGCCGCCATGGCGTCTTCTGCAGACGGAACAAAATGCTCGCCGCCTCGCGTGATCGCCGCCACCCGAGTTCGCTCAGGAGCTTTTAGATCCTTAAGCTTTTTACCAATCGCATCACTATGCTTACTAACACGAACTTGCTGCACCTCAATACGGCCACGCGCAATCTCCTCCACCATCAGCGAGTCTGGATTTCGCACAAATTTTGACAACTCAATAGCACTCAATCGCTCAGAGCTGAAAATATGGTCGATCCCAAAATGCCCGCGGTAATCAAACAGCCACTCTTCACGCTGCAAGCCCGGGTGGACTCGAGCAATTACTTTCTGCGCCTCGAATTTTTTAGCCATCGACGCCGCCATCAGGTTCACTGTGCTGTCACTGGTAAGCGCAAGAAACAGCTCACACTCTGCAACACCCGCTTCAATTAGCAAATTTGCCGTGGCTCCATTGCCAGTCAATACACGTCCATCAATTTGCTGTTCAAGCTCTTCTGCTACCTTAGTATCATACTCAATAACTACAATACTATGAGATTCACGCGCCAACGAAACCGCAAGGTGACGCCCAATTTCCCCAGCTCCTACAATGATGATTTTCATAACAGCAGCCGATTGCCGCACGCCGTTAATGTCATAATCGTGCAAAAAAGCAAGGTAGATTGCCACATGTATTCGACAGAGAGGTAAAGCATAAGGCATCCAGATGTGAATTGTCTTTTTGACCGATTATGATAAACTACTATGACAATTTGGTGGCATAATTGGTGTTTCAAACAAACATTTTCTTAAGTCCTATCTGCGAATGAGAACGGGCACAATACTCAGCCTGACAAGGTCGCCAACCAGAAAGCTCGTAAGAAAAAAGGAAACCACTTGCGGTGACAACATTTCGCGGCATAATCCCGCGCGTCACGACTCTCAACACCATGGAAAACGTCATCATCATAGGAACCGGCCCTGCCGGATACACCGCAGCCATCTACGCCGCCCGCGCCGATCTCAACCCGCTTATCCTCACTGGCACCCAACCAGGAGGACAACTAACCACAACCACGGATGTAGAAAATTTCCCCGGATTCCCCGAAGGAATTACCGGTCCCGAGTTAATGGTTAGTATGCAGCAACAGGCGGAACGATTCGGTACTCGCGTCGAATTTGGTCAGGTAGAAACCGTAACCAAGGAAGACGACGGCACATTCACCCTCAAGGTGGGCTCTAAGGATATCCAGACGAAGGCGGTCATCATTTGTTCCGGTGCCTCAGCTCGCTATCTCGGGCTCCCAGGCGAAGAGGAACTGACTAAAGGCGGACACGGACTGACTGCATGTGCGACTTGTGACGGAGCCTTCTACCGCGACGTTCCGGTCTGCGTTGTGGGCGGAGGTGACTCAGCTTGTGAGGAAGCGACATTCCTAACAAAGTTCGCTAGCAAAGTGCACCTGATCGTTCGGCGCGATGAGCTCCGCGCATCCAAGATCATGGCTCAACGTGCACTTGAGCATGAAAAAATTGAAGTCATCTGGAACTCCGGTATCAAGCAGTATTTAACCAACGAAAAGGGAGATATTCGCGCTGTTGAGCTTGTTGACACCCAGACGGGCGACACCTCAGAACTTGAAGTCGAGGGCGTGTTCATGGCCATCGGTCACACCCCAAATAGCAGTTTTCTAAATGGGCTGGTGGAAACAGATGAAAATGGCTACATCCTTCAAAAGCAAGGCACCCGTACGAGCGTGGATGGCATATACGCCGCAGGTGATATTTCCGATACGGAATACCGACAGGCCATCACTGCCGCCGGCCAAGGCTGCGCTGCTGCCATTGAAGTGGAGCGTTGGCTCGCCGAGCAAGATTAAACGACGTCAGAGATTCTCTGTGAAAAAAAACAAAGAATAATCGTTCAACTACGTTATTATAAAGGATAGAGGTAAAGCATTTCCACCTCATACCGTGGTTGCCTCGCCGCTCGTCGCACCCTGAATCTCCGCCACATTCACACCATAACGATATGAAAATTGTAAGCTCCATTCTCACCTTAAGTATCGCTACCTGCCTACCGCTCGCTGCGCAACGCAGTGACAAGCCATTGCTATCAATTAAACTGGAGAGCAAACGAGCTATTGAACGCGGCAACGCCTATCTCAAGACACAACAAGACGCCAAAGGCTTCTGGAGAGATGCTAATTATCCTGCATACACAGCTCTCGCCTTGAGTTGCGCGCTGCGTTCACCCACCTACAAGGATGCTGATTACGTTCGCAAAGGCCTAGACTGGCTGGCAAAGCAACAAAAAGAAGATGGTGGAATTTATGGATCAGGACTCGCTACTTACAACACAGCCACGTCCATTGTTGCGCTAGTGGCATCAGGGAACAATAAATACCACCCCGCTATCCTTAAAGCCCGTAATTACTTGATCGCTATGCAGGCTACCCCGGGCAACCTCGGCGACCTCGACAAAAAACACCTGGGTGGAATTGGCTACGGCGGCACTTATAAGCACTCGGATCTTTCCAACACCCACCTATCAATCGAGGCTCTGAGGCTCTCCCGCCACATCGCCCGTGACAACGCCAATGGCAAACAGCCTGAACTAGACTGGGATGCAGCAATTGGATTTGTTTCTCGCGTGCAAAACCTCAGAGAAACCAACAAGACTGAGGGCATTAGCAATGATGGCTCATTCAACTACTACGTCGGTGGCTCAAAGGCTGATCCCTACGTACTACCCGATGGAACTGAACAGCTTCGAGGCTACGGTTCAATGTCCTACGCCGGACTACTCTCATTGATTTATGCCGACCTTGACGAGCAGGACATACGCGTCAAGGCCGTTAAAAAGTGGCTGAGCGAACATTATTCCGTGAAAGAAAATGCCGGTCTGGCAACCAAAGAACATCCCGAACTAGGTCAGCAAGGGCTCTACTACTATTACCATGCAATGGCGAAAGCGCTTGCTGCAGCCAATATCGACAAACTAAAACTCAAAGACGGCAGGGAAGCTGACTGGCGTCCTGATCTTGGCAACCAACTTCTCTCAAAACAGCGAGAAGATGGATCATGGCTCAACAGCGCCAACGCAAGATGGTGGGAGAGCGATCCTGTCTTGGTTACTGCATATGGTGTACTTACTCTTGAGCAAATCTATCACTCAATTCCTGAGTAAATAAAGATTACAATGCCTAGCATATTGATGGCGCCTAGGTGAACAGAACGCTGTATCTTGTCAGACGATCATTACTTGTATTACCAAAAATGGTAAAAACAGGTTACTGTTGCCTCGTCCTGCGAGTTAGCCACGCCGCAATTCAACCGCACCCCCCACACCTTAACTAACATCTCGCCTGTAGCCCACGCGTTTATCCAGCTCCTCGCGTAAGCCTCCAAGTCCCTCCTCGGTATCCGCAGATAACGAGACAATGGTTTGCTTCGGAAAGCGTTGTTTGAAAGTAACAAGATTTTCTTCAGCACCGTCAATATCCATTTTATTGGCGATAATAATCCACTCAAATTTTGACAAATCATCATCGTACATCTTGATTTCAGTTCTCAGTGTTTGGAGATCCTCGATGGGATCACGACCTTCACTACCCGCCATATCAATCACAAAGAGAAGGAGCTTGCATCGGGTGATATGACGCAGGAACTCGTGTCCGAGCCCACGATTCTCATGGGCACCTTCGATTAACCCTGGAATATCTGCTATCGTGCAACGACGGTATTTTGGAAACTCAACCACACCAACCATAGGATTGAGTGTTGTGAACGGGTAATTCCCAATTTTCGGAGCCGCTTGAGAAAGCTTATTCACCAGCGTAGACTTGCCAGCATTAGGAAACCCGACCATTCCAGCATCCGCAATACGTCGTAATTCCAAATAAAATACGCCAAAGTCGGCCTCCGTCCCCAGTGTATGCTCTTCAGGAGCTTGGTTAGTAGATGACTTGTAATGCCAGTTGCCTTTACCTCCCTTACCTCCTGCGCATAGCACAAATTCATCTCCATACTCAGTAAGATCAGCGATAGGTTCGAGGTCGACCCCTTCTCCACCTCGCTCAAGCTCCACTGCCTCGGAAACCGTAGATGCATTACTTCGGTAGACCACTGTGCCGGGCGGAACTTTACCAATTCTGTCTTTGCTGGATTTCCCGTGTTTCCGGTTACCCGCTCCGTGTTCACCGTTCTTAGCGATCAATTTGGGATCATATGAATAGGCTTTCAGGTTGTCCACAGCAGGGTCTACCTTAAGTATGATATGTCCACCGTTTCCACCATCACCACCATCAGGTCCTCCTTTGGGCCTAAATTTCTCTCGACGAAAGTGGACGACACCATTGCCACCGTCACCAGCTTCGGCGTAAATTCTAATATGATCGATAAACATACTGATAAAAAAATTTAGGGTATAGACGCTCAATATGTAACTTCCAAAATCGAGCGGTGCGGGTTGATAGCAGTAATTTTGGGAATGAAAATGCGAAATAGAGCCGAATGTGTTATTTTTCGCTTGGCAAACGACATGTATTCGTACAATTTCCCGCTCCCGCCACTTCTGGCTCATTCATTTTACCCATCATTTCATGCTTACTCTCAGACTCAACCGCCAAGGCACCAAAGATCGTCCTTTCTACAAGATCGTAGCAGTGGACAGCCGAAAGCGTCGCGACGGACGTTACATCGAGCAAATTGGCACATACAACCCCATGGAAGAAGGTGTGAATTACACTTTAGACGTTGCCAAGGCCGACGACTGGATTACCAAGGGTGCACAACCATCCGACACCGTTGGCAGTATAATCAAGAAAGCCCGCAAAGAATCCATGCAGGCAGAGGCATAGAATGCCATCCCCTTTTATACGATTATTTTCATATCGTGTTTTGTTTGTCGCGCCGGTCTACTGATCGGCGCGTTTTCTTTTGGGAAACAAAACTACCCATCACGAAACAAGATCGAAGAGTTTTTGATCTAACGTGACTTAGAGATTGTCATTTACCTCATCTCTACAGAGACAGATTCTTTGACCTCAAATTTGATTCTCTCAACACCCTTAAGAGCTGCCTTAGCTTTATCAAAACCCCCACTACGTAGAGCTCTGATTTTATCTGGCTCAGCCATGATCGCATCTATCGAAATGTCCATTAGAGTAATGACGTTACCGTCTACGTCGGCAGCATCAGTCTTTGCTATGCCAGAATCGATCTTCACTTTGGTAGTAACACGCATGCCCCCTATCATGGCCTTTGCATGAGCAGATATCTGAGGATTCACTCCCTCGGGTTCGGTCACTTCATTATTGGCCATGGCGGTATCTGGTTTCTTCTGTATGATGGTAAGTTTGTCGTCCTTAAATTTAAAAGTCACTGCCTTCCCTGTATCATCTGCCTTCCCTGCACCATAAGACCATATCACCGGACTCGCAGCCTCGTTCATCGCATCACGGACGCTGTATTTCAGCTTGTTGATATCGGAAAACTTATAACCAGCCTTTAAGCCCAGCTTACCGTCGGTATTAATCTTCTCAATACTGATTAGCTCCACGCCCTCGCCCATTCTATTGGCACACTCTCGCGTCTTAGCCTTATCGATAATCACCGCCAAAGGATCTCCAGCTGCCCTACGCATTATAAACTTTTTCATTTGCTCCCCAAAGTGAGTGATTTCTGTGACAGTACCGCTACCATCTTTTTTACAGTGATGGTGCTATCCACCTAAAAACAGCTTGTGAGAGTGAAAAGAGCAACAAATGATATAAGTGTAATAGTTTTCACACTTATTATGTGACGGCAAGCAGTAATCAATTCTTAGCTATGTGTATGTAAAAAACAGAATGATGCTGAATTGCTGTTGCGCCATGAGCAGTTCCCGTTAATCTAACCCATTGTATAGAGTTATGGAGGAAACACCCGCTGTCCAAATCAATCGCCTCGTGAAGGAATTCCCATCGCCCTTCAGGAAGACGAAAGTGCGTGCTGTAAATGACGTTTCACTAAAGATAATGCCAGGTGAGGTCTACGGTCTGATCGGACCAAATGGCTCAGGTAAATCGACAACAATGAAGGCCCTGCTCGGGCTCCTACGCCCGACTGCAGGCAGTTGCCATGTCTTTGGTAAGAACTCACTCAAGACAGATTCACGACAAGAGATAGGCTTTCTGCCTGAGAACCCTTACTTCTATAAACACCTCACCGGCGAGGAGACACTCCAGTTTTACGCAAAACTTTGTGGGTTGCGTGGGAAAAAAATAAAATCATGCGTCGATGAAATGCTTGAGATGGTATCGCTCCAAGATGCACGCAAACGCCGAATTGGCGGTTACTCAAAAGGCATGCTTCAGCGGATAGGGCTAGCACAGGCACTCATACACGAACCTCGCTTGCTTATTCTCGACGAGCCAACTGCAGGAGTCGATCCCGTGGGATCGCGCCAAATACGTGATTTGATCGTTAGCCTCAAGGAACGTGGTGTGACGGTCTTTCTCTGCTCCCATCTACTAGAACAAGTGCAGGAGGTTTGCGATCACGTTGGTATTATATTTAAGGGAAGTCTGGTCAAGGAGGGCCGACTTGATGATCTCATCGCCATCGAAGACCAGACAGAGGTGGTTATCCGTCACGCCAGTGATCACACGCTTACAAAAATCCGTGATGTAATTAATGATTCCAAGAATACTGAGTTCGTAAGAATGGGGAAACCACGGACAACTCTAGAAAGATTATTCTTAGACGAAGCTAGGAAATCTGATTCGTTGCTAGCCGACAGGGATACCCTCCCCCATATTGATATTGCTTCAACAAATAAGAAAGGAGGAGATCATGCGTAAAAACAGTTTCTTCTCCCCAAGCCGTATTCTGGTTATTGCAAACCACACCTTTACCCAACTGGTGCGGATGAAAGTGTTCTATTTCCTCGCAGTCTTTGCGATACTCATGATTGCCGCAAGTTTCTTTGAAATGCCCTATAGTCGAACTACGGAAGATACGGCAGAACAGGAACTTATCATACTCAAAAGTACAGCCATGGGATCGATGGCCATGTTTTCCGTGCTTTTTGCCATTGCCGCTACCGCGTTACTCATCCCCAAAGATTTGGAAGATCGCACACTCTACACCATATTAAGCAAACCTGTTCCGCGTCTCGATTACCTGATAGGAAAACTATCAGGCGTCCTTTTACTCGTCGTTGTCTCGCTCCTACTGATGGACGGCTTGTTGTGTTTAATTCTCAACTACCGAACTGATGGTCTGCTCGCTGTGGAACTAGAAAAAGCTCGAGTGCAAGGTTGGCCGAGGGAATACATACAGATGCGTCATGATTCCATTACACAACAAGGCGTGACATGGGATCTACACGCAGGCGTAGCTGCAATCTTTTTTAAGGCTACAATTATGGCATCTATAGCGCTGCTCATATCCACATTCTCAAGCTCTACGCTATTTACCATCGTCATATCAGTTGTCATCTACTTCGTTGGCCACTTCACCGCGGATGCTCGCAATTATTGGTTACACAGTCATGGCACTAACGTTTCTCAAGAATTGAAAGTAGCATCTCAGGGAGTCGCACTCATCTTCCCAGATTTTCAATTATACAACATCATTGATGCTACCATCGAGGGCAAAACTGTGTCCACAAGCATCATCAAAAAACTTACTGTCTTGACCCTGTTTTACACCGGCATTTACAGCGTTTTGGCATGGTTTACTTTCCGGAAAAAAGAATTTTAACATGCGTATTGTTTTCCAAATTGTTGTCATTCTTTGTGTGCTCATAGGATTTGGCGCTGCTAAACTAAGCTATGAGGATCAACTCAATAAGGACATGGTTGAAAATCAACTAATCCAACCATCGCTTAAGCAAGGAACCAATCTGCAACTGGGACAAACGGGCGCTGCGGTGGCATTGGGTGGTCTGCGGTCGCTGGTAGCCGCAATGTGGAACCTTCGCGCTTTTATCCATTTTGAAAAACTTGATTGGATCAAGCTAGAGGAAAGCTACGGAGTCATCACCACATTACAGCCACAAACAACACATTATTGGGATACGGGTGCATGGCATCTGCATACCAATGCATCAGTTCACTACAATGAGGATCGAAACCTCAGCCCGCTGCGCCGCAAAGCACTGCGTAAGCTGTACATCGACAAAGGCTCTGCTCTTCTTGAGGAAGGCGTACGACAGAACCCTGAAAACTGGAAACTACACATCTCACTTGCTCGCCTGTGGAGTGATCGGTTTAAGCTGCCAGATCTCCAACGTGCCGTAACACATTACGACAATTCATTGGCAACCCAGACAATGCCAGGATACAAGCGCAAACAATACAAGAGATTTAGGTTCTATTCTCTTGCACGTATTCCCGCGCGAAAAAAAGAGGCCCTTAATGATGGAACAGAACTTTTCTTGTCAACTTCCGACAACCACTTACCTAACTTAATTTGTTGTTTATTTGCACTACAAAATGCGGCTGAACTTCCAGAGAAGATTCCAATTCCTGATAAAGACCTCTTTCCCGATGATAAAACTCAATACACTTGGTTAACGAATTACTGGAAAAATAGACATATATCCTACCCTATGGATGGCGTGCTGGATAAGCGGCGGGAACTCGCAATCAAGCTCGGCATCCCAACCCCAGATCAATAGCCCTTGGGAGATTTACTCGTAACTATCCGATTCCACTCATCTCAATCATGAATGCAAATTGCAACAGCATACGCGCCGCTTCTCCCAAGCCAAATAACGAATCAATTACCCCTATGGCGCAACCCCTTCCTCTTGCACCTCTCTTTATTAACTCTCTTTAGTTTTTTTCTTTCCCTAAGTTTGCTCCGAGGTCATTGATTGTTTCCAGTATTAGACATGAAAGTAGCCATTTTCAGTGATATTCACGCAAACCTTGAAGCGCTTGACGCAGTTCTCGCTGATGCTGAGTCGCAAAGCTGCAACAGTTATGTCTGTCTGGGCGATGTTGTCGGCTACAATGCAAGCCCTGCTGAATGCTTGGAAAAAGTCAAATCCATGAAATGTCCAGTAGTCAAAGGGAACCACGATCAAGACTGCGGCCACGACACCTCTCTGGATATGATGAACGCAACCGCAGCCGAAGCTTTGCTCTGGACTCGTGAGCAACTCAACCCAGATCAGAGGCAATGGCTAGCTCGCCTGAGAATGGTACGCCAAGTGCACGATTTCACTGTCGTTCACTCAACTCTCGATCAACCATCCTCATGGAACTACGCAACCAACAAATTTGATGCCATGGCACACTTCTCTTATCAGGTGACACCGGTGTGTTTTTGCGGTCACACTCATGTGCCATGCATATTCACTCATGGATCAGTTGTGCAAAAGATTCCTGCAAATTCGATCACAATCGAAGCCGGACAAAAATATTTCATCAATGCGGGGTCAGTAGGACAACCTCGTGATGGCGATTGGAGAGCATCCTACTGTATTTACGATCTGAACAAGAATACCGTAATTTTTCGACGTGTAGAATATGATTTACAAACGGCACAGCAAAAAATCTTAGACGCGGGCTTACCGGAATCACTTGCCAATCGCATCGCCATTGGCCGATGAGATCAGCCTAATTCTAGTCATAACAATGCTCTCCATATGGGTATGTCGGCAGCACTCCAATCAAGCTCACAACACTCTTTGATTTCCAGCCAACGCATAGCATTGTGCTCACGAAGGTTTATCTTACCAGACTTGATGATACAGAGATAAGGCATTAACCGGATTGAAAAATCATCATACTTATGAGTAACAACATCGAGTGGTCTGAGCACACTTAATTCACAACTTAGTTCTTCAAGAATCTCTCTAGACAATGCATGCTCGGGGTGTTCACCTGGCTCAATTTTTCCACCCGGAAACTCCCACTTACCAGCAAACAAATTGCCTTCAGGACGCTGACACGCAAGCACTTCCCCCTGTGGATTACGGATAATTGCGCATACTACATTGATCATACCACCAGATTATTCCATACATAGACACTAACACAATTTTAAATGTCCAACACAACTATACCAATCGAAGACGACCCTTGCGATATCATCGCTAAGGCAATGCGCGGCCAAAACCTTTCCACAGAGCAGCTTGCCGATAAAGCGGGCATGAACATTGAAATACTCCAAGACTTACTTGCCGGCGGCAACAGACCCAAGGATATCAAACGGGTGGCAAACGTACTGAAACTTGACGGCGTCGCATTGTCAAATTTACCCAATTATTACCCCAGTATTGAGTCTCCCAAAGGGCTTTATCAGATCATCTCCCCTTTCGGGCATGCCGGCGTCAATGCATACATCATTGAGCACGGAACCACCGCCACAGTGATCGATACAGGAACGAATGCCGACGAACTTATTCAGCTAATACACTCAAAAGGTCTCAAAATCGCGCGTTTGCTCATCACACATCGACACCATGATCACACTGCTTGCACAGAAGCATTCAAGAATACACCCGTCTTATACCCAGAGGATTTGGATCACAAAGCTCTAATCAAAACCGAAAATGGACCCATCACGTCGTTAGATGTCAGTGGGCATATGTCGCCTGCTCGAGCTTTTTACTACGAGGGGCTTGAAACCCCGATCTGTATTGTTGGCGATGCAGTTTTCGCAGGCTCAATGGGCGGAACCTCAGGAGAAAGCACCTACAAACTATCTCTTAAAACAGCACAACATAATCTAATGACGCTACCTTACACTACCGTTCTGTGCCCTGGACATGGACCACTAACAAGCGTGAAACTAGAACAAAAAAACAATCCCTTTCTGTCCAAATGTTGATCAACATCTTCGCTTTTATCTTGATGCCAGGTATAATCCATTGATTATGAACTGTCTCCAATAATTGAAGGCATACACATCATGAAGAAAACAAATCAATACACCACTATATTAGCAATGCTTGGCATCACCTCTGCTCCTCTTCTCGGCGCAGGTTTCCAGCTCCAAGAACGTTCTGTCTCAGGTCTAGGACGCGCATTCTCAGGTGAAGCCGCTATTGCTGACGATGCATCGGTCTTATCATCCAACCCTGCAGGAATCATCCTCTTGGACGACAGTTCTTATTCCGTAGGTCTGCAGTATATCAAACCAAACGTTAATTTAAAAGGTACGGGCGGCCCAACTAATGCAAGCATCAGCGATTCCGATGTCGCCACAGAGGCCTTAGTTCCTTACTTCTACTATACTCGAAAAATCACTGACAATATTAGTGTAGGCTTCGGTATGTTCTCATCTTTTGGGCTCGCCACCGACTATTCGGATAGCTTTGCCGCACAAGTAGGCACTGATCTCAGCGAAATCACCACAGTTACAGCTAACCCATCTGTTGCAGTAAGGCTTAACGAACAAGTGACCCTGGGTGTGGGCATCGACATCATGCACGCTGAAGGCAGACTATCCAACACTCTCGGCGGAGCCACCTTATTTGATCTTGAGGGTGAGGATTGGGCCATTGGCTGGAATATTGGTATTCTATATGAGATCAATGATAATACTCGACTTGGTGTGCACTATCGATCGAGTATTGATCTAACCATTGATGGCAATGCCAAATTTGGTCCTCCACTGGGAGCACCAGGCACTAAAGTTGATGCTACTCTTGATGTCGAGCTACCCGACAGCATTGAGATAAGTGCCTACCACGAACTCAATAATAGTTGGGCTATTCATGCCGACGTCATCTGGACAAACTGGAGTAAATTTAAAACGCTTGCACCAAAAACCGATACGCCTGCAGACCCAGCATTAGTTGTTCAGGAAAACTGGAATGATGCTTTCCGTTTCGCTATCGGCACTACCTACAAGCACAGTGATAGCCTGACCTTCCGTGCCGGTCTCTCTCTTGACGAAAGCCCAGTCAACACATCAGACCGGACTCTTCGTATCCCTGACGGTGATCGCATATGGGCAAGTATTGGAGCCACCATTAAGCTAACCGATAACTACAATCTTGATATTGGTTATACCCATATCTTTGCCGATGACGTTTCAGTATACTCAGAGGCAAACGGAGGCAACGAGGCACTATTCACTGGAAAGATTGGGGGTGATGTTGACATCATTGGTGCCGGTATCAGCGGCACATTCTAAAAGATACTTTAAAACACATTTCCTATGGATGCATCATTAAGATGCATCCATTTTTTTGAAGATTACTCAACATTGCTCCCGTAAATCTCCTCCTCATTCACTCCGAGAAAACTGAGGAATGTGGGTATGATCATGCGGAAAAGCGAGTTCTTACCGCCACGTGACAACTGGGCCATAAACAATTCTGCGGGATCATTACCCGATACTGGAGTTGATTGCTCCACTCGATGACTGCCCACATTTAGTAACTGATAAAGGTATCGAGAATCAGCCCCACGCGATACTCTCATAGTGCAATCAGGCGATAACATCTCAAGTTCCGCAATTGGTGCAGCGGATGAAGCTGTTTCCACAACTGCGGTAACCTCGACGCCCTCGTTAGTTTCAAAACAAAATCGATCTGAAATTTCAGTATCTTGTCGCTTATCCATTAGAGGTTTCCATCCATTACTCTGAATTATCCATGCGAGGAGCTGCAAGCCTGCCATCTTGTGATTAGGATGTACCTTAATACGGATCGAATTGGTGTATTCTAAAGATTGTTTTGCAAGCGGGTCATCATAGAGCCCGGCTACTGCTAAACGCACCGCATAGCTCCGCGTCCATTCCATATCCATGGGTGAGAAATTGTTCGCATCTTTCAATGCTCTCTCAATACACTTAAATGATTCAGCTGGGTCACTCCACTGCGAGCTGTCGAATACAAACCGTTCAATCAAGCTGTAAAGTCGCTCTGAAAAAATAGACGACAATTCTCCCTGCCACCAAAAGACAAGCGGTAAGTCGCTGTTAAGATGCGCAAACACCGTGTTACGTAATCGTCCAGTCGCACGCCCAGTCAGTTGAAACGCAATCTGCTCACAGCAGACACTTTTTCTTCCATGGCGCAAGTGGCAATGCGCAGTGATCCACGCGCGGATTGATGCCTTTGGATCATCTCGATCGATGCCTATTAAAATAGCACGACACGCATGCTCACGCGTAATTTCTTGCACAAGATCTGAGTTTCGCAGTATGGCACCGTCATTTTCCGAGTAAACGGCGAGGTTCATCAGCGAGGCATTGGTGCTCGCCTTATCTTGCTCCCATAACAACCTCAACTCCCTATCTACACTACCGATGGTTACCTCTTTACCAAGGATCTGCATCTGGCTCTGTCGAATTACATCTTCCATCTAGTCATTATTTAGAGCCTTCTCCACTTACGCCCACCCTCAGCAAGTAAATCATCAGCTTCTTTGGGCCCCCATGTTCCAGCAACATAATCTGCTACCGGAGGCGGATTCGAAGATTCGTGCCAAGCACTCTCGATGTGATCAATGAACTTCCACGCTTCCTCAACTTCATCTCGGCGCGCAAAAAGAGTCGCATCTCCCGCCATCGAATCTAATAACAATCGTTCGTAGGCTTCTGGACTACCCTTTCCAAAACTCGTAGAGTAATGGAAATCCATTTTCACTGGCTCAAGGCGTAATCTCGCCCCTGGAATTTTGGAAACCATACGCAAAGATATTCCTTCATCTGGCTGGATACGGATTACCAACACATTACCACCAGGCACTCCCCCAGAAAGAGCATTAAAAAGCACCGTGGGTGGCTCCTTAAAATGAACCGAGATCTCAGTCGCTTTTTTCGGTAGTTGCTTACCCATACGCACAAAAAAAGGAACACCACTCCAGCGCCAGGTATCAATCATGATACGAAGAGCAACATAAGCTTCCGTCTTAGAATCAGGATCAACTCGATCTTCCTGGCAATAGCCAACACACTTTTCTCCATCAACGTGACCTTCGGTGTATTGAGCGCGGACAACATTTTCGGCAACCAACTCAGGAGTGTCCCACTGACGCAATGAACGTAGCACTTTAACTTTCTCATCACGCACGCCATCGGCAGTCAAGTCTGTAGGTGGCTCCATCGCCACTAAACTCAATAGCTGCAAGAGGTGATTTTGCACCATATCACGCAGAGCACCCGCTTTGTCATAATAACCTCCTCGTCCACCTTCCATACCCAAATTTTCGGCACAGGTGATCTGAATATGATCAATATAATTGTTATTCCAGAGAGGTTCAAAAATGGCATTTGCAAAACGTAATACCATGATGTTCTGCGCCGTTTCCTTCCCTAGGTAATGGTCAATTCGGTAGGTATCTTTCTCTTGAAACGTCTTGTTAACTACCTCGTTGAGGTGTTGCGCAGACGGTAAATCAATCCCGAAGGGTTTTTCAACAATGACTCTCGACCAACAACCAGCTCGGCAACTATTTAACCCTGCATCCTTAAGCGACTCTAACACATCATCAAAAAACGAAGGTGCACTAGCAATGTAAAACAAGCGGTTTCCTTTACCTCCACGCTCCTGATCAATCTCCTCCAGACTTTCAGCTAGCCTCTTATAGCCATCTGCATCTTGAAATTCGCTTTGGTGATAATGAATCTTCTGGGCAAAATCGGCCCAAACTTCGTCGTCGTGTCCACTGCGTGAGACTTTACGATTAATTTCCTCTAACCCGTTACGGAATTGCTGATCGGTTTTTTCTCGGCGGGCAAATCCTACGATCTTAACCCCAGCAGGCAGCGCACCCTCGAGCTGAAGGTTATACAACGCTGGAATGAGCTTACGATGAGTCAAATCTCCGGTAGCACCAAAGATGACAACTGTACATGCCTCAGGCTGACTGCGGGAAACGAGGTCCTTACGAAATGGATTATTCATAATAATTGGCAGAAGCACATGATCTTTGAAACATCGTGTTGCTACCAGATCATAATCTCTAAGATTTATGCATCAAGCGAAACAGCTGACATTCATATGACTTGTATGGTAAAATATAATTAAATCTACCACAATGAGGCATACAAGCATCTTGATGATTCATCCTACATAATCGAACATCAGACAATGTATACTTATCAACGATAATTCACTAGCTCATCACTTGACACATTCGCGCAAATACGTTTTCTCAAGATACCATGCTGGACATTTCCACTCTGATCCTGCTTGCCACTGTTTTTCTCGGTATTTCTTATATAAGTGCCTCAGTTGGCCTTGGGGGTGGTTCGTGCTACACAGCCATAATGGCTGCGTTAGGACTACCTCCACTAAGCATACCTTTGATTTCTCTTAGTCTAAATCTGGTGGTCACTTCTGCTGCCAGTTATCAATTTATTCGCCATCATCATGCATCATGGAGGTTGATCACGCCATTCCTAGTCACTTCACTACCCATGGCCTATCTTGGAGGATCTCTTCAGTTACCTAAGCGGTGGTTCTACGCAATACTTCTAGCATCACTACTGTTGGTTGTTTTTCGCATCTTTTTCCTGCGTTCAGTTAAAGTGAGATGGAATATAACAGGCACAAAAAAGCTGATAGTGAGTATGATCGCCGGCACTGCTCTTGGCTTTATAGCTGGAGTTGTTGGTATTGGAGGCGGGATTTATCTTGTCCCTCTAATTATTATTCTTGGTCTTGGTAATGAAAAACAAGCCGCTTCCAGCGGTGCTATTTTCATTTGGCTAAATTCGCTCACGGGGATGATTTCCCGATTACAACATCATGATGTAGAAATCCTCAACTACCTCACTCTAATTGTGGCTGTATTTCTCGGAGGTATGGCCGGCGGCTTCATCGGCGCGACGAGCCTTAAACCGCAAATGATGCAAAAAATCCTTGGGATCATTATCATCGTCGCTGTGATACTTCTAATCCCAAGATTACTCTAAGGAGTTTTGACGGCTGGCTTTGGTCTCAGCATGTCTGTAACTACAGCATCGGCGAATGAACCAATTGCACCACCGTAGCGGATTACCCCATCTTGATCTAAGACAATGCAGTGTGGCCAACTCCCAATACGATACGCTTTGGCAATTTTCCCCTCGGGATCTGAGATGTTTCTCCACGTGACGATACGATCTGCTTCCAGCGCGCGCAGGTTTTCAAGTGAATCACGATTAACCCCAAGAATGGCAAATGGCTTTTCTGCATTTATTTGATTCATCCTACGCAAGATTTTTAATGCCTTATCCATCCGAGCTAAATCGGTGTCAAAACTCGACCAAAAAACGAGCAAAATTACCTTACCCCGATAATCCCTAAGATTTACTACCCTACCCGCAGAGTCACCTCCGATTAGGTTTGGAGCCTCCCTGCCATTGGTGAGACGGGTAATGATGTAGAGCTGATCCTTGACAATATCTGCGACAACTGTGTTACCCACTTTAACGTCGGCGCTCTTTTTTACAGCTTCACGCAAATTGGCTAGCCTCTGCCGCATTACCTGTCCACCCTCGCCCAGAGATGAAAGCATCAGCGCGAGACTGAGTGCAGCTTGGCCCTGAACCTTTGGATCAGGATTCGTTATTTTGATTTTTTCTAACAATTGCATTCCTCGTGACCGCAGAGGAATTTTGCCAGCACGCATAGGCTCATTATTTTGACGTAAGTATACCATTGCCATGACAAAGCTACCAAGCTGAGGACTCTTAATGTGGTTTTTTTCCAGCGCATTGAGTAATGCGCGCTGTGAACTCGCTGTGAGATTAGTGTCATTTTCTAATAACCAGGCTCCATATTTAAGAGTCCATTGCTTATCTAAATCCCGATTTAAGAGGCGCTTTAGGCGCTTGCCATAAGCCGCCGCATCAGGCTGCTTCTTCCTAATCATCTGAAGAGAAGCCGCGTTAGGGGCCAGTTTCATCTCTGCCAGCCAAAGCTTCTGCGCATCTGCATACTCAGTGATGATCGCCGCAGCCTGTGCCTCCGTAGCTGCGCCGGCAAATGGAACGACAAAAAAGACATATGCGAGTACGTAACAACTCAAATTGAATATCTTCATGAGATTAGAGTAATTATGTCCACCAGAAAAACAAGTTACAAGCCCAAGCTACCCGACTACACGCTGCAGCTCCTTCTGGAACGCCAAGATATCAGATTCGCAGGGGCTATAGCCCTCATTCTCTGGATCTACCCCCAGTCTACCCATTTCATCTACATACCACATGCCAGCCTGCCCATCAGAGAAAGTCACTCGGCCACTCGCCATTACTCCAGGTCGCGCAATTTCATCCACCGTAACTTTTACGTTTGTAGTGGCCGAATCATGCGGCAACACTTCAATATCATCCTCAGTAAGCTCGGTTGGATCCACTTCAGCTGGAACGGTTTCTTTGGGTGATTGATTCTCATCGGGCTCGTCAGTCTTTAGCTCAAGATCAAGATCAATGACCAAAAAACGAGTATCCATATAAGTCAGTCCATGACCGAGATCTGATTCCATCTTCCGCTGTATATCAGCGAGCTGCGCTCCCTCATTTACCCACGATTTAATTGTAGCAATCTGCTCTTTGGTCAGTATTTTGGTATTAAACATAGTCGCGTGCTCATTAAACGCACGATTGACTGTGATGCAAGCCCAGTGGTATGTAATTTGGGTATTGTTTTTTGGAGTTGGGCTTAAACAAAAAAACGATTATAGAAAGATCGTGACTGACGCTCAACCGACGCTACCCGTATCGCCTCCACGCACTTGGGCAGAAATCAATCTTTCTAATCTGCGCCACAACTATACGGCTGTAATAAATCAGCATCAAGGATGCGTGTTGGCAGTTCTTAAGGCAGGTGGTTATGGCCACGGTATCGTAGAGATGGCGGCGGAACTTGAAAAGATAAACTCCAACTCAGCCCCCACGTTCATGGGTGTTGCAAGTGTAATCGAGGCACGGCAACTCGCTAATGCTGGCATCAACACGCGTATTTATCTGCTGGGACCTGCATGCCCATCTGAACGCAAGGAAATTGTCGCTCGTGACTGGACTCCTTGTGTCTCCAGCCTCGAGGAGGCTGAGGACTTTAACAGAATAGCCGCAGCAAGAATTGGTATAAATCCTAATACAAAACTGCGCATACATTTGGCGGTCGATACCGGCATGGGCCGAGGTGGGTTCCTTGCCGAGTCATTAGTCGAAAATTTCGATGCACTAGAAAAACTCGACTTTCTCGAACTGGAGGGAATAGGCTCTCACCTACCCTCTGCTGACGAGGATGAGGTATTCACACACTCCCAATTTGAGATATTTGACAGTTTGATTGAATCCTTGGGAATTGAGCGGTTTCGTTTTCGCCATCTAGCAAACAGTGCTGGATTAATGAATTACCAAAGCAGAACGACAAACCTTTGCCGTCCAGGACTAATGCTTTATGGCATTTCGCCATTGGCTCAATTTCAATCGATCTTAAAGCCAGTCATGAGCCTTAAGTCTCGAGTTTCTTTAGTTCGTGACTTACCCGCAGGACACGGTATTTCCTACGGACGGGATACGGTTCTCGAAAAAGACACTCGAGTTGCCACTGTGGGTATTGGATACGGCGACGGCTATCCACGTGAAATTTCCACGCAGCATGCCAAGGTTTGGATTAAGCAACAGAAATGCTCATTATTGGGGCGAGTTACGATGGACCAAATTATGGTTGATGTCTCCAATCTACCCGACTGTGTTAGTGGTGATGAAGTTGAACTTTTCGGTGAGAATATTCTAGTCAGTGAAGTTGCTCAAAAAGCCAATACCATTCCGTGGGCGGTTCTTTCAGGCATTACACCAAGAGTAACTAGAGTTTACATAAATGCATAAAAAAACCCGGCTCGCTATCATAGCGAACCGGGTAAGTAAGATATTCTTGAAACTCTTCCCTTAGAAATTAACGGAAGCCTTCAAACCAACGGTAAGCTCATCGTCTTCATCGCCAGTAGCGGAATCAAGAGCGTCGAAGCCTTGGCTGTATGACACATATGGTGTCAGTGTCAGGGCCTCAGTAGCGTTAATTGGCATACCTACTGTGATGTAGGCGTGATTGAAGTCATCACCAGTGTTGATTACGTTTTCCCAGTAGTCGAAGGAATAAGAAACTCCCACGGTTACATCCAGCTCAACTGAATCCAACACTTCAACAGTCTTGTTTAGACTGAGCTCAACATAGGTCCCGTCCAGCTCATCAACGTCGTGAGCAATAAACAGATTAAGATTACCACCTGTGATTGGACACTCAGTAGCAACGTTAAGGTAAATTTCTTCAGTCTCGAATAAGGAAACAAAATCATGGTGCTGGTATCCTAGCTCGATTGTGAAGCACTCAGTCGTGTACTGAAAACCACCACGATAGCTATCGTGGGTGCTATCTTGTCCATCACTGATAGATGTCAAACTTGTGCCTGCTACAAAACTCAACTGGTCACTAAGACCATAAGAGACATTAAGCTGGGTAGTAAGAGCGTCGTCTGACCCTCCGTTTAACGCTTGTGACAGGAGGTCATTCATTCCACGAAAGCTGTGTTGGCTGTCGTAGCTGAGGCTCAGGTCACCTTCGATTTCTGCATAAGCAGGAGCGGCAAGCGCGATGGCGGCGGCTCCAGCAATTATTGTTTTTTTCATTGTTTGTCTGGTTTTTTGTTTTTGGGTTTGGTTGTTAGCCAGTCACTACGTCTATTAAAAGACATTTTGAATGCGGCTAACGCACGTTCAAAAGATAGTAATATCTTTCGATTTGAAGAAATTAGTGATTAATCCGTATTAAGACAAGATTAAATTTAAATTTAATTAAATACTTTTATTTCCTAACTATTTTCTGAAAACCCCGCCAAGGGCTTAAAATTGAATTTCATCTCCTAAATTACAAACTTCTCCTGCGAGTAATGTTGTTTAATATTACATTGGCATTTAAACGATCACCACTGCACAACAGCTGCCACAGCTTCACCTTTGCCGACGGCAAAATCGAATGTCACAGCATACCACAATCAATCTAGCATTTTTTGCTATTTGGGGTTTGGCATTTTAATATTAGAAATTAAAAAGACATGTGCTTTTTAACAGCTACGCTTTCTGGCTCTTCCTCGCTCTTGTTTGGGGAGTCTATCGTCTTTTGCCGCATCGCGGCCAAAACATTTTACTACTGTTAGCTAGCTACTATTTCTACAGTTGTTGGGACTGGCGGTTTTTGCCACTAATTTTCACAACCACCCTGGTAAACTACTTCACGGCACTCGGCATTGAGAGAAGTAACGACAAGAAAAAGCACTACTGGCTGATGCTCACATCAGCAACTGTATCGCTGGGGATATTAGGGCTATTCAAGTACTGGGGGTTTTTTGTCGAGAGCACTACTGACATGCTCACATGGCTCGGGTTCCATGCCAACATCTCCACTCTGAGCATCATCCTCCCAGTGGGTATTTCCTTTTATACCTTTCAAACATTGTCTTACACGATTGATGTCTACCGCGGAAAAACCAAGGCCACACGATCATTGCCAGACTTTGCACTTTATGTGGCTTATTTTCCTCAATTGGTAGCAGGCCCTATAGAGCGCTCATCCTCCCTATTGCCACAGATTACACATCCAAGACCGAAGCATACTGGTAATTTCTCTGAAGGGTTATATTTAATCCTGATCGGTTTGTTTCTCAAGGTTGTGGTAGGTGATAACCTTGGTTTTATTGCAGACGGCATCTTCAGTGCACAGAAACACGAAATCACCGGGACTGATGCCTTGGTTGGCGTTTATTGTTTTGCATTCCAGATTTATGGCGATTTTGCAGGTTACTCATCAATCGCCCGGGGTGTCTCTAAATGGCTAAATATTGATCTGATGACCAACTTTAGAATGCCCTACCTGGCAAGGAATCCATCAGATTTTTGGCAGCGATGGCACATCTCACTGTCATCATGGCTTCGTGACTATCTATACATACCCATGGGAGGCAATCAATGCAGCACCATTAAAATTTACCGTAATCTGATGCTAACCATGCTGCTTGGCGGCTTGTGGCACGGCGCAGGGTGGACGTTTATAATCTGGGGAGGTATTCATGGATTAATCCTCTGTATTTATCGCGCCCTGCCACATTCAGTCAAGCTACCTGGTTTCTGGGGTCGAGTATTAGCCACGGTTTGGTTTTTCCATGTTGTCTGCTTCACATGGCTATTCTTTCGTGCTGATAATTTGGCACAGGCTTGGGATATACTTACACTAATATTTACACACCAGGAAATGACGTATCTTTCACGCTATGGACTTGGCATGCTAGCATTTTTCTGTGCGCCTCTCATGATTTACGAAATATGGTTAGAGCAAAAACATACCCTGCGTCGACTTGAGGTTGTGCACTGGGGATGGCGCGCAGCTACCTACTGCTATTTAGTATCCATGCTCATCCTATTCCCTCCTCAGGTTTTTGGGCAATTTATCTATTTTCAATTCTAACAGATTAACGAAATGACAGATGTCCACCACGACTACGACGCACTACCGACAGATAAATGTGCGCCTTCAATGCGCCAGGAAATCCGTGTCGTTGTCGCCGTCGTGTTATTTGTTATCAGCATGGAGATTGTAGCGAGGATTATGGCACCTAACATTGATTCTGATCGCGAGCACATTCATATGTTTCCAGAAATCATCGCTGAATCAGCAAAGGAGGCAGAGAGAGAGGAACTACCGAATGTGATCTTCTTCGGCAACTCATTGATGAGAGCTGGGCTGGATGAAAAATTAGTCTCCGATTGCCTAAGAAAAACTGAAGGGCCCAGAATAGTATCTGCAAAAATCACGCCAGTAGGCACCGCCATGCTTGATTGGGTCTATCTTTATCAACGTTACTTTGAAAATACAAATCAGCACCCAGAAATTCTCGTCGTAGGATTTGTTGCACATCACATTCATGACCAAGAGCCCATTAAGCTGCGTAGGTTATCACGCCATTTTTTGGCCATCAATGATTTCCCAGAAATATGGAGCCGTGATTTGCATGATTTCCACAGTATTATCCAATCCACACTTTGTCACTTCAGTGCTCTTGAAGGCGACCAGCCAGAGCATCAGCTTAAAATCTTATCCGGTGTTGTAAGCGACTACAATAAAGGGCTGAATACTAACAACGACATCATCCGTGCCGCAGGACAAAGAGCTGCACTTAAATCTAACATGGAAACAAAAGAACAAACTTTCTCACGTATGCAGCGGTTGATTAAGATCTGCAAAAAACATGGGGTGGAAATCTGGTTCGTACCCATGCCGCAGCCAGAAAAATGGAACTTGCACCCAGATGCAGTAGCACTGATAGAGCGAAATGAAATGAAACTACTTGATGCCCGCCAGATTAAAGGCATGACCGAGGATGATTTCTGGGACGGCTATCATCTGGGCGAGAGCGGTAAGAAAAAATTCAGCTACTGGGTGGCAGAACAAATAAAAAACTCTAAGCCATAAAAAAGCCCGGCCTAAACAGCAAGTTGCTCGCTCCACGCCTTAGCTTTTTGGGCAAAAGACTTATCGTCTTCCGCATAGCTGATGGCACGTGAAACGTTTACAACGTCAGGTGCAGTGCGTGGGTGCTTTTGGAGACTCGCAAGATCTCCTCCCTGTGCACCTAAACCCGGAATAAGCAGTGGACTATCAACAATGCGCTCAAGGACCTCTTCGCTAGCGTTGGTCAAACCAACAACATAGCCGACATCAGTAGCACAGCTTTCTAAAGCAGCACGTTTACCCAGTTCTTGCACGAGTTCGAACACAAACCTGCCATCAGAGAGCTTTTGTCGTTGGAAATCGGCACTACCTAGATTTGAAGTGACTGCCAGCAAATAGACCCCCTTGCCTTTCCAATCAAGAAACGGCTCAATGGAATCATATCCTAAAAAAGGGTTTAATGTCACCGCATCAACATTCCAGTTTTCAAAATAAGACTTTGCATAGTATTTCTGTGTTTCTCCAATATCTGAACGCTTAGCGTCTAGGATGATGGGCACATTTTCAGGCATGCTAGCCAACATTTCCTGCAGGATTTCTATGCCGCGTAGCCCCATCGCCTCGAAATATGCCATGTTCGGCTTAAAAGCTGCCGCATATTCGGCCGTCTCACCCACCAGGCGATTCAAAAACTCCGGCACAGCATCAATGCCAGATGATAGTTCAGGTCGGGGATCAATTCCTACACAGAGGCGGGAACCAACGGACTGGATACGTTGCGCGAGGCGCTCAGAGTAAGTCATAAGATCAAAAAATTTAAGCGTTCTGTGGCTCACCCACCTTGTTAGCGATACGATTTCTTAACTCGGGCCACTGATCTTGCGTCACAATGTAACCGATACAGTTTGCGCTGCCACATCGGCATGGATGATCTTCATAACTTTCAATGTCAAACCCGTAGTCGAATGATAATTCCTCACCTTTTTTAATCTTACGAATCGAGTAAATATAAATTTTTCTACCAATCACCCAAGCCTCACAGTTTGGGTCACACGAATGATTGATGAGGCGCGCTGTGTTCCAAGGGACATTCCCATCGATATCCCACTGCTCATCGAGTGTAAAAATATAGACTGCAGCATCTCCATTTTCCTCGTGCAGGGCATACTGTTCCCACGCTCGGCCCTCGCTAGTATCTTTATTGATGGGCTCACCTACATACTCGATAATCTCAGTTTCTTTAGCTATGTTCTTTATCGCATAAACACCTCGCCCATGAATCTCAGAACCACGCACTTCACAAAAATCACTGCTCGCGCGTTCGTAGAATTTTTTAAATTTACGCACGAGCTTTGCTTCACGCCTGAGCTTATTGTTTTTCGACATAATATTTAAATTTTACTTAATTTCGCGAGCTTTTGATGGTGGAAGTCCTAGTTCATCTGCCTTGAATGGTAGTGTGGGAAACATACCTCGGAGATCTTGAATAGTCGGCTTCAGGCCTGTCATAAAATACCAGTCATTGCTACCTTTTTCTGATACGGTAATCGTGTAGCTCTGCTCCTCAAGAGTACGAATCCTGCCTCCTTGATTAGGATCAGGAATCTTCACCCTCGTAATTGTGGGCACAACAGCAAGCCAATGCTCCACTATAATCACTTTTCCTGAGGCATCTTTAATAGGCTCATTGGAGACTAAATCGTATTTAGGACTGCGCCATACGCTAAAAAAAGAAGCCGGTTTTGCGGCTTGGAAGGCTACCACAGATAGCCGCATGATGATTTTCTTTTGCGCGGCCATGGCAAGAGCAGCGTTAAGTTTTTCCATACTACCATATCGTTTGGCAAGTCTACGTTTCCACCTAGAATAGATGCGCTGTTGTCCATATTCAAAGTTTCCCTTAATCATCTCATTGCCCAGCTTTTGGACAGCCTTTTGTGCTGAATCCGCGACAGCTGGGGTGACCACTACGCGCCCCTGTGCACTTGATATTTCCATCATTCCAAACACTACAAGACAGTAAATAATTGATCTGCAATTCATATTGATACGTCTTTCATCTACTCAGCGCGACAAAAAGTCAAGCCACGCAAAAAAGAGTCATTACCATAAAAACAAATTTTTATGCCCTCCCATGCTAATTAGGCTTTGCATTGCCGCATGCGATGCCTCTATGATAATCCCCTATGGCGAAAAAGGCACTGGGAAAAGGATTAGGAGCTCTAATTAAGAAGCAACCAACAGAAAATGGTGGAGATCCACAATCGGATACCTTGCCAGCAGATCTACACGTAACTATTGACAGTATAGTTCCCAGCCCCCTACAACCAAGGAAACATTTTGCCCAAGGTCAGCTCGATGAATTGATGGGTTCAATTCGCCAACACGGTATCATCCAACCGCTAATCGTGCGTAAGGTGAATGGTCAGCATGAGCTAATCGCCGGTGAACGTCGCTGGCGTGCATCCATGGAGCTAGGTCTTGATACTGTTCCTATCCGTATCCGTGAAGCGACTGACCATGAGGTGCTCGAAATGGCACTTATTGAAAACATCCAGCGCAAGGATTTGGACCCTATTGAAGAAGCTCAAGGATACGTGCGTTTAGCCAAGGAATTTAATATGAAACAGGAGACCATCGCGAAAAGCGTGGGTAAGTCACGTGCAGCTGTAGCCAACGCCATGCGCCTCACAGAGCTAGATCTCAGTGTTCAAGACAACGTAGCTGGTGGAAGACTGACTGTAGGCCACGCCAAAGCAATCCTCAGCCTGAAGAGTCATGACGCCCAAAGACTTGCTGCCGATCAAATCCTCAAAAAACACCTTACGGTGCGTGCTGCGGAGAAGCTTGTTAAGCAGCTCTCTAATCCCAACCAGTCGAATCCAAGACAAGCTTCCAGCCGCGAGGCTGATGCAGTCATTAAACAAATACAAGATAGCTTGCGTGAACGATTCGCAACCGACGTAAAAATCGCACACACTCCCAAAAGAGGAAAGATTGAGTTGGTCTACTATGGTAATGAAGACCTTCAGCGCGTGCTCGATCTATTAGGTATTCAGTTGTAATATTTATTCTCACTGAATGTCATGAACACCAGGATTGTCTTTATCATACTGGGGATATCGGGCATCGGCTTCGGACTCTGGTACTGGCTTACTGATCGCTCGGATGCACACGGAATTAGCGCATATACGCATACTCGAGCAATACTCGAATTTGGCCCGCGCACTGTAGAATCTGATGGGTTAAAAAAATCACAGCAATACATAGCAGAGCAACTTTCCTTGCAGGGATGGAGTACGATGACCCAACAAAAGCAGCGCGACACTCCGGAGGGAAAACATACATTTACCAACCTAATCGCGCGCTACCAGCCTGATAAACTTACTACGCTGGATGACTTACTTAAATTGCCCACCAAAGGAATCCTCTGTGCCCATCTGGACTCCAAAAAAATCCCAGGTATACCCGATTTTCTTGGCGCCGATGATGCCGCATCAGCTTGCGCCTTAATCATTGAACTTGCCACCACTCTTAGCAAAGAAAATCCTGAATTAGCGAAGGGACTTGAAATTGTTTTTTTTGATGGCGAAGAGGCTTTTGGCGAAAATATCACACCTGAAGACGGCCTCTACGGCAGTCGCTTCTACGCGCACACGCTCTACCAACGTAAGCCAAAACCAGAGTTTGGAATACTTTTAGACATGGTTGGCCACAAAGATCTTAAGATAGCAGTGCCCTCAGATAGTCCATCCAAACTCTACGAATCAATGCTGCGAGCTGCTAAAGAACATGGTTATGAGAAACACTACAACAAGGCTGAACATCCGATCATTGATGATCATGTATACATGAATAAAGCAGGAGTTCCCACCATCGATATCATTGGCAAAGATTTTGCACACAGCCACTGGTGGCATCAAGAGGGCGACAATATCGACCTAATTTCAGCCAGCAGCCTCACTATTTCATACCATGTCGTTCTGACCATGCTACGCGAGCAACTGGCAGCCAAATAAAAACCGGCTAATGATTATTGAGTAAGTGCCTGACGCCATGATGGTGCAAGATCAACTGGGTTACCATCATCATCAATCCGCACACATTTCGTCAGCCCATTAGCTACCGGGCGTTCATTACAACTCACAGAAAACGCCCACGTAATCGAGCTCACACCAATCTTGTCAGGTGCGATCGTAATTTCCGCAACATCAGCAAGACGTAATGGCGATACAAAATCACAGTCTACATGCACCCGCGGCCAGCCACCATCACCCAATAATGGGATACCAGCTTTAACCAAAAAATCATGCTCCGCCTCCTCAGTGTAACACAAGAGCTTAGAAAAATGCACCACACCCGCCGCATCGGTGTCAGCAAAGTGGACGAGACGATGGTAGGTATGTTTCATGTCTCAAGTATTTAATCTATTTCCCTAACTAGCACGCTAGCATTGTGGCCGCCAAAACCAAATGAGTTACTTAGTGCGCTTTTGACTTTTACCTCGCGGGCAGTATTCGGAGTGTAATCCAAATCGCACTCAGGATCTTGGTTTTCCAAATTAATTGTAGGCGGGATGACGTTGTCTTTTATTGCCATCAAACAGGCGGCAAGCTCGACACCACCAGCCGCACCAAGCAGGTGGCCAGTCATCGATTTGGTGGAACTTACAATCAAATCATCTGTTGCGTGGCTACCAAAGCTTTTCTTGATTGCCTTAGTTTCACAAATATCACCAAGCGGAGTAGACGTTCCGTGAGCATTTACGTATGTGACATCTTCTGGGTTCATGCCAGCGTGTTTGAGCGCCATGTCCATGCAGCGTGCCGCACCGAGCCCCTCAGGGTGGGGCGACGTCATATGGTAGGCATCACCGCTGACACCATAGCCAGCAAGTTCCGCATAAATCGTAGCTCCGCGTTTCTTAGCGTGCTCATATTCTTCGATAACCACAACACCAGCACCTTCACCCATTACAAAACCATCGCGCCCCGTGTCAAACGGCCGCGAAGCTCGCTCGGGCTCGTCATTCCGCGTGCTCAGTGCCTTCATGTTACTGAAACCAGACATACCCATTGGTAAGACACTCGCCTCAGCACCACCGCATACAAAAGCATCAGCATCACCAAACTTAATCATACGCCATGCCTCACCAATGTTGTGGTTTGCCGTCGCGCAAGCAGTAACAATCACCATATTAGGGCCACCAAATCCATACTCCATCGATAAAATCCCACTTCCAATGTTAGAAATCATCATTGGTATCACAAACGGAGAAACACGAGACGCTCCTCGGTTTAGAAGCTTTTCATGTTCATTCTCCAGAGTGCCTAAACCACCAATACCGCTGCCAACCATGACCCCAACGCGCTCACGGTCTACAGACTCGTCATCAATCCCCGAATCAGTAATCGCCATTTTAGATGCCGCAACAGCGAACTGCGCATAACGATCAGCACGGCGTGCGTCTTTGTGATTGTTAAACCACGGACCTGCATCGAAACCTTTCACCTCACCTGCTATTTTGCATGGATAGGCCTCTGGATCGATTAAAGTCACAGGTCCAACACCGCTTTTCCCTGCCTTGAGACCATCCCAGGTGCTCTGCAGGTCATTTCCAAGGGGGCTAAGCACCCCGACTCCTGTGATGACTACTCGACGATCGTTCATATGGTAATTTCAGTGAATTGCTAACTCCATCGTGCATTTAGAAGTGACGTGAAGATGAGTGCCATTATCCCGCAGAAGATTTAAAGTGCAAGCCCCATCCCACCGAAACTCCGGCATCAAATTTGTAACAGACATAGCCCGCAATACCCAAGCAGTCAACCAAGGCGGCGAGATTTACCCCGTTCGTTCATACTTCCACATTCTGGACACTTAGAAAGTTTGTTGCGTGATTTGTCTTCGCAGAGATATCCACAAATCCGGCAACACACGATTTGTTGTCTCATACTGCGCATACGAGCATAATGCTTCACCCCGGCTAGAAGCGATACCACGGCAATGATTACCATGGGGACACCAATTACCCATAGCAGGAAGTCTTCCATGGTCATGTTGATCATCAGCTTATTTCTCGCGTGTAACTTTGATTTGTAATTGTAGTTCTCCGAACACGATCCCTGGTTGTTCTGATGGTTTAAAGTGCTGCGCACGAACCCACACGGCAAGACCTTTCTGGACATCGGTAGCGCGGGTCGTACCTAGAGATCCACCTGGCAGTGGCACACAACTGCGCACAACTCCTAGTTCATCAACACTCAACATGAAGCGGAATGATTGCCCAAACCAATCCTCAGCCACTAGATTCGCTGGCAACATCCATTCAGGTAAAATCAAGCGTTTATTGAGTTTACCCTCGACAGTCACAATACCCCTAACAAAAAGTTCTGACCCAGTGGGTTTTTGTAATATTTCCAGATCCTGCCACCAATGATACATAAACCCGCTGACCAAACCTGCACCCGGATCAAGAATTGGTGTTAGTTGTGTAGATTTGTTAGACCGAGGAGGCAACTCCCACATAGCAGGCTGGTATTCCCAAGCTCTACCCATAACAGAATCAGCCATTTTGGCGACTCGCTGATTTGTTGCTGAATCATAGGCAGGATCCCATCTTGAAGGAAATGGCGATTTCTCTTCGATTTGCATCATTAGTTTGCGGCAATTAGGGTCATCCTCATTGAGCATGATAAGGGTGCTCGTTCGCTTGGATATGAGCGGCTGCTTAGGACCTTCAACACGGACAGCATAGGCAATAAATCCGAAACAGCCCACGGCGACCATCACAGCATAAAACTTCGCCATGTAGTGTGTTTTTGCTCCGCGCCAATGGAATACCAGCCCAGCATCCCGATCACGCAACTGCTTTTTTTTTCTAAGGAAATACACGCTGTTATTATTTGTTAACCACAGGCTTGTAAAGCAAACCGCAGTTCAAACCCATAGTTTTGATCCTATCGATAATCTCTTTCTCCACCCCGCTGGGCACACTGACATCAGACTTCAACACTGCGGTCGTAATGCTTTTACCACCTTCCTCATTGCGCAAGCGCTTTACCTCCTCCTCTAACTTAGCTATCGGAATACGCTTTTTATTCACCCAAAGTGGCCTATTTTGACCTGCCCCCAAAGTGATAACTATTGGGTTCTCCATCTGCTCGTAGCGCCACGTAGACTCGTGTAATTTGACCTCTATCCCTGTCTGCTGCACGAACGACGGGCCCAACAAGGGGAATACCAGCACCAGAGCAATAACATCAAGTGCTGGAAGCGTGTGAAGAAAACCGGGTTTAGCAGGTAATGTCAGCTGAAGTTTCATTTTTTACTCTTTGCCTTGTCGGATATTTCTCTCAGCATCGCACGATAAGATACCACTTACGCCTTATCTCGAGCATCACAGATGATGTTGACCACCTCAATACCAGCACGCTCAATACGATGCACCATACGCTTCACTCTCCCGTAAAAAAATAGATAAAAAAGATACACGGGAACTGCAACTGCCAAGCCCAGCCCTGTGGTGATCAAACTCTCATAAACACCTCCTGCCATATCTGCAGGTGAAGCGAATCCCTTTTCCTCGCTCACAGCGAGAAACGTTTTAACCAATCCACTTACCGTGCCTAACATTCCAATCAATGGAGCAACCAATGCAACTCCATAAAGAGCACGCAGATTACGCTCCATTCTTGGGACTTCAAGTTGTCCGGCTTCCTGAGCTACATCACGCAGATCACGGCGTGGTAAATTTTTTCGTGACAGCACAGCATGCACCACACGAGCCGTAGGCCCCGGCGCTCGTGCTGCCTCATGCACAGCCTCAGCAAACTCCCCTTTGGCAATGTGGTTTGCCAACCCAAGTAGCAAGTCCCCCACGTTGATACGCACTTTTTGGAAAAAGAAAGCTCTCTCCAGCACCAACAGCATTCCCACGAATGCCAGTGCCACCAGCACCCAGACGAATGGACCACCTTGCTCTACTAGCTGTAACATGAAAATGATTTTACACGTTCAACGAGATAAATCCAATTTCCAAATTACTCAAAAATGAGTAAGACACTATCTAGTCTGCGTGCCTTATACCATATAGGTTTCGAATCGTATCTTTAATCTCCTTGGCAATCAAATAGAGGGCGGGCAGTAAAATTAAAGTGATAAGTGTAGCGAAGAGTATACCAAATGCCAGAGAAGCTGCCATGGGCTTTAGAAACTGCGCCTGCACCTCTTTTTCAAGCAACAAGGGAGCAAGTCCAAAAAACGTCGTCAACGAGGTCAGTAAAATCGCTCGAAAGCGGTCGGCCCCAGCTCGGCGACATGCGTTCAGCGCAGTCATTCCCTCTTTTCTTAAATCATCAACCCGACAAATCAGCACAAGCGAGTCGTTCACCACCACACCAGAAAGCGCAAGGATACCAAACACAGAAAGTATTGAGACTGGAATATCCATAATGTAATGCCCTAATAAAGCACCTATAATCCCAAAAGGTATCACCGACATAATAATCAATGGCTTCGCATAACTCTTGAGCGGAATTGCGATCAGCACATAGATAAAGACTATGGAAAAAACGAATCCTATCAACAGAGACTTCATCGACTTCGCTCGTTGCTCTGCCTCACCACTCTGGCTAATGGAAATATCAGGGAACTTAACTTGCATTTTTGGGAAATAATCGGATCTCATCCGCTCAAGCACCTCTTCAGATGAGGTGATCGTCTTATCGACACGTGCCTCAACTGCAACTACCCGTTTATTATCGTAACGCTCGATGGATGCCAACGACTCTGAATAACGAGTTTCTGCAACTACCGTGAATGGTACAATTGTTCCATCACTGTCTCGAATACGCATCTCGCGCAGTGTGTCGAGTGATTGACGCTTCTCTTTTGGATAACGAACCATCACACGCACTTCATCGCGCCCACGTTGCACTCTCTGTGCCTCTCGACCATAAAACGCATCTCGAATGTTACGAGCCAGATCGCGCTCATTAAATCCTGCTGCCTGTCCTTCGGGGCTAATATTATAACGAATCTCAGGCTTACCAGAATCAAAGGTATCAAGTATGTCGTAGACGCCAGGATAGGTTGCAATGATTTCCTTCATATCATCTGCGGCAGCTTTTAACTCATCTAGATTATCACTTTCGAGATTGATCACAATGTCCCCCCCTGGCGGACCAGCCCGAGCCGCAAATGATAACGACCGCGAGCCAGCAACAGGCCCTACTTTGTTGCGCCAATCACGAATGATTTGCTCCGTCGACAAAAACCCTCGAGACGATGAACGAGACAATTCCGCCGCAATGGCTGCTCGTGTGTTCGTGCTAGCCGACACTTGGATTTCCAAAAATGGATCGTGCCCGAACTTCTTTTTGTAGTCTTTCCCGAGATCACGCGCATCCTGCGCAATTTTCTCTGCAGTTTTATGCAGATATTTTACCGATTGCCCCTGATCAAGCTCCAGTAATGCGGAAACGTTATCCCGATAGATATTAGGAAAAAAAACAAACCTCAATTTCCCTGCAGGGAACAATCCAATGACCACAATGAAAATTGCAAGAAAACCAGCAATAACTGCATACCGCCATGGGATGATTGCATCAAGTACAGGTCGATAGATCCTCTCGATCACCCACTGCAAGCCACGTGCAATACATCCTTGAAATCTTGCCCATCTTTTGGTCAGCCAATTTTTTGGTTTTTTGTGCACATCGATATGGGCCAGATGTGAGGGCAAAATAAGCTTCGATTCAATGAGTGAGAAAATCAGACAAAAAATGACTGTGATAGCAATTTGTCCAAAGACATTCCCCAGCCTTCCGCTAACCTGGGTCAGAGGAAGAAAAGCTGCAATAGTTGTGATCACACCAAAGGTTGCAGGCGTGACGACCTTACTGACACCGCGCACTGTGGTGTTAACCGCTGAATCTTTGAGCTCGGGATGCTTGTCTTTTTCTTTTTCCGAGTAAATCGACTCCCCAATAACAATCGCATCGTCAACCACGATACCTAGGACAATTAAGAACCCAAAAGCTGATATAACATTCACCGAGAGATCGAGTCCAGGAATGGGAAATAGAGTAATCGCCCCAGCTAATGAGACAGGAATCCCGATAGCGACCCAAAATGCGAGTCGCAGATTGAGAAACAACATCAGAATCCCCAGAACTAGCAGAACACCCAAACCACCGTTCTTCCTCAACAGAAATAATCTATCCCTGATGTTCACCGCACCGTCGAGCCAGGTCGTAGTTTTCACACCCGCCGGCAGATCTGTAAAATTTTTTACAACTTCTTGCGCTTGCTTGACCGCATTAATGATATCGTCATTACCCTCTGTGGTAATTTTTAAACTGGTCGTGGGCTGACTACGAAAGCGGTTATAATAATCCTGATCTACAAATGAATCACGCACTTCCGCAACATCACGCACATAGATCCTAGTACCATCTGCGTTGGTTCGCACGGGTATGTTTTCAAAATCATTTTTGCGATATGCCTGCTTGCGTGAACGCAGAGCTATATCTCCCCGCTCTGAACGAACGACTCCACCGCCAAGATCTAAAGAATTATTAGAAACCGCTCGAGCCAGCTCATCAAAAGTCATCTCATAATAGCGCAGTTTTTGTTCAGTTGGCTCAATAGATATCTCATAATCACGCGAGCCAAAGGCCTCAACTTTTGAGATAGCCTCTTGCCGCAACAATAGATCCCGTAACTTACGGGCAGTCTCTTTCCTGACATCTTCTGCCACATCACCATACACCTCTACCCAGAGCACTTGACCCGTTCGCTTTTTTTCAGTGACTACTGGTTTTTCTGCCTGTTCTGGCAAAGATGGTATGGCATCCACCTGGATTTTAACATCACCCAAGAGCTTGGTGATTGAGTAACCCTCTTTCGCCTGGATAGTCACAGTGGCTATACTATCTTTACTAACCGAACGTAAGTGATCAATACCATCAACCGACCCCAAGGCTTCCTCTATCTTAATTGCCACTCCCCTTTCAACATCCTCAGGCGTGCCACCACGGATTGGAACTTTAACTGTGACCGTCTCAGCTGCGAATGCGGGAAATCCCTCTTTACGAACCGTTAAAGACGTGATGATGCCTGCTCCCAAGATACTGATCATGAGAATATTCACCACCACTGGGTTTGTTGCAAACCAGGTGATAAATGGATGTTTTTCAAGGAAGTTCATCATTCAATGGTCACTTCTCATTGGTAATTGGACGCACATCCATGCCTTGTCGGAAATTGGTTAGCGGTCGAACCACTAGTCTCAGAGGCTGTGTAAAATCACCTCCCTTAATTCGGACATAGGCTTTGCCATCGAGCGAATATACCCGAGATACATCGACGCGAGCGAGTTTGTTATCCTCATCTATGACCCAGACGAAGGCATCATTCACCAGTGCAGCCTCAGGCAGCACGTAGCTATTCCTAATTGGGTTAGCAGGTATGGAGGCATTGACAAACGCTCCCATGGCGAGTCTTTGAGATTCTACATCATACGGCCCAAACACTTCCGCAATTAAATAGGTCACTTGGTTACGCTTATCAACCGTAGGCTCACTTCGCACGATTTCTGCCGCCCAAGACGCATTAGAGATTTTAGGTGTCGTCAGAGTAACTAAGAGTCTTTTTTGTTGCACCTTCCCCGGCTCAGGCATGGTAATTCTGGAAACCTGCTCTGAGGTCAAGGGCAGCCTGATTTCCGCACTTTTCGTGGCCACTACCTTACCCAGGGACATTTGCGTAGTTGCAAGATTTCCCACCGAAGCTGAACGGGCTGTAATAATAGCATCATAAGGAGCCCTTATCTCAGACCTTTTAATGTCTGCAGCAGCTTTAACGATTGCCATATTCTGGGCTACGACACTTGCTCTTGCTGCTTCTACTTGTGGCCTTCGCAAAACAAATCCAGATGCGTCTGCTAGCATCCTGCCCGAAGCAACCCAATCTTCGGCCGCTTGATCAGCACGGACTAGCTCCTCGGCAAGGATGCGTTTTGCATTCGCCAAATTTGATTGTTCACGCGCGAGTGCCGCGCGGTAGTCAGTGTCATCGATCTTTGCCAGTATCATCCCCTTGTTCACCCTCCGCCCCACTCGGAACTCCGTGGCCACCTCTTTTACAATACCGCTAACCTGTGCTACCAAGTTCGTTTCAAACAAGGGCCTTACCGTCCCATAACTGCGCACTGGTGGCTCATGATCAGATGGTTTCACCAAAATGATTTCCGCTTCAGAAACTACTACGCTAGGCGCCCTTATTTCCTTAGGCTCCTTCAAATGTAGTAGCGTCTTTACCACGCCATAGGCTCCTACCAGTAACAAGAGCGGTAGTAAAATCTTCAGAGTAAGCTTCATAATGCAGGGTGTTAGGCGTCCGTGCCGAGTGCTAGTGCCAGTGTAACACGATTCTTATATCGCAATGCACGAGTATTGATAAGAGATTCCTCAGTATTGAAAGAACGGCGCTGTGACTCAAGCAAAGACAGCACGTTTCCAAGTCCCGCTTCATAATTTCTGCGTATACGATTTTCTGCACGTCTTGCCGCAGCTAGGGCATTTTGCAGAGCTGTCTCTTGACCGAGCAGATATCGCTCAGAACCAAGTGCATTCTCAACTTCACGTAGCGCATTAATAACGGTCGATTGGTAATTCGCATATGCTTGTTTGGCGCGGGCATTGGCAGCCCCTAACTCGGCTCGTCGATTTCCACCCTCAAATATCGGCCCCGTAATTCGACTTGTGAGAGACCACAAGCTGATATTAGAATTGATTAAGCGAGTCAGACTACTTGTCTCATTACCGCCAGTGGCCGTGAGCGTGAAACGAGGAAATAAATCACGGTGCGCAACGGTCACCTTAGAATCAGCCGCACGTATTCGATGGTAAGCCGCATCCACATCAGGACGGTTTTTTAGCAAATCAGACGGAATTCCAGAATTTACACCATTGCGCAGCGTCGGCCACCCAAATGAAGTTTTTACCGCAGACCTATCTGGATAACCTCCAGTAAGCGCACTAAGCTGTCGCGATACCTGATCACGGACATCCTTGCGCTGAGCAACCTGAGCACGCGTGTTTTCCAAATCTGTTTTCGCCAAGTCTGAATCGCCAAGATTTGCTGTACCTAAAATAAATCGGCGATCAACAAGCTGATAAGATTTTTGAAAACTCGATAATTTGCGATTATAGAGGGCAAGCAGCTTATCAGCGGCGATTAAGTCAAAATACGACTGCATTGTTTGCGCTGAAATCGATTGCTTTGCTGCGGCATAATCGGCATTGGCCGCTTCCTGATCTGCTGCAACTGCACTCATTCCGCTGCTGATTCTACCCCAAACATCGAGCTCCCAATTAACATCCAAACCCGTAGAGTAGCGGTTCGATATGTTAGAATTACCAGCAACTTTCGCACGTGCCCTATTACCCTCACCTCGCAAAGCAAAGTTCGGTAATGATAACGCATACGCTTTTCTGGTATTGAAGCCAGCTTCCTCAAGCTTTGCCGCAGTTAACTTTAAATCTGGGTTGCCTTCCAGTGCCAAGTTTACCCATTTCTCTAATCGAGGATCAGAAAACAACTGCAATAATCCAGGAACAATTCGTAGCTTAGGATAAGCAGTAGCATCGTATCGCTTGGGCAATACAAGCGCCTCAGCATTACTAACAAGTTGGCTTTCTGGCTTGGTAACACATGCCGACATCAAACACACAAAAATGAGTGAGCTCATTACTCGTAATTTTGAATCTATAAAACATAGCTCGTGCATGACGCCTACATTAGTCAGACTCTGGATGAGCACAAGTCGCCTCAGCAACTTTGACGGAACCATCTGCGGATGCAACAGCAACGATACTGACCTTATGCTGATCACACATGGCACGAACTTCGTCCCCGCCAAGCATCAACGTTTTGCCAGCTTCAATAGCTATGGTTTTAATTCCAGATCGTTGACAGTTTTTCACAGTGTCAGGCCCAATCACTGGGACATCAAAACGAAAATCTTGATTAGGTTTTGAAACTTTTACCACAGTCACATCCTTAGCTTTTCCCAATTCACCGCCTCGGTGGATGCAAGCGTTTGTGCCCTCAAATGCCTCCACTGCCAGCACAGTGCCATTTCTTACCACCACTGTCTGACCAATATCAAGCCGACTGGTTTCCTTAGCCAGAGCAAATCCATATTGCACATCGCTCAGATCCTTAAGAACTGGCCCACAAACATGCCCCTCCCTCGGCATCATGTCTTCAAGAAAGGTAGTGGCCGGAAGCAGATCAATTCCATCTTTGGCGAGCTCATCTGCAATCGCACTAAAGATCGACTCAGCATTTTTTTCCTTCAGTCGAGCAAGCAACATCGCTGTGCGCACATCTGGGCGCAAATCAAACAGGTTGCGCGGCGCAATCTGACCAACCATCACCGCTTCCGTAGCGCCTTCTTTTCCAAGAAATTTTATGACTTTACCAAGCTGCCCAACACGGAACCACGCACAGGCGTCTGCACGATCAGCTAACTCTTGACGAGTCTCTCCTTTGAATGCTGCCATCACTAATCGCGCACCGCCAGATTTAGCCCTAGCAGCAGTCATAAACTCCTCGGGATAAATCCCGGAGCCTGAGATGATGCCAATGGTGCGAGACACAGCTTGTTAGTTTTAAGAATTTAACCCAGCAAGTACTTTGCAGCTTGCTCGACGTCTTTGTCGCCACGGCCCGATAGGTTGACAATAATAATCGTGTCACCAGGAAGATCAGGAGCAATTTTAGAAATGTAGGCGATGGCATGTGATGTCTCAAGTGCCGGCAAAATACCTTCGGTCTCAGATAACTCTTTGAAAGCTGCAAGAGCCTCATCATCTGTCGCATATGTGTACTCAGCACGCCCGATATCTTTAAGGTAAGCGTGCTCGGGGCCCACAGCGGCATAATCCAACCCAGCACTCACCGAGTGGGTAAGTTCGATCTGGCCATCATCATTGGCCAGCAACCAAGTCTTAGAGCCTTGGAGAACTCCAAGCTTTCCTCCTTGGAATCTTGCTGCGTGTCGCTCTGGAATAATCCCATCCCCCCCTGCTTCAACGCCAATCATACGGACATCCTCGTCTTCAATAAATGGATGGAACAACCCTATAGCATTGGAACCCCCTCCGACGCAAGCGACCAGCATGTCCGGTAATCGTCCTTCCTGCTCCATGATTTGTTCACGTGCTTCGACTCCTATGACGCGGTGGAAATCTCGAACCATCATGGGAAATGGATGCGATCCTAACGCAGATCCCAAAATATAGTGGGTGTGTCCAACGGAAGAAACCCAATCACGAAGTGCCTCGTTTACAGCCTCTTTCAAAGTGGCCTGTCCACCAGTCACAGCAACAACTTTTGCTCCCAACAACTCCATACGCGCCACATTCAATGCTTGGCGCTCCATATCGACTTGCCCCATGTATACAATACACTCCATGCCAAAACGCGCGCAAACTGTCGCCGTAGCGACGCCATGCTGACCAGCACCAGTTTCTGCGATGATTCTCTTTTTACCCAAACGTTTGGCTAACAAAATCTGGCCAATAGCATTGTTGATTTTGTGAGCACCTGTATGGAGCAAATCTTCACGTTTAAGATAAATTTTAGCGCCACCCAGTTTCTCTGTCCACCTTTCCGCAAAATAGAGAGGCGTTGGGCGCCCACAATATTGCTTCAACAAGTAATCGAGTTCTTTTTGAAACGCAGGATCGGCTTTTGCTTTTTCATATTCAGCTGCAAGTACTTGCATCGGATCCATCAGCGTCTCGGGCACAAACATACCACCATAGGTTCCAAAGTGTCCGTGAGAGTCAGGAAGTTGCTTTTTTGTATCAATAGTAGCCACGCATTTCACTATGCCAGATATCGCCATTTCGCAAGCGATCATTCCCCTTAAACAATCAGAGCCTCCCAGACACAGCGATAGACTTCGCTGCGTGGCACCTTAATACCCCGCTCAAGTTGTTGCCAATCCGCCACGTCGAGAAGATCAAGCGTACGCTCACCGATAAGCCCTGGCAGAGCAGTGGCGGCCTTCGCACGGCGGCATGATAAAGAGCATGCGTAGTCGTGCCCTTCTTCAAGATAGCTCCTGGCACGAGCACGCCAGCGGGCAGCCTCTGCCATCATTACCGTCTTGTCGGAAGTATCGACTCCGGGAAGGTAACAACGACCATTTTTTAGATCATTAGGCAAATCACGTAAAATATTAATGAGCTGCAATCCTTTGCCGTAATTGGCACCCCAGCGGTGTAACCGAGAAGATTCTATACGGGAAAATTTGCCCAAGGATATTTCACCCACATCTGTCCAGAACTCACCGACACAGCCAGCGACGAGGTAGCAATATTCCTCCAACTCAGCGTCGAGAGTAAAGCGAAAATCATCGCGCAGCTCAAAGCGTTCAATATCTAGTCGTTGTCCACGAAGAATATGCTCCATCACCGTGAGAATTGCAGCATGGAGTCGCACACCTATACTTTTCTGGATTCCAGATACTGCCTCATAGTGCTCGGTATTCGCTGGCGCTTCTTGCCCAGCCAACGAATGAAACCAATCAATGACGCCGGAAATATTTTCCAGTAAGACCCGCTCACCATCGTGGGTTTGATGTGGTACAACCTCGTTTTGAACGCGCTCTACCCAGCTGGCTGATTCTGCTCCCTTCAGTATATCTGAAAAACCATCCAATAAATTTGCCCGTAGACTTGGATCCAGATCGGCTGTATCGGCGAGCGTATCTGAGGCACGCGCTAACAGGTAGCCCAGACTGATCGGCTCACGCATAGCACGGGGCAGCACCCGAATGCTTAGATAGAACGATCTCGAAACGTCTTTGAGTATTTTTTTACCGACAGACATGATCAGAGGATGGTGGATTTACAGGCCCAGAGGCTCGGATCAAGTTCGGTGTGTGCCCGTTCAATCACGGCATCCGCATGTTGATGATCTAAGAACGCAATCATCGTAGATCCTGACCCCGACATCATTGCCGCCTCCACCTTAGGTTGAGCCAGAAGCCAAACCTTCATCTCTGCGAGAAAACGATGTTTGTAGAAAACAGGTTTTTCGAGATCATTGACAATCTTGCCCCATGGCAAATTTTGCGCTGCATAATCGATACCATCGATAGATTCTGCATTGAGACAGTTTTTATAGGCATCCGGCGTCGACACACCAAAACTAGGTTTCATCAAAAGAATCTGTGTTCCAGCCAAGCCTTCAACAGAGATCGGCTCAACAAGTTCTCCCCTGCCCCGGATCATACATGACTGCTGGTAAATAAAAAAAGGAACATCGGAACCAATTTCAGCGGCCAAGCGTGCGAGTTTCCCTGATGAGAAACCAGCGTCCTCAAGGTCGTTTAGCGCCAACAAGGTGGTTGCGGCATCACTACTCCCTCCACCCATACCAGCACCGTGCGGAATTTTTTTTTCTAGAATAATCCGCCAACTACAAGCCCTGCTCATCTCGCGTTCGAATAAGCGTACGGCACGAGTTATTAAATTTGTCTCATCGAGGGGAATATCATGTGTCTCACAACTGAGTGAAAACATGTCACTTTTCTTAAAATGCAGAAGATCACACAAATCAAGCGACGCAATCAAACTTTCGAGCTCATGGAAACCATCAGCACGCTTACCCAACACATTGAGTGTAAGGTTGATTTTGGCTGGAGCTCTTCTAATTTCTTGATGCATGAAAGCACGGGCTAAATGACCCGCACTGGTGCTGGCACAGAAACCACTATCATTCCAGCAGATTGTGCCGCTATGATGCCAGCAGGTGCATCCTCAAGTGCTAGACAACGATCAGGTGCTATCTCCAGTCGCTCTGCAGTTTCGAGATAAATATCCGGTGCGGGCTTGCCACATTTCACATCGTTTGCTGTCACCACTTCGTCAAAAAGATCACTAAGACCACATATCTGAAGTGTTTTTTCAGCCACCAGACGCGTGCCGCCGGTAGCAACAGCCATCGGCATCTTGCCACGCTTGCTGCGTGCGAATTCGACTACTTCATCGATAATTACAACCTGATCGATATTCTTAAGAAATGCATTACGCTTATCCACAGCCACCTCCTCAGGGTCTAGCTGCAACCCGAACTCACCGTTGAGTTCTGTCACGATATCTTTGGTCGGCCTTCCTCCCATCGCATAAAATACATCCTCAGCAAATATATGTTGTGCATCTTGTCTTTTAAGCGCTTCACACCATGCAGCGAAATGCGCCGGCATGGAATCCACTAACGTTCCGTCTAGATCAAAAATCACGGCATCGTAGCCGTCCTGGGGTATGTTTAGGTCATTAGTATGATTCATTCCGCACGCGATATGGAGGGTTTTTAGCTAACGAGCAACCCAATAAATGAACCAATCTCCACGACCATAAAAATATCGTTCATTCTTAGACACTTACGCAAGATGATTTCTCCTAAAGCATGATATCTTCATCTTGATATTTACCACCAGCCACCCACTTTGTCTCATCAGCTGTGTTGGTAAAACTTACGTCACCCACGATTTTAACTCCATCCGCAAAGCGCACCGAACCCCTAATCTTCAAATGCTGGGCTCTGAGCAACGACGGCATGCCAAGCCCCTCAAGACTATCAACCATTTTATAATCATCACTCAGATCGATCACAGGAGGTTCGCCGGCACGCTCAGCAACTAGCGCAATACGTCCATCTGGCGTCTGCTCGTAGGCATCAGAGCGTAGCGCAAATAAATCCGAGGTCGTTTTAACAGGTGCAAATCGTGATCGCGGTACGCAAACCGCACTAGAACCGGGGAATGACTCAATGGCAGCACCCATCGCAATTTCAAGTTGTAACACGTTAGGCGACTCTCTGTTGCGTGGATCAACCGTCTTGGAGTTCTTAATCATCGGCAAAGGAAGCGCTCCGCTTGCTTTTTCTAACAATACTTTAAGAACATCCAATCGTATCCATAAACTATTCGTATTAAAGTATCGATGACGATTAATATTTTGAAAATCCTCCAGATCTTCATCGGCACACTGAGCAACTTCGCGCAACAGCATCTGCCCATCCAGATTTCTAACTGCAAGATGCCCACCCTTTTTATCAGCCTCGGTTCTGCGCGTCGCCTCCATGAGGAAAGGCAGGTCACTATCTGCGAAATAGCGAAGCAATCCAGCGTCAAGAACCGCACCCAAGTTGTCGGAGTTAGAGACAAAAGCATACTTCACTCCATCGGCAAGCAACGCATCAAGCCATCCACTTCCAGCAAGTGCAGCATACAAGTCGCCATGCCCCGGCGGACACCACTCGTGGTTTTGATCTTTTTCCCACTCAACTGGAAGCATCGTTTCCGCATCGATCTTGGGCACTTGGTTTTGCATCAGTTCGATATTTTCAGCACCCGAAAGATTCTGATCTTTATAAGATTCCATATGCTCAAGCGTGTCCTCCGAGGTGCTGAAGCTGTTCATGAGCAGAAAGCGCACCATCCCGCCCGTTTGTCCACGTAGATGGAGAATCTGATTGGCTATGATATCCAGAAAAGTCGTGCCACCTTTTACTGGTAAAAGGCTCTTTGCCTTCTGCAAACCCATGCTAGTGCCTAAGCCACCATTAAGCTTAATAACTACGGTCTTGGCCAGCAACTCAGGAGAGAAATCCTCATCCGCAGCTGCCACATCGGCAAAATCAGGTAAACTTTCACATGGCTTTATGCTGTCTTCTGCAATCATGCCATTCTCATCACGCTCAAGCGCATGATAGTTTTGTTCAAACGCTCGAATAGCAGCCTCATTCACACCTGCTGCTTCCATTTTATTTCGAAAAAAGATAAATTCACTCATGCTAGACATAACGGCATCTCCGTAGCCGTGGGCTACCTTAAATGAGTATTACGATCAACCTCAAACCACAACCGTCGTTGACTCAAGCAATCCGACAATTTTTTCAAGACCATCGCGATCCACTCCATCAAATGACGATTCTTCCGTCGAATCTACATCCAAAACCGCCACCACATTACCCGCAACATCCATGACAGGCACCACAATTTCACTCTGTGAGCGTGGGTCACAAGCAATGTGACCAGGGAAATCATGCACGTTATCAACAATCATCGTCTTCACCTCAGATGCCGCCGCTCCACATACTCCGCGGTTTAGCCCGATTCGCAGGCACCCAAGTGTTCCTTGGTATGGCCCAATCACCAGCTCACCATCGAGCATCCTATAAAAACCCACCCAATAAAAGTGAGAAAACCCCTGAGCCAGTAGTGATGCAATGGTAGCCATCGCCGCAATACTGTCATTTTCACCGTCCAGTACGGCATGGGATTTCTCGAAGACCTGCTGGTAACGCATCTTTTTTTCCATCGATGTCACGACGAATACGTGCCGGAATCATCACAAGATCACCAGATCAAAGAAACAAATTTTTGCATATTACAGAATTTACCATTTTCAAACTCGCAGAGTCCACTAAGTTGAATTCGTGAGCTACCAGGTCTTTGCCAGAAAATACCGCCCAAGAACATTCACCGACGTACTTGGGCAGGATCATGTGATTTCCACTTTACGCAATGCGATTAATCGTAATCGCCTCGCACATGCTTGGCTATTCGTAGGACCTCGTGGCACCGGCAAAACGACCACCGCGCGTATCCTAGCCAAGGCCCTTAATTGCCCAGGTGGCCCCAATGCTGAGTTTGATCCCGACGACCCTATCTGCGTAGAAATTGGCGAGGGCACTTCCCTTGATGTCATCGAAATCGACGGGGCGTCTAACAACTCCGTCGATAACATACGTGATATCCGTGAGAACGTTCAGTTCACACCAAGCCAAGGGAAATTCAAAATTTACTACATTGACGAGGTTCACATGCTATCTAATGCGGCATTCAACGCCCTGCTGAAAACACTCGAGGAGCCACCCGAACACGTGAAATTCATCTTTGCCACCACTGAACCCAACAAGATTCTACCCACTATTATTTCGCGCTGCCAAAGATTCGACCTACGCCCCATCCCCACAAGCACGATCGCTAAACATCTGCAGTTCATTGCAACCGATGAGGGTGTCAAACTCGACGATCCAGCTGCGTGGGCTATCGCTAAGGGTGCAGACGGCGGCATGCGTGATGCACAATCGATGCTCGACCAGTTAGTAGCATTCTGCGGAGATGAAATAACTGAAAAAAATGTCCTGGAAATCTTTGGCTTCACCTCACGAGAAACTGTTGCCAACCTAGCTACTCATATTGTTGGTAAAGATAGCCCAAGTGCACTGGGATTAATCCACAGCGAGGCAAATAACGGCAAGGAACTATCCCAGTTACTTGGCGAGTTGATCGGCTGTCTGCGGGCGCTACTAGTCACACGTATTGACTCCGCTGCCAGCAACGAAGGTTTTCCTGCCGAACTTTGGGACCCACTCGTTTTATTATCAAAGGACATCCAGACCGATCGCATCCTGGCACTCATCGATGTGCTCGCTGAATCCGAGGGCAAGATGAAATGGGCTGCCAACAAACGCCTGCACATGGAAATAGGTACCATAAAAGCTATTCAGTCGCTCAACGACGCGCGCATCAGCGATGTCATTAAAGCACTCGCTGGCTCCGGACCCATTAATCAGCAAACACCCTCTAATCCCGAAATACCCTCTACAACGAGCGACTCACCCACACCGAGCGCAAGTGGCTCTGCGCCCTCGCCCGAAGCGCCCAGCCCTAATACCCCCAAACCAGAAACTCCCAAACCAGAAACCACCAGTTCATCTGCTCCAAAACCCGAACCTTCTCACAAAAAGGGCCTCGATGCACTCATCGATGACGCACCTGAGGAGCCCGCTGTTTCAGAATCTTTACCTATACCCAACCCTGAACCAGATACAAAGGAACCGGAACCAAAGACAGAAACTAACTCCAGTGACGATTCCTTCTATGAGGATCCGCTCATTCAAAAAGCCTTAGATGTTTTCAAGGGCACCCTAAAAAAGTAAGCACCAAGCTCAAATCACTAAATAACAAACACTCATTAGTCACCTCACGACATTTATTATTCAATTATGGACATTCAAAAACTCATGAAACAGGCCCAGGAAATGCAAGCTGGGATGCAAAAAACACAGGAAGAACTCTCTGCTAAAACAGTCGAGGCGAACGTGGGCGGCGGCAAGGTCAGCGTGATTGCTAATGGCTCCGGGGAGGTGCAATCCATTACCATCGACCCCTCTGTCGTTGATCCTGAGGACGTCGAATTCCTGCAAGACCTAGTGCTTTCAGGCGTGCAAGAGGCCATTGCCAAAGGCAAAGAAATGGCCACAACAGAAATGTCTAAACTCACCGGTGGGCTGGGAATTCCCGGAATGTAACCACTCATTTCACTGATCGTTCTAGACCGATAGCCGATTACTCTGAAACTATGCACCGCTGGCTTCCACGATTTTTGATCGCAGCCTCGCTTGCGCTGCATGCATTTACTGCGGCCTGTTATATATGCCAGCCAGATACAATGGCCGCATTTACGGCTTACCCAATCTGGATATGGTGCACCGTTGGCCTGATTTTTCCCGCAGCAGCTTTTGTCGGATGGCGCGCACCGCTGTCACTGATGTTGGTTATGCTGTGGACAATCACATTTCTAGTGGGCTCTGATGAAGCACATTCCCTCACACACATAGGTTACGAAAAACCTGAAATCGGCCCAGCAAAATCTTACAAGTCGCAAGACATCTTGCGTGTTTGCACTCTTAATTGGGGAACACACTACCAAACTGAGGCAGGTATGCTTGCGCAAGCTGAAATCGTCGCCTCTTACCACCCAGACATTGTTTTTCTGCAGGAAATTCACCCATGGCAGGCACAAATAATCGCAGACAAATTATACAGCGGTGGTGGCGACTATCGTACTGGTGCTGACACGGCAATCATCACACGTTGGAAAGTTCATCTCGTAACACATACCCCCATGCGACACAGCCAGCACGTCACCCTCATGCTACCAAAAAACCGCACGCTGGACTGCGTCAATTTCCATCTACGTTCTGCACTCAGCGAAATGCGCTTGTGGAAAAAAAGCACCTGGAAAAATCACTCAGCAAGCCGAGAGCTTCAGCGCCGTGAAGTGCAATACAGCCTCACTCGCCTTCAGAATACAACTGCCTTTCCCACCAATCCCGTAATCTGCGCGGGCCACTTCAACGCAACCGCATCAGATCCATTGCATGACTTGTTACGCATTCACTTTAACGACTCATTTTCCGAAGCCGGCACTGGCTGGCCAAATACGTGGCAGAGCTCATTCCCGCTGCATCGCATCGACTACATATACACATCACCATTGCTGAAAGCAGTTCGTTCCCATACCGTCCAGATTCCCCGATCAAACCACCACATGGTTGTATCAGATTTTCTGCTTATCCCCTAATCTCAGTAATTTTTAAGCTAACATCCACAAACACCAAACCATTGCCATTCAAGATTCACAATAGCTGCCCCGATACGGAGGCTCGCACTGGCACATTGGCCACTGCTCACGGCAATATCCCAACACCAATTTTCATGCCTGTGGGCACCCAGGGGATGGTTAAAACCCTCTCACCAGACGAATTAATCGATGTTGTCGACGCCAAAATCATCCTCGGTAACACTTACCACTTATACCTGCGGCCAGGCCTCAACGTCATTCGCGAAATGGGAGGGCTTCATAAGTTTACCACCTGGGAAAAACCTATCCTGACAGACTCCGGTGGATTTCAGGTTTGGTCGCTCGCCAAGCTAAGAAAGATTTCCGAGAATGGTGTCGAGTTTTCCAACCACCTTGATGGTGCAAAGACTATGCTTACTCCTGAACTCAGCATGGAAATTCAAGCCACACTGGGCAGCGACATAGCCATGCTCTTCGACGAATGCCCACCCTATCCATGTGAGGAAAAATACGCAGCCAACTCGCTCGGACTGACCACTCGTTGGGCGCGGCGATGCAAGGAATGGCACGAAGCAAATGCTAGCAATCATGTGCCTTGGCAACTCAACACTCAGACCGAAACACTTCATAATAATCTGCCGCAGCAAATCTTCGGAATCGTTCAGGGAAGTACCTATGCAGATCTCCGTGAGCAATCGGCCAAGGAGCTCGTCGAAATCGGATTCGATGGCTATGCAGTCGGTGGAATATCCGTAGGTGAGCCTGAGCACGAAATGCTGCGCGCCATAGAGAATGCTGTGCCGTTCCTCCCCAAAAACAAGCCCCGTTACGCCATGGGACTGGGCACACCGCCACAGATGCTTGAGATGATAGCCCGTGGCGTGGATATGTTCGATTGTGTAATGCCCACACGCGTTGCTCGCCACGGATTAGCATTCACAGCCGACGGCCCAATCCACATCAAAAATAAAGAATTTGAGTTCGATTCCACCCCTCTTGATGAAAACACCCATCCATCATTACAAAAATACTCACGATCCTTCATCCGACATCTGTTTCGGGCGAGCGAAATGCTCTCTTTAAGGTTGCTTTCCCTGCATAATCTGCATTTCTACCTGCGCCTCATGAGTGACTCACGTGAGCACATCGCTGCAGGCACATTCTCAAAATTCAAAAACGACTTCAATCAACGCTACCTCAACTCAACATTACAATGATAAATCCACTTAATATTTTAGCAGAAGGAGGCGGCCTTTTCGGCAACCCGCTGGTCATGATGATCCTAATGTTTGTCATCTTCTGGGTAATCCTCATTCGCCCTCAACAGAAACAACGTAAGGAACTCGCAGCCAAACAATCAGCTCTTAAAAAAGGCGACAAGGTTGTTACCATCGGCGGTATGCACGCCTCCGTGAACGCCGTCAGCGATAAAACAGTTTCCCTAAAGCTTGCAGAAGGCACTTTCGTTAAATACGACAAAACAGCTATCGCTACAGTCATCCCATCAAAATCTGGTGCAGATGATAAAGATGAAGAATAACTGTCACAGAGCCTACATTCTCTAAAACTCTGATCTTTTTCTCCAACAACATGATTACTGCATCTATTCTCGGCGACGACCGCATGCTCACCTTCCTTACCGGTCTGGGTCTGCTCGCATTGTTTTTCTGGTATTTCGCTACCGATTTTGAACGCAAAAAACGTAACATTGGCACTATAATAGTAGCTGCTATAGGTATTTTCAGTCTACTCTCTGTGGTTCCCAACGAAAAATGGGGCGACGTCATCACGGGCAAAGCATCGCTCACAGACTCTCACAACCTGAAAGGTGGAATCGACCTCATCGGCGGTTCATCTTTCACACTCCGTGTGCAGCCAGGCAAGGATGAGAATGGTGATCCAATATCGGTCAACCCCACCGCAGTGCAACAGGCGATCGAGACCGTAGAAAAGCGGCTCAATGCCTTTGGCACAGCAGATCTATTGATCGTTGCGCAGGGTCAGGACAGAATCCTTGTCCAGATGCCCGGCGTAAGTCCTCAAGAAGCTGCGGATGTTCGTAAAACACTGGAAAAAGTTGCGCGTCTTGAACTCAAGACTGTTAATCCTGACAGCCGATCCATCGTTTCACAGATGGAGCAAGACCCAGAAAATACTTTCGAACCAGGATACGATCTCAAGGAACTCGAGACCGAAGACGACGATGGCGTCATGGGAATTGAGAAAATCCTTGTCAACAAACGCTACGATCTGGATGGCTCATACGTCGTTCACGCCCAAGAGCTCTACGGCCCATACGAAGGCAAGCTATCTGTCAAACTCAATAGCGAGGGAGCATCCAAGATGTTTCAACTAACCTCTAAAATGAACCATGGCGTCGATCGCCTCGCAATCGTTCTAGATGGCAAGGTCCTCAGTGCACCCGTAGTTCAAAGCTCTCTTGGTGCCAACTTTGAAATTTCCGGTATGAAAAATGCCTCCGAAGCAAGAGCTCTCGCAGCAGCTCTTCTAAACCCGCTCAAAAATCCACTGCTCGTAGAAGAGGAGCGCACCGTATCAGCCACTCTCGGTAAAGAAACTGTCAAACAGGGTATCACTGCCGGTATCGCCGGTCTCGCACTAACGCTGGTTTTTGTATTACTTTACTATCGCTTCGCCGGACTCATCGCCCTGTTCGGCTTGGTTCTAAATATTCTTATCTTGTTTGGTGCCATGGCCATGTTCGGCTTCACCTTCACCCTGCCTGGCATCGCCGGCATCATTCTCACCATCGGTGTCGCCGTCGATGCCAATGTGCTGGTTTACGAGCGACTACGTGAGGAACTCGCAGCAGGCAAGACCGTCAAGACAGCCATCGGTGCCGCCTACGAAAAGGCATTTTCTGCAATTTTTGATGCCAATATCACCACCCTACTCACCGCACTGATTCTTTTTTGGCGCGCCAGTGGCACAGTCAAGGGCTTCGCCGTCACACTGACCATCGGTATCCTTGCCACACTCATCACTGCCCTGCTCTGCACCCGCGTGCTGTTCTGGTGGTTCTCTGATGCAGGTGTCATTAAAAAGCTTTCCTTCATGAACCTCATTCCAAAGAAAGCATTCAATTTTCTCGGCTTAAGGAAGCTTGCGTTCACATTTTCCGCCATTCTAATCTTAGCCGGGCTCTCAACCGTTGGTATGAAGGGGGATCAGGCACTTGGTATCGATTTTACCGGTGGTGCTCAGCTATCATTCCAAATGCAAAATGGTCAACGCATTGATCAAGCAGAAGCTCAGGCTTTGATAAATACTCTCGATCTCTCGAAATCAGCTAGCTCCCAAGAGGAAACCACGCTTGCAGGTGAGGAGTTGCTCACTATCCGTTCCGCCACCTCAGACGCCCCGAAAATTGAAGCCGCTATGATTTCCGGGTTTGAAGTACTCAAGACCAACCCGCCATCCAGAGAAACCATAAGTGCCAGCTTGGGCAGCGAATTCCTAACCACCGCAGTTTGGGCGTTGATCATCGGATTGATCACTATCATGGTTTACATCACAATCCGATTTGAGTTTTCTTTTGCTCTTGGTGCATTTGCTGCATTACTACATGACGTTTTGATTTGCCTCGGCATCGTCGTAATCTCTGGGCAACAGCTCTCACTAATCCACGTGGGAGCCTTTCTGACCATCGCGGGTTACTCAATCAACGATACCATTGTAGTATTCGACCGTATCCGTGAAGACTTAAGAACCAAACGAGGCGACGTGAAGGATGTGATGAACACCGCCATCAACTCGACTTTATCGAGAACTGTACTCACCTCAATGACCACTTTCGTGGCGGTGCTCGTACTATTCATCTATGGTGGCGCTGCACTGAAAGACTTCTCATTCACCATCATGATTGGTGTTGTTATAGGAACTTACTCCTCAATCTTCATCGCATCTCCAATCGTATACGTTTGGACTAAAATGCGCGGAGCCAACCTCCGCCGCGAGCTGCTCGATGCCAACCTTGAGGCCGAGGTGAACCCCGCTAAATCATAAACTTATTTTTTACCGAAAAAATCTTGCAAACACAATTCATTCTGGCATTTTCCCGCCCGTCCAAGCCCCACATTGGCTAGCGACACAAGTTGAAAATTCCTGCGTAGCTCAGCGGTAGAGCGGGTGACTGTTAATCACTAGGTCCTTGGTTCGATCCCAAGCGCAGGAGCCATTTCCATCCTCAAGACAGACCGTGTCAGATTGTGACACATCATGATTAAGCCCTTGATTCATCAAGGGTTTTTTCGTATCCGCTTGGTTTTTGTCTTTGTCAGACCGTGACATCTCAGGACTCTCTGAGACTATTTCATGTGACACCACGTGTGACAGTGACTCGGGAAGGAGCGGAGGCTGTATGTTGACTTGAGCATCTACAGGCAACGCATTGTCATCCAAATAAACGCAAGCAGTGAGTTTAGGATCACTATGACGCATCTGCTTTTGCCTGATGGCGAGAGGAACCCCATATTTAGCCATGCGCGTATTGCAAGTATGTCTGATCGCGTGGAAATCTGCATACTCGCCAAACTCGTTGATATATGGAATTCCCGCAGCTTTTAAATCCCGCTTGAACATCGTCATTCGCGACATGAAAACGAACACCTTATCACTCGGCTTGGCATCTGGTGATTTCCAAGCTGCCAGAGCCTCTACAAGTTCACGGTGTAAGCAGACAGGCTCACTTCTCTTGTTCTTAGTCGTCTCAGCTCGCAGAAGGGCTACAGGTGGACTATTCGACAAAAGAAGATCACGCCATTCTATGGCAAAAAGCTCCTCCCTCCTGATACCAGTATGAAAATCTGGGGCCTGACTTAAAAATTGTGTTTTTGGTCGCATTTGTAAAATACGACCAATGAGTAAAAAAAAGACAGAAGCAGACAAGTCGATGGATAAGTTCTTCAACGAATTCATCGAAAAAAAAAGCCGCAGGAGCAAGTCCTGCCGAACTAGCCGTCCAAGGAGAAGACCTCATCAAACAGTTGATGAAGCGCTTTTACGAGAGTGCCTTACAAGGCGAGATGGACGAACATCTAGGATATGCCAAGAGTCGACGCAGGGATGTTGAGCATGACAACCTGAGGAATGGGACAAGTAACAAAAACATCATAACCGAACACGGCAGCCTCGAAATAACAACACCCCGTGACCGTGCCGGTGAGTTTGAACCTCAAATCATCCCCAAGAACCAGAGGCGGCTACCGGGGTTCAATGAGAAGGTTCTCTACCTTTACGGACAGGGAACAAGCCAGCGGGATATTCGGCAGCAGCTTCAGGAAATCTACCAGATTGAAGTCAGCCAGGAGCTTATAAGCGCGGTGACAGACGCTGTGCTCGAAGACGTCAAAGCCTGGCGAAGTCGTCCTCTGGACCGGGTTTACCCAATCGTCTATCTGGATGCTCTGGTGACCAAAGTTCACGGAGACGGAGGGGTAACAAACCGAGCTGTCTATGTGGCGCTGGGAGTTAATCTGGAAGGCCAGAAAGAGGTTCTTGGCCTATGGCTCGGCGAAAATGAAGGGTCAAAATTTTGGCTCCGCGTTCTCACTGAGATGAAGAACCGGGGGCTCGAAGATATTTTCATCGCATGTGTGGACGGGCTCAGCGGCTTCAGCGAAGCAATTACCACGGTTTATCCCCAGACCCGGGTGCAGAGCTGTATCGTACATGCCGTGCGCAACTCCCTCAAGTTCGTGAACTGGAAAGAACGCAAGCAGGTCGCAGCGGATTTAAAGCGAATCTACCGGAGCGCCACGCTGGAATCTGCGCAACAGGAGCTACAAGAATTTCGTAAGAAATGGGATTCAAAGCATCCTGTCATCGGCGAGCAATGGGAGCGTAACTGGGACAAGCTTAGCGTGCTCTTCGCCTACCCAGATGACATCAGGCGAGCGATCTACACAACCAACGCCATAGAAAGTCTGAATCACAGTTTGCGCAAAGTGCTCAAAAACAAAAAGGCATTCCCTTCGGAAGATGCTCTGATGAAAGTGCTCTATCTCTCCATCGAACGGGCGAGTAAAAAGTGGACGATGCCGATCCATAACTGGGGGCCAGCACTGGCCCGTTTTGCCATCGAGTTTGGAGCACGGATGCCAGACCTCAGCCGAATCAACCTCTAACAATGAAAGATGGAAATACTGATTTTGATCTGGCTCTACGCACAGCATCCAGTCATAAAACCATATCGATCGTCGATTTGAAAAATCAATGATCTTAAACCTAGACCAGAAACACAAAAATTCTGTCAGGCCCAATTCCCCTTTGCTTTGATTGGAGCTGCTGTTCTCGTCTAGAACTTCGAATGCACTTAACTCACCGAGTTTCTATTCTTCAATTTCAAGAAAACGTAGATTATTATGAGAATCACTAACACCACACCTCCAACTAGAATTTGTTTATTCTGCAACAACTCAGATGGCTTTTGTTCCTCTGGTTTTTTTCCCAGCAGCTTATTCTCCGCTGCTTTATCACCACGCGCGGCACGCACTCTTGTGGGCTTGTCTTTGCCCTTCAGGGCTTTGGTTAGCATTTTGCGATATACGTCAAACGAATGTCTCTCCCGCTCGTCCATTCTATTCCAAATATTCTCCCATAATTCCAGATCACTCTCATCACCATATGCGATCAGCACTTTCATTTGATTTCGAATATCCAAATCAAGATTCACACCGTCTTCCCATTTTCTATTCGATAATGAATCCCTCGCATAACCCAACATTTTCCCATCGTTCAATTCTGTTTCAAGATAGATTTGATGAGAAAATCGGCGCAACATTGAGTTACTACTTTGTTTAACTATCTCAACAAAATAGCCTTCTGCTTCATCAGCATATTCTGAGTTTATTTGTTCTAGAATTTTTGATACTTTTTCTTTTCGCTCAATCTCGTGACCATGATGAGGAGCATCACAAGTATTGCTTTCCATGTAGCTCAAGACAAGACCCATAAATTTCTTAGGAACATCTTTTACATTCAAATTATCAGCAACCGCATTGCTAGGTTTATATCTTGGGTCATTTTTTATGCCCTCACTCTTCACAATGGTTGAGCTCAAAGACGTTAAAGCTACTAAATATGCCAATAATAATCTCATTGTTTTATTTTTTCTTCACAAATTGTGAGGCTTTGAACACAGTTTCTTGGCTTAAAGAAAATCTCTTGCTATCATCGAACTGTACAACGTGTTTCTGATGCAGGCCAGAAACCATAATGTTGTGCTGCATTTTACTATTCACATGGTTCAACACACCTAGAATATGCCCTAATTCATGTGCTAAGGTCACGTAATTCAAGTCCGCAACAGCTCCTGCCAGTGAAGTGAAACCATATCCATACTCATCGTTAACTGGATTTCCATATGCAAAACCATTTAGGGGAACAGCACCCATGAGGGGAACACTGGTAAGATACATCGTCGCTTTACTTGGAACACCATTGGTAATTTCCCCAAGTAAACTAGGCCCTTCAGGGTGATCATTCAATTCCCCGTCACCAAAATATGTCTGCCACACATTGTTAGTAAGGGTCTCTACTCGGAAAGTGGGCTTAAACTCAATTCCTATGCGTCCGTATGATGCTTTGGCCCATTCAATGAATGGAGCTAACCTATTCTCATAGAAATCATGATGTGAAGTATTAAATTCATCCAAAGGGGCAACTAACAATACAAGATCAACCTCAAATTTATGGGTTGGCTGCTTTATCTTGGCCTGTAACCATTGGGAATTGGTAACACCCCCGATACTAGCTGTAACCAATAAATTTATACTGTTATCAAGAGGCAAAGCGTCTTGCATTACTCGGTGTGTCAAATCATCATCCGCATCATCAACACCTAGATCAGGGTTGAAGCTAATTGCATCGTCCGGCTCATCTAAGGCAAGAATCAGATCTTTGGACAAGAAAGTTTTAAGCCCGTTGTCATCTATTTCTTCAAAAATCAGTTTAGTAGCCGAATTTGCGTTAGATCCTAATAAATTCATCCACTTAGGATCAAACGCCTGCCATGCCATTGGCGCAGAAAAACGAAATCTGTCAGGGTCTTTAGCTACGAAATTCTCATCGAATTCATAAATGGAAAATTGATTATTCCATACCCAGGCATTTAGCCATTTTGACGGTCTAATGGCATCGACGGGAACAAGCTGATCCACCCCACCCTCTTGCACAATATCACCGTTAGCATCGAGTTCAGGTTGTAAAACCTCCACAGGAACGAGTAAAACTATCTTTTCCTGGCCTCCTTTTTCTGCTGTTCCAGCCATCACGCCACGGTCGTTCATTTTATCCATGTGGAAATGACTCCAATCGGGAGAGGGCACAAGGTCAGCAAGAGGCAAGTGCTTGCCGTTGCGCATGATGGTTCTCCCATCCTTTAGTAGCACTGTAAAATCTTCACTTACTCCCAAACCACCAGTAATGCCACGTTTTGGGTGTGGCGCAATCTTCCTCCATATGCTGGTGCGCCGCGCCCACATTCCATTGGCTAGCGCAGCAATATTGATATCGGAAGGGAGGCCTGTATGTCTTGTGATCCTTGCAGCAGCATCGACTGGATTCAGATTTTCCCCGTTGTGCGTAACTACATCACCAGAGCCTGCATTATCAACCTTGAATGTGACATTTCCTGTTCCATGGTCATAGGTGAACGTATCACCATCACGAGTGCTAAAATCAAAAGAGTCGGGCATATTGACTAGCCCCCCAGTTTCCGTAAGGAACAGTGCTGGATAATGTTGTGAGGCACCTGCCGCCGATTGATCGCTTGTAAAATCAGGATTGGTCACACCAAGGCCGGAAAGCGGAGAAACTGGTTCTGCTTTTTCACCAGAGGCAACATCAATCCAACGCACAACTGTCTTTTCCACCTGAGTTGGATCTCCTTGATCATTCTTGAGAGGAACCCACGCATAACCAATCACTTCTCCTGAAGCTGAAATCCGGTTTCCGACAGCAAGAACTTTTTGGCCACCATCAAGTTGATCGCTGTTGAGCTTGTTCCATGAACCGCTATCCGGCGACCAAACATGGTTACGAATGCTATCAGGTATATTAGAAGGAGTGAGAAAACCTGTATTATATATTACTCCACCTCCTTCATCCACAATTTCAGTAGGGTGCCGCAAATCCTCCTGTAAGAGCACATGCCCAGCATTACTAAGAGATACGATGCTCCAATACGATACTGGCTGATCAATAAACTCTCCCGGCTGGAAAAGCTGCAAATTACGATCACCTTTTATGAGGGCTGGATCATTAGTCGTAGCGGTAGGATTGAGACCATCTAACTCAATCACGACATACTGCACTTCCTTTGAACGCGGCCATTCGTCAATATAGAGATCCCACCAAACCGCTTCCTGGCTATCAATTACACCGTCTAGGTCAGTATCTTGTTTATTCGGATCACTGCCCATCAGGCTTTCTTCATGGTTACTTAGCCCATCGCCATCAGTATCCACACTAGGGTCAGCCGTGCCAATACTTCCGAAATGCTCTAACTCCCAGCCATCAGCAAGGCCGTTGGAATCACCATCTTTGAAATAATCAATTTCGCCATCTCCATCGCTATCAGCTTTTAATGGGCTGGTTGCAGTTCCTCCAACACGCACCTCATCCCAATTACTTATACCGTCACCGTCAAAATCATCACTATTTGGGCTAGAAGCAGGAGCATCTGTATAATGCAAGCGAACGAACATATTGGCAGCATTAGATTGGAAGCCATATCCTATGGCTGATCCATCACCGCTCTCGATAATTGGAAAGTAGTTCCAAGTCTGCAAATCCAATGAATACTGAATGAAGTAGGTGATCTGACTTTGCCCCGTCCAATCAAGGTTACAGGTATCGCCAGATCGAGTAACCTCTGGAACAGGATGCGAAGGCAATTGCGCTATTACAACAGTTGAGCATCCAATCAAACATAGAGTGGCAAGTTTCATTACTTGGCTCCCCTTTCATTACGCTCTTTTGACAGATCCCGTTTCCAGAAGCGGATTGTCACATCTTTTGATGCCGGTTGTTCGCCATTTTTTCTGAGTGCCGCATTACGTATGCGAGCTGCATGGGCCTGCTTGAGCTTGATTTTCTCCTTGTTATACAGCCTGCATAAATCACTCAATATCTGGCGAGAATGAATGTCCCCATCAGCAATTTGAGTAACTACAAAATTAGCACGTTTTGACATGAAAGCTCTGTGGTCAGGCCTGCAATCTTGTTTGGCCGCATCCTCAATTTCAGCAAGACTGCCATCATTATTATATGCTGTAGAATAACCAGGCAGCATTACATATTCACGTCCACTAGCTTTGAAATTTGAAAAACCACTCAATTCATTGCCATCAATATTGACCCATGCCTTACATAGATTCCCTTTATGTAGTAAAGTTAGTTGAGTGAATTTCTTGTCGCCCCTGCCATAAACGCTCCCAAAAAGTGTGATGAATTTTATAGGTTTACTTCTTTGAGAACCTAAATCCTCAGAAATAACGCTAACAGAGTTTATCTTGCTGTTAGCTGTATTCTTGTCAGACAGCACAGGCGGTTCAACTTCATGCATGGTAACCTGACGATTCCCCACTTTCTGTCTAGATGTCGATTTGACTCGAAATTCTCTTTTCTCGGGAACAGCTTTAGCAGATGGCTTTCTCTCACCCGTTGATAACGCACCGAGTATACCCGTTTCAGAATTTCCAGTTTTATCAGCTATGGCTTCCAGAGATAAGAAAAAAGAATACAAGAATATTACTATTACTAACCAAATAGCACCAACGGGCGAGGTATATCGAGGAATTACGCACATAACACTATATTTAATGGTGTATTCCATACATTTTTTAACGTTTCATAAAAGAAAATTCCAGTTTTATTGGTTGATGGCTGAAACTATGAATCAATTTCCTCCTGAAGTTTCAGTAATCTCTTTATGGCTAGTCACTGCTCACCTGAAAAAATGCGTTTTCGTGCTTCAAAATCCGGCTTGGGGCAAATCATCCTCTGAACATAGTCGAGGATTTTAGATGGATCACCGAGGAAGGTACACGTTCCGTAATGCCAATTTCCTTTTGCTTTGATTGGAGCCGCTGTTACTCGCCTTGATCCTTTGTTACGAAAAATCACGCGTGTAGCCCACTTCTTAGCTCTCTTGGGCTTCCATCCATGGCTGACAATAAGCTGACGAGTTATCTGGAAACAATCGGCGCGTGGATTTTGTGCGACTGGATGGAGTGAATCATACACAGCTTGTTTTTGCATATCCCTCAACTTGTATAGTGCTCTCATCGCCTGCTTTTCGGCAATGTCAGCCAGTTTCACTGTCCGCTCTTTCGGTTCAACACGTGGAAGCATGTCGGCATTTACCTTGCCCCACCATCTACCGCCGCCCTCATTGTTATACCCCTCTGGCACATCCCCCCCATCTTTAGAAATGTATTTCCCATGTAATTGAAAAAGCTCTCCCCTTTCTTGACAGCCTGTCGGTTCTCCTCATTCAGATGAACGCTCAATTGCTTTTCATGTTCTTCCGTTGGGAAGGCTGTACCTTCCCCCGTCGTGATCTTGCACCACTTGCGCAGAATTTCGCCCATTGCAACTAGAACCTTTTCCTCTGAGTGACCATTCAGAAAATATACCAGGTGGTAATGGGTAGTGCCGTTTTTTTGTGGTTCACGCTTCCAGTAAATCGCCAACCACCTGTATTTTTTACTGATCCAACGATTCAGAGCCTTAAGGTGAATCTTAGCTTCTTTTGCCTCTGGGCAAAGGTGCCTCAATGCGCTGGGATACGTTAGAAATGAAGTATAAGCGTCCTGACGTGCTTCCATCTCTGCCATATCTAGGCGCATACGTCTCATGCTCTTCCATGTGCACACTGTGACCTTGCCCGCTTTCCCTGCTCCCTCTTTTTCGGCGGCATCTCGCGCAATTTATCGGAGACGCGCTCCAGCTCGATTTTGTTTGCTCCGTTCCATACCTTTATCCTTAGCCCTTTTTCTCTCTCGATAAGGTGAGGAGGGGGCGGAGTTATGGCACTATGACAAGCAGTGCCATGCGCTTCGTCCGCGCGGCGCACGCTACCGCGCGCATCCACATCGGGCGAAGTCGCAAGGAGATCTGGTTGCCAACTAGGCATTCCCCTGCCCCCCTTCTACCTTGGCAGAGTCGACAATTGAGCCTATCGCAAGACGTAGCGAAGGACTCAGGGCAGACCAGTTTGCGATGACTTCCGCTAAATCATGTGACACCCCGTGTGACACCAGCCGCTCAACTCCTTGATCCTCAAGGGGGAAACAGTTGGTTCGATCCCAAGCGCAGGAGCCATTTCCTTCATTAAGACAGACCGTGTCAGATTGTGACACATCATGATTAAGCCCTTGATTCATCAAGGGTTTTTTCGTCCTCTTGGCTTGGCTCTATGTCAGACCGTATAAGGCACTCTAACATCAGGCCAATCGGACTTCAGATCTTTTGTGTTCCGAGTCACTATCAATGTGCCTTCTGATTTTGCAGTGGCATACACAACAGCGTCAGGAATCTTCAAACGATGCCTCTGCCTTAACGATATAGATTCATCAGCAATTGCCGTAGAAAGCTCACAGACTGTAAATAAATCGAAAAACCCACGGATAACAGTTTCTTCCTCCGGCGATTTCACACCCACCATTACCTCGATATAGGTGATGATGCTGATGAGTTTTTCATCATAAAGCGCAAGTTCCTCAGCGGCGGCAGTTATGCCATTGAGGTAGTCAATGAGGATATTGGTGTCGAAAACAGCTTTCATCAGCTGCCCCATTCCCTCCTGATGTCAGTTTGGTAATCCACACCATCTTTATTCGTTTTGCTCCATATGCCGAATGCTGCCTGCGCATTGGGCAAGGCTGACTGCTCAACATATCTTGCCAATGCTTCACGAATAAATGATGCACGAGACCGCTGCTTGGATGAGCTCAGCCGGTCAAGAGCCTCAATGACTTCATCTGGCACATCAATTACCGTTCTCATAGTGACATCATACACCGTCATCAGACGCCTGCAAGTATTATTATCGCCATATTGGCGACTCAGCGCATTAAGCCTCATGAGACAAACACTTAGTTCATCCCGAACGCAGAAGTCATTTGAAAGCAATCGTCCCAATGTCGTAATCGGCAGCACAGGTTTCAGATTTACTTTTTGTTTCATCGATTTAAAAGATGAGACATGAAACCAGTTGGACAATAGGTCATTGCTGCAGGAACAATTGCGGCTATCTATCCACTTATTTCATCATGCAGCTCCAATAAAAAAACTGAAGACACCAACATGCCCAAAGAAGAAATTTACGGTAAAATCGATAATCGCGATGTGAAAATTTTCACACTGACCAATTCCAATGGCCTGGAGGCTAAGGTCACCGAGTATGGGGCGATTCTCGTCTCTCTTGTGGTTCCTGATCGAAACGATCAACTGAAGGACGTTACACTCGGATACGATACCCTAGCAGGCTGGCTAACCAATACATCATACTTTGGTTCCACAGTAGGCCGCTACGGTAACCGCATTGCAGACGGCAAATTCACGCTCGATGGTAAAGAATACGATCTCGCAAAAAATAACGACCCCGGAGGCATACCCTGCCACCTTCATGGAGGTAAAGTAGGCTTTGAAAAAGTTCTATGGACCGGAAAATCAACCAGCAAGGATGGAGCTCAAGGTGTCATCCTGACCTACACATCAAAAGATGGCGAGGAAGGATACCCTGGGAATTTAAGTGTTCAAGTCACCTACTGGTTGACTGAAAACAATGAGCTCATCTGGCAGGCAGAAGCCACCACCGACAAAGCAACACCAGTTAATATCGTCCATCACAGTTACTGGAACCTCAGCGGCAACCCCATGAAAACAATCAATGACCACCAACTCAAGCTTGAAGCCGACCACTATCTTCCCACGAATACCGGCCTGATCCCCACGGGAGATCTGGCACCTGTTAGTGATAGCCCCATGGATTTCACCTCGTCTACCACCATCGGAAAAAGGGTGAACGATGACTTCCAAGCACTTAAACTGGGTGCGGGCTACGATCACTGCTGGGTTCTCCGCGACAATGAGGGAACGAGCCTCGCTGCAACCCTCTATGATCCCTCAAGCGGACGCATGATGGAGGTCTTCACCGATCAACCCGGCATCCAGTTCTATGGTGGTAATTTCCTCGATGGTAAGGTTGAAGGAAAAGGCGGCGTCGCCTATCCACACCGCACGGGTCTGTGCCTTGAAACCCAGAGATTCCCCGATTCCCCCAATCAATCGAAATTCCCGCATTGTATCTTAAAACCGGGTGAAACATACAAGCACGTCATGATTCACCGCTTTTCGATCAGGTAAGTTATTCAGCACTCAGTTCACATTCTAAAAGTTAGTCCATGCAAACTCACTCACTCGTATTCAGGTGTTACTAGCATCAGATACGCAGGAATAACTTCCGGCGGTACATCCAGAACAGGACCAGCCAGTAAACTGCGAGCACAGCCAGACCTTCAAAAAATGGTTGAAGAGGTTCACCGGCAAAAGCAAAGAATTCCGCCCCAAGGTGAGTCCTGAAACTACCCATGGTAAAGTCTTTGATCAGGTGCGCGATAAGATAGGCGGCAATCGAGTTCATTCCCACCACCGTCAAAGGGAACGCCCATTTTTTCACCCCTTGCCAGTCGATGACAGCATAGAGCACAGCCATGAATAAAAAACACCAACCACAGCTATAGAGAACCCAGCTCGGTGTCCAGATGCGTTTGATAATCGGGCAGATGCCTAACTGGTGAAGCAAGCCCGCGAGAACAAAGCAGGCAGCAGCAGCGATCAGCAAACGTTTCAACCGCTCTTTCGGCAGCAGTTCTGCCTTCATCCATTTCCCGGCAATGAGTCCAAGAATCATGGTCGCCAATGTCGGTATAAAATTCAACGTAAGGTAGCCACCCACATGACGGACAAATGGCTCGGGTCGTGGAAACAGGTTGAGAAACCAACGGTCAAACGCAGCGCCCGGGTTAAGGTGCTTATTCCAGTGAGCTGCGAATCCCTGGGCGTGGTGTGGCCAGTCCGCCTTGGCTCCCACAGCCGCGTAATCATAACCCGCACCCGGAAGCGGATAGAGCGCCCACGCCAGCCAGTATCCCACGAGGATGGCACTCAGCGCGATCAGATGGATGCGAAATGAACGCAAACCCAAGAGAAACAGGAACGGATAACCAAGCCCAATCTGGGTGAGTGTGTCTTCAAAAGTCCAATGGGTCTGGCCACGGTCGATCGAACGAAGGAAGACACCTAACAAAACCAACAAAAGCGCCCGCCAAACAGTATGCCCTAACATCTTGGGTGTGGGTTGCCCTCTGGACAGCCGACTCGCAATCGAAAACGGCAAGGCGACACCAACCAGAAATGAAAAGCCTGGTTGAATAAGGTCATGCAGTGAGCAACCGAACCACTGTACGTGACTTTGGTGATATCCTAACATCTGCCACAACCCACTATCAGGAAAAGCTCGAGCCACCTGCGCCAGGCGCAACACCTCTGCCATCATCAGCAGCATCACCAACCCCCGGAAGGCATCGATGGATGCAATACGCTCGCGCGGCACGGGAAGTGATGGCTGGTTACTCATGACGGCGAACCCTTACAAAGGGTGGTGATTTTTTTTCATTGGCAACTACGCGCAAAAAGTAGGACAGCTTTACAAGCTGTCGGTAGGATATGTGATTGCTGCGTGCTTAGGTTGATCATTCCATGGGTTGTCGACAGCTCACAAGGCTGTCCTACCTTCGCACGACTTAAAAATGAAAACATCGGTTCCGACTAAGCTTTCGTGATTTCCTTGGCCACTCGGTTAGCGGATCGGGTTGCAGCTTCCTGGCCCCAGCTCAAATTATCGGCATACGCACCGCAGAAATGAATACGTCCATGCGGGCGGATGACCTCCGGCCAGAATTTTTTCAGTCGGTTCAGTCCGAACACCTGACGTTCGCAATAGGGGGTCCACTTGCTCTTTGCCCAAGTGTGCACCATTGTTTTTTCGATCTCGATGTTTTTACCGGGGTAGCGCTGGCGATAGACATCGAGTGCCTGGTCGGGGGTGGTGCCCGCGCTGGCAGCGCCGATAAGGATGCCGCGGTCGCCTTCCACCTCTTCCGCCATTTCCCAAACCATATGCAGGTGGCTGCGCTTGCAACCCATGTTTGGGCTGTGCCCTTCACGTTTCCAGAATGGTGTGCGAGTCTGGAACACCACCCGCGATTGGAAATCGTAGCTCATGTTCTGGAGAACCCAGGACTTCTCCTTGGATAACTCTGGCGTGATTTTCACGCGAGAGAGCAGAGGTGTTGGAATGGCATTAACCAGGTAGTCGGCCGCCAACGACTGATCCTCACCAAATTCCTCGAAGTGGATATTCACTCCGGTGTCGCTGTGTTCGATTTTTGTAACCGGTGAGCCTAGTCGGATGCGTTTGCCGAGCCGTTTCGCCAGAGCGTCGATCATCCGCTGGTTGCCGCCCTTGATGCGGAAGACTTCGGTGGGAAACAGTGGCACCTTGCGATGTTTCAGAATTGCCGCGCTCCAAAGGCTCTGGAGTGCCGATGCTCTACCGCTACCAAAATCACGGAGTGCACGCGCAGATGCCTTTTCGCGTTTCAGCAAGTCCCCCACCCCGATCTGATCGAAATCATCGAGGCCCACTCCTAGCGGTTGGTATTCGTCTTCGAAGTTATCGAGGTAAGGTTTGTAAAACAGGCCCGGTAATTCCTTCATACCGTGCTCGGATATGTAGGCAACTTCCCGTTTGCTGTAACCGAACCCGCTCAACACCCTCCGGTCGCGGAGCATTTCGTTGGTGTAAGGCTTGTTTTGAATGTAGGTCAGTAGGTTGGTTCGTCTCGGGTAAGGAAGGAGCTCCAGACCGAACTCCTTGGCGTAGCCGCGGTAGATCTCGTACCCCGGCTTGGTGCATTGTTCCGCGCCGAGATCGGCATAGAGGCCGTCGGGCAGTGGATCATGCATCGTTCTAACATGCCCGCCTGCTCGTCCGGATGCCTCTAGCACAGTGACATCGTGACCCTGCTTCATCAACTCGTAGGCTGCGGACAATCCGGCGATACCTCCACCCGCAACAATAACACTTTTGCCGCTATTTTTTGCTCCGTTAGAGTCTGTTTTCCCACCCTCCGGAGCCGAGTGAGCGGTCCCCATACTTTCTCCAAGAATCGCTGTCGCAGCCACTCCCGTGTACTTGATAAATTGTCGTCTATCCATGGTTTGGTTGTTGATCTTTCATATGTTGCTACTTCTTCGGTTCGACAAACTCGCCCTTGTCATTTCGCTCAGCCTTGGCAGAAGCACCGTGGTAGGCGCGGGCGAGCACAGCGATATTGCGGTCGTCACTTTTTAACTCACTCACAGGGCGGGACAAGATTTCTTTCAGAGGCACGATACCGGTATCGGCGGTGCGCGCTTTGGCAAAGCCGTAAAGTCCAACGCCGGCGTTGATGGCATCCGGTACAACCTTGGTGGCATCCTGCCCGTTCCAGTGGGCTAGGCAGGTGATTAGTCGGGTGTGTTTGCCGACCATTGATTTCACAGCGTGGATCCGTTTCATGTCTCCAGACTCATTCATCAGCCAGTCGACTTCCTTATACATGTCCGAGTTAAGAACATGCGGATGGTTCATGTGGTTGGTGGTCACCCAGACGATGCATTTCGGATTAACGTCCTTGGCCGCCTTGCGGATCGCCTTCCAACAGCGATCGATCGCCTTGCGGCTGTAAGCAAGATCCTGCTTCGGTGTGAGTTTGCCCTCACCCGGGAACGGCTCGTCCATCAGTTGCTGGTAGAGTTTCTTTTCGCAGTCCAGCCACTTGCCTTTGGTCGACTGCCGTTTCGGTTGCCAGAGCCAGTCGATCATAAAGCCGTCGATGCCGGTTTTCTTCACCGCATCGCTGATGGAAGCGGTCAGATAGGCGAGATATTCGTCAGTGTATGGGATGTGGTAGGTTGCCGGTGCCCCGTAACTCAGCTCCGGGCGATCCTTGGCCCATTTTGGGTTGGCCGAGATACAGAAGTAACCCATCACCAGCATACCTTCCTTGTGGCCAAGTTTCACCATCTCGGGTAGGAAGTCGTGTTTGAGCCCCGGCTGTTCTGGAATAACGCCATTCTTATACCAGGCGTAACCATTGCAGGAAACAGCGAAGGTCTGGATCACATTGACGCCCATCGCCTTGTACCAAGCCACGTGCTCAGCAGGGTCGGCATTGCACCATGATCCGGGTTTGGCAAAACGCCGACGTCCTCCCCAGTTGAAATCGAGGCAGTAGGCTTTGATATCCTCGATTTCGATTGGCTTGTCCGCACTCGATTTCTCTCCACCGTTTTCCTTCAGCCACGCAATATCATCAACCGAGAGTCTATCCTGATGAAATGTCATCCTGTTCCCGTTGACTTTGGTCACGGTGACTTTGCCGCTCTTGATGTCGTAGGTCTGTAATTTACCTTCAAAAGTCTTTGCTCCATCCGCGCTAGTCCAAGTGCGTGCATCAACACCCACCCCGCATAAAATGACGGCAGCGAGTAGTAAAAACAGGTGAATTCGGTTTGGCACCATCATTTTGTTTTCCTGATCTCAGTAGTGAGTTTTATAAACCGCAGACCCGCCTCGTGACCAGATAACAAATAGAACGATCCTTCACCGGCACTCCGAAGTATTTCCTGCATGGCGGCATCGGGTGTGAACCTACGCTTGCGTGCCATCGCATTGATGACTGCCAGTTCGGACGGACGCCAGAGGTAGGTATCCATGACATCGACTTTCCCCTTGAAGCCGGGCATGGCAGCAACAGCTTTCATGCCGGCATTTGCACCATGAGCATCGCTCTCAGCTTTGAAATACATGCCACCGACAGTGGCGCAGACCACCGGAAGCTTTGGAGTTTTCACCTCTTTGCGCACGCCGTCTAACAAGGAAGCAAGTTGTGTGGCATAGTCAGAGTTATCTTGATCATGGCTCCCCTGAAACCAAATCACGCCCGCGGGTTCAAAGCCGACCTTAGGGTCATAGTCGGGGTGGTATTTGCCTGGATCTGCCAGGACTTTCTTGATGTGTGCCAGCGTGCTTTTTTTGGCCTGCTGCTGCCAAAATTCAGAAATCCCCTGACGCCCGTCCCAGGCACATTTGACAATCAGGATCGGGGCATCGATGTTTTGCTCCAGCGCCATGCCGGCGGCGTATTCCAATCCGATCGACCGCTCATTGGCGCCGTAACCGATTGATAGTTTTCCGCTGGCAACATTGGCGGAATCGCCATCGGATGTGCCGGCAATCGTCCCCAGACCGGTGATGTAAGTCCGCTTGGCCACCGGCAGATGCAGGTGTTTTTCTGCGAGCGCGGCAATGGCTTGGCGCTTCTTTTCAGGTGTCACGTTTTTGGATGCGGCTTCGTATGCGTTGACGGCTTTGGCGTAGGCGGTGAAGTCTGCGGGGGTGGTGCCTTTCAGATAAAGCTGATTCAACTCCTGCTGTTTTTGATAGCGTATTTTCGAGTTGGCAAGCAGCTGGTCGTAGGCTGCCTCGACGTTGAATTTGTTATCCGGTGCTTCCAGGATGGCGCGGATTCTTGGCGTCAGGCCAAACTTTTCGCACTCGAGATCCCCCATATTGAAAAGCCAGAACCCTCCCCGTTTCGGATACTTCTTACCACGGAACATACCGTCGTTTTTCTTCAGCTCATCGAGGACATGCTGCTTGAACTTAGCTTTGAAAGCGGCTCGTTCGGTGAGGAGTTTTTCTAACTCCTTTTTCTTCTCAGGTGGACCGCCGTATGAGTTCATCGCCTGCCAGTAAAGATACGCACCGTTGGGCTGGTGGATGATAGTTTTGTGGGCGTTGACTGTGACATCACGTGGAGGCACTAGAGGTTTGCTGAGCATGTAGGCAGCACCGGAGAGCTCTGCCCTGCCAACCATCTCACTCTGACCAAGCATGAATACGATCTGCAGCTTGTCTGACTTGATTTTTTCTGCCGCAGCGATCGTGCTGACGCCACCGACAGAGGCTACGGCAATGGCGCAGAGCATTGTGATTCTTTTCATGGTCTATCGATGGTTGTATGTGTGGTTCCTTTACTCTGATGGTTCGTTCGGAAGACTGGGGGCACCGCCTGCCATCAGGTTGGCGAGGCTGCGGCCCATGGCATCTCCCATGAGGAGAAAACACTTGGCGCTTCCATTGTAGTGGAAGCCACCGTTGCTTTTGCCTCTGACTGCGGTGTTGGCCTTTTTGTTTTCTGGTGAATCTTTTTCGGTTTCCTCCCTGACTTGCTGGGTCAGGTCTAACTCAAGCGGATAGAATGGCGCGGTGTTGACCACGTCGACTTTTCCTGCGAGGTCCGGCATTTTTGCCGCCTGCAACATGCCCTTGTTCGCATTTTCTATGAAGGTGGCATGCTTGAATCCGGCCATGCCCAGGCTACCGCAAACGACGGGCAGGTTCGGCGTCTTGACCTTTTTGCGGAAGTCCTTGATCAACTGCGTCAGAAGCTCGCCGTAGGCGGGGTTGTCCTTGTCGCTGTAGCCTTGGAACCAGACCAGACCGGCGACCTCGTAGCCCGTCTTAGGATCATACTTGGGGTGGTATTTTCCGGGATCAGCTAAAATTTTATCCACCTGAGACATCGCCATGCTCATGGCATAGCCGAGCTTACCCGACTTCTTCGGCGCAGGCCTCGGGGTGAATTCTCGGCCGGCTTTCTTTGCCTTCTCGGCTTCAGATTTATTCCAGGCTTCGCGGAGTGCTTTTTCGGTAGCTGTCTCCACGCCGTCGAGCGAGGGAGCACGCCAGTCGCTGGCAATGGAGGTATTGCCCCATGAGCATTTCACCAGCAAGATCGGCGCATCGGTGAGTCGTTCTAGGGTGATACCGATTCCGTATTCAGGTCCAATCTTGGTAATGCCTGCGCCGTAGCCCACCGAGAGCGGGCCGTGGGTGGTGATCTGGTTTGCTGTCCCTTCGGAACCTGCAATGTGGCCATGGCCATAGATCCAAGTGCGTTTGGCGATGGGAAGGTTGACGTGTTTTTGCGCTAGCTTGGCAAAGTGGGTGCGGTTTTTTTCGGGGTCTGGAAAGGCGGTGCCTCGGGGAACCTGCACCACGAGCTTTTTGTCGGCGGCGGCAGCTTCGATCGCGGCGTCGAGTTCATCAAAGTCTTTTCCCGTGGTTCCTTTGAGGTAGATCTCACGGACCCGCTTAAGCTCGGTGGCAATGTCCTGGTCACGAGCCATCATCTCATCGTAGGCGGCATTCACCGGTAGCTGGTTCTCTTTCCCGTCGAGGATCTCGGCGATACGTTTGTGGATGCCTTCCTCTTCGACTTTTTTGTCGAGGAATGGATACATGTTAGGGCGTCCACCCTTAGGTTTAGACCCCCACTCTTTTTCCTGCCATGGCCCATACACACCTCTGACGCGCTGGCGCCATTTGGCGCGGGAGGCGGTTCGCTCGGCTCTCAGCGCGGCGAGCTTTTTCTTGTTCTCTTCCGGCCCCTTGTAGTAGCGCATGCCACTCCAGTAGAAATTTTTCCAAGTGAAATGGCGGCTTTTCTTCACGACCACCTCTCGGGGTGGCGCATACTGCGGTTGGGTCAGGTACCACGCCGTCCTAGCATCAGCCAAGCCAACCATGTTAGATTGCCCAAAGAGAAAGACGATCTGGAGTTTCTCTTTCTTGATCGGTGCCTTTTCGGCAGCTAGCGAAGAACCCGCAAAGCCTATCAAGGAGGCTGCGACAAGTGATGTAAACAATCGCGTGCGTATCATATTTTTCATTTGACTTCCTTCGCGATGAGTTTCTCGATGGCTGACCAGTTTCCACCTTTCAGCAGCTCGGCCTTACCCTTGATCTTCGTGGGTTTCTTGGCTCCGGAAGGCATGGTGTAATAGAAGGGCACGTCATCACCCTTGCCAACGGCAAACCCTTGCTTCCAGCTGTTGGCCAGGGCTGACATCTCTGCATTGAAATTGGCGGCTTCGGAAGCTTTCGGTCCGGCGAGGAAAACCAGGCCTCTGAGTGAAGTGGGTGTGAAGGAGTGGGTCATAATGTTGTATCCCAACGTTGCGGTGGAAGTCCCACCTCTGCCCATACCAGGCATTTCACCCCAGGCGCCCCAGCCCTTGGGTACGGCCCGGGTGGCGATCATCGATGCGATATCTTTTTCCCAGTAGTCTTTCCAAGTGGCCATGTAGGTTCTGACCTTTTTGTCGTAGTGAGGAGTGTCGGGGTAATTGGCTCCAACAATGCTGTAATACTCTTTCCAACTCGGCGCCTGAGAAAGGGCGGTGTGGGGAACCCATTGCTTGAGGGCTTCAACTCCATTGCCGCTCATGTAGATAATACCGACCGGGCTGCCGGTCTTGGTGGCAATGGCGTTGCCGAGGTCAGCAGCCAGACCACGGGTGGCATCCTCCCATCGCGCTGCGTAACGGTTCTTGGGAGTGCGGGAGACAGCCACGCTGAATCGTGACGGGGTGGCATTCGTAGCACGTCGGCTTTTTCGCGTCATGGCGCGGACGATCTGTCCCGATGCTTTCACCTTTGGCACGTTTAGCTGGCCACCGGCGCCGACCACATAAAACACCTCACCGATGACCATCCCAGTGAGTTCACGTTGATGAACCAATTCTCCATCGAGAGTAGCACTCACCTTGAGCGTGTGGGGTTCAGCGCTGGCTTTCATAGGTGGTAGGACCACCCGCCATTCCGCCATGTCTGGAGTGACGTCGATCGTTTTTTTGGTGCCATTGAAGTCGAAGTGGATCACGACCTTGCCATCGGTGGAGGATGTATCATTCCACTCACCGAAGAGGCGGGTAGAACCCCAGAAGACGAGAGGCTTACCGGCCTGGAGCACGGCGTTGTCGCGGAACTGGGTGCTAAGAATTGGCATCTTGCGCCACTCATATACTTTGCCGATGCTGTTAGGATCGATCACTTCGCCGGCGATCTTGAGTTTTTCATCCGGCCAGTCTTTGGCTAACAGAACTTTGTTGTCGTAGTGAATAAACGGCGTCGTGGGCAGCAGCGCTTTGTTGTAGAGCGACGGCCGAAACGAGACACCGCCGGTGGCGTAGGAGATGCCGCGTGGGTTTTTAACGGCATCGGAAGTAGCGATGAGTTTGTTGCCGGAAATCTTGATCGTTGCCGGGTGCCAGACGCGGTTTTCATCGGCGAGGTAAACCAGTTTCACCTGACCCTCACCATTCTTGATGATTTTTGGGTTGGCTAGGCCTGTTCCGCCTTCCACCTTTTCTCCGGCTGCGTTGACGCCTTGGGCATTGCTTTGGGCTTCGGCTACGACCAGGCCGCCGTCGGCGTGGTCGAATTCCACGATGAGCTGGTTGCCTTTGACCGTGTAGTTTTTGAACATCGGGCCATCGACCACCAGTTTCTTCTGACCATACTGATGCTTCAGAGCGTGCAGGGCGAGACGTTGTCCCGGCACCGCCTTGTGCTGGTAGTGAATGGTGCCGCCGATATCGATCTGGCTGGCCATACCGCTGTGGGGGATGTCGCGCGCCATCTGGGTGCCGAGACGCATTTCAGCTGCGGGTTCGATGGTCGGTTTGTCCGAGCCACGACCGGGAGTGTACCACTGGTGGAAATAGACCGGAAGTTCGGGTCGGTCGAAAACTAACCGCCAGCCGCGGATCAGGCTGTGCAGATTGTTGTAGTAAACCAGGCCTTCGTTTGAGTTGGCATAACCCTGATTCCAGATGGCACCTTTGATGGCGTAGGGAACCACGGGACTGAGTTTGCCGTTGTAGAGCCAGGAGGCATCGCGGTTGCTGCTGGTATTTCCCGGTGTGGAGGCACTGACATTTTTGGGTGACTTACTCCTCTTGTTAGCCGCGAGCTGATCTTCGAGGCTTTTGTAGAACCCATCCCATGCTGCCTTGTGTTCGGGGGAAGCGGGATCGGTTTCCAGGATTTTTTGATAGATTGCCTTGGTATACTCGTCCTTACCATCGCGGAATCCTTCACGGGGAACCCAGGATTGGATCGATGTCTGACTGAACGAGCAGTTCAAAATACCGATCGGCACATCTAACTCTTGGAATAGTTTGTAAGCGAAGGCAAAAGCGATCGCACTGTAGTTCATAAAATCATCACCCTTTTTCCAGGCGCCCTCCGCCTTTTCGATGGGATGCATCATCGCAACGACGTTGCTGACACCGAACTCGCGGATCACTGGGTATTTTTCTTTCCCTGACTCAACTCGCTCAAGCATGTTAGGAATGAGTACCTTGCCGACCACACAGCCGCGGCCAGCGGCCACCCACTGCATATTAGACTGACCCGACGCCATCCAGACCTCGCCTACCAGGATGTTGTTGAGTGTCTCGGTCTGCTTGGTGGCATACCGCGTGGTCAGGGTAATGGTCAAGTCGCGTGGTTCGAAACTCGCCTTGAGGGGGTCAAGCCAGACCATCCATTTGCCGTCTTTGCCGGCGGTGGCAGTCTTTTTCTGATCGGCGAACTCGACCGTAGCAGTGCTTCCTGCCTCGCCCCATCCCCAGACAGGCACCTTCATGTCCCGTTGCAACACGGCATTATCGCGGAAGGGAGCGCCGAGCTTGATAGCAAGGGTGCGAGGTGCGGGTGCTGCCTCTGCCGGTGCAGCCGCGTGCACGGCGATGGATGAAAACAGCATCGCTGCCAAGATGGCGACGAGTGCCTTGAGTGTCGTTTTATGGTTGGTCATTTGATTTCTGATCGTTTGCATTCTGCATAGCGCTGGCTTTTCTATTTTTTCTTCAGCACGAACCACGGGCTGCGCCAGGTGCGGGGGTGCTTGTAGTGCTGGCGTTCGTGGTAGAAGGTGAAGCCGCCGGTTTCGATAAAGAGGTAGTCGGTGCCATCGATGGTTTTCGTTTTCATCTTCAAGGCCATGGATGTCCTGCCGAGTTCCATCAGGGTGTCGCCGGACCAGTAGCGGCTTGTGCTATCGGTGAAGCCTTTTTCTTTCAAGGTGATGCTGCGGTAGCGGGGCATGGTCTTGTCGAGCTCGGTGCCGGGTTTAAAGCTGTCGATGGAACTCACTGTGCCAAGAGGCGTCCAGGCGCCAAGAACCGCCGGGTTAGGGACAAACTTCCCGTCGAAGCGGAACAGCCCTTCGTCGGAAATAATTTCGGCGACGTCGGAGGATTGAGCCTGCTGCCAGGCCGACGACTGCATGGGAATCTGGGGCAGACCTTTCCACGCCAACTCATCATTCACTGGTGGGTTTTTCATTTCCTCCATCCAGACGGTGAGGAAGCCGTGCATCTTTCGGGTGCGGTGATGCATGTTGAGATGGCTGATGGCAGCGAGCTCGACCTCCTGGCCTGACAACTCTTTGGCCATTGCCGGTGAGAGCAACGCGCCACGAGGTCGCCCGCCCTGCCCACGTCGAATACGCGCACGGCCATGGGCAACCGCCTTGCCGTTGATGTAAACCGTCGGGCCGTTACCGACACCCACATGGGACACCCCGCCGAAGAGGATCCGGTAGCTGTGGCCTTCCTTCACGGGTGGAAACTTAAACTTACCCTTCACCATCAGAACTTCCTTCTCCCACAGGGTCTTCATCGGATCAGAGCAGCGGCAGATCGGGTTGGTGCAGCCGGTGTATTTGTCAGAGGTTCCTGAGGTTTGCAGTTTGCCTTCAAACTGGCCAAACGGCGCTTGGCCGATCTTCCAACCTGCCTTTGCTGGATCAAAATCAGGTGAGGTCCATTTCTCCATCCCGTCAGGAAGAGTGATCTTGCGAGTGCGGTCGCCGCCCGGGGTCCAGTCTTTCTTTTCTGCGGGGTCGAAATTGTGGTAATACCACTTCATTTCGGTGCGTTCGGGGCCGAAGTTATGCCAGTCGTAATCAGAAACTCCGGCCTTGCGGTAGAGTCCGGCGAGCTCACCTAATCGACTATGGGGATTTCCTCCTTTGGTTAATTCATTTTGCAGACTGCCGAGATTTCGGGAAACGAATTCGGGCACTAACTGCTCAAGGATAATCGGTTTGATGACGACTTTTAACTCGGGTGAGAAGGTGGAGTAATCGGCCGAGATGTAGTTTTGTTTATATGGTAGAGCCTCCTGAGGGTTGCGCTCCTTGGCTACCTGATAGAGTGCGTTAAAACCATCAGGCGCGGCCATGATTTGCTGAGCAATCGTTCTCAGCGAGATGGGGAGGACATACCGCTGCATATCACCCTTGAGCTGCTCGGCTGTAGCATCACCAGCGGGTGGTGTGATCTCGGCTGGGAAATCGGAGTAGGCTTGGGTGAGCATCGAACGTCCTGCCTGCTGCACCTTGGGACTGGCGCTCTTAAGGAGAGTGGTGATTTCGCGGATCGGATTGGTGGCGGGGGCGCGGGTGTTGTGGACCACCATGTCGCCAATCTTTGGAAGGATCTTTGTGTAGTAGGTATCGTCCACCGCCAGTGGTGCCAGAGCTTGCAGGGCGGCGTGTTGCAGCCACCACTCATCGTGGGCGAGAAAGAACAGCAGGCGGTCGAGGTGGGGCGCGACTTTCTCCTTGGGTAGCACACTGACCACCCGCAGGGCATTTTCTATCACCCACCAGGATTCCTTGGGGTCGTTCAGCATGGCAATCACCAGATCCGCCATCTCATCGGTTAGTCGTTCGGGTGGCAGGATATGGGTGCCCTTGTGGACCGAGTGAATCACCGAGAGAGCGGCACGCCGGACACGGGCGTCTTTGTGTTTGAGCATGGCAATAACCTGTTTGTCTTGCTCATTGCGTTTAACATAGCCGGCACCGATTTCCCGGCGGACTTCGTGGTCCGGGTGGAGGCAGTATTTCAGTCCTAACACCTTGGTGTCTTCGGTGCGCCTGAAGAGACGTTCAATGCCGTTGATCGGACCGCCTTCAATACTGTCGTCGAAGGTCGGTATTTTGCCTGCGGAATCGGTCGCGGGTATGATCTTACAGAAATCATGATCCGCCTCGGTTCCCCATGGGATGGCGGGAAGTTGATAGGGTTTCGACCACTTGGTGCGGGGCGCACCGGTTAGGCGCAGTGTCTTACGGGGCACCGTGTACTGCATGGCCATCATCTGTCCCCAGGTGGTGGGGCTGTCATAGCGATTGCCGCCGCTGAGGATACCGAAAGAACCGTCGAAGCGGCGCGACATCTCAAGATGCCACTGGCGGCCGTCCATAAACGAGCGGTACTTGACCGGCTCCTTTTCATAGAGAAATCCCATGGCCGGGCCACGCCACACCTCACCGATACCACCGCCGGTGTGTCCGGTGAGCATGTAGTTAGTGCCGTAGAACCCGCGCATGGCGCTGGTATCACGGGCCTTGGCGTAAACCGATTTCTCCCCATCGGGAGTGAGAGATGCTGCCGCGGCCATGGTGAATGCCAGGGCCCCGGTCTTGCCGTTGTCGATAAAGTAAGTTTCGGGAAAGTGGTCACCGTAGGGAACACTGCCCTTACCGGCGAAGCGGTAGAACTGCTTGAGGGACGCTAGCAGGATTTTTTCATCCACCTTCACGCCGCACTCCTTGGCAAGCATCAGAAAAGTCGGGCCATGGACCCCGGCGGCATTCAATTGACCGCCTGCCATGTAGCCAAAAACCAATCCACCCCGACCACTCCAGCCGCCGTTAAACATGGTGCCGGCGACGTGGTTGGCGAGTTTCTGAATCACCGGGAGAATCGTTTTGTCACCGGTGCGCAGGTAGTACTCGGCGAGAGGGATGGCCGCCGATCCGAACACCCAGGGTTTAAGCAAAATTTCGTCCTTATCCTTGTATTGTTCGACCACCTGCTTGATCCAACCGCGGACGTGTTCAAGATCGCTTTTATCTCCGGTGGAGAGAAGGAAGGTCATGCCAAAGCCGTTGAGCGATTTCCACCCCTGGGTATCGAGGTCATAGCCGCCCTTGGTCTTTACCCACTCCGCCATATCGCGAACAATTTTGTCTGATTTTTTGCAGTTCAGCGGCCAGGTCTTGCTGTAGGCGCCGAGGATGGGGATCTTTACGACGACCTTCGAGGCTGCGGCTTTCTCGTCCTCTTTGATGATGAAAGTTATTTTGCCATCAGATGCCTCGGCATCCGTGATGATCTTTGCCAGCTGAATCCGGGGATCGATATCCTTGAGAACCTGGCCGTTGATACTCTCGATCTTCTGGCCGGTTTTTAATTTCCCGGTGGCTTCGGCGGGAGAGCCCTCCTCAACCTTACCGACATACATCTGAAAGGGTGGCAGCCGCAGCTCGATGCTCATGCCCACCGGACCGAAACGATCAATGAACTGCTTGTGGGATTTTTCCTGAGCGTTGGTGAAATTAAACAGGACCGGTTCTTTGTAGAACGAGGCTTTTTTTTCGGCAGCGGTGGATGTAGTGGTAGTGGTAATGGCAACGAGCGCCACGGCTGCCACCATGATGGATGATCTGATCTTCATGAGCGTGATTATTTTTTAGCGGCTGCTTTCTTCACTTCCTCGACGCTGATCATCTTGCGGGGAGTTTCTGAGGCTTCGATGATCTCAATGATTTCATCGGCTTGCTTTCCTAACAACTCCCTGAGCTGAGGGATGACATACTTAGCTTCGGCACCAAAGGTTTTGAGGAGTTTGACGCGTGATCTAACTCGCGGGCCGGCTCGACCGGTGCGTTCTTTGATGGTGTTGACTGTTAGATCGATGACCTCCTTGACGTTATGGCGGTTGAGGATATCCAGCCCCTCCTTGCGACCATTTGGGGCGTAGGCGATATAGCTGCGGTCCTTGTCCTCGATAATGTAAACGATTTTGTCGACCATGCGCGGGAGGTCTTCCATCGGGATGTTCTTTATCAAAGCCATGCCCGCACCGCGAGCCACCATATTTTTATGATCGAGCAGCTTGTTGACGCATTGGGAGAACAGGTCTTTATCGAGCTTGAGTGCGTAGGGGTCGGGGCCGAGGATTTTGACCAGGGCGACACCGAGGTCGCGGTCGAGGTCTGCGAACGTATCGTAGGGTTTATCCGCGACGAGCACCTTGAGGAGTTCGGGGCCATAGGGTTTTGCTTCCTCCATGTAGGCGAGCTTTTGGGCGGCGAGCTGGCGGACCCAGAGGTTATCTTTCTCGTCTTTAACGATGTCGACGAGTGCCTTGGCAGCGGAAGTGATTTTGAGATTTGCGATGGCGTGAATCGCGCCGATGCGTTGGTTCTGGTTGCCCTCGGCGAGTAGCTTCATGACTTGGTCGGTAACATCCGCGTCGAGGATGGCGAGGTGTTGCGCTGCCCTCAGTCGCATGCGGGGGAATGGGCTACCGAGGTGGGTGAGTAGTGATTCGGCATCGTGCTGGGACTCGCCGATGACCCCTGCCACAGGACTATCCGATGCCGCCTTGCCGGTGAGCCAGAGCGACTTGTCCATGCCTTTTCCGGTGATGTGGATGGCGCGTCTGCCCGCGCTGTAGTTCATCAGATAGGTCGCCGTGTCGCAGAGCTTTCCCTGTTTCGGGTTAACACCCCAGGCTAACATGCCGACGAAGCGACCGTCCCACGCCCGGGTGATGGTGCGCAGCCAGTGGATTTGTTTGTTGTAAGCGGTGGTGACTTCCGGGCCGGTGACGTTGGCGCCGAGTCCTGACCAGAGGATGTTCCACCATGGGCCGGTGTGGCCTGTTAGTATTTCATCGGATGCGGTGGCGGACGCCCTGGAGTAGAAGCGGGCACCCTCCATGTTGCCAATCAGTGCAAAGGCGATGGCGATCGAGCCGCTGGTGCCGTTATTAGTGTGATGTTGTTCGTAGGGAGCGTGGCAACCGTAGGGAAGCGCGCCTTTGCCGATCCAGTTGCTGTAGAACTTATGTGTTTTTTCGACGGCGGCGCGGACTTCGGGGTGTTTGATGCCGCACTTCTCGGCAAGGATCAGAGCAGTCCACAAAGTGACCGAGGTTTGGTTGATCGCGCCGTAACCATTGAGTCGGCCGTGCAGTTGGCCGAAGTTTTTGGCGGGGTCTGCTAGGTTGTGGTTCCAGAGTCCAGCGGAGTCCTGCCCTTTGGCGATGGTGATGGCGTGCTGCTTGATGGCAGGGAGAAAGTATTCGTCTCCAGTAAGTAGGTAGTACTCGGTGAGGATCAGCGCTTGATAGGCGTAATACCAGCAGACGTAGCTCGTTCTCCCCAGCGAGGCGTCGATATCCGGGCTGGCAAACTTGCTCGCCCGCAGAACCTTGCCGACGTGATCGATGTATTTTTTTTCACCGGTAGCCAACAGTCCTAACAGACCCGATCTCAGAATGCCTATATTCCCTGTTTCGACAAGGTAGTCTGCCGTTTGGGTGATGATGGCGTTGGTCTTGGGACAGTTGATGGGAGCGGACGGACTGTAGCTGCCAAGGACCTTGAGCTGGAGTGTGACATTGAGTATTTTACCGGGTGCATCTTCCTCTTCTGGTCGTTTGATTTTGAGTTTTAAAATCCCACCGCCCTGTTTGCTCTCCGCTTGATCGATGGCTTTAGCGAAGAGCTCGAAGTCATGGCCGGCGACCGGTTTTCCTCCGACCTCCAGAATTTCGTCGCCGATCTGTAATTTACCGTCTGCGGGTGAGCCTTTTTCGACCACGTCGATCACGAGTTTATCGGGGTAGCTTTTGGCAAAAAATCCGGTTGGTCCGTAGTGATAGAGTCCACCTGGAGTCGGCGGCATCCGGAGGTGGACCGATAAGGTATTGCCTTTGCCGTCGCGCATGCTGGGGCGCTCGACGGTGATTACCAGATGCCAGTCCCAGTCGCGGCCGAGGCGGTAAATCCGTTTGTAAACCATCGCCCTGATATCCTTCCCGAGCCCCCGGTGCTGAAGCCCGCGGACCAGATCGCCGCGCTGGACTTTGCCATCGGCCGGCGAGCCCGGGATGATGTGGGTCACCAGGATATGGTCGGTTTTGAGAACTCCGCAGACGCCCGAGACACCAATCCGGTATTCCTGACCGGGGTTGGTTTCCTTCACTTGCGCGAGGTCTTCGAAAGCGCTCTCGTCACGGGTATCTGGTTTCACAGCCCGCCCATCCGGCTCGGCTGCTTGGAGGCTGAGACATCCCGCCAGAAGTAAGGCAGAGATAACGCGGGTGGTGATGGTTAATTTGTTCATGGTTTTATGTCGGGCGACAATCCATCTACTAGTCTCGGGCTGATTATCTTGCGTGGATAGCCAGAAAGTTGATTTCTTAACGTCGGATTACTGAGCGAGTTTGCCCTTTTTCGCCTCTTCGAAAGAAACCATCGGTTTGACCTCCTTGCCGGACTCGGCTACCTTGACCACCGCGTGCCAGGCCTTGGCCCAGCGGCCTCTGGTGAGCAAATGCTCTAATTTCGGGTCGGCCTTGATCACCTCGATCGCTTGTTTGGCATTGGCGCCGTAGGCGGTGAGAACACTGACGACACCGTTGGCCTTGAAGCTGCCCTTGCCGTCCCCGGCGTCTAACACCTCCACGGCCCATTCCGGCCCCTCCTTGATGCCGAGGCGTGCCAGCAACTCACCGCCGGGGCGCAGGGTGACACCTGAAGAGGAGTATGAATGGGAGGATGGATCGCCATTGATAAAGGTGCGTTTCACGTCATCAGCCACCTTGGGGAAATCCTCGGCGGGCATGTGTTTCAGCATCTGCAGCGATGCCCCACGCGCGCCCAGACGCGGGTGTTGGGAGAGCTTGTGGGTGACTTTGTAAAACAAGTCCTTGTCGGTCACCAGGCCATCGCCAAACGGATTTTTCGAAATTCTCTCCAGTGTGATGGCGAGGCTATGGTTGATCAATCCGAAGGAGTCCCCCGGCTTGTCCTCGAGGACCAGGCGCAGCATGTCATTGTAGTAGGCCAGGCCCTGCGGTTTGTACCAGACGAGTGAGGCGGCGGCGGCGGCCCGCACCTCGACATTTTCAGAAGAATCACGCAGCACCTTGCCCATCGTTTTGATGCGTGGCAGCGCCCATTCCGTCGGGCACCTCCAACCAAAGAAACCGATGGCACTTTGTTGCTCCAGATCATTGCCCTTGAGGATCAATCTCTCGACCTTTCCGAGGAAGTTTCCCTTGCGATCGCGCAGGGTCCAGACCGCACGCCTGCGGACTTGCGGGGCCTCGTGCCCGAACATTTCCAGCAACTCGTCGACGCTGAGCTTGGGGTAGTCGATCTGGCTGAGGTTCATGATTCCCTCGACCTCGGATTTTTTTGCCCACAGTGTCTGGTTTGCTTTTTTACCGGTGATAAACAATTGTTTGCGTGGCGTGCAGTAGTTGAGCAGCAGCGTTCCGCTGGTGCAGAGTGATTTCTGATTGTTGCCATCGTGAGTGAAGCGGCCGTCCCATGAGCGATAGAGCGTGTAGAGCCAGCGCGAGCGTTGATGGTATTCGCGGGTCACCTCGGGGCCGGCGACATTCGCACCTAGCGGCGACCACAGCACGTTGAAGAAGTGGGTGGCATGGCCGGACTCGAGCTGATCGTAGGCGGTGGCGACTTGGCGGGAGAAAAACTTTGCCGCTTTTTTGTCGCCGACAAACGACATCGCGATAGCCGCCGATCCGCTCATGCCGTTGTTGTTGTACGCACCATCGTAAGCACGGCTGACACCGTAGGGGATGGTGCCCTTACCGACGAAGGTGTTGTAAAACCCACGGCACTGCTCGATGGCCCTCTGTAGATCGGGATCCTTCACCCCGCAGGCTTGGGCTAGGGTCAGACCCATGAAACAGGTCAGGCTGGGTTGGTTGATGTGGGCGTAACCGGGTAGTCGACCGCGTCGGTTCGGTGAGGTCATACGGTGGCCCCAGATGCCGGCAGCATCCTGACCTTTTGATAGCGCGATGGCGTAGGACTCGATGCCCGGCAGCACCGACTTGTCACCGGTCAGCAGGTAATATTCAGAAAGAGCGATGAGTTGATAGCCCCAGTACCAACCGACATAACCACCGTCCTTACCACCATTGACGATGTCCAGTAATCTAGCGCGATCCGGCTTAGCCCATTCCTGCTTGGGTAAATTTGCTTTTACGAAGCGGAGGTGCTTCTTATCACCCGTAGCCATCAGACCTAACCAGCCAATGGCCATTCTATCGTCTTTGAGTTGCTTTTTATCAGAGATCAACAACTCGGCCACAGCCGTCACCAGGGCATCGGTCTTGGCGCAGTTGACTGGTGCGGTGCGGCTGAAGTCGCCGTAAACTTTGAGCTTCAGCTCCGCCTTCTTGCCGCCCTTGAGTTCGAGTGTGAGCCGGCCCCGCATCGACTTGCCCTCGGACTTATCGATGGCGGCTGCGATTTCCCGACGCGGGTCGCTCTGAAACTTGGCACCATTCACCCCGACGATCACATCCCCGACCTTGACCTTGCCATCGGCGGGTGAACCCTTGTCGATTTTTGTTATTTTGATATCCATCTTGCCGTGGGAGCCAAACATACCGGTCGGCCCCAGAAGGTGCTTAGCGTGCAGTAGGCTGGTTCCTGCGATGAAACACAGGCATAGAGTTAGGATAATTTTCATGGATTTCATGGGATGGTTGGGATGTTGCCAAGTTTGCCGATCTTATCCCGTGGTGGAAAAATCGGAAGACGCTGCAGTTTCCAAATCCATCGCCACACGGGAAGATAATTCCTCATTGCGACATGAACCGTTTGGGGCTAAGTTATACCCTATGGCCCTCTGCACTGCTCTTTCCGGCGCGGAGCAAGGTGGCGGAGAGGAGGTCGAGGAATATCCAACAGCCAACAAGGAATATCCAATTTCCAAGGGGTCAGGGTTGCTACTTCATTTTGGAACCACGGAAGGAACGGAAATGTCGGAAGGACTCGGGTTGCCGAGGGACATGGTTGTTTTCATTGATTTATTCATTTTCATAATGTAGTTAATTGGTTGTTAGGAGTATTTATTTGGGTTCTTCGCGACTCACCGGATCGATCCACCGTGGATCAACCGGAATGAATCGCGATCTAGGTGCGCACCTTGTCCCGCCAGACGAACTTGTCTATTTTTTCCACTATTGACAACCTAACCTGAATTATGAAGGCTTGCTGTGATGGAATCACTTCACATTAGCTCGGCGTCCGAGCAGACGGCGCATTACCTGCGCGAGCAATTGATCCGCAAAGCCTGGGTGGACACGATGCCGGGAGGTCCGGAGCTCGCAAGTCAGCTCGGTGTTGGTCGGATGACGATAGAAGCAGCGCTGTCGATGCTTGAGAGTGAGGGCTTGCTGGTGCCGCAGGGTCCGGGTCGCCGCCGCAGGATTGAGCTCCCTGAAAAAATGGCCCAGCCGGCACGGTTGCGGGTAGCGATTTTACTATACGAAGCAAGCGATCAATCGCTGGATTACCTCATTGACAGCAAAAACAAGCTGGAGGCGGCGGGTCACTCTGTCTTTTATGCGCCGGGCAGCTTAACGGAAATCAAGATGGACGTGAAGCGGCTCGCCCGCATGGTGGAGAAGACTGAGGCGGACGCCTGGGTGGTGGTTGCCGGCTCAGCTGAGGTGTTGCAGTGGTTCCAGCAACAAGAGCCTCCGGTATTTGCGGTGTTCGGTCGGCGGCGTGAACAGAAAATCGCAGGGATCAGTCCGGACAAGATGCCAGCCATCGTTGAGGCCACGCGTCGGCTGATCGAGCTAGGCCACCAACGGATTGTGCTTCTGAGCAGCCTTTTAAACGTATCGGATCCGGGGGCTCTTGGCTCTGCCTTTCTCGGTGCATTATCGGCTGGCGGTATCACTGCGGGCTCGTATAACCTACCGGGTTGGGAGGGAGGGATCGAGGGTTTGTATGCCTACCTTGATTCGTCGTTCCAACGCACCCCACCCACCGCGCTCATCGTCAGCTCCAGTCCCAGCTATTTTGCAACGCTCCACTTTCTGCTCAACCGGAGCATCCGGGTGCCGCAGGATTGTTCCTTGGTTTGCACTGACGATGACCTGTATTTCAAGCAGTGTCGTCCATCGGTGTCGCATATCCGTTGGAGCCGCCGCCCGGTGGTGAACCGGATCATGCGCTGGGTCAAGAACGTCAGCCAGGGGAAAGAAGATACCCGCCAGACGGAGTTCAAAGCCGAGTTTGTTGAGGGCGGGACGGTGGGGAGGAGGAATGGTGAATTTTGAATAGTGAATTCGCATCCTAAAAAAGCCAGACAGGCAATCAGGCGAGAATTTCCTTCACCACTCTGGATGGCTCGGTCACCCCTGGAAGCGTCTGGTCGAGCCCCTGGAATGGATAGGTCAGCTTGTTGTGCTTTAGTCCTAACAAATGAAGAATTGTTGCCTGAAGATCCTGGGTAGACACCTTGTTTTTAGCGGCCTTGTAGCCTATGGCATCGGTTTCGCCGTAGCTGAATCCGGGTTTCACACCGGCTCCCGCCATCCACATGGTAAACGCACCGGGGTTATGGTCGCGGCCAATAAATTTCATTTCGTTACCACCGCGGTTTTCACGCATTGAGGTGCGACCGAACTCACCACCCCAGACGACAAGCGTGTCATCTAACAGCCCACGCTGTTTCAGATCGGTCAGCAACGCATACATCGGCCGATCAATCTGCTTACATTTATCACTAAACCCTAAGTTAATGGCCGTTTGCTTGCCTGTGCCGTGCGAGTCCCAACCCCAGTCAAAGAGTTGAATGTAGCGCACTCCGCGCTCGGCTAGGCGGCGTGCGAGCAGGCAATTGTTAGCAAATGATTCCTTACCTGGCTGAGTGCCATAGAGATCATGCACATGTTTCGGTTCGTCTTTCAGGTCGAAAGCCTCGTTGGCGTGGATCTGCATCCGGAATGCCATCTCATACTGGGAAATCCGGGTGAGAGTCTCGGGGTCGTGGGTTTGCTCGTGTGCCTGTCGGTTGATGTCCGTGATCGCATCAATTGCTGCGCGGCGCATGTCTTTCGACACACCTTTGGGGTTGGAAAGATAGAGCACCGGATCACCTTTTGATCGACACTGAACTCCCTGATAGACAGAGGGAAGAAACCCTGAACCCCAGACGGATTTTCCAGCTGACGGTGTCTTACCACCGGAAACTAAAGAGATGTATCCGGGTAGATTATCATTCTCACTACCAAGCCCGTAGGTTACCCATGATCCAATCGATGGATTCCCAAGATTCGCATTGCCGGTGTGTAATAGCAACTGCGCAGGCGCATGGTTGAACTGGTTGGTATGCATCGACTTGATGAAGCATACGTCATCAATACACTTCTCGAATTGTGGTAACCTATCTGATATCCACTGCCCCGATTCCCCTGCTTGATGAAACGGATAGACGCTATCCAGTAGCTTGGGAACTCCTTGGATAAAAGCAAATCGCTGCCCCTCAAGATATTCCTGAGGCGTTGGCTGGCCATTGAGTTTTTTAAGTTCTGGTTTGTAATCGAAGAGCTCAAGCTGGGAAGGCGCCCCTGCCATATGAAGAAAAATCACACGCTTTGCCTTGGGGGCAATATGGGAAATCTGGTCAACCACATCATGTCCTCCCCCAGCCGCCATGGTGCGCCCGGCTATTGACGTCAGCCATGCCGAGCCGACACCGGCGACACATTTTGAGAGAAACTGCCTACGGGACTGATCTTGGAGATAGTCGTGCTGAAGCTGTTCGAATACATTCATTTGGTCAGAGCGTTATCAAGGTTAAGAATCGTATTGGCTACTACAGTCATGGCTGCGTCGCTGGGAGAATCCCCGATGGTTTTGGTTAGAGCGGGATCTTTTTGGTAATCTTGCAACAGCTTCTGATAAAGATCGGCCAGAACGACGGTGATTTTCTCGTCTGCATTTTGCTGCGTAGCTAACCGGTAGCCATACTCAATCTGTGCATTAAGATCACCACCACTCTCGATCTGCATTCGCTTAGCAAGAGCCTGAGAGCATTCAAGATAAACAGGATCATTAAGGGTGATTAAGGCATGCAGCGGCGTGTTGGTAGAAATACGTTGGGCACTGCACAACTCACGCGACGGGGTATCAAAAGTAATCATCGAAGGATACGGGCTGGTACGCTTCCAGTATGTGTAGACAGCACGACGGTATCTCTCAGTCCCAGTGGCGGTCTTCCACTTGCCTCCACTATATACCGTCTGCCATATGCCATCAGGCTGTGGAGGCATAACAGATTTCCCTCCAATCGTTCGCGTAAGCAATCCAGATGCAAGAAGGGCGCTATCTCTAACCATTTCAGACGTAAGTCGGTTCCTCGGACCACGAGCAAGCAAATGGTTTAGTGGGTCCATCTTCGCCAGCTCAGCACTTGCCTTGTGATCTTGGCGGTAGGTCGCACTTAGAACCATTTCGCGCAGCAATGACTTCAACGACCATTGGTGATTTGAATGAAATGCTACACCGAGGTGGTCCAGTAGCTGTTGATTGGTGGGGGGGGTGCCAGTGGTGCCAAAATCACCTAATGTCTCAACGATTCCCCGCCCAAAAAGCTCAGCAAACACACGGTTTGCCATTACACGTGCCGTAAGTGGGTTTTTCGGTGAACTAATCCATTCCGCCATTTGCAGGCGGTTTTCGACTTTTTTCTGATAACCATTCAGTAATGCTGGAACACCCTGAGTGTGTATTTCCCCCTTGTTTAACCATAATCCCCCAATGAATAAGCGCGTTTCGCGGGCAGATTCCTGCGGGCGCTCCTGCATTACAGGAATAGCCGTTCCTTTAATGGCATTATAATCACTCTGAGCTTTTTTGTGTTTGGCGACTGCCTGCTTGTGAGGCTCTCCATTGATCAATTCGGTCCATGCCGAATCGTTATCCGTTTCGATTTTAAACCTCCGTAGCGTACACGCCTGGACACCCGTCGTGCTGGCTGAATGCTTGATGGAAATGTGCAGTTTTTCATTTTCCGCAAACACCACCGGCTTCTGAAGAACGACGACAGCTGCACGAGGCCGGAACAGCTTAGGGTAGGCACCGAAACCAGTGTTACCCTTCTCAATACTACCCAAAGGATCGTGAGACCCCACTAAACTATCAGCGAAAACATAGGATACCGGAACATCCTCATGGGTGCCATCTGCCATGACCTTCTGCAATGTTAACTGTGATAAAACCGATCCACGCACAGGCAGCTCAACCGGATTATCTTTTTCAGGAATGATCGTGATTTTTATTGCCGTGAAATTGTCCGCGGTAGCCGTCAGATCAAAGCGTGTCCACACTGCCAGCGTGCCCGAAGTATGAACTTCTCCCGTCGGGTAGGAGTGGAGTTTTCCATGCGTAGATTTCAACTCGCTATATCGCAGAGGCTTCCATGAGCTGGTAGCCAACATCTTATCTTTACCTGGTTTATTAATTGCTGCTCGAAGCATAGGTATGCTTTTATATAACGATACCACTTGTGTGCTTTGAGATGCATCAGAGGGCACTTTGAAATGAGGTAAATCATTATCCAAGTCAGCATCTTCCGTGGAATTGAAGAATGACATGAAACGATAATAGTCAGCGTGCGGAATCGGCTCGTATGGGTGCGCGTGACATTGAACACAACCGAATGTCAGGCCTTGAGCCGCTGTCCATGTCGTGTTGATACGATCGATGGTGGACATGATACGAAACTCTTCATCATCAGTTCCCCCTTCTGTATTCGTTTGCGTGTTGCGGTGAAAGGCAGACGCCACGATCGACTCAGCGGTAGGATTCGGAAAAAGATCGCCCGCTAGCTGCTCTCGCAAAAACAAATCATAGGGTTTATCTTCATTGAATGCATTGATCAGATAGTCACGGTATGGCCAGATGTTCCGGTGAGGATCTTTTTCATAGCCTTTACTGTCTGCGTAACGAGCAAGATCCATCCAGACTGCTGCCCAACGCTCACCAAAGTGCGCGGATGCAAGTAGTCGCTCCACCTCCTTTTCATAGCTATCTGACTGCTTGTTTTTCTGAAATGATTCCAACTCAGCTAGAGTCGGTGGCAGGCCAGTCAGATCAAGCGATACACGGCGTAGCCATTGTACACGATCGGCTTCAGGTGCTGGAGACATGTTTTTCCTCTCAAGTTTTGACAGCACGAATTGATCCATAGGCTGCCTAACCCAAGCAGAGTTTTTGAGCTCTGGCACAGCTGGATTTTCAGGTGCAATATACGCCCAGTGCTGCTCCCACTCAGCACCCTGCTCAATCCATTTGCGAATAAGCTCTGCCTGCTCATCTGTGAGGGGTTTTTCTTTGTGTGAGCCAATCTGACGCGGCATCTTTTCATCCAAGTCATCCGTTATGATTCTCCGATAAATTTCAGACTCGTGAGGTTTACCGGGAATGATTCCCGCTTTTCCCGACTTCCCCTTACTCAACGCTTGCTCACGACTCACCATCAGGTAGTCACCCTCTGAAACTGCACCACCATGACACTTCGTGCACTTCGAATTTAATATAGGGCGAATGTGCTCGTTGAAGGAAATTTCATCGCCGGCAGCATGAGGCAACGCCATGGCCACAGTAGTCGCTAGCAATATGGTAAATCTGAACATGTAAGTTGTTGCGTGCGGATAATTAACTTCAACGTCAATATTACTCCGATTCTACTAAAAACTAGCAATAAATCATCTGAAATTACTCATTCCCAGATCTGGCCGGTAAGATATAAAGCCATATGATAGATGATTGCTTGCCCTACATCCCATTCTCCACGATTGTTCGGTCATGAGCTATCACCTCGTCCTCGGCACTGCAGGCCATATTGATCACGGAAAATCATCTCTCGTACGTGCCCTAACTGGATCTGATCCTGACAGACTCCCCGAGGAAAAGGCTCGCGGTGTGACAATCGAGCTCGGCTTTGCACATTTACCTCTAGAAGATGATGAGAAGAATTACGAAATCGGTATCGTTGACGTTCCTGGGCATGCAGACTTCGTTAACAACATGGTTGCAGGTGTTGGCGCTCTCGACATGGCATTATTCATCATAGCAGCCGATGATGGATGGATGCCTCAGTCAGAAGAACACCTCCACATACTCAGCTACCTCGGCATTACCAACGTCGTCATCGCCCTGACAAAAGCCGATCTTTGCGAGGACATCGATTTTACAATCGAGGTGCTACGTGATGAACTCCAAAACACCTCTATCGCCACTGCCCCCATTGTCCCAGTTTCGTCCATCACTGGTGACGGAATTGAAGAGCTCAAAAAAACAATAGCGCAGACACTCCGATCTTACCCACTACAAGTAGACGCAGGCAAACCTCGACTTTCTGTAGACAGGATTTTCTCTCCAAAAGGTGCAGGCACAGTAGTTACAGGAACATTGTCAGGAGGGTCTGTAAGCATTGGGGATAGGCTTACACTGCAACCACTTGGGCTAACCACTCGCATACGCTACATACAAAATCACAGCCAATCTCTGGAAACAGCAGTGCCAGGTATGCGCACAGCACTCAATTTACCTGATCTCACCATCAGCACCCCCGGCAAAGCCGGTGCCGAACGAGGCCAGACACTGACATGTGAAGGATGTGGTAAGCCTACGGTGACGTTGGATATCAACTTGGAACGTATGACTCGTACGATTCCGGGGACTAAGCCCAGACCGCTTCGCCACATGGAAACCGTGATGCTCCACCATGGCTCAACACGATGCCGTGCGCGTGTGATCCTTCAAGATCGTAGTCATCTCGATCCCGGAGAATCATGCTTTGCACAACTCCGGTTAGACCAACCACAATTTTTTTTGATAGGTGACCGAATAGTCATCCGTGACGGAGCCCAGCAAAACACCCTCGCTGGAGGATGCGTGCTGGACACTCGCCCCACACGTTATGGGTTCCGCACGGACGCGCGTAAAGGCTTTCTCAAACCGCTCGCCAAGAATCCTCTGGATGTGCTGGCACATTTGTATGCCCGCCTAACAAGAGATCACAATCTTGATGCCAGCACCCCGCTGCACGATCATCCATTTAGCGAAAAACAGGTTCAGCACGCTATGCAAAAATTCCTCTCTGATGGCGAATCTATATGTTTAGAAAATGCAATCATCTATGCCCCGTGGTGGAATGATCAAAAAAACACGGCCATAGAATTAATCACAGCATGGCATAAACAACACCCTGACGTACCGGGGATCTCACTAGATCTACTCGCTAATTCGCTCGAGGAATGCCCAGAGGACTTGTTCACACAACTCCTAACCACACTAGAATCCAGCGGATTCAAACGCACTGGCAAAATATTAGCGGCAAGCACCCATACGCTCACGCTCCCCGCCGAGATCAAAACACAGGCAGATAATATCATTGCGCGACTCGACCGGTCAGATTTACAACCCCCATCCCCTGCCGATCTCACAACAAGCACACAGCATTCCCAAGCACTTCAATTCCTAATCCGCTCTGGCAGAGTTATACAACTTGAACCCAAAGTAGTTATCTCAGCATCATCCCGTGATGATGCCGTTAGGCGCGTTCGTGAACATCTTGAAAAATGTGGACAAGCAACGGCTAGCGAGCTTAGACAACACCTTGGTTCAACCCGTAAGGTAGTTATGCCACTACTGGAACACTTGGATGATCTTGGCATAACCGTGCGCAACGATAACTACCGCACTTTAAAATAAAGTAGAATAAATCCAGAAAGACAAATCATCAAATCACGTGGTTAGACATGTTAGTTTGTTAGTAAATTAGATACTCTGTAAAAATATACTCCGCTATCTATTAGCGCATGACACATACATGCTACACATCTGCGTAGCAATGCTCTATCCGACATGCCTTTTCTGCAGAGCTAACAGGTCGATGGACGAGATAACCTTTACTTGGATAGATAACAATGCTACCTACGTTAATAATACAATTCCTCCCATACATGCCCACACCCATCAAAACCCGCAAACCACAGGGTACAGAAAAATCAATGCGCTGGTTCTTACTGATGAACATCGTCATATGCATATCACTTGTATGCGGGGCTGTGTTTCTTAAAAAGGGAGCTGATCGATACAAGCTTCGTGCACAATATGACCGTATTTACATCATTTCAGTCAAAGCTGAGCAAGACCCACAAAGCTTGCTTAACGGATTGGTCTACACTGAAAACGCGCGTGCGACCGCTTACAAATCTATACTTAACCTTAGCCATGGAACATCTATTATTTGGCTTATCATAGCAACAGCATTTGCTGCCAACACCGCATATCTAATACGCATTAATCTTGAACGAAAAAAACTACTTGCCGTAGCAAAAGCAAAAACAACGAGTTAGGCAAAACAGCCAAGGCCGCACGGCAATCTTGAAGTTAATTAAATCTTACGCGCGATCGAGCAATACCTCGTCACCTAACACAACCAAGTCAATACTGCCATGAAGCGTTTTATCTAGAAAAGGCGTGTTGTGACTTTTCGACTGCATATAGTCCGCCGAGAAAGTGGTTTGCCCATCAGGATTAAATAACAGGAAGTCTGCTTTCCCTCCATCAACTAATGGCACTGGATTCAGACCCATCATTCTGCGCGGCTCTGCTGAATAACGCTTTACTAACAACCCCCAACCAAACTCACCTTTCCTAATGTAGTGGTGGTAGAGTGAAATGACCGCAGTCTCCAACCCTGTAATCCCATTGGGGGCTGTAACAAAATCCTGTGACTTTTCGAAAGGCGTGTGGGGTGCATGGTCAGTGGCAATGATATCAAACACTCCATCTTTCAACCCCTCAAGAAGTGCCGCATTGTCAGCCGCAGTGCGCAGTGGCGGGTTCATTTTATAGTGTGTATCGTAGTCACCAATGTCCTCTTCATTGAAGAGTAAATGATGAGGTGATACCTCTGCTGTCACTTGAGCTCCCATTTCCTTCCACCACCGAATTGTCTCCATCCCAATACGACTGGACACGTGTTGAATATGCAGCCGTGCCCCGGTGGCGTGTGCTAACCGAATATCACGGTCGATACAAATCTCTTCACTGCATGCAGGGGTGCCCGCAATTCCAAGCCTATGGCTCACAACACCTTCATTAAGTGCACGCGGACCTGAAAGCTCTAACACTTCACAATGACTCGCAAAAAAACAGTCAAACTCAGAAGCATACTCCATCGCATGCTTCAGTAATGAGATGTTCGGCACCGCATCACCATCATCAGTGAGCATTTTCACACCAAGACCCAACATGCCATCAATACCTGCCAACTGGCTACCCTCACGGCCTTTGGTAATACATCCAGATGTATGGACTGGTATGCGTGCATCACGCTCAACGATATCGTAAATCATGCGCACCATAGCAGCCGAATCAATCGCTGGCGTAGTATTGGGCATCAGTACCACACCAGTAACACCACCATTGATCGCAGCCTCAGTTCCTGATTCGATGGTTTCCTTGGCCTCCTGGCCTGGTTCACGCATGTGAATGTGAGTATCAAACATGGCTGGCATCAAAATACGGTTTGCTGCATCAATCACACGCACACCATCTGCAATCTTTATACTCGGTTTTATACAAGCGATGTGGCCCTTTTCGACTAGCACATCGGATAAAATCAGATCATCAGAATCTTCACTAGCGACGCGGGCGTTTTGGATCAGTAGAGATGACATGGGACAGTAAGTTAAGATGATGGGTCTTCAGATTGCGGTTTAAGCCAGTAGAGCACTGCCATTCGCGCGGCAATACCGTTCTCTACCTGTTGATCAATCAGCGAGCGGTCGTATTCCATAACTTCATCACAGAGTTCCACTCCGCGATTCACCGGACCAGGGTGCATCAGGTATATACCTTGGTCGGCAATGTGCTTGAAACGCTCTTGAGTTACTCCATAGAGCTTGGTATATTCACGTAGGCTGGGGAAATACTGGGTGTCTTGACGTTCCATCTGCACGCGTAGCAGATATATACTGTCTGGTCCCCAAGCCATTGCCTCGTCATAGTTGGTGAATCTCTTGATATCACGAGGGCCGTGCTTCGGCACTAATGAGCCGGGACCTAGCCAAGACACTTCGATACCAAGTTTACGCATCAGGTTGGATGTGGATCGAGCTACACGACTATGCAGTATGTCTCCCGCAATAAGAACTTTTTTGCCGTCGGTTTGTGGAAATACCTCGCGGAATGTAAATCCATCTAAGAGAGCCTGGGTTGGGTGGGCGTGAGCACCATCGCCAGCATTAATTACACTCGCCCGCGTAGCTTCTGCAATGACCTTGGGTAATCCGGGCATACTATTGCGAACGATAATATAATCCGTGCGCATCGCCTGAAGTGTAGCAATGGTATCGCGTACAGTTTCGCCTTTCACTGCTGATGAATGAGGCACATCAAAGGTAGTGACATCAGCAGAAAGACGTTTTGCCGCGACTTGGAAAGATGACAGTGTCCGGGTGCTTGGTTCGTAAAACAGTGTTAAAACTGATTTGCCTGTGAGAGCAGGCACCTTCTTCACAGACCGAGTAAAGAGCTCCTTAAATGGAGCTGCTTGATCCAGCAAATGCTCGATTTCTTCGCGTGTGAGCGACTCAATATCCAATAGGTCCTTGCGGGTCATAATCTGGTGCCTCGAGATGCTTACGGTGATACACGGTTCCGAACACAAGCACAAGCAATGATATGATCACAATAATCGACGCATGATGCCGCGTGCGTGGCTTTCTCCAGTAAATCAACAAAGTGATCAGTAATGAGCACCCTCCACAAATCAACGAGGCCCGATAAATTCCTCCCACCGCTAGCCCCACGCCAGTGAAGCAAAGGATATATAGCGCCACCAGCATGGCTGGATGTAACGCCAACGACCGAATTTCTTGCACTGGCGGACGCACAGCAAAAGCATTACGCATACGGAGCTCGTTAAGCTCATCGACACCCTGCTTTTGCTCAGGCAGAGTAGTCATGACTGATTATTTTCTGTGACTACGACACTGTCCTCTCCGTCTGTGGCACGAAGTTTCACATTCACATAATCATGCCGCGACGTATTCAACGTGTGCCCAATAAATGTTGGAGCAAACGGCAACTCACGGTGACCTCTCTCGATCAGGACTGCGAGTTCCACCATAGCGCATCTCCCGTAATCTGTCAGCGCGTCAATTGCAGCCCGGATTGTTCGGCCTGTAAAAAGAACATCATCCACCAAAACGATGTGCGCACCATCGATTGAAAATGGGAGCTCGCTTCGTTGTAGCTTAGGGTTGGATTTTAAGTGTGCGAGATCATCTCGATAGAGTGATATATCCAACACACCCATGGGGATTTCCATGCCCTTCTCAGTAAGACGCTCCAGAATTCGCTCAGCCACCTCATCACCGCGACTACGTATGCCTACGAGGACGAATTCCCCAGCTGGATGGGCCGCATAGATTTCATCAGCAAGAATATCGATCCCTGCAGAAATTTCCGCTGCTGTGAGTGATTTTGACATAGAAAAGATGGCCACCGGCTTAGCTCAGGCACAGTCAGCTGATTTGAAAATATGATATAGTGATACAGCTACAGCGAGCATTGCTTTTTTCGTGCAGTTGTAATGGGAAGCTAGACACAGTTGCTAGCCAACTAACTGACAAAAAGCAAGATTTCTTAGCACCCTAGATAAGAATTATTTAGGTAATAATGAGGAATGGCCAATGGCAAAATGTGCATGGCACCGAGGTGATTAATAATAACTTTCAAGTATACTGTTGGGTTAAGTTTGCGGCCGAAGTTAAGCAATCGGAAAGTAGAAATAACCACATCTCATCATTCCTAAGTGCAACACCATCTGAGATCACCTATTATGCATATCCTCATCTAGTTTTACCTTTGCATCAGATCAAATATTTCGCTAAAACCTAATCATGAGTCGTTTACGTGATCTATTAATCCATGGGATTTCTTTTTGTTTTCTTATGGTTGGGTGTCTCACCTCAGATATCTGCGCTAAAAATGATCCAGGGTTACTTGACCCTGCTGATGTTTTTTTTCAAGCGTATCTTGTTGTTCGCGATGCCGACAAACTTGAAAAAGAAGGAAAACACACAGATGCATGGCGCAAATATCACCAAGCTGCAAAATATTACGATATCATCGCCAAACATCATAAAAATTGGAAACCCCACCTGGTCCTGGGACGTATTGAAAGCACTCGTGACGCCATTAAGCTCATCGAACCGAAAGCCAAAGCCGAAATCGCTGGTAATAAGGCACTCAATCGCGATTTAATCGAGGCAGGCCCCACCAAATTACCCGCCCCATCTTCGAGCCCACCCGTCTCAAATAACGAGCGTATCTTGACACCACCTACCACTAGCAAGGCGTCAGCACCAAAGGTAGTCATTAAAGAAATTATAAAAGAAGTAACTGACCCGGCTACTAATCGAAAATTGCGACAACTTAAAATCGATAACCGTCGGCTCAGTGAAGAACTCGCAAAGGTTAGACAGCTACAGCCAGCAAACAATGCCGAGCAAAAACGCCTGATCGAGATGATTGCCAAAAAAGATCGCGAGATCGGTACCCTGCGTGACATCCTCGCCCGCGCTCCACTGCAACAGGACATGGATCGCCTAACTAAGGAAAAGCAAACCCGCGATAGTGAACTCGCCCTAACCGCTCAGGCATTAAAACGCACACAAATGAAGCTTGTGCAGACCGAAAAACAACGGACCCAACACGAAAAAAATGCCATGATGGCGGAACGCACAATCGCCGAGCTTCAGAAAAACATGGATGCTCAGAAAAATATCGATAACCGTGTCGTGCGCAGCCTCCGTAAAGAACTCAAGGACGTCATGCAAGTTCTTCAGGAAACCCGTCAGTCACTTGGGAACGCAAATGCAAAAATCGCAAAAATGCAGCTTCATCTGACACAAGCCAGTGCCACGATTAAAGAGCTACAAATCGAGCGGGATTCCTTAAGACAAGAACGCAACACCCTCGCCAGTATCTTAAAAAAGAGCGACTCCAAAGGCGTACAGAAACTCATCACTGAGAACATGCGTCTAGGTACTGAACTCAAGCAGGCGTTGGATAGGCTGCAGTACTTGGAAAAAAGTCAAGATACCACCAAAGACGAATTACGTCAGGCCAAGAGCGATCTAGCCATCGCAAAAAATCGTATCATTCTCTACCAGCAAGACTACACCAAGCAAGGTGACATGGTTAAATCACTGGAAAAGCGCTTACGCGATGCACAAGAAGATCTTAACAACGCCATTACCAACCCCTCACAAAAGATAAGTCAGGAAGAAATCGAGATGCTCCGTGATACTGTCAAAAGATTAATCGCAGCCCAGGAACGCCGCAAGATGGGCGAGAAAACACTATGGCAAGCTTATCAAAAATCACAACAAACTATTAAAGGCATGGCAAAGGCATTTGACGACATGCGCAAAACTGAAATCAAACTGTCTAATGAAGAAAAAGCGATGGTAGCCGCCACACGTAAGCCAGATAGCGAGTTCACCAGCCCAGAGCGAGTTAGCCCAGAGCACGCCAAAGTTCACGGCGACGCCCTCGAGAGGGAAATAGCAATGTATACTCCACTGATGAAGCGATTCTTCGAAAAAGGTCGCTACGAAGCCGCTCGAGAAACACTCATGGAACTAGATGCCCGCTTTCCCGGCCATTTCCCCACGCTCTGCAATCGTGGCGTCGTTGAAATTAAAACAGGACGCTATTCCGAGGCTGCCGAAATCTTTAACGAAGCTATCACCATGCGTGAAAATAGTGGCTATGCCCATTATATGTTAGGCAAGTCACAGTATTTATTAAAGGACTTCGACGCCTCGCGAAAATCCTTTGAACACGCACTAACACTCCAAGCTGGTAACGCTGACACTCATCTCTACCTGGGTAATATCGCAGGTGCAGGGAAACGCTTCCAACAAGCAGAAAAGCATTTTCAAGAAGCCCTAAAATTAAACCCAACTAACGCAGAAGCATACTTCAACCTCTCCATCATCTACCTTCAGCAAAATAGAAAAAAAGACGCGCTCGAGTCCTACAATGAAGCACTCCGACACGGCGCTCAACCGGATTCTAGTCACGAACAAAAGCTCAGCTTTATAAGCCGATAGCTGCTGTATCAACCCAATAGCGTTACGGTGGCCTCCAGCCGCCCAACCCGACTAGCCTTTACCCGCTAAGCGAAGACAAACCGCCGCTTGCTTGTCGCTCCCACTCCACAATCTATGTCTACGCGTATCATCCTTATCTTAGCCACAGCCCTATCGTTGCTCAACATCCATGCAGAGCCACATATCCGCATGGCTTCGTTCCCATCACTCTCCCCCGATGGCTCTAAAGTTCTTTTCTCATGGGCAGGGGACATCTGGTCAACCCCCGCTGAGGGTGGACGTTCCACTCGTTTAACTACACACCCTGCACGGGACTTCGCACCACGCTTTACTCCAGATGGAAAATCAATTTGTTTCGGTAGCTCACGTGCAGGCGGATACCAAGTATTCATCATGCCAGCTGAGGGTGGTTCAGCACGACAGATCACCCACCACAGCGAAAACTCATTTATTGAAGATATTACACCTAACAGCAAATCAATACTCATTCGAGGCATTAGAGATTTCCCTGGGCGTAAATCATACCGGCTCTACGAAGTTCCTCTTCAAGGTGAGAAACCCGAGAAAATGATTTTCCCAGCCTACGCTGAGAACGGGCGCTATTCTCCCGACGGTCAATCCATCGTCTTCACCCGCGAAGGTGTATCACTCTACCGCAAAGGTTACCACGGCACTATGGCCAGCCAAGTTTGGATATGGAATAAGAAGAACAACACCTTCACGCAACCCATTTCCAACGAGCACGGCTGTAGGAATCCATTCTATCACCCGAACGGAAGTGGTATCTTTTACTCCCAAGGCAGTCCAAACGGATTCAACTTATGGTTCTACGATTTTGAAAAAGATGCAACCCGACAAGTCACACACTTTCAGGATGATAGCGTGATGCAACCTCACATCGCTGAGGATGGCTCCACGATCGTCTTCCGGCACCTGTTTGATCTCTACACACTTTCACTAACAAAACCTGGAGGAGAACTCACTAAACTTCAACTCTACCACCACGAAGACCTTCCCAACAAAACAACTGAAGATCGCATAATCAAGAACACCAAAGATGTCGCATTCTCGCCCACTGGACTCGAAATAGTATTTACTGCGGAAGGCGAAATCTGGGCAATGGACACCATCCTTCGCAAACCACACCGCCTAACAGAGACGTTCGCTCATGAAAAAGATTTATGGTTTTCCCACGATGGGAAATCTATCCTCTACATCCACGACGACGGCATCAACAGCGAGCTTCGCCGCATGGAGAAAACCAAACCCGGACAATTCTGGTGGCAAGCCACAGACCTCAAGCACACCACCATCGTCAAGGCGTCCAAGCGCCCCACCGGCATCATTCCAGGACCCAAAGGTAAAAAAATTACCTACACCACCTACCCCGGCAACCTCTGGGTGAGCAACCCAGATGGCTCTGAACCTGTTAGGTTAGTCGAGTCCTGGCAAGAACCAACCGCCAAGTGGTCTCCTAACGGCAAGTGGATTGCCTACACCCTGCAAAACAATAACTTCAACCCAGACATCTTTATTATTCGCACAGACGGCAGTATGCCACCTGTCAATATCAGCCGCCACCCAGACTTGGATTTCTCTCCTGCCTGGTCGCCAGATGGCAGACGAATCGCTTTCATAGGTCGTCACCACAAAGAGCAATACGATATTTTCTACCTAGATCTCTATAAGTCTGATGAGATCAAGGATACCAACGGAGAAACCCTCGAACGTGCCCGCAAAGCCATGGACAAGGATCCCGCCTACAAAGGCATTACCAAAAAGAAGGTCAAGAAGGTGCTCGAGAAACTATCAGGCAAAAACAAACAAAAAAAATCTGAGAAAGAGGAAACATTTGATTTCTCCAACGTCCACCAACGACTTCGCCGGATTGAAGTAAAGGGCATCACGCCCAGTAAACTCATTTGGAACAACGACTCAAAGAAAATACTCTTTCAGTCGAGATCCAATAAAAAAATCATCTACACCGTGGATGCAAAATCAGGAGCCAAGCCAAGTAAGTTAGCCGAGGCGAGCGGCACCCCCATCAAAATAGATACCAAAGGAAAGCTCTACTGGATATCAAAAGGCGTCCCTGCCACTCTTCAGGGAGGAAAAAACACACCCTATCCATTCACTGTCTACACCGAACGCAAATTGTCCGACTGGAAACGTATGGCATTCCGTAATGCATGGAACACCATGCGTGACTCGTTCTACGACCCCAAGCTAAATAATCGGAACTGGACTGATGTGTTAGAAAAATACGAGCCCATGGCAATGCAAGCGAACACCTCGATGGTTTTCGATCGCATTGTCAGTATGATGCTCGGCGAGCTCAACGCCTCGCATATGGGATTCCGAAGTGTTCGACAATGGCCGTCTTCATGGCAGCCGACTCCTAAATGGAAAGAGGAAACCGTCCACCTCGGCACACGGTTTGATCACACCCACGCCGGTAAAGGCTGGAAAGTCTCAGAGGTCATCCCAGACAGCCCAGCTGACCGGGATATATCCAAAATACTCCCTGGCGAAATCATTACCCATATTAACGGCACGGAAATCCTTTCGGACTCCCCACGTAACGAATTGCTGCACCGTCGGCTCAGCGAGCCCGTTCATCTCAAAGTGACCGATAAGGACGGCAGGGCGCGTGCTGTAAAAATCCAACCTATCACATATAAAGCAGCACGCGATCTCGCCAGAAATGCCCATATCGATGCGACAGAACATGCCGTCAACAAACTCTCCGGTGGCAAACTAGGATACATCCATGTCGCACGTATGATGTGGGATGAGTTTGAGAAATTCGAACACCACCTCTATGAGCAAGGTGCAGGCAAAGATGGCTTGGTCATCGATGTTCGTGACAACGGCGGAGGCTTCACCACAGATCATCTGCTCACCGCGCTCTGCCAGCCACGCCACGCCTTCACCATTCCGCGCAACGGCGGTATTGGTTACCCACAAGATCGTATCGTTTACGCCACTTGGAATAAACCGATCATTGTGCTCTGTAACCAGAACAGCTTCTCAAACGCAGAGATTTTTTCCCACGCAATCCGTAATCTCAACCGCGGAAAAATCGTTGGCGTGGCTACTGCCGGCGGAGTCATCTCCACTGGTAGCACCGCCATCCTCGATGCCGGCACCCTTCGTCTCCCTTTCCGCGGTTGGTTCAGCTCCAGCGATGGCAAGGACATGGAGCTCAACGGCGCCCAGCCACACTACACGATCTGGAACAAACCCGGCGAACTCAGCAGGGGTAAGGACGTGCAGCTTGAAAAAGCAGTGTCCATACTCCTTGAAGATAGCAAAAAATCCCCCAGCTTGCCCAAGCCAAAATACCGAGTCTCCAAATAGATCGAATTTAGCATTCACTATTCTCTATTCACCATTCAGAATAGCCTTGTGCTTAGCAACGAGGAAAAAGCCCGATATGCCCGCCATTTCACACTGGAACAGGTCGGACTCGAGGGGCAGGAACAATTAAAAAATAGCTCCGTGCTCTGCATCGGCGCGGGGGGACTTGGCTCACCATCCACTCTTTATCTCGCAGCAGCAGGAGTTGGCCGAATCGGTATTGTCGACCCTGACGTCGTCGAACTTTCCAACCTACAGCGCCAGATCCTGCACGGCCAATCAACTCTCGGAATGAGTAAACTCGACAGCGGTGAGGCTCGACTGAAAGACATCAACCCACACGTGCAAATTGAAAAACACGCATGTAATTTCACGGCGGATAATGCTCTGGAGATTGCCAAGGACTACGATGTCATCATCGACGGCACCGATAACTTCCCTACCCGCTACTTAAGCAACGACGTATCTTTTTTTCTGAAAAAACCTAACATCTACGCGTCAATTTTCCGTTTCGAAGGTCAGCTTAGCGTGTTTGCCCCGCACATGGGAGGCCCGTGTTACCGCTGCATGTTGCCAGACCCACCCGACCCAGACAGCGTGCCCAGCTGTGCTGAAGCCGGCGTATTGGGAGTGCTGCCAGGCATCATGGGCAGCCTGCAAGCCATGGAGGCTATTAAAATATTGTTAGGCACAGGCGAGCCGCCACTCGGCAGACTACTTCACTATGATGCCTTACAAACCACTTTCCGTGAGTTCAGACTACGCCGTGACCCCGAATGCCCACTCTGTGGCTCAAACCCGACCGTCACCAAACTCATTGACTACAACCAATTCTGCGGCATTCCTAACCAAGACAATATGACACCAAACACTTCAGAAATCTCCGTATCCGCGCTCAAGGACACACTCGCGTCCGACTTTTCAGGCACCCTACTCGATGTCCGAGAGACCTGGGAACACGACGTTGCTAATATTCCCACGGCAAGACTCATCCCCCTTGGTGAGTTTCCAACGATTATCCCTGAGTTGGAGGCAATGGGACGCGACCACGAAATCCTTATTCACTGCAAGTCCGGCATGCGTAGCGCGCATGCCTGCGAATTTCTCACCAACAACGGCTTTACTAATGTGCGTAACGTCGCAGGGGGCATCGACGCATGGCTGAAGCTTTAACGACTAATCACATGACAGGCAAACTCATCGTTATCGAGGGTATCGACGGCACTGGTAAATCAACCCAGTCGAATTTGCTCGCTGAGCACTTGCGCGCTCAGGGATGTGAAGTCATCGAGAGTCACGAGCCTACCAACGGGCCATGGGGACGTAAGTTACGCGAAAGCGCCACCACCGGACGTCTCACTATCGAGGACGAGCTTGAGTATTTTCTTAAAGACAGAAAACAACACGTCGACGAACTGATTAACCCGACCGTCAAACGCGGTGGCATCGTCATTCTTGACCGCTACTATTTTTCCTCCATGGCGTATCAAGGCTACAGAGGTATCGACCCCACTGAAATCCGTGCCAAGAATGAAGTCTTCGCACCGCAGCCCGATCACCTCATCATCCTCGACCTTCCCGTGAAGAACGCCTTAGAACGTATCGGTGCCCGCGATGGCGCCACTAATGAGTTTGAAAAACAAGATGCCCTCCAGTTTTGCCGCGACCTCTTCCTCAGCCTTGCCACCGAACCTTTCGCCAGTGTCATTGACACCTCGCAAAACATTGAGCAGGTGCAGGGGGAAATCCGTAAATTGATTCATGGCTAAACCAAAGCCCATTCTATTTCTGATCACCGGCCCTAATGGCGCGGGAAAGACGACCTTTGCCGCCGAGATCCTCACTCGAGAACTCAAGGGCATGAGGTTTCTCAATGCGGATGAGATCGCGCGCGGGCTTTCTCCTTTTGATCCACCATCCGTCGCATTCAAGGCGGGTCGCCTGCTCATCACGTAAGCACGGGAGCTGGTTGAGAAAAGGACCAGCTTCGCACTCGAATCAACGATCAGCGGTATCGGACACACTCGCCTGATCAAGTCCGCCAAAAAGGCAGGCTACGAGGTAATTCTCCACTTTCTCTGGCTACCTGCGCCCGAAGAATCCATCCGCCGAGTGCAGCAACGCGTCAAGAAAGGAGGCCACCATGTTCCAGCCGAAGACATTCGCCGCAGATACCCCAGAACCTTTAAAAACCTGGTAATTCATTACCTTCCAGTCGTCAGCGAATGGTTTGTCTGGCACGCTCAGGAAACCAAAAAGGTATTGGCAAGCAGCGATACCCATGCTATCCATGACGTAGCAAAATTCCTTGATATCCAATGATTAAGCCGAATTATAAAAAGCTCAAACCGATTCCTGAAAAGGAATTGTCCGAGCACGGGCGCATGGCATTAAAAGCCATGAAACGTGCCATGCGTAAGCTACGAGCCGAGCACAAGCGCTTGGGAATGCCGCTGATTTCCTGGAAAGACGGCAAGGTTATCGAGGTCGATCCGTAGCTGTGGCTTCTAGCCGCAGAGGGCATGAGATGAAAACCTGCCGCTGAAAGCGTCAGCCACAAATGCCACAGCTACATCTTGCATGCAGTTCGGCAGCATGGTAAACGCTCCGCGTCATGCCAGTAGCAACACCTGAACAATACGCCGCCATGCTCGATGCCGCCCAAGAGGGTGGCTATGCATATCCCGCCATCAACATCACCTCCCTGACCACCATTAATGGTGCACTCAAGGCATTCGCCGAGGCAGGCTCCGATGGCATCATCCAAGTTTCCACCGGTGGCGGTAGCTTCGCATCCGGCACCGCTGTTGCCGACGAAGCTTTCGGCGCCATCGTGCTTGCCGAAGCTACTCACCTGCTGGCTGAAAAATACGATATCCTTGTTGGCCTGCACACCGACCATTGCCACCCGCAAAAAGTCGATTCCTTCCTCCGCCCGCTGCTCGATGCCTCGCGCGAGCGCATCGCCGCAGGCAAAGGCCCACTTTTCAACTCCCACATGTTCGACGGCTCGGTCGTGGAACTCGATGAGAACTTGGAAATCTCCAAAGGCCTGCTCAAGGAATGTGCCGAGCTCAACATCATTCTCGAAATTGAAGCCGGCTGCGTCGGTGGAGAAGAGGACGGACACGACACCTCAGGCCTTCCTGCTGAAAAGCTCTACACCTCCACCGAGGACATGGTGGAAGTTTACGAGAGCCTCAACGAGATTGGTCGCTTCATGTTTGCCGCAACCTTCGGTAACGTGCACGGCGCTTACAAACCCGGCTCCGTCAAACTCAAACCAACCATCCTGCGCGACGGTCAAAATGCAGTGATCGAAAAATACGGCGCAGACGCCGAGATGGACCTCGTTTTCCACGGCGGCTCCGGATCGGATCTCGAGGACATCCGCGAAACCCTCGGTTACGGTGTGGTCAAGATGAACATCGATACCGACACCCAGTATGCTTTCACTCGCCCCATCGTGACTCACATGTGTGAGAACATCGAGGGAGTGCTTAAGATCGATGGTGAAGTCGGCAACAAAAAAGTTTACGATCCACGCGGCTACCTCAAAAAAGGTGAGCAAAGCCTCTGTGAGCGCCTCAAGGAATGCTGCGATGACCTGCTGTCCACCGGCAAGTCGATCTACAGCAAAGTCTGATAGGCATGGATAGTAGGACAGCTTTTCAAGCTGTCGGCAACCTAAGCACATATCCTGTCGACAGCTTACAAAGCTGTCCTACTTTCACCCAATTCATCATCACCTTCAGAATGGCTAAAAAACAACAAGAGAACCCGCTGGCGAACATCATGTGGAATGTTCTCATTCCCATTGTTGCTCTCAGCTTCATGGGCAAGGACGGCGACAAGTTCTGGAACATCGGCCCGGTCAACGGCATGCTGGTCGCCGTCTCCCTGCCCGTGATTTACGGCATTCACCACCTGATCAAAACCAAGAAACCCAACTTCTTTTCCATCCTTGGTGTGGTCAGTATTCTGCTCACAGGTGGTATCGCGATCATGGCATATCAGGACGACGGCAAGGTCGATGCACAAGCGCCTCAGTGGTTTGCACTCAAGGAAGCCGCCATCCCGCTTGTCTTTGGCGTCACCATCCTGATCTCCCACTGGACCAAGACCCCGCTAGTGCGTGTCTTCCTCTACAATCCCGATTTTTTCAACATCCCGGTCATCGAAAAACGGGTGAAGGAAAAGGAAAAGACCACCGAATACAAGAAGCTGATCTTCTCCGGTACACTTCTCCTGTCGGGCTCATTCTTTATCAGCATGGTGATGAACTACTTCCTCGCCCTGTATTTCCTCAAGGACAACACCCACTCGCAAGAGGCCTTCAATGACGGCGTTGCCAAACTAACAGGATGGGGATTTGCCGTCATCGGTGTCCCGATGATGATCATCCTCATGATCACCATGTGGCGATTTGTATCCAAGCTAAAAAACCTAACAGGCATGGAAAATGATGAGATCCTGTTACCAAGGTAACGTCTTCAGTCATTTGCTATTTTTCCCATTCGATGGATCATCCAGATTGATGATCGACAAGTTGTCGAAACGTGACGTCATCCTATATGCCTGAAGGCCGACGAATAATTCACCGGGATCCGATTCAAAGGTGAACTCCGCGATTTTGACTCGCTCATCCTGCGAGGCACCTCGATACCAGGCAAATTTGGTCTCGCTAATCCGCTCAACCCAGAATGTCTCCGGCGCGGTAAAGGGTGAATTATTGAACCACTCGAAGGAACCTTTAAAGCCTCTGCGAAAATCAATATCGAAAACGCCATTGTTAACCCTGAGGCGAATGCTGTAACGCCTACCGTTAGGATCATCAGTTAGCACCTGAGAAGTAGATGATGTGACAGAATTCTGAGCCACGACCTGAGTCAGCCAGTCGGTTTTGAAACATTCTCCAACCCCCAAAGTTGCTTCCTTGTGAACCACCTGCACGGCATAGCCCGCACTAATTTCAAGGAGACCGTTGCCGCCGTCATCAACAGACAATGATTCAGGTGCCACTTTTCCTCCCCGGGTGTAATCGACGCAGGTGAAGTTAGCCGTGGTGTCAGTCTCAAAATCATCCTTGAACACGTATGTGCCAGTTTTGGGAGCAGTCTTGGGAAGAACCGTAAGAAAATGGTCACGGCGTAGAGGAATTTTTTTCCAACGTCCAGCCGGTCCGGTAACCCACGCTTCTTCTTCCACTGCAAGTTGCTCTCTCTTTAAGCCATATCGGTTCAAGAGGTCGACTTTACCAGTGAACACATGCACTTCATCCAGAAAATCCGGTTGCGTCAGAACTCCAAACTCGGTGCCCAGGTCAGTGAGAACGAGATCGGGAGTGCTCACCTTGAATCCAATAGCTTCCTCCGGCACTTCAAACCAACCTGTGCCACGCGCCAAGTAGAGCAAGTCCTCACGGTGAAGTGTTAGGTCAGCCGGGCCTTTGATAATCCCACGTACTCCTGACGCAAATTTCAGTTCCACAGTGCCGCGCTGGATTTCCAGACGTGTCCCCTCCTCGATGACCATCCCATGTGGACTTTCTTCACCCCCCATGCCACTCAACACAAATTCAGTTCCCGGGCTGGTAGTAAAAGCCAGTGTGGGTGGCCGTTCCTGCACCATGAAAAATGCCATCACCAGCAGGCCAATCAAAACAACTGCGACCGCGACCAACCCTGAGTTGCGCAGCATGCGTCGCTGACGCCGTTCAACGACTCGATACATCGGCACCACACCAACTAAATCCACCCCGGCGCTACGGACCTGCAGGGCGTTTTGCAAACGCACGTAATCACGATACATCTCCTGCGCCTCGGGGTTCTCCCTCAACTCTTGCTGGAGACCCTCCAACGCGGAAGCATCAAGCTCTCCTTCCAGGAGATCTTGCAGTTGGATTTCTAGTTCACGTCGGTTCATATGCGGGTCTCGCTGATCGCGAGTTTATCTTTCACACATTTTCTCAGAGCTGCACGGATTCGGTAGAGGCTATTGCGCAGAGTTTCGCTGGAGCGTCCGCTCGCGGCAGCAAATTGCTCGAGGGGCAACTGAGAAAAATAACGATGTTCAATGAGCTCACGTTCCGGTTCGGATAATCGATTCAGGCACTGTTCCAATGCTTGCAGATGCGCCTCAGGCATCTCGTTCTCAGCTTGTAGTGGCTCGGCCAGCTGATCCGCCAGGTCTTCATCCAGCATGACCTCCCCAAGTCGGTACACCTTGCGGCGATGAGCTTTGACCTCCAAACGCGCAATCGCACATGCCCAGGCACGGAAATTCGTTCCCTGCTCAAACTTTGCTCGCTTCTCCCACAATACGATGTTGGTTTCCTGCAAAACATCTTCAACGCCAATCGCCCCTGGCATCAGGGAGATGATATACGCCCTGAGCTGCGTCTGAAAACGCGTTATCTCACCGACGAATACGGCTTCTTCTTGTGCAGGGCGGTTTTTCACTTCTCTAAATTCAGGGCAATTGCTACCTACATACGGGAAAAATCCCGCCAACGTGAGCAAATATATTGTTCATACTGTGAAAATACTCGGTTTTTTCGGCACAAAACCCAGGTGAGCGGAAAAAAGTTCAAGAAAGCTGCTCACATTTCCCGATGATTTTTCGTGTCTTAGGGAGTTCAATACCAACCTCAATACACCAACAATGAAACAAATACAAAAAACAACTACCGCCTTGGCTGTCATCGCCACAGCAGCGATGATCACCCCTCAATCTGCTGATGCAGCACTGATGGCTCACTGGAAGATGGATGAAACCACTGGCAACACAGCCGTAGATTCCTCCACCAACTCTCGTGACACTTCTTCTGGAACCGTAGACAGCTGGGTTACAGGTACAGCAGGCAATGCTGCCAGCCTACCAAGGCTCCAATTAGATTCGACTAATTCAGAAGCTCTTGTCCGAGAAAACGGATCCCTAACTCTTTCGGCTTGGGTGAACACGAATTCCACTACAGGCGCTAACCAGTATGTGGGAATTGTCGGTTATGAGGGCACAGCGGGACCCGAAGAACCTTATGGATTCAAGATAAATCAGAACGACCAGCTCCAGTGGGGTGTTTCTAAAACCTACGTGAATTTCGACAACTTCCACACAACCACAAGCAATGGCACATGGACGCACCTTGTTGGAACTTTCGATACTACCACTGGTGTCTCGACACTATATGTCAATGGAACCGCTGCCGGAACAGCAAACCCTGGTGTTAACGCCATTGGCTCGGCCACTCGGCTATTCTCATTCGGCCGCTATGATAACAGCACGAGCTATAATCTCGATGGCAGCATCGACGATGTTCAGCTGTATGATGAAGTATTGGATTCCACGGAAGTTGCTTCTCTCTTCGCCAACCCAGGCCTCGACCTTGCGAGCATTCCAGAACCGTCCAGCACTGCATTACTCGTTCTCGGCGGTCTTGCGCTGATCCTACGCCGCCGCAATTAATCGCTCAGCGAAATATAACAATCACACTGCCCAGCTCAGCCCCGATAAGGGGTTATGGGCTGGGCATTTTCATACACCAATTTCGTCATGCTCCGTTCCTTCATCGGTCTTTCCTGCGGCCTTGTCGTCGTGACCACTGGTTTCGATATCAGAGCTGCTGCGCCATTCACCATCGCCGTCATTGGCGATCAGCAGCGGCCCGTGGACAACATCAGTATCTATACCTCGTTCACGGCACAAACCGACTGGATCGCCGCTAACGCCCAAGCAAACAAGATACGATTTGTCACCCAAGTGGGAGATATCGTCGAGCATGGCAATGACCTTGCCGAATTCACGCGAGCCGAGGCCGCCATGGCAACACTCGACAGCGCCACCAATGCCGACGGCGGCACGGGTATCCCCTGGAATGTCGCCTACGGCAACCACGAGCAGGATAGTAGTCAGCCAGGCACTGACCCAGCGAGCGCTTGGGCACATCACTACCGTACCTACTTCGGTAGTGCCAGTGGAACCCACCGTTACGCCGCACAGCCAGAATACGGAGGGGTTAGTAGCAACGACCTGAACACCTGGCACATCATCCGCTCATCGGCTGCAGGTGGAGCGAGACAATACCTAATGCTTAACCTTGAGTATGACGTACCCGGACATGCCGTTGGCTCAACGCCAGATCCATCGGAGGTGCCCGCTTTCGACGCCATTGCGTGGGCGCAGGGCATCATCGATAACCACCCCGGCATGCCGACTATCATCACGACGCACGTGTTCGAGGGCACGGCTCATGGGCCTCCGGGCAATCCCTATACGGGCGGACCCGGGCGCAATAGCCAGTTGGAAATTTTCGACAAGCTGGTTAAGGATAACTCGCAGGTCTTTATGGTCTTGAGCGGTCACACCAGCCAGGACACTCATCAGGTAAAGACCAACACCGCTGGTCTGAAAGTGCTGCAGATGGTCACCGACTACAACAAAGTGCGCCCGAACGGTGGTGACGGCTTTTTCCGGCTTGTGGAACTGGACGAGGACGCAGGTGAGATCCGTGTGAAAACCTACACACCAGGCGTTCCGCAAAATCCGACACCACGATTCGATACCAGTGCCAATGGGCAATTCACGATTGCACTGAATTGGAGCACCCGCTTCGGCCCGCCGCCAAGTGGTCCGATCATGGGCACCCCTTCCAGCTCATTACCTACCAATGACGGCACGACCGCCCAGTGCCAGCTAGGCAATGCCGATGCCACCTCAGTGACACTCGTCTGGGCACTCGCTGATCAAGGCGCGACCGATATCGCAACCTGGACTGGCGCTACAGGTGGCGGCTCACACGCTTTTGGTGCGGCCGTAACAAACGATGTGCTCAGTCACGCGATCACTGGGCTCAATGGCGACGCGCGTTACTATTTTCGATTTTTTGCCACCGACGGAACCGACTCCGACTGGTCAAATGCGGCCAGCTTCGTTACTGGATTAGGAGGGCTTGCTGCTCCGTCGAATTTCAGCGGAACACCCGGCGCGATTGTAGCAGGAACTAAAGTGGACTTGAGCTGGAACGAAAGCTACGCCAACGAAACTGGCTTCTTAATACGCCGATCGACTGACGCGGGCTTCGGAAGTTTTGAAGAGTTTACCATCGGGACAAATGAAACCACTTACACGGACGAAACTACTGCGGCAAATACCACCTATTATTATCGCGCAGCAGCAGTCGGAATTACGGGAACCGGAGCCTTCACCAGCAACCTAACAGTCGCCACGGGTAACGCAGGAGCCGGACCGGTCGCAGGACTGATCGCCCACTGGAAGTTTGATGAGACCACAGGCACGACCGCAGCTGACTCATCGGGCAGCGGCCTAACAGCGACTACCACAGCGGCGACGACATGGATTACTGGTAAGTCTGGCAATGCCGCTCTGAACCCAAAGTTCACTCTCTCGGACTCATCCTCCCTCACACTTACCGATGGCAATACTGCCTTCACGATCTCCCTTTGGGCGAATACGACGACGAGTGATGATTTTACCGTGCTCGCAGGATTCGAGGGCACGGGAAATACGGGCGACCGATACGCCATCAAGACATCAGGTGGTAATATACAGGCCACCGTGGGTGGCGCCACAGCCACAGCCAATCTCCCGACAACAAGTAATGGAACTTGGATTCACATCGTTGCGGTCAATGATCCCACGGCGGGGAATAGTAAGGTCTACGTGAATGGCATGCAAAGTGGAGCCAATGGAAATGTGATCAATCTGAGTTCATCCACCTCGCAGTGGACGATGGGCACCTACTGGAATAGTGGAAGCTATGATTACACGGGTGCCCTTGATGATGTCCAAGTCTACAACAGAGCACTCACTCCAGCCGAAGTCACTTTGCTCTATAACAACCCCGGAAACCCACTCATGGCAGCAAACCCGACATTCAGCGAGTGGATGGCTGGCTACAATGTGGGTGCCGAGACCGGATTCGATCAAGATCCAGATGGCGACGGCATTGCCAATGGACTGGAAGCATGGTTTGGCACCGGACCCGACACATTCACGGCAGGACTTTCAACCCCTACTGCCGTTGGGCTGAATGTCACCTTCAGCCACCCTATCAACGAACATGCTCCCAGCGATATGAACGGCGTACATGAATGGTCTCCCAACCTATCAGATTGGTATGCAGGCGATGGTATTGACGGCCCACCGAGCGGACTAACAGTCACCATCACTGCCAATGCATCGGCTAACACAGCCAATGTTACGGCAACCGTGAGTGAAACGTATGGCAGCTTTTTCTTTCGAGTAAAGGTGGATGAGATTCCCTGATACCCCAATCCACACAACAAAAAAGCGGCATGCATTTGCACACCGCTGCTGTAAAATGAATGAAGTGTGAGCGGGAGCCTAATTCCCGCTTACTACCTCCCGAATCTTGGTCTAGTCGACCAGGTTGTCGATTCGCGAGGCAAGCTCGACATCGAGTTCGGTAACACCTCCAGCTTGCTCGGTCTTGAGGCGGAGCGTTACACCACTCTCACGGATATCAATTTCTGGAAAATGCTGTGCTTCACTTACGATTTCCGCGAGGACGTTCACAAAATCGATCCCCTCCATGTATTCTTCAAATTCAATGGTGCGGGTAATAGCGTCGCCTTCGGCTTCCCACTCGGGGCAGCGTTTCAGGGCATCGTCCAATTCATCGGCAGGAATCACTTCTTCAGACATAAGGTATAAGTATGTATCGCGAGTATGTATCGCGGTTTGTTTGTTGGGCACGTAATGTATGCCTGCATCAGATTGATTGTTTACTCGCTGTTTTGGCAACCTTCTTTTTTACTTTTTTTGAGACTAATGATCAATTGCACACGTCTATAAATTAAGTTACCATAAAACGATGAAATTATTTTACTGTCTCACGCTCTCCTTGATTACTGTTTTTCTATCAAGTTGTAGCAGCACACCGACATCTCGAATCCTAAAACATCCCGAGATCTACAAGAACCTGAGCACCAAACATCAGATGCTTGTCAAAGATGGAAAAATCGATCGTGAGATGACCAAACATGCCGTGTATTTAGCTATGGGGCATCCTGATATGAAATTCTCGGGCGAACGTTACGGAAAATCAGAAGATCGCTGGGACTACAATGTCTACATTCCCGTCTATTCGCATGGACTTAGTTCTTACTTCGGTAGCGGCTATTGCAACAGACGCGGACATATTGCAACTTTCTATCAACCATCAATACATTACGCTCCACGTCGTGGATCGTCAGTGTTTTTCGAGAACCACAAAGTGGTTGGCTGGAGCCGAATGCTACGAAATTTTTAAGTAGATTATAACTAATCAACGACTAACAAAAAAGCTATTGTGCCTCCAGAGTGTAGCCTTCAATGATTACCACTAAGCACAAAAAAAACAAAACCGGCTGCGTAATGCAGCCGGCCTGAATGTTAAAAATTATGTTACCCCAAGGGCGCTACTATGCGTCCTTTTTTGGAGCTGCTTTCTTGGCTGCTTTTTTAGCCGTTTTTTTCACAGCTTTCTTTGCTACCTTAGCAGCCGCTTTCTTTGCCACCTTAGTAGCCGCTTTTTTGACAGCCTTTTTTGCTACCTTCTTAACAGCTGCTTTTTTAGCCGCCTTCTTTGCCACTTTTTTTGCTGGCTTGGATGATTGTGCAGCCGCGATTGTAGCTTTCACTTGCTCCTTTTTACGCTTTAGATACTGCTTTCGGCGGCTGCGCTTGATGACTTTGTTATGTTGTTTGCCCATGGGAAATGATTGATATGTAGGGGAATTAGCGTCTGCGTGGATAGCAAGCAAGCCCAAAGTGCATGGAATCAAGTTGATAAGCTCACTTATTATTCCGCTCTGCCCCCGTGAGACGATAGAATGTCTCGTCACTGACTTCACGAGCGGCTCGAATTCCAGCACTCTGCATCGCTTCGATGCGTCTCATACAAGTATCTCTATCCGCAGATGATGCAAATTCCATGCCAACCAAAGCACGCCCCACGCGCTCACCAGAATATGCGTAATTGAAGTAACAAAGGCTAGCAATATCCTTCACTCCCCTCATAAACTCAAGAAAGGCACCCGCTCGCTCAGGAAACTCTATATTGATGAAAAGCGGGTTTGTGAACAACTCCGGCGTGTAGTTGATGATGCGGTATCCCACATCGTCATCCTGCGACACATCTAGAGCCTCAACTCCGCGGTTTGCAAACATAGAGTCAAGATCAGCGTAATCACTCACCGTTCCAATGAATCCGATTACAGGATACTGGGGGTCTGAATCTACCTTACCATACTGTAAATCGATGATACTTACATCCGCAGGCATTTCCTCGAGAAATTCAACAAGTGATCCTTTACCCTCTGGAACAGGAACTCGGAAAAAGCGACGTTGTTTTGAGCCAATGCCGGCACGCATAGCGATGCCGCCAAGTTGGGCGAAATCCATGTTCGCACCACACACCACAGTAAGCACTTTGTCACCATCGGCAATCTCGCCAGATTGATCGTGCTTCTGAAAACCAGCTAGTGCCATGGCGCCACTCGGCTCAGGAATAATACGTAAGCTCTCCCACATACTACGAATCGCATGACATACCTCATCATTCGTCACGGTCACAATACCGTCTAGTAGCTCATTGCATAATTTAAAAGTATGGTCACCCACCTTACGCACGGCTGTACCATCACAAAAGACATCCAAATAATCTAGATCCACCGGTTCACCCGCAATCATCGCAGCCTGCATCGATGCCTGCCCCAATCCCTCTACACCAAAGACCTTGACCTCTGGCCAGTAGCGTTTCAGCCAGCACGCTACGGCTGCCGCAAGCCCGCCACCACCAACTGCGAGGTAAACACGGTCGAACGGCCCTTTGCCACTCATCACTACCTCATCTGCCAAAGTGCCCTGCCCTCCCATCGTCACGAGATTATCATAAGGATGAATATAAACAGCTCCGTTCTCATCACAGAATTGTTTTGCCGCCAATCCAGCATCGTCATAGGTATCACCCACAAGCCTAACATCTACGGCGCTTCCTCCGAAACGCTTAACCTCCCGTTGCTTCACCTCTGGTGTGGATCGGGGCATAAAGATCACTGCCCCGCAACCAAGAGCCGCTGCTCCGAGAGCGACTCCTTGAGCATGGTTTCCAGCTGATGCCGCCACGACTCCCCTCGCCCGCTCTTCGTCGGTGAGTGCTGCCATCGCGTTGTATGCACCGCGCCACTTGAACGCTTTAATCGGACCGAGATCCTCACGTTTCACCCAAACATGGGCTTTCGTATTAGGCAAAATAAGTTCCTCCAATGGCGTTGTCTCGCCCACCGCGTAAACTCGCTCGCGTGCAGCCAAAATTTCCTGAAATAGTTTGTCGGTAGTGGCAGAACTCATCAATCTGTGGATATATAATAACGATTAGTTTTTGTCGAAGAGCAATACTACCAAAAAAAATCCGGTCTGCGGGGAATCGCAAACCGGATTGGTCAAAGTATTGCGTTTTCGATCTATCTACCCTGGTAAATCCAATAAGAAATACCAATCACGATGAGGATAGCAACAAATGCGAGCAAGTAAACCATGGTGCTATTAGATGCACGCTCACCTGTATTCTGCAACCGGTCGTAGCGGCCCTTGATCTTGCCCTTGCGCAGGAATCCATCGTAGTTGCGCTGCAGAAGATGGGTTTCGACTTGACGCATGAAATCCAGTAGCACACCGACGATGATCAGCAAACTGGTGCCACCAAAGAATGAAGTGACCATAAATGGCAGTTCCTTACCAATGATACCTCTAGGCATTTGCGAAACAATCCATGGCAGGATGAAAATGATCGTCAGGAAGATCGCACCCGCAAATGTTAGGCGAGTCATAGTGAAATCAAGGAAGTCCGCCGTGGGCTTTCCTGGGCGAACACCGGGGACGTAACCACCGCTGCGTTTCAGATTTTCCGAGATCTCGCTAGGCTGGAACATAGTCGCCACCCAGAAGTAGGAGAAGAAAAAGATCATCACACCGGCAACAAGGTAGTAAGTAAGTTCACCACCAGCCAGGGCATTCTGAACCTTCTGTGACCATTCCTGCGTGGGGAATGCAGACTGAAGAATGAACGCAGGAAGCGAGAGAATAGCAGTGGCAAAAATGATCGGCATCACACCAGCGTAGTTCACCTTGAGTGGAAGATACTGAGTTTGCCCCCCAAGTTGTTTGCGGCCCATGACACGTTTAGCATACTGAATCACAATGCGGCGCTGAGCTTGCGTGATGGCAATGGTCGCCGCGATCACGAACAACAGAAACGCTACGAGGAAGACCAAGAATGCAGAAGCTCCGGGACCAGCATTATTCCCAGATACGAGCGTCTGCCATGTAATGACCAGAGAACCTGGTAGCGCAGAGATAATGTTTACCGTAATGATCAACGATATACCGTTTCCTAATCCGCGTTCTGTAATTTGGTCACCAATCCACATCAGCAATAAAGTTCCAGTAACGATGGTTAACACCGTCATGGCGATAAACGCAAAGTCATGACCAGGCACTACTTCACCATACTTAGATATACCACCAAGGCCGGGAATATTGCCTGGGTTCTTCAGGCTGATAGCAAGGAGATAGCCCTGCACAAGAGCAATCACAATTGTGACAAAACGAGTGTACTGGGTGATTTTTTGACGACCTCCATCCTCCTTGGCAAGCTTGGAGAGCTTAGGGACCACCGCTGTCATCAGCTGCATCATAATCGATGCCGAGATGTAGGGCATGATCCCGAGGGCAAATACTCCCATTTTCTGCAGACCACCACCGGAGAAGAAGCCCAGCATGGCACCCACAGCAGCACCAGCACCCTCATCGCCACCAGCAGCTTGCTTAGCAGTTAGGAACCGGTCAATTACGCTGGCGTCAACACCCGGAAGGGTAACATGGACGCCGAGACGGACGATGACAATCATCGCCAAGGTAAAAAGGATACGTTCCCGAAGTTCCGGGACTTTCCATGTGCTCGCAAATGCGGAGATCATTGAATTAAATTTATCAGTTGAAGTTTTAGAGTTACCAGTTTTCTGGCGTGTGCGCTCGGTTTATATGCATAGAGAGGAAGTGCGCAAGCACTTCCCCTCGATAAACAAGTTATTTGTGGGATGAAGTACTAGGTTTACTTAGAAGATTTCTCAGCTTCCGTGATGGTTCCCCCAGCCTTTTCGATTTTCTCTTTTGCAGATGTGCTGACCTTGCAGCCCTCCACGGTAAGCTTTTTCTCGATGCTACCGTTGCCTAATAATTTTACCGCATCATATGTTCCCTTAACAAGGCGTGCCTTCTTGAGGGTCTCCATGTTGACTGTGTCACCATCTTCAAATCGCTCATTGATAGAGGAAACATTGACCACGGCAATCTTATCTTGGAATCGGATATTGTTGAATCCTCGCTTGGGAAGACGACGGTGAAGTGGCATCTGGCCACCCTCGAAGCCGGGGCGAACGCCACCGCCTGAGCGGGACTTCTGACCTTTGTGACCACGACCTGATGTCTTGCCTAAGCCGGAGCTTTCACCACAGCCGAGACGTTTCACACGGTGCTTAGCTCCGCGGTTTGGTTTGAGAGAATGTAAGTTCATTTCTAAATTTAGTTTTTGGTTGTTGGAACTGGGAGTTTAAGTCTAGAGCGACTCTTTGACTTTCTTGCCGCGGCTTGCGAGAACTTCCTCACGGGTGCGCAGCTCTGAAAGGGCCTTCATAGTCGCTTTCACTACATTGGCATGGTTGTTTGATCCAAGGCTCTTACCAAGGACGTCAGTAATACCAACAGCCTCACAAACGGCGCGAACACCACCACCCGCGATAATACCCGTTCCGGGGCTCGCAGGCTTGAGGAGAACCACACCGCCACCGTGCTCAGCCTGCACTTCGTGCGGGATGGTGCCGTTGACGATTTTCATGCGGACCAATGAACGCTTCGCGTCATCACTCCCCTTGCGAATACACTCGGCAACTTCTTTAGCTTTGCCGAATCCGACACCTACGCGGCCTTCCTTATCACCAGAAACCATCAAGGCGGAGAAACTGAAGCGACGTCCACCTTTGGTTGCTGTGGCACAACGGTTGATGAAGACGACTTTTTCAGTCAATTCCTTACCATCCTCGGTCATTGGCTTGGGAGGTGCTTGGCGCTGACCTCTGCCACCACGGCGGCCACCACGACCACCACCACGGCCATCGCGACCACCACGATTACCGTCTTGTGGTCTAGTCTCGGCTGCTGCTGCGGGAGCGTCAGTTTTTGGAGCCTCGGCAGCGGGTGCGTCAGTAGCAGGAGCTTCAGCAGCTGGTGCAGGAGTTTCTGCAGGCTTCTCCTCGGGAGTGTTGTTTTCTGTTGGATTATCAGACATGATATAAAATGCGTGAGTGATTAGAATTGAAGACCTGCCTTGCGTGCGGCATCAGCGAGTGCTTTGATTTTACCGTGGTAGAGGTGACCACCGCGGTCGAATACCACTTTCTCGATCTTGGCTTCCTTGGCGCGCTTGGCAACAAGTTCACCTACTTTCTCGGCAGTGGATTGGTTTGATGCGGCGTTTTCAACACCTTTGTCTAGGCTAGATGCAGCACAGAGGGTGTTACCTGCTGTGTCATCAATCACCTGAGCATAAATATGTTGGTTGCTGTAGTTCACGGCGAGGCGTGGGCATGCGTTAGTGCCAGCCACCTTCTTACGAATACGGCGGTGAATACGCTGGCGAACTTTCTTTCGGTTAAGAGTGCTCATTGTGCTAAAGTAGTTAGTATATTATAAATGATATTCGGTGAAGCGATTACTGGACGCTCTTACCAGCTTTACGGCGGACCCGCTCGCCAACGTAGCGGACTCCCTTGCCCTTAAATGGCTCAGGTGGGTAGTAACGGCGAACTTCGGCGGCAAACTGACCGACGACCTGCTTGTTGATTCCCTCCACCTTGATGTTGGTGTTGCTATCAACAGTGACAGTGAGGCCTTCAGGAATAGGGTGAAGAATCGGGTGACTCTTGCCGAGGCTGAGATCTAGGTTCTTCCCCTTAACAGCAGCACGGAAACCAACGCCCTGGATTTCCAGTTGCTTGGTGAAGCCATTGCTGACACCCTCAATCATGTTGCTGATTAGGCTGCGGGCTGTGCCGTGAAGTGCCTTGAACCGGCGGTGCTCGGAAGCACGCTTCACGGTGACGGTTCCGTCCTCTTCCTCAAGTGTAATGCCTTCCGGCATGGTCCACTCGAGTTTGCCCTTAGGGCCTTCGACGGTGACGGTGCCCGCGGCATCAGACTTGACGCTGACTTTCTCGGGCAGGGTGATTGTTTTTAATCCAATACGTGACATGGTATTATCCTCCTTTGGTTAGATGGTTTGAAATTGCGTGGTTTTACCACACGAAAGCGAGTACTTCGCCGCCAAGTTTCTCCCTACGTGCAGCTGCACCGGTCTTCAGCCCCTTGGACGTGGAAACGATGGAGATACCGAGGCCATTGAGGACACGCGGGATTTCACCCGCACCGACGTAACGGCGGATTCCTGGTTTGGAAATACGCTTTAGATCTGTAAGAACGGCAGTGCCGCTGTCTGAATATTTGACCTTCACCTTAATCTCACTGAACTTTCCGGTGGTATCCACCTCATAGTTCCAGATATAACCCTCATCTTGAAGGATCTGAGCGATTGCCTCTTTGATCTTTGAATGAGGTGCGGTAAAAGTCTCGTTGCCTGCGCGTGATGCGTTCTTCAGGCGGGTGAGAAAATCGGAAATGGGATCACTTAAAACTGCCATAGTGCTTGTAAATAGTTAGATGGTTGAAATGTGTTTGTGAATTAGGCAGCATCGTCGGCCTTCTTGTTCTCACGGAACGGCATACCGAGTGCTTTGAGAAGCGCGCGACCTTCGTCATCTGTGTTAGCAGATGTGACAAAGATGAGATCAAACCCAAGCTGGCGTTTGATTTTGTCGAGTTCCACTTCAGGGAAAATAGATTGATCGTTAATACCGAGAGCGTAGTTACCGCGACCGTCAAAGCTCTTAGGCGTGATTCCACGGAAATCACGAATGTTAGGAGCGGTGATGTTAATGAAGCGATCGAGGAATTCCCACATGTGGTTGCCTCGCAGAGTGACACGAGCACCAACGGCTTCACCCTCACGGACCTTGAAACTGGCCACAGATTTACGGGCGTAAGAGATGCTTGGCTTCTGGCCGGTGATACGTGAGATTTCTTCGACGGCATCCTCAACAGCTTGCTTGCGGTCACCTGCGTTGCCCACGTGCGTGGTAACAACAATTTTTTCCAGGAGCGGCACCTGGTGCGGATTCTTGTATCCCTGCTCTTTGGTAAGCTCAGGAACTACCTTTTCTTGGTAGAATGTTTGTAGTGTTGGTTTCATAATTGCGGGTCAGCTTAATGTTTAGTCGCTTAAGCGCGGTTTGGGTTTTCGTTAGAAATGATTTAGACTTTTTTGACGTTGGAGATAGCGATAGGTCCATCTTGTTCGATGATGCCACCATCCGGATTTGCCTCGGACTTTGCGATGGCTTTCTTCATGATGCGTGCACCTTCAACGACAACTTGGCCCTTCTCTGCATTGACAGCGAGAACAGTTCCTTGTTTGCCTTTGTGGTTGCCGGCGATGACTTTGACTTCGTCACCTTTACTTACGTGTGTCTTGGACATGGTAAAATTTGAGTTTTGATGATTAGAGGACCTCAGGTGCGAGGGAGACAATTTTCATGAAGCGTTTCTCGCGTAACTCACGAGCTACAGGCCCGAAAATTCGGGTTCCCTTGGGATTACCGTCTTTATCGATGATGACGATAGCGTTGCTGTCGAAACGTAACACAGAACCATCCGCACGGCGGACAGGGTATGCAGAACGTACCACAACAGCTTTGACTACCTCACCCTTTTTGATGCTGGCGGTGGGGATTGCCTCACGGATGTGAGCGGTGATGACGTCGCCGACGCGGGCCACCTTGGTGCGCTTACCGATTACGCCAATCATTTTGGCAGCGCGCGCACCGGTGTTGTCGGCGATTTGAACTTTTGATTCCATCTGGATCATGACAATAGATAATTAGAAATTTAAAATTACGAAGAGATAATTAGTGAGTGAGCACCTCTTGGAGCTTCCAACACTTCTTTTTTGAAATAGGCTTAGTTTCAATGATACTAACTTTGTCACCTACAGCGGCATCGCCGTTCTCATCGTGAGCGTAGAATTTCTTCGAACGCTTGATGATTTTCTTGAAACGCGGGTGTGGCACCCGGTTAGTGTATTCGACAACAATGGTCTTATCCATGGAAGTTGAAACAACGATTCCAACCCGAGTTTTACGCAGGCCGGCAGTTTGAGTTTTTGATTCGCTCATAATAGGAAATGTTTAGGGATTTAATTGGAGTTAGCTTTGCTGGTTACGGCGATCAGAGAGTACGGTTTGCACACGTGCTGTTTCACGGCGCACAATACGGCGGCGCGCAGTGTTCTCCAGTTGGCCAGTGGCTTGCTGCAGTCGTAGATTTAGTGCCTCTTGCTTGAGGTCACGCAAACGGCTAGTGAGCTCCTCAGTCGTAAGCTCGCGAATTTCTGTAATTTTTGTTTGAGGCATGGCTCTGTGAATTTGTAATTAGTGATTTTTAGTCATTCATTCTACTACCCGTGATTACCACGAACGATGAATCGTGTAGGAACACCAAGCTTGTAGGATGCAAGGCGGAGTGCCTCCTTAGCGGCGCTTTCAGAAACACCAGCGACTTCGAAAAGCATTGTGCCAGGGCGGATCACAGCGACCCATGCCTCGACTGCGCCCTTACCCTTACCCATACGGGTTTCAGGTGGCCGACCAGTAATCGATTTGTGAGGAAAGACGCGAATCCAAACTTTTCCTTTACGTTTGAGGTTGCGGTTAATGGCAACACGGCAGGCTTCGATTTGACGGTTGGTCATCCATCCGCGACCGAGGCACTGAAGGCCAAAGTCACCGAAACTCACGGTATTTCCACGCTGGGCGTTACCGCCACGGTTTCCGCGTTGGGTCTTGCGGAACTTAACTCTTTTGGGCATTAATGGCATGTTATTATCCTCCTGTTTTTAAAGTTTATAAATAGGTAAAGCTACTCGTTTTGAATCGATGTTAGCGGTTATTGCTGCGCTCACGGCGTTGGCCACCACGAGGACGACCTCCTCCGCCGCCTTGTTGTTCTTTTTCTTCCTTCTTATTAATCCAGCATTTGATGCCGATGATTCCGTAAACAGTAGCTGCTTCAGCGAAGCCATAATCGATAGGCACGCGAAGTGTTTGAAGCGGCACAGTGCCCTCCCGATAGGACTCGGCACGGGCGATATCAGCACCACCAAGGCGACCGCCACAACGGATACGGATACCTTCGGCACCGAACTCCATGGCAGTCTGGATAGAACGCTTCATGGCACGGCGGAATGCGATACGGCGCTCAAGCTGGATGGCAACGTTTTCAGCAACAAGCTGGGCATCAAGCTCAGGCTTACGAATCTCGAGGATATCTATCTTCACTTGGCTACCGCCGCAGAGCTTGGATAGATCATTAGTCATCTTCTCAATCTCTGAGCCCTTGCGTCCAATCACAAGACCAGGTCTTGCTGTTGAGAGGGTAACACGCACACTATTCCATGCGCGCTCAATGATTACCTTAGAAATGCCGGACATGTGCAGACGCTTCTTGATATACTTACGGATCTTGAGATCTTCGTGCAATTTATCAGTGTAGTCGCTGCCGGAGGCATACCACTTCGAGCGCCAGTCTTTATTGACGGCGAGACGGAACGAGATCGGATTAATTTTCTGGCCCATGGTTTAGAGTGTTGAGTTGTGAGTATTGATTTAAAATTATTTAGCTTCGTCTTCGGAAACGTCTTCAGTTTTGGCATCTGGTGTATCTACCACAGTCTCCTCGGCTTTTACTTCCTCGACTTCTTCTGGAGCATTCTCTTTTGCTGGAGCCTCTTCTTTTTTCTCCACTTTCTTTGCCGTTGCTTTCTTTTTGCTTGGCTTAGCTACTTGGTTGCGCTTCTTCGGCTTGGACGAGCGCTCGCGAGGCTCAGGGATTTCCTCTTCGTCAGTGAGCACAATATAAAGGTGGCTGGTGCGCTTGCGGATAGCGCCTGCCGATCCACGTGCACGAGGTTTGAAACGTTTGAATGTTGGACCATCGCCAACAGTAGCTTCCTTGATAGTGAGCTCATCCGCAATCAGCTCGTGATTGTTCTCAGCATTGGCAACGGCGCTCTTAAGCGTCTTACCAATGAGGTTAGCTGCCTTGCGCGGTGTGTAGGCAAGTGCGTCAAGGGCATCGGATACAGGCATGCCTTGAATGGCACGGGCCACATCGCGAGCCTTCTTGGGCGAGATACGGGCGTATTTGTAAGTGGATTTAACTTCCATCGTTTTAGTTAGTTGAAAAGGTTGAATGTAAAGTGTTGGATGCTGAATTAGCGTTGTGATGTTTTTACGGTGGCGACGTCGCCTATGCGGATCTGTTCCTCGGGGTTTGATTGGGAGATTGGGAGAAGGCCACTGAAATCTGTTCTGGTGTCTGCTACGATTGCCTCGGCGACTTTTCGGTTGCCGCGCATGATGTCGAAAGTCATACCGCGATTAACTGACTGAGTTGCTCCAGCATTGACCACCAGCACCCCACTTTCGGGATCGATACTGACGATTTTTGCATGTTGCAGATTGCCATGGGCCATCTGTGGGCGCGGCTTTTGCCTTAATCCGAGCGCCGCGTCAAGCTCTCTCATAGAAGTTTCCAAATGAACTCGTGCATCTGGATCTGCTGCCACAGCTGTGCGAAGGTACTCGCGCAGGCTGGCTGCCATGCTGTGGACCGCAGTTTCGATACGCTTGTTACGTTTATCAAGAACCTCAGCATTTTTAACCGCATTAAGAATAGCTTGATCTCCACCTCTCAGTAGCCCGTCGCGCAAGGCTATGAAACTGAGCTTAAGCTCAGTAACTTGCTTGCTTAGCTCATCCTCATGACGTTTGGATGCGGCGAGGTCACGGCTTAACACATGATAGCGCGCTTTGCTCTGTTCCAGCTGTGTCTTGAGCTGGCGAATTTCTCGATCTTTCGCTCCATCTTTTGCCAATGCAATATCAGCCTGCGCCATGCACGTGGCGGCCGCACCAAAGAGAAAAACTCCGGCTAGGGCTACTGTGATGGTGCGTGGTGATTGCATGATGAGCAGAAAAATTAGGAACTTAGAAAAAATTACTTCTTACCGATACCGCCGTGAGCCTTGAAGATGCGGGTGGGTGAAAATTCACCGAGTTTGTGGCCAACCATGTTCTCATTCACGTAGACAGTCACGAAGGACTTTCCGTTGTGAACGTGAAATGTGTGGTTAACGAAATCCGGAGTGATCACGGACTTACGGCTCCAGGTCTTGATCGGCTTCTTGTCACCGCTGGCTTCGGCTGCATCGATTTTGGCGAGCAGCTTTTGGTCAACGAATGCGCCTTTTTTAAGTGAGCGTGGCATGGTTAATTAGGAATTTAGAATTTAGAATTTGGAATGATTGATCGCCTACTTTTTCTTGCGGCGAGAAACGATGAATTTGTTGGAAGGCTTATACTTCTTGCGAGTTTTCTGACCTTTGGCGTGCCCCCATGGAGACTTGAGGTGCTGACGACCACCACCGGACTTGGACTTACCCTCACCACCACCGTTGGGGTGATCGACAGGGTTCATACACATACCGCGAACAGTAGGGCGGATACCCTTCCAGCGTGAGCGGCCTGCTTTACCAGAAACTTCGTTCATGTGATCGCGATTACCGACCTGACCGATTGTGCAACGGCAATTTTGGTTAAACTTGCGAATTTCTCCAGATGGCATTTTAACAAGTGCATGGCCACCTTCCTCGCGGTTAGTGAGGATGGCTTGCTGCCCGGCAGACCGTGCAATCTTACCGCCGGAACCTGGACTCATCTCAATGTTGTGGATGGATGTTCCCAGAGGCACATTGCTTAATGTCATGGAATTGCCCGGCTTGGGAGGTGCTGTTTCGCTAGCAATGACGGTAGCGCCAACTTCCAGTCCAACAGGGGCAAGGATGTAACTTTTGACTCCGTCTTCGTACTGTATCAGAGCGATACGGCAAGTGCGGTTAGGATCATACTCGATACTAAGCACTGTCGCGACCACATCGACCTTGTTACGTTTGAAGTCAATAAGGCGGTATTTGCGCTTGTGCCCACCACCCTTATGGCGGCAGGTGATACGTCCTTGGTTGTTGCGTCCACCACTCTTTTTGAGGGGACGTGTAAGGCTTTTCTCTGGAGTAGTTTTGGTGATCTCTTCATAACTTGGCCACTCTTTGTAGCGGTTTGAAGGGGTCACTGGTTTGAATTTTTTTAGAGGCATGATTCGCTATTGGGTTCGATGTTATCGTTTTTCAGCGGTTAGGTTGAATGAGTGTAGAACGTATTAGACAAGGTCGAGTGATTCACCCTCCTTAAGTCGGACGATGGCTTTTTTCCAGCTCGCGGTCTTGCCCTCATCGGCACGGCGTTCACGTTTCGTTTTACCGGAAACGTTAAGTGTGCGGACGGCTTCGACTTTTTTGCCGAACAGTTGTTCGACGGCGCGCTTAATCTCAAGCTTGTTTGCACTGGGGGCAACCTTGAGCACATATTCGTTGTTTTTCTCCTGCAGGAGAGTTGCTTTCTCACTAATGAGAACGGTGTCGATGACTTGATAAATATCTTTCATGTTTACGAGATAGTTGGATGTTTAGGCTGTCCTGCGAGCAAGAGTTTCATAGGAGTCTTCAACCAAGATGATCGTATCAGCAAGCAACAGCTGCTCGATGTTCATCTCAGATGCAGTGATAAGCAGCACGCTCTCGACGTTGCGGCCAGCGAGGTAAGTTTTGTCGGTGAAGCTCTCAGCTACGATCAGAGTATTTCGTGCCTCGGTGAGCTTTTTGACATCAGCTACGAATGACTTGGTTTTACCATCAGCGACTTCAAAAGAAGGCACTGAGATGACATTTCCGGCACCGATAAGGTCACCAAGCACTTTGCGCAGGGCAAGTTTGCGGGTTCCTTTGTTTACGGTCTTCGAATAGTCGCGAGGGCGCGGACCAAATACGATACCACCACCACGCCATACAGGGTTTTTGGTAGTGCCTGCACGGGCGCGGCCTGTGCCTTTCTGTTTCCATAGCTTCTTATTGGAGCCCTTGACTTCACCACGAGTTTTGGTGCAAGCAGTGCCGCTACGGCGATTTGCGCGGTAAGCGGTGATGAGATCGTGCACAGCCTGGTCACCCTTATGACCTTCGATCACTTGGATGTTTGCAGCTTGCGCGTCTGCGATTGAGAGTGTTTTAGACATGGTTTCTTTGATGTGTGTAAGATGTTAAAACTTACTTGGCTGTTTTCTTGATAGCTGGACGGATGGTTACATAACCTTCTTTTGGGCCGGGAACGGCACCCGATACGAGAATAACGTTGTCTTCCGCGCGGACTTGCACGACCTTGAGGTTTTGCACTGTGCGGTTGTAAACACCGTGGCGACCGGGCATTTTCTTGTTTTTCCAAATACGACCGGGCCATGTTCCAGCACCCACGCCACCAGGACGGCGGTGCATCATGTGGCCGTGTGAGTCAGGTTGCCCGGCAAAGTTGTAACGCTTCACGACACCTTGGAAACCCTTACCTTTTGTGGTTCCGATGACGTCAATCCACTGGCCGTCTTCGAAGACAGCGGCACCTGGGTGATCTTCCTCGGTGTTAGGGATGTCAGCATCGGAGTCGAAACGGAATTCCTTGATCAGTTTCTTGGGAGAAGTCCCGCTCTTCTTGAAGTGCCCACGCTGGGGCAAGCTCAAACGGAACTCCTTCTGGTCGTCATAACCGACTTGAACGGCTGAGTAGCCATCGGTCTCGGTGGTCTTGACTTGGAGAAATTCGTTGCCTGCTACGTCGATGACAGTAACGGGAATGGATGTGCCGGCTTCTGCGTCAAAAACGCGGGTCATGCCGACTTTTTTACCTAGTAGTCCTAGTGCCATAATAATGATTGGTGAGTATTTATTGAAAAATGGGAAAAGAGTCAGGGTCAGATCTTGATTGCGATGTCTACACCGGCGGGAAGGTTAAGCTTCTTGAGTTCGTCCACGGTGCGTGCGGTAGGATCTACGATATCTAGCATGCGTTTGTGTGTGCGAATCTCAAACTGTTCGGCGGACTTTTTATTTTGGTTCACGGAGCGGTTCACGGAGAATTTCTCGATGCGGGTGGGGAGTGGGACAGGCCCAGCGACTTTAGCTCCGGTACGTTTGGCTGTCTCAACAATCTCGATAGCGGATTTGTCGATGGCGCGATGATCGTAGGCTCGGAGGCGGATTCTGATTTTCTGCTGTTGCATGACGGATGTTTGTTAGATCGGGTTGGTTGGTTTAATTTACTAGCTGGTGCAGTTAGCTAGCATAAGCGTATTCGTTGGTTATGGCGTCCACAACGGTCTGTGGAACCTCTTCAAAACTTGATGGTTTCATCGTGTAGTCAGCACGACCACTGGAGAGAGTACGTATGGCAGTTGAATAGCCGAACATTTCGGCAAGTGGCACGTATGCCTTGAGAACTGCATGCGTCGGCTTGTTCTCGATCTCTTGGATCTGACCACGACGGCGGTTGAGGTCGCCCATGATATCACCTTGATGCTCTTCAGGGGTTGTGACCTCAACGTCCATGACAGGCTCGAGCAGAATTGGACCTGCCTTCTGGAAAGCATCTCTCATACCGAGGATAGCTGCCATTTTAAAGGCGTTCTCATTTGAGTCGACATCATGGTATGAGCCGTCGGTCACATTGACATGAACATCTACAACAGGGTATCCGGCAATCACACCATTGGTCATGGCGTTGCGAACACCTGCGAAAACTGCATTGACAAATTCTTTAGGAATTGCGCCGCCAACAAGCTTGTTTTCTGTGGTGAGGCCTTTGCCTTTTTCGCCCGGAGTGATGTCGAGAATCACATGTCCATACTGGCCACGGCCACCGGACTGCTTGACAAGCTTACCTTCGCCATCAGCGGCTTTAGTAATAGTTTCGCGGTAGGCGATTTGGGGCTTACCCACACCACACTCAACTTTGAACTCGCGTTTCATGCGATCGACGATGACCTCAAGGTGAAGCTCACCCATACCTGAGATGATGGTCTGGCCGGTGTCTTCATCGGTTTTAACGACAAACGTGGGGTCTTCATCGGATAGGCGAGCGAGAGCGATGGACATTTTCTCCTGATCGGCAACGGTCTTGGGCTCTACAGCCATGGAGATAACGGGCTCAGGGAACAGTGGTGGCTCGAGCATGATGTCGAACTTCTGCTCGCAGATCGTATCTCCTGTTTGCACGTTTTTGAGGCCAACGATAGCTGCGATATCGCCCGAGTAACAGGTTTCAATATCCTCGTGCTTATCAGCATGCATCTTGATCAGACGACCAATGCGCTCCTTCTTGCGAGTGCGCGGGTTGTAGACCATGTCACCTTTAGAGACGGTGCCAGAATAGACACGGAAAAATACAAGTTTGCCGACATATTTGTCTGCCCAGAGTTTGAATGCGAGGGAGCAGAAGTTGGCGCTGTCATCTGTTTCAGCGGCAACTTCGACCTCCTCGTTATCAGCCTCTGTGCCGACTGCGGCGGGGATGTCGAGTGGGCTGGGAAGATAATCCACAACAGAATCGACGAGGAACTGAACCCCTTTGTTCTTGAATGCGGAACCGCCGGTGACGGGAACAACCTGATTGGAAATGGTGGCGCGTCGGAGGGCGGCCTTGATGTCGGCTGCTGTAATCTCCTCCTCCATGAGGAACTTTTCGCCTAGCTGCTCATCGCAGTCGCAAAGGATGGAAACAAGTTCTTCACGAGCGGACTCGGCCTCAGCGCGCAGGTCGCCATCGAGGTCGCGGATGTCGAACGTCGAGCCCATTACATCATCATCCTTATAGAAAATACCTTTGAGATTTACCACATCGATCTGGCCTTGGAGGTTTTCCTCGGCACCGATCGGGATGAGGATGCGCACAGCTTTGACGCCAAACTTTTTCTCCACATCATTGAAGACGCTTTCGAAGTCTGCGCCGGTGCGATCCATTTTGTTGACGAACACGATGCGTGGGACGCCATATTTGTCAGCCTGACGCCAAACCGTCTCAGTTTGTGGTTGCACGCCGGCAACAGCACAGAACACAACAATTGCGCCATCAAGCACACGCAGTGAACGTTCAACCTCGGCGGTAAAATCAACGTGCCCTGGGGTATCGATGATGTTGATGCGTTGCTTCTCTTGTTCGAAGAGTTTAAAAACACCGTCGTTCTCGTGCTGCACCCATTCACAGGTGACAGCGGCAGAGGTGATGGTGATGCCGCGCTCGCGTTCTTGCTCCATGTGGTCGGTGACCGTGGCGCCGTCATGCACCTCACCAATGCGGTGAATCATGCCGGTGTAGAACAAAATGCGCTCAGTGAGCGTGGTCTTACCTGCGTCGATGTGCGCAGCGATCCCAATATTCCGCGTCCGCTCCAGAGGGTATGGGCGTTTTGGATGGTTGGGAGTCGTGCTCATGACGGAGGGAGGTTGGGTTTTCCTATTGGGTAAAAAAGAAAAACCGCTGGAGGTTTAAAATTACCAGCGGAAGTGTGCGAATGCTCGGTTAGCTTGAGCCATCTTGTGCATGTCGTCACGTTTACGGACGGCATTACCTTGGTTGTTGGCGGCGTCTTTGATCTCGTTAGCGAGAGCGACGTGCATAGGTGTGCCTTTCTTATTGCGTGCAAACGTCACCAACCAGCGCATGGCGAGTGACTCGGAACGACCGAGATCGACCTCAAGCGGCACCTGGTATGTAGCACCACCCACACGACGGCTCTTCACCTCAACGCGTGGTTTGGCATTCTCAAGTGCGCGGGTGACAACTTCGAGAGGATCGATGGTGTCAGTTCCCTCGTTCGCTTTATCGATTGCAGAGTAGACGATACGCTCGGAAATAGAACGCTTACCGTCACGCATTACCTTACTGATCAGCTTACCAACAACGGGGCTGTCATAACGGGGGTCGCGTGTCTCAGGGCGATTGTAGATTTTTTTGCGGCGGGCCATGGTATTATGAATGAATAGTTGAAATATTGATTGTGTAAGAAGTTTTACTTCTTCGGACGTTTCGTTCCATATTTGGAGCGCGACTGCGCACGCTTATCAACTCCGAGAGTGTCAAGAGCACCACGAACGATGTGATAGCGAACACCCGGAAGGTCTTTTACTCGACCACCACGAACAAGAACGATGGAGTGCTCTTGGAGGTTGTGTCCCTCACCACCAATGTATGCGATCACTTCTTGGCCGTTGGTAAGGCGCACCTTGGCGACCTTACGCAGAGCTGAGTTGGGCTTCTTAGGTGTGCGGGTCATTACCTGAAGACAAACGCCACGACGCTGCGGGCAGTTGTTCAAGGCGCGTGACTTGGATTTGGTCACGGGAGATTTGCGTCCCTTGCGGACGAGCTGGTTAATAGTAGGCATAACTTGAATGGATTGTTGGAGAGTGGTGTGGGTGTATGATCACCATCATGATAATTGAAGAATCAGGTAGATAGAAAACAATTAAAACCACCGAGGTGCGCCCAAGAGGCACGAGGTATATAAAGTGACCTCGAAAACCGCCTCTTATCCGGAGCAACCCGATAGTTTAACTGCCTTCCCGCAGCTTTCATCTGTCCCCCGAACCTTGTCCTAAATCATTAGAACCAGCTCGAGGGGCGGCGAATATACAAATCAAACCTCCTCTGGCAAGCCGTATCTGATTTTTTTTTCAATTAATTTTGATATTCAGAAAAAAAGGCTCAATAATTAGTCAAATCAAGGTGTCAGAATGCCAACTATTTTAGTGAACGGTAAAATTCCCGCTATCACTGGTGGGATTACCGCAGCCGGCAGGATCAAAAGCATTGATGCTGACTACCAGTAATAACATGTGATCATCGTATGGCACAACTTCAAAAGATGGAAATGGTAGCAGGACGGAGATTTGAACTCCGGACCTAAGGCTTATGAATCCTCCGCTCTACCCCTGAGCTATCCTGCCATTCCATTTTCTGCCGGATTCAAATTTCCAGCGCGCAGCGGAATTAAATCCCCGATCGCTGATTGTCGAATAAAAAATGGCATAAAAACAGCAGTTTTTATAATCTAAGGTTGCCAAATGTTCATATTCCGCTAGTTACACGCCGCCGAGTAATGATCACTCGGCAAGCATTAAACCAGAAACCAAAGCAATGTCAGACCTCTCTCGCTATAGAAACATCGGTATCTTCGCCCACGTGGACGCAGGTAAAACGACCACTACAGAACGTATCCTCAAGCTCACGGGTAAATCCCACAAAATCGGTGAAGTTCACGATGGTGAAGCCACCACCGACTTTATGGAGCAAGAGCAGGAGCGTGGTATAACGATTCAATCCGCTGCCACCAGTTGCTTCTGGGAAGGTAGTGACGGACAGTGGGCTGGCGACAACGGCAAGTATCGCTTCAACATTATTGATACTCCCGGTCACGTTGACTTCACCGTAGAAGTATACCGCTCACTCAAGGTTCTTGACGGCGGCGTAGGTGTGTTCTGCGGATCCGGTGGTGTTGAGCCACAGTCCGAGACCAACTGGCGCTACGCAAACGACTCTGCCGTTGCCCGTGTTATTTTCGTCAACAAGCTCGACCGCACAGGCGCTGACTTCTACCGCGTTGTGGATCAAATCAAAAACGTGCTCGCCGCTAAGCCTCTTGTCATGGTTCTCCCCATCGGCATCGAGGACAACATGGTTGGCGTTGTCGATCTTCTTACCCGTAAAGCCTGGGTCTGGGATGACTCTGGTCAGCCTGAGAACTACGAAATCCAGGACGTTCCCGCCGACATGGTGGACGACGTGGAAACCTACCGCGCCGAGCTCATTGAGACTGCTGTTGAGCAGGACGACGAGCTGATGATGGAATACCTCGAGGGCAACGAGCCTAGCATCGAGGACCTCAAGAAGTGCATCCGTAAGGGCACCATCGCCCTCGACTTCTTCCCGACATACTGCGGTTCCGCATTTAAAAACAAAGGTGTCCAGGTTCTGCTCGATGCTGTTGTCGACTACCTCCCCTCACCTACCGAGGTTCCTGCACAGCCAGAAGTCGACCCCGAAGGTAACGAGACTGGTAATTTCGCCACCGTGACTCCTGACGGCCCGCTGCGTGCGCTCGCATTCAAGATCATGGACGACCAGTATGGCGCCCTGACCTTCACCCGTATCTACTCCGGTAAGCTGACGAAGGGATCAACGATCCTCAACACCTTCACCGGTAAGACCGAACGTGTCGGCCGTATTGTGGAAATGAGTGCTGACGACCGCATCGAGCTCGATAGCGCCCAAGCTGGCGACATCATTGCGCTCGTTGGCCTTAAAAATGTTCAGACCGGTCACACGCTCTGCGATAAGGACAATCCTGCCACCCTCGAGCCTATGGTATTCCCAGATCCAGTGATCTCGATCGCCGTCGCACCTGTTGACAAGGCAAACGCCGAAAAACTCGGCACCGCGATTGGAAAAATGGTCAAGGAAGACCCGACATTCGTTGTGGAAACCGACCAAGACTCAGGCGAGACCATCCTCAAGGGTATGGGCGAGCTTCACCTCGACATTAAAGTCGACATCCTCAAGCGTACCCACGGTTGTGAAGTCATCGTTGGTAAGCCACAGGTTGCCTACCGCGAGACTATCACCAAAACCGTCGAAGACTCCTACACACACAAGAAGCAGTCTGGTGGTTCCGGTCAGTATGGTAAGATCGACTACATCATCGAGCCACTTGACCCGGAAGAAGGCGTCGACTTCGAGTTCGAGTCCAAGGTCGTTGGTGGTAACGTTCCTAAGGAATTCTGGCCCGCCATTGAAAAAGGCTTCAAGTTCTCCAAGGAAGTTGGTGTTCTTGCTGGTTTCCCCTGCTTGAACTTCAAAGTGACTCTTGTAGATGGTGCCCAGCACGCAGTTGACTCCTCCGCCATCGCGTTCGAGATCGCTGCCAAGGCAGCCTACCGTCAGTCGATTCCCAAAGCCGGACCTCAGATTCTTGAGCCAATCATGAAACTCGACGTCTTCACACCTGAGGACAACGTTGGTGACGTCATCGGTGACCTTAACCGTCGCCGTGGCATGATCAAGGAGCAGGACCGCACACCTACCGGTATCCGCGTAAAAGCAGACGCCCCGTTGAGCGACATGTTCGGCTACATCGGCGACCTGCGCACCATGACCTCCGGCCGTGGCCAGTTCTCCATGGAGTTCTCCCACTACTCAGCTTGTCCTAAGAACGTGGCTGAAGAGGTCATCGCCGAGGTCAAGAAACGCGAAGAAGAGAAGAACAAGTAGCGCTTCTCACCCAGCGGCGGATTGAGGCCAATCCTCCCTACCAGCAATTTTACAAGCGCCGGCTCGAAAGAGTCGGCGCTTTTTTATGATTTAGCCCAGCACCTATTCTCCGCTGTGGATATGGGTGTCCACGCTCCATATTTCAACCCGCTTCGCGGGCCGTAGGCAAAAGGAGGAGGGACACTCCTGTCCCTCGGCAACCCAAGGTTTAAGCTTCTCACCCAGCGGCGGATTCCACCGACACGTCGGGGTCTTCGAGAGGCCAATCCGCCCTACCGACAATTAAAAAGCGCACTCCAAAAAAAAACACAAATATCCTGTAACATTTACCCGCCCTGATCAATTACAACATGGTAGCAGATGGCAGAAAAAGACAAACCGAATGAGCTTCAGGCTTACGTCACGCTGATGACCAGGCATCAGGGGCGGCTTCGTGTCTTTATCCGATCATTATTACCCGGCAGCCCGGACGTCGAGGATGTGCTGCAAAACACCAACGTCGTGCTTTGGCAAAAACGCACGGAGTTCGAGCACGGCACGAATTTTCTCGCATGGGCATTTAGAATCACGCGCTATCAAGTGATGAGCCAGCATTCGCGTAACAAACGCGACGGAAAACTTGTATTTTCCGACAAGTTTCTAGAGCATTACGCCGAGACGACCGATACAGATAGATCCCATAACCAGATCCTCAACGCACTCGATCAATGCCTTGGAAAACTCAGCCCAACCCAACGGAAAATTGTCGATGCCCGCTACGAGACCGGACAAACAATCGAGCAACTTGCCACCGATAACCAATGCACTGCCGGCAGCCTGCGCACCAGCCTGCACCGCATCCGCGAGTCGCTGAAAAACTGCGTTAAGAACACACTCAGCGATCAACAGAAATGACCGAAACCGACGTCCAGCACCAGATCCAGAAACTACTCGATGGGGAAATCTCCGCCGATGAGTTGGCTGCGCTCGAGACCGAGCTGATGGATAACCCCGAGGCGATGGAAACCTACCGTGATTTCCTGGAGCTCCACTGCGCTCTGGAGGATGAAATCGATGGCGCACGGATGGTAAGAAGCCAGTCGGTCGTGCCCATCGACCGCATTCTTGCCCTGCAAAGGAAATTCATCATCAAGGCCTCACTCATGGGAGCTGCCGCCATCGTGCTACTGACGATGGTGACGATGTGGTATTTCCAAACTCCGGATCATCAGCCGACAATGGCGAAATTCCAGACCGCCCCCGGCAGCGACTTCACCCTCACGCACAGTGGTGAGGGGAAAGCCCCAGCAGGCAAAAACATGGTAGAAGGATCCCGACTCGTGCTCCGACACGGCGTCGCCGAGCTGAAACTCCCACATGACGTGCGCGCCGTGGTCGAGGCTCCGGCCGAGATGGTGCTGCGCGACGACCGCACTCTCGAGCTCGCCCACGGTCGCGCTTTATTCCAAGTCACCACCGCAGAAGGACAAGGCTTCACCGTCACCACCCCGCACCAACGCATCGTCGACCTCGGCACCGCCTTTGGGATCGATTTTCAAAAAGGCAGGAAAGAAATCGAACTCCACGTCCTGGAAGGCCAAGTGCGGGTGGACGGCATCGATGGCAAACAAGGAGAAATCATCAAGGCCAACCGCTCGGTCATGCTCGCCGGCACCCGGGTGAAACGCGAAATCGACAACGCACCCTTCGGCTTCCTGCGCCACCTGCCACCCAAAATCGATACACTCATCAAAGAAAACTTCGCGACCGGTCTCCTCGCCGGCCAGAACTACATCATCCGCATGGACCCCTACGTAATCCGCGACCTCAAAGGCAACGACTTCGGTGGGATCGATGACGATACGACCTGGAATTTCACAACGCGAACCACCGCTCCACTGGCAGTAGTCTCCTACTCGTCTGATATCGCACCCAATGAGACAAGCCCATGGAATGACACCGGTGGAGAACTGACGGATGGAAACTCCGATACGAATGATAGCTTAGTCGGCTGGAATGGCGAACCCCGCGATAAGAGCTCGTTTCCAACCATCACCTTCAATCTGGGAAAAGTTCACGATGTGCAGACAATCGGTCTATCAGCCAGAAATACCAACGGCACAATTCATTCCGTCGACATCTCGGTCAGCCATGACGGCATTCATTACTCCAAGCCTGTCAACGTTGTGCCTACATGGTCGGGAATCAACCCCGCCAAGACCCAACTCGATGTGTCGACGTTGGTCGATGCGCGGTATTACCGACTCCGCTTAGTCGGTAACGATTGGGTGATGCTCTCGGAAGTAGATTTTAACGGTTCAGCCATCCGTCCCGTCGACCCTTCTAATCCCTTCGGTGAAAATGATCTCCTTAAACAGATAAAAAACCACCCCAACCCGAGTCCGCAATTACACGAGCGTGACCAATCAACACCAGTGGCCATTGCCGTATACCCCGACGATTCAGCGACCCTGTCACCTGTCGGCCAATTGAAAATGCTTTTCAACGAACCCATCAAATTCGGCAGCGGCAGGGTTTTTGTTCAGAACGTCACCAACTGGGATGAAAACATAATTGTCGTGGGAGACCACCGTCTATCCATCGACGACCGGGTGCTGATGATCAACCCACCGATCAAGCTCAAAGACGGCATCGAAAGCCTCGGCTGGCTCGCTGGCTGGGAGTCCCGCGCCCCCGTCATCTTCCTCAATCCACGCGGCGATGGAACGTGGTATAACAACGATGACTTACAGGATGATAACTCAAGCCATGGCATGGTCGAGTCCATGCGTAACCCAGGCATGACCAGTATCAACAAACCCATCCGCCGCGAGATCGGCACCATTACCGCAGAAAGCCGCTACACCGTCAGTGCCGCCATCGGCGTGCGGGCTGATGATGCGGAAATAAAGTCCACCTTCCCCGGCTACACCATCCGCCTGAGCTCCGGCGACACCGTGCTCACCCAACTCACCAGCGACACCCCGCCCGGCCCGGCCAACAGCGTCAACACCGTTGGTTTCTCCTGGGATGCCACCACCCTGCCGAAAGGCGTGAACCCCGGCGACCCACTCAGCATCGAGATCATCCCCAACCGAGTCAACGGCCCCGGATACCTCGACCTCAACGCCCTCCGCATCACCGTGCTCGGGAAAACCGGGAAGTAGGTTGCTACTTCATTTTTTCAACCGCGAAAGGGGACGAAATGCGCGAAAGAAGACTTGGGTTGTGGGCTAGGGTTGCCGAGGGACAAGAGTGTCCCTCCTCCCCAGCCCGCGAAGCGGGTTAAAATAGGGAGAGTGGACACTCCTGTCCACAGCGGAGGATGTGTGAAGTAACCTGTCTTGCTTCGTATTCTTCACGCGCCGTAGCCTCCTTCGGCGGAGGAAGTTGGAAATTCATTCTTTACTCAAAATCATCCGGGATATGCCTCCCAAAATCCATCGCGCCGTGGAGGATTCTTACGATAATCAGTGTGCTGGCATTGACTTGAAACAGAATAAGATGCCGTCCCTCCCGTGCAATCTGGCATCGTGGAAACAGCTCTTCCCTGAAACGCCAGCGGGAGGGATCCCCGGCTATTTGAGCAAACTTCCGGTAGAGGCTTTTCAGATAACGTTCCTCCTGCTCCTCACCCCATGTATCACGGGTATACTGGCTGATTTTCTCAAGATCAGAAACAGCTGATTGGGTAAATTCAAGGATCACTGATCTTTCTTGTTCCCGCGTGCCAAATTTAAAAACTCCTCCTCACTCGAAACCTTGGCGGTCTTCCCTGCAAGAACATCCTCATAACCCTTACGGGCCTCATTTTTCAACCACTCACTGTAGTGACGCTGATCCTCCCAAATTCTCAACGCATCACGCATCACTTCGCTCGCGTTGTTGTATCGTCCGGAATCAACACAGCTTTTCACAAGCTGCTCGTAGTGGGGTGTCAGTGAAATATTCATACCATTATTCTTCAAAGATGGACGAAACATAACAAAGATTAGCAATCTTTGCAATCCCCTTAGATCATATCGGCTAATTTCGGCAACTATGCTCCAACGAGTTCCTCAAACTGCCAGTAATACAAAAAACTTTGTAACGTTTCCCCTCCCTCTTCTATTTCAATGGTGCACAGACGGATATTTTCCCTGTGACTAAACGGGTTTGACCTCATGGTAACCCCCAACAAAGAAAAACATAAACAACCCAGCAAAAATGAAACTAAACCAATCCATTAAAACAATCCTGCCACTCGCGGCATTTGCCCTCACGGCTGCTTCTGTCAATGCAGCTGTCATTATCCCCGACAGCGCCACCGCGAGCAGCGAATTTAACGTAAATGGGTCAGCTAGTCACCTCCTCGGAGCCGGCTTTACGGCACTTGATCCGATTGAGACCAGCACCCATGAAAACGGCTCTTGGGGAACATCTGTATACTGGTTCAGCTCAGGTGCAGACAAGGCGTCACCCTCTATCGACTTCGATCTCGGTGGCACCTTCACGGTTGGTGAAGCGCACGTTTGGAATTGGAATGCAAGCAACGATACCAATTGGGGTGTAAAGGATTTCACCTTGGTCTTTTCGACGGATGGTCTTTTCGATGGAGGTGAGGCCTCGCAGTCGTTCACCAACATAGGGCAGGGTACCGGGTTGGCGAGCTACACAGGCGAGCACTTCACGCTGACGCCCGTGGCAGGTGTGACGCATATTCGCCTTCAAGTTGACACACCTACAGGCGGTTCGTTTACAGGCTTGTCGGAAGTTCGCTTCAGCGAGGCCGTCCCAGAGCCCACCACCACCGCCCTTCTCGGCCTTGGTGGACTCGCCCTGATCTTGCGTCGCCGTAAATAGAGCGACCAGTTCTCAAAATTCTCCCTGAAGGGACGGTCCCCGTTGCGGGCCGTCCCTTCTTGGGTTTGAAACTCAAAACCGCACCTTGCTCCGCAGCGGTGCGGTTGACCCGACGATGGTCTCGGTCTCGTCGTGTGCCTGGCTGAACAACCAACCACTCATGAAAACAAGAAACCATACCCTCCTGCACCACGCCGCGCTCGCCTGCCTCGCCCTCGCAGCTACTTCGGCCATTGCGGAAGTCATCACTCCCGTCAGCGCCACCGCGAGCAGTGAATTTAACGCAACGAATGGGGCCGCCAGTAACCTCCTCGGCCCCGGCTTTACGGCGCTCGATCCGATTGAGACCAGCACCCATGCAAACGGCGGTTGGGGAACATCTGCACACTGGTTCAGTACAGGTGCCGACAAGGCAACACCCCATGTTGACTTCGATCTCGGCGGCACCTTCACCGTTGGTGCCGCGCACATTTGGAATTATAACGGAAACCCAGATCTCAGTTGGGGCGTAAAGGATTTCACCCTGATCTTTTCCCAAGATGCCATCTTCGGAAATGGAGACGACACCGCACAGTCGTTTACCGGTATGGCACTGGCTCCCGGCACAACCACCTACACGGGTGAACTCTTCACTCTGACCCCTGAGGTTGGAGTGACGAATATCCGCCTTCAGGTCGACACACCTAACGGCGGTTCGTTTACCGGCTTGTCCGAAGTCCGCTTCAGCGGCAGCGTCGTCCCCGACAACGACGCGCCGATGATCACCACCCTGAGTCCTGCCGATGACGCGACGGGAGTCGCACCGGCCACCAATTTGCTGGCAATCTTCGATGAAAGTATCGTGCTGACCGGCGCCGGCACGATCACCGTCACCGACACCACGGACAACTCCGGCACCTTCACCATCGATCTTTCCTCGCTGCCTGACCCAAGCGCGGCCGTCACCGCTTCCGGTACGAACCTGACGATCAATCCGACCGCAACTCTCGAAGCGAATACCAGCTACGCGGTCCAGATCAGCGCCGACGCCATCGCGGATCCCAGCGGAAATGCGTTCGCGGGGATTCTCGACAACGACGACTGGAGTTTCACTACCGGCGGCGACGCCACCCCGCCGGCCTGGATCGCCGCCTGGCCTCAGGTCGATGGCGTGACCACCAGCGGCGCCACCGCCCGCGCCCGGATCAACGAGGATGGCATGGCCTACTTCGTGGTGGTCGCAGACGGCGCCCCGGCTCCTTCCTCCAGCGAAGTCAAGGCCGGCACGGGTGCCGCTGGGGCTTCCGCCATTGCCAGCGGCAACATCGCCCTAACCAGCGACGTCGAAAGCACGTCGCCGATCGGCGGCCTGATCGGCGCCACCGCCTATGACGTCTATTTCGTGGCGGAGGACGACGAAACGGCCCCCAATCTTCAGACGACCCCGGTTGAGGTCGGCATAACCACACCCTCCCTCTTCGACACCTGGGGCGGTGGCGTGGCATTTGCCGACGACGCGAACGATGATGGTGTCGCCAACGGCATGGCCTTCCTGCTCGGAGCGGCCGATCCCAACGAGAACGCCACCGGACTCCTGCCCACAGGTAGCGGGGACGGCAGTGGCGGTCTGGTGCTCATGTTCGACTGCCTGCCGGTGGCCGATCGTGGCGGCATGGAACTCAAGGTGGCGCACAGCAGCGATCTCGGTGTGTCAGATCCATGGTCGGCGACCCCAGGGGTGGTGCCCGACGCCAGCGGTGGTTCTTACAACGGCGTGACCTTCGTGGTCGACACGGTTTCAGCCGCGCCGCTCAATCGGGTCACCGCCACTATCGGTGCGGCCGAGGCTACCGGAGGCAGGCTCTTTGGGCGTCTCCAGACCTTTGGGTCCTCGTCGCCGACCTCGGAACTACTGTCGGACATACGGGCCGGTGAAGTGAGAAAGGTCGTCACCATCGGCACCAGCCTGACGTCCTCCGCCTGGCCCGGCCTGATGCAGACCTGGCTGAAGTCCGAGGCACCCGACCCAAACGATGTCACCGTCGTGAACCTCGGCATTGGGGCGTCGAATTCCCAGAGCGGCGGGATCAATATTCTCGCCAATATCAAGGCGCAGAACCCCGATACGGTCTTCATGGAGTTTTCAATCAACGACGCCTTTTATGCCAGCATTACTCAACAGATTTCCGCGGACAATCACAACTTCATCATCAATGACCTAAGGGCCCACAACCCGGACATCGAGATCATCATTCAGACGATGAACAACCCCATCGACAGACACCTCACCGCCCGCCCGGAGATAGCGGCCTACTACCAGGTCGCGCGCGACGTGGCGGCCGCGCAGGGACTCCTCCTCATCGATCACTACCCGAACTGGCTCGAAGTCTACAACAGCGACCCGACGACCTGGGACAGCTACGTTCCGGACGGCATCCATCCCAATTCCACCGGCCACCAGAACGTCATGATGCCCGAGCTGCAGCAGGCGCTCGAAGATGCAGCGCCGTAAGACGAATAGGGGCGGGGTCAGCATGCCTGGATTGTGGATGTACATGGGATATCGCAGTGCTGTCTTTTCATTACTAAGGGACCATTACTAAGGGACAGGCCTGACCGACACTGTGCACTACCGACAGCACCACCACCGTCACCACCACCGTCACCACCACCGTCACCACCACCGTCACCACCACCGTCACCGCCACAGCATCCGCCAGCGAAGGCACGGAAAGAATTTTTCTCCGTGCAGGAGTACGTCAGGGTTGAAGTTTTAAGTTTCAAACTCCAAATACCAAGTGAGGCAGGCTACTTCACATATCCTCCGCTGTGGACAGCCGCCGACTTTGTCGGGGTCACTTCGTGAGATTGTCCACTCTCCTTATTCACCCCAGTTCCTTACCAAACACCCGTGAATCCCGTCCACTCGCCTGAAGCTGCTGGTGCCGGTCAGAGGGAATATAATCGCTAGGTTGTTCTGTGTAACCCAGCTGTTGGAAAAATTCTGCGGCACGATTGGTCAGGGCGAAAACATGAGGGACACCGGCCTGTTTCGCCTGCATTTCTGCATGGCTGACGAGCTCACTCGCGTAACCCAAACCCTCGTGCGCCTGCTTGACGTAAAGACAGGCAATCTCTGCCATGTTATCATCCGGGTAGCGGTATAGAGCTACGGAGCCGACGACGTTACCATCGATTTCCATCACTGAGTAGTCTTCTATTTTTTCAGCCACGGCAGCGAAGTCACGCGGCACCAGATGGGCATTTCTAACCGACCTTCCGATCATGCCTAACAGTTCAACGATGTCCTCCTCACGCAACGGGCGAATGGTGCGATAGCTATCAGCATAGACCATGGTGCCGACACCTTCGTTAGAGAATAGCTCACTGAGTAAAACGCCTGGAGTTTCACCATCGAGCAGATGCACACGAGGAATCCCTATCTGACACGCAGCAGCTGCGGAGCGCATGATCTGATCGGAGTCGCTGGTAACCTCTGCCGCACGCACCGCACCCTTGGGCAGCTCCTCCCCCACGCCCCGGAGCAAGATGAGTTTTGTGCCTCCGATGGCATGGGAAAATGCAGCTACTGTGTTAGACAGTGGATTTTTTCCCGTGAAGTCAGCTATGGCGACCTGACCGCGCTTAAGTGTCTCTGTGACAGAGTCAGGTGAAATCAGGTCGACAACCTCTTCAACGCTCAGCTCCACCTCCGCCGCTCTATCGAGCAGGTCATCCGTGCTGTGCACGGTACTGCCAATCACAAGCTGAACGCCGATGTCATGCAGTGATACCAGATCAAGCATGGTTTCCGCCAAAGCGGGCACCGGAGCATCGATCACTACGACAAATACCTTACCACGGAATTGTGGTACGTATTGCAGTAGTCCTCTGACATCTCCCCAAGACATAGTGTGGTGAATTTAAAATAGTAAATGGTGAATGTTTTACGGACTAGCTCACCGCACTGGTGTGGGCTTGTCCGGGGACGAGATCTTTCCACAGCTCGTTACCCTCGGCAATCATTCTCTGCACATCACGTCCGGTGAATTTGAGTAGTTCCACGTCGCCGCAAGGAATCGAGTGGATCATTCCATTTTTCAGGAAATACTCATAGAGGTGTTTGAGATCCGCAGGTGATTTAAAATTATCCGCCGTCACAAGATCATCAGATTCACGCTTCTTCCACGGGTAAACATAGAGGCCTAGCTCATGTTTGAAAAGTCGGCCAAACGATTCGAGGATACCGCCGGCAAGATTCTCGGACCATTTTTCCTTAAACAGCTCGTTGAGCAGGCCGATACTCAGAACAATCCCAATAGGGCTACTCGTGTAGCGGCTCAGATAGGTGGCAATACGGTGAAATTCGGGACAGCGCGAGACTAGCACTGTTTTGCCGAGCGCCTGCAGGGCATTTGCACGATCAAGAAATGCCAAATGGTCAATCTCTCCTGATTTCCCCTCGCGGAGCAAATTGTTCATGGATATCTCACACAGCTCAACGGTTTCCTGTTTTTGCTGGGATTCCAGAGACGATTGGAAAAGCGTGCGTGTCTGCTTAAGCATGTCCAGATGCAGATTCATCACCGGATCAAAACTACCGCGCAGCAGAATGATCGGGCGCTTGTATAGTGCCTCGGCTGGCTGCACGACTTCGCCGTCGGGAAGAAACATCGCCGCATCGGTTAGACCACTAGTGACAAGCTGAAGATGGCAAAGGCGGTTGTCCACCATCTTAAACCCCTCGCCACTGAACTTGAGCATATCGACCTCCACACGATCTTTCCCAAGACCATCCATGAGAGACTCTGTAAAAACGGCTAGGTGCTCGCGATGGTAAAAGGCAGCGTAGATGAGGTTCACACCAATGATGCCCAAGGCCTCCATCTGATCGACATTTTCCTCATCAAGTAGACGCACATGAATAATGATTTGGCACGGCGGCCCACCTGGCTTGAGCTGAAGCCTTACACCCATCCAGCCATGGCATTCACCGGTATCGTTGTAGCCACGTGCACGGACAGTATTACTGAAGCTGAAAAAGGTTGTATCCGTTCCCTTTTGCTGACTGAGCCTTTCTAACAACAGTTGATATTCATACTTCAACATTGCACTGACACGATCCCGGGAGACATAGCGATTAGACTTACCGTATATGGCATCACTCATGGTCATGTCATAAGCAGATATTGTCTTGGCCACCGTGCCTGCTGATGCAGATGCGCGGAAGAAGCAATTTGCCACCTCTTGGCCAGCCCCAATTTCAGCGAATGTACCGTATATTGCCGTATCAAGATTGATGCGCAACACCTTATCATAGATGGATGATATTTGCTCTGAACTCACTTTTTCGTTAGGGTGTCGGTAGGTCAGTTTTTTCCAACCTCATCTTGGTTAAAATTAAGCCTCCATCCATTCTGCAGAAATTCGACAATTTCAACCTGATTGTCTGCAATGGAATTCTTGGGAAATTTAACTTTAAGAGTGGCAGCGAATGAAGCCCCTTTCTGCAAACTAGTCATAAAGCTGGTGAATGATGGAGATTGCTTATCCACATAACCATAGATTATGCGGTCTTGGTAAGGATGTTGTAACCTGACCGCGAGCCACTTTGTTTCATCACGGAAAAGGCGATTATAGTAGGCATCAATGATACAGCTGACGCGGATTTCGACAGGCTCCTCTGGCTTTTCTAGAAAAAGATCATTCCATCGCATCGATGACCACACGACCCAGCTTTCCCAATCTACCTTGTAATCATTACCCACGCGGTGAAGGCTAATTTGACGGTATGTGTAGTCCATCAACTGAACCGGCATAAATGCATTGGCACCCTTCATATCAATCTTTCCATTTCGGCCGATTTTTTTGAAACGGAACGGAATCCAAGGGGCATCCCCATACCATTGACGCATACGAGGAATAGTAATTTCCGGTCTTCTTACATGTTGCGCCATCTCATCAAGCGACTTTGCATTCAAAAATTTTCTTGCAGCAACCTCGGCGTCAGCGAGCAAATTGAGCCCTACCGACCATGTATCAGTAATCTTTGGCTCGTCTGTTTCCTGCTCGCTGGTCGACTTCATGTCGTCTTGAACAGATAAGGCGCCGCTGTCAGGCACCGCTCTAGCCGTTGGTGCAATTGTCTCATCACTGGGATCTTGTTTCAGGCTATCAATAACGAGCCAAGCACCAATACCCACGATCAAAAGCCCGAGGATAGACCCTCCAATAATCCAAGGCTGCGCAGAGCCCTCACCACGCGTAGAAATTTCTTTTCGCTCATCCCAGCCCACCTTTTGATCTGATTGGCTTTTACGTCTTCTTTTGCGATGCCCAACATTATCAGCCGATGCATCAGCATTTGTAACCATATCCTGTTCAGTGATTGAACGTGCCGTGATCTGTTTACTATTAATTTTATCTCTGGGTGATGGGGCCAGTGATTTCGGATCTTCGGCAGCCTTTTGCATAGCTTTAGTGTCATGATTAAGCTCAACTTTCGCCTCTGGCAAGTTAAGCAAATGACTACACGCAGGGCAAATCACACCATGACCCTCGTGATCTTTCGGGACACGAAAAACCAAACGACAGACCGGGCAAACAAGACCCCTCCATGTGCGTTTTATTTTTAAGGCATCGGACACATGGAAACGATGTTACAGCAACCACCGAAGTGCAAGCCAGCAGTTACATGATTTACGTTTCTCAGCAAAAGACAAAAACTATTAATCCTGATGAATTTCTACTCGCTTAGGACGATCTAGGGATATTGACGCCTTCTGGTCCTCCTTATCCAATTGATCAAGACTCGTAACACTATTGCCACGCTCATTGACACTTTGGTCCCGTGGGACAAAGTCAGGCTGATCCGTACCATATGGATCATCGCCAAGTAATAGCGGTTGCTTCGGCTGAATGGGCACAGCCAAAGCTGTATTGGGATTTCCTTGGGTAGGCACAAAGCTAAGTTGATCCGCAGGACCTAGTTCCCCCAAACTACCATGCACCTCACAGTAACCCGTAGGTTCGGCACCTTTGACAAAAAGCTCGGTCATTGATGTAGATTTATAGGACTCCACGCCAGTAAGCGAATCACGATAATACTCCTGACAATGCCGTGTCTTTTTCAATCCCGACTTCGAACAAATATCAAGTTTCACAATGTTTTCAGGTATGTTAATAGGGGCTTTATCAAATACCTTTAGTGCAGCATTCATGGCTGACACCCAGGCAGGCAAAACCGTTTCCCTGCTAAAAGCGCCGGGATAGATTGCTTTACGCGATCCGCTCCTAAACCCCATCCACATACCACAGGTGACTCGGCTGCTATATCCCACAAACCAGTTATCTGCAAAATCATAAGTAGTGCCTGTTTTACCTGCTATTGAGGATTTCTGAGTTATTGCTTTTGTTGCCCCCTTGCCAGTTCCGTCTCGTAAGGCAGATTTCAACATGCTGTGCATAAGGTAAGCCGTCTGCTTTGATACCACCTGCTTTTGCTTCGAAACATCACGATGCTGGTAACGGGGAGTTCCAGATGCATCATCCACACGTTTAATAAAATGCATCGGAGCAGGCTCCTCACCTAAGTTTGGATAAACCGCGTATGCACGCACTAATGAGGGCAAACTCACACTACCCGTCCCAACAAGCATTCGCGCCAGTAATTTAGTTTGAGGGAATGTCAGTCCGAATTTACGAGCGGTATCCACCACCGTGCCAAGACCAAGTTTTTTGCCCAGCCTGACAGATGCCGCTATTTTTGAAGCATTCAAAGCACGGCGCATAGAAACATCACCCTCATATCTTGGATCAAATCTTTCCATTCCCCATTCCCCCAAAATACCCTCGCGTCCATCCACCATGACAGCACGGTTATCCATTGGGCGATCAATGAGCATATCCATGAGTGACATGCCATTTTCAACTGCCGCGGTGTATATGAAGGGAAAAAATGCCGTGCCAATTGGCTTACTACCAGATTCGACAAAATCATACTGGTTGTGGGTGAAATCCCTACCACCCACATAGGCTATCACCGCACCGCTTTTGTTGTCAATCATCAGCCCAGCACCTTGAAGATACTTGGGTTCCGTCTGTTTCATGCGATATTCTGCATATCGAGGATGTGAAAAACCTTCATGATTTTCTGCTTTGGCTAGTTGCTCAACTAACCCAGCCTCCATGATCTGCTGCACATCCTTATCGATCGTGGTGTAAATTTTAAATCCACCCTCAGTCAGTGCATCCTCACCTAGGCGACTTCGCACCTCGCTGGCGATACGCTCGTAAAGGTGTGATGTTCCCCGACGGATCGGCTTTGGATTCAGTACAACCGGATCCTTTTGCAGACGCTCACTCTCCTCAACTGTAATAAAATCCTCAGCAGCTAATCGTCGTAAAACTTGATTACGCGCTTTTTTATTTTCCTCCAGATCGTTCAACGGCGAAATACGGGCTGGGTTTTTAATACAGCCCACCAGTGAAGCACACTCGGAGACGCTCAGATCTCTGGGCTCTTTACCAAAATACCCAAGCGAAGCAGAGCGTAATCCATAATAACCACTACCAAAAGGAATACGATTCAGATAAAACTCAAGAATTTCTCTCTTGCCATATGCCTTTTCAATCCTGAGGGCTAGAAATGCTTCCACTGCCTTGCGCTCAAGACCACTCTGATCTCTCTCATCGGCCTCCTCTTTGAGGTGAAACGCATTGCGCGCAAGCTGCTGAGTAAGAGTACTAGCTCCCTGAGTCTGTCTACCCGCCCTCCAATTCAACCAAGCCGCTCGAACAACTCCCACACGATCTACCCCATCGTGCTCAAAAAAACGTTGATCTTCGCCCGCCACTAATGCGTTGATAAAGTTGAGAGGCACATCTTTGATGCCAATCTTGTCACGGTTTTCGACAAAAATCCGGCCGATTTCTCGCCCCTTACGGTCAAGTATAAGACTGACAACTTCCACATCATCAATTTTTTTTAGGTCATATGTGGCTGCTTGCTCTTGGTATGGTTTGGTCATTATCCCAAACATAAAATAAGCCACCACCGCAAAGATCAGCCCAAACAGCATCAGGTAAACGAGCCCTTTTAGCTTGAAGAACTTCCTTTTGCGGCGCTTGTTCTGAGTGCCGCCATATTTATAGACTATTTTGGATCGCTTCATCCCCATACTTTCCATTCGTTAGGCAAAGAATTTAAAACAAAATCCCCGCCCTGTTCCTTGCAACACATATCCTGAGACCAACATGAAAGCAACCACAGCTTTGCAAGCCATCATCGCTGCTGAGATTGAAAGATCCGGCCCCATTCCGTTCTCACGATTTATGAAAATGGCACTTTATCAACCAAATGATGGCTATTATTCAAGTCATAGAAAAAAAACAGGTAAACAAGGCGACTTCATAACGAGCGTCACTGTGGGGTCGTGCTTTGGTTCGATTCTTGCGCGAAAACTGCATAGCTATTGGATAGAAACTGGAGCTTCGCAGCAATTTCATATCATCGAGCCGGGAGCCCATGACGGCACTCTAGCAGGTGATATTCTGGACGAAGCCGCAAGGTTCTCCCCAGATTTCTATCAGGTGATCCAATATCATCTTATCGAAACATCCGAGGCGCTTCGGAACAATCATAGCGAACGACTCAGTGACGATCACGAAGGGCGATTCAACTCGCAGCCGACCATGAGCACAATCCACGTTCCCTGTGGTGCAGTCATTTCTAATGAACTCATCGATGCCTTGCCCGTGGAGCTCGTCAAATTCGACAATGACCAATGGAAGAGGCAAATGGTGTGCATTGATGCTAATGGTAACTTCAGTTTCACCAATGCAGAAATCGGGTCACAGGAAATCGCGCAATTTTTCGCCAGCCTCGGAACGGGATACCCCGATGGCTACACGACCGAATATAACACCGACATGGATGAGTTTGTGCGGTCAGCGGCAGATGCTCTTTCATCGGGAATCTTCATCACCATCGACTACGGGCATACTCAGGAAGATTACTACCACCGCGACCGAATAACAGGAACGTTGCAGACATACCACTCTCACCAAAAAGCAGAAAACCCACTACTTTGCCCAGGCGAGATCGACATCACGTCCCACGTGGATTTTTCCCGGCTTCAGGAGACAGCAGAAAACGCCGGATTCCACTCCCCTTGGTTAGGCTCTCAATCAAATTATCTTACCAAACACGCCAGATCATGGCTTCTCGAGATGGAGCAGAACCCGCAAAAGGCAGATATGGAAATGATCCGCCAATTTCAAACACTCACACACCCGTCAATGCTAGGCACAAGATTTTCTGTTCTAGAAATGCTCAAATAATGAGCCCAAATGAGAAATCTCTGCTCTAAGCTTTGACATTACCTCCAACAACACTTAAAGCGCACTTCATGCCTAAACAGCGAATTCTCATATCAGATCCTATTTCTGAAAAAGGAGTAGAACTTCTCAGTTCTCATCCTGAACTTGATGTAGATGTCAACACTGGACTCAGCCCCGAGGAACTCATCAAAATTATTCCGTCATACCACGGACTTATTATCCGCTCGCAGACTAAAGTGACTGCTGAGGTTCTGGATGCCGCTACCGAGCTTAAAGCCGTTGGCCGCGCAGGCGTTGGCGTTGACAACGTCGACCGAGATTCCGCCACCAATAAAGGCGTAATTGTGATGAACACACCAACTGGGAACACCATCTCCACTGCAGAGCTGGCATTCACCCTAATGCTCTCAACAGCACGTAACATCGGACCAGCACACGCAGAGGTACTCAGTGGTAATTTTCCCGCCGCTCGCAAGGCCTACAAAGGCATCGAACTCAACAACAAACGCCTCGCCGTAATCGGCATGGGCCGCATCGGCGCTGAGTTCACTAAACGCGCACAAGCATTCGGTATGCACGTTGTAGGCTACGACCCGTTTTTGACCCAAGCTCGCGCTGATCAACTCAAAATCGAGCTCGCTAGTAGCCCCAATGAAGCACTAACAGGAGCCGACGTCGTAACCCTCCATGTGCCACTCACCGATGACACCAAGCACATCATCAACGCAGAGCGCCTCACCCTAATGAATAAAGGCGCATTGGTAATAAACTGCGCTCGGGGAGGCCTTATTGATGAAGATGCACTCAAAGCCGCCATCGACTCAGGGCATATTGCTGGATGCGGTCTTGATGTATACCAGAACGAACCTCCCGCTTCAGATCACGTGCTCTTCAGTCTCCCCAAGCATATTTCTTTCACACCGCACTTGGGTGCATCAACGAATGAGGCACAGGAAAACGTTGGTATCCAAGTCGCCGAACAGCTCCGCGATTTCCTGACCACCGGAGAGATCCGCAATGCCATCAACATGCCATCACTCGATGCCTCCGCACTCAAAGAAATAGGCGGCTATCTGGATCTCGCTAACTCATTGGGTAGATTCCTCGCCAAGCTAGGCCCAACTAATCCTGATGCTATCCGTGTTTCCTACCACGGTGATATCACAGAAAAAGACACTTCTCTCATTTCGCGCACTGTCTTGACGGGATACCTCGAAGCAGCTCGCCCCGACGGACAGGTCAACATCGTAAACTCCACAGCTGTCGCACATGATATGGGTCTGGAAGTTGCAGAATCTATCATCAATGCTTCCACAGAATACAGCGAGCTCATCATTGCCGAGCTCAGCAAGGGCAACAAAAAATTCCGTGTCGCCGGCACCATCATTGGGCAATCTCCAAGAATCGTCGGAATTGACCACCTCTATGTCGACACTAATATCAAAGGACATTTCCTTATCGTCCGTAATGATGACCGTCCAGGTATTGTCGGTTTAGTGGGATCTGCACTTGGTGAAGCAGGACTTAACATTGCCAATTTATCGCTTGCTCGCAATAAGTCAAAAGGTGACGCACTCAATGTTATCGAACTCGACACCGCACCCAGCAACGAAATCATAGCCCAATTATCGGCATCTCCAGGAGTTCTGTCGGTTACCGCGGTGAAAATCTAAGTCTTTTTTCCAGAAATAGACTTTACACAACAGATCACCTAGCTATTTTCCCGCCCCTGCCTGTCCCCAGTAACACGATTATCCATCATTTTCAAACCAATCAACCACCATGAAAGTTCTTTCCTCACTCATGTCCATGAAAAAGCGTCACGAAGACTGCCAAGTCGTGAAACGTAAAGGCACTCTCTACGTCATCTGTAAGAGTAATCCTAAATTTAAAGCTCGCCAAGGCGCTACAAAAGGCACCCGCCTCAGCAAAAAAGGCGTGAAGTAAACGCCAAGGCTATCTCATTTTTTAAGACCCTTCTCCGATGTCTCGGAGAGGGGTTTTTTATGTGGCTAAAATCTTTAATATTATCGCCTTCACTATCTTAACAATTCCAATAAAAACCAATAAAACCACTCCAAAAAGCAAGACATATACCCACCATGGTATCGGCACGGGCGCAGTCATACTCATCGTGATCGGCTTACCTTTGAGGTCCGCAAGACCATATCGCCAGCGAAGCGTGCGACCATCTTTAGAAACCTCATGTGCGTTGCTCTCATCTACAGCCTCCGGCAAATGCACGACATAACGAAACTCAGCATTACCCAGTAAGATCGCAGAGTTACTTCCTACATATTGATCAATCAATGGTGCCAAATCAACCTCCCTGCGCAGTCGGGCGCTTAAACCCTGGGCTTTCACATCGATAGATCCCAAAATAGCATGCAAAATTTTATCGGCCTTTGTTTGCGGTTCCGATGGACCATTACTTGGCAATATACCTCTAAGCTTGGTGATGTCGTCAGCTTCAATTCCAATTCTAATCACATATGCACCTCGTTCCTTGTCTACACGATTCGTCACCAACCTAAGATTCTCATTACTGCCCACCCCCTGATCAATCGCTCTTACAAAGTCCGCTGCATCCTTTTCTTTCAGCAATAGCGGTGGGACACGATACTCTGCCTCTACTTTGGCCGATCCGTCTTTTTTGAGCCATACCTCCTCGTCCCCTTCAATGCATGATGTTAGTTGTATAGATAAAAATAACAGGATAATCAATCTAGTGAATCGCATGGGTTTGAATGTGAATGGTCGACTCACCAAAGCAACTCCAAACCCACCATTGACAGCAAACCCCCTATGCTTATCGTCGAAGTCATGCATGTCAAAAATGTCATCTTTGTCTTTCTGGTTTGTTTGATCAGTCAGGTGAATGCCGCCAAACGTCCGAACATCCTATTCCTCTTTTCTGACGATCACTCGCCTAACGCCATCTCCGCATATCCAGGAGGCATCCTCGATAAAGTCGCACCCACTCCCTCCATCGACCGCATCGCCAACGAGGGAATGCTCTTCACCAACTCCATCTGCACCAACTCCATCTGCGGCCCATCCCGCGCATCAATTTTAACCGGGAAACATAGCCACATGAATGGTTTCCTAGATAATAGCGCATCTTATTTTGATGGTAACCAACAGACATTCCCCAAGTTGCTTGGTGAAACCGGATACCAGTCAGCCATGATCGGCAAATGGCACCTACACTCTAATCCAGTTGGCTTCAACTTCTGGCGTATTCTCCCAGGTCAAGGGTCATACTACAATCCACACTTCATCGAAATGGACGGCTCGCGCAAGCAATACACTGGCCACTGCAACGACAAAGTCACCGAGTTTGCTCTGGATTGGCTCGACAACAAACGCGACAAGTCCAAGCCCTTCGTCCTCATGACTCAATTTAAGGCACCGCACCGTAACTGGTCGCCGGCACCACGGCACGTCAATCTTTTCAAGGGTGTTACAATGCCTGAACCCGAATCTCTCTTCGACAACTACGCCAACCGCTCTGCCGCCCTCAAGGAGCACGCCATGGGTATCGACAAGCACATGTATTGGGGCTGGGACATGAAGTTCCACGGTAAAAACATATTTCCAAAGCACTTCATGGGCCGCCTCGCCAATGGCGAATACAACCGCATGAACGACAAGCAGAAAAAAACATGGGATGCGGCCTATGAGCCCGAGAATAAAAAATTCATCGCTGACATGAAAGCAGGCAAACTCAGCGACAAAGACGTCGTGAAGTGGAAATACCAACGCTACATCAAAGACTACCTCGGATCAATCCGCAGCATGGATGAAGGTATTGGCAAGATTCTTGACCACCTCGATAAAACTGGCCTAGCAAAAAACACCATCGTTATCTACTCCTCTGATCAAGGTTTTTACCTCGGCGAACACGGCTGGTATGACAAACGCTGGATGTTTGAGGAGTCACTGCAAATGCCCTTTCTCATTCGCTGGCCAGGTGTCATCAAACCCGGTACTATTTCCAATGCACTTATTCAGAATATTGACTACGCACCGACATTTCTTGACGTCTGCGGAGCTGATATCCCACACGATATTCAAGGCCGCTCACTCGTTCCTCTATTAAAAGCCAGCGGCAAAAAACCCACCGACTGGCGTGATAGCCTCTACTACACCTACTACGGGGAGGCCACCCACAACGTTCCCGCCCATGATGGCGTCAGAACCGAAGAGTTCACCGCGTTCTACCTTCCCGAAACTAAGGAATGGCAACTATTTGATCTCAAAAAAGATCCAGGCCAAATGAAGAGCATTCATGCCGATCCAAACTACGCAGCCGCCCTCAAGGACATGCAGAGCAAATATACCGCACTCAAGGTCAAGTATCGAGCCCACTCCGCTATCCTCCCCGCAAATCGCAATCAACAAGGGTGGTGGAAAAAACGCCAATCAACAAAAAATAAACAGGCAAATTCCGGCGGCCACGACCTCCTCTTCATCGGTGACTCAATCACCCAAGGATGGGAAGGTGCCGGAAAAGAAATCTGGGAGAAACACTACGCCAAACATAAAACCCTCAACCTCGGATTCTCGGGTGACCGCACCGAACACGTTATCTATCGGCTTGAACATGGCAACCTACGCAAGCAGAAGAATGCCAAAGTCGCCGTAATCATGATCGGAACAAACAACACCGGCCATAGCAGACAGGATCCAACCCAAACCGCCGATGGGGTGCAGCGTATCCTATCGATTCTCCGTGCCCGCTGCCCTGATGCCAAGGTCCTTCTGCTCGGCGTCTTTCCCCGTGGCCGCACAGCCGATGACCCTCTGCGCAAAATCAACAACGAGATCAACAAACATATCGCAAAATTCCACGACGGCAAACGCGTGCACTTCCTCGATATTTCGGCTAAGTTTCTCGACAAAAATGGCGTTCTCACCAAGGAAATCATGCCCGACGCTCTGCACCCGAAACAAAAAGGATACCAGATCTGGGCAGAGGCCATCGCACCGTCACTGAAAAAACTTGGTATCGATTAGCTCTACCCACTCCTCCCGCCGTCATTCCCCTTGCGCCATGGAGAATGATATGGCAGGAACAGGCCTGATGAATCATACATGGCATGACAATCTATCGCGCTGGTTTTTCCAAGAGGACAAACATACCGATCTCGACTGGTATCTGGGACTCACCATTGATGGCGTATTGCTGCTCGTTGCTGCTTCAGCAGCGGCTATCGCTTACTACATCACTAAAAAAATTATCATCGGTATCACTACCAAGGTAGTGAAAAAAACAGGTAATACATGGGACGATGAGCTGCTGAACAGCCGACTATTCAAATGGCTATCGCTTCTCGTTCCGGCGATCATCATACTCAACACAGCTCCCTACGCCATCGTCACCCATCACGACGGCGTTCCCATGCTCGCAAACATCATTCAATCGAGCGCCAAGGTCTTTATTATTGTACTCGTTTTCTTGTCCCTCAGTTCTTTGCTCAATATCGTTGAACGGATCTACTCACGCTTCGAGGTATCGCGGGAACTTCCAATCAAGGGATTTATTCAGGTGATCAAAATCATCATGCTGCTTGCCGCCGTTATTTTTATCATTTCGACCCTCATCGGCAAGTCACCCGTTCTGATTTTCTCTGGCCTTGGCGCAATGACCGCTATCCTGATGCTGATATTTAAAGATAGTATCCTAGGGCTGGTAGCCGGCATTCAGCTCTCCGCAAATAGAATGGTGGCACGCGGCGATTGGATAGAAATGCCTAAATTTGGAGCCGATGGCGAAGTTCTCGAAGTCGCACTGACCACCGTGAAAGTCAAAAACTGGGATAAAACAATCACCACAATCCCAACATACGCTCTCATTTCTGATAGTTTTAAAAATTGGCGCGGCATGGCTAAATCCGGAGTGCGCCGCATCAAACGATCTGTTAGTATCGATATGTCAACAGTCGGATTTCTCGACAAGGAAACATTAGCCCAACTAAGCAGTATTACTCTAATCAAAGAATACCTTGCAGAAAAAACCAAGGAGATCGCTACTTGGAACGAGGAGAATGCCGACGCATCTAACAAAATCAACGCACGCGGTCTTTCCAACCTCGGAACCTTTCGCGCATACATTCGTGAATATCTAAACAACCACCCAAAAATTTCAAAGACCGAAACATTACTTGTCAGACAACTGCAACCCACCGAACACGGTATTCCGATTGAAATTTATGTTTTCACCACCGATAACGCTTGGGTGAATTTCGAGGATATCCAGTCAGACATTTATGACCATTTCCTATCAGTCCTTCCTGAATTTGGGCTCAGAGCCTTTCAGTCGCCAAGCGACCACTCGTTTTTTCAAACTTCAAACTAACGTGAAACTCTACGACACTCTAACTAGGAATAACCGTGAGCTCTCACCTATTGACGGTGAAACGTTCCGTTTCTACTGCTGTGGCCCTACCGTTTACGGCCCAGCACACATTGGAAATTTCCGCACCTTCGTGATGCAAGATGTTTTTCGGAGAGTTCTGGAAACGGCGAACATGAAGACTCTTCATGTTAGAAACATCACTGATGTCGATGACAAAACGATCCGCGATGCCCAAACATCTGGCAAAAGCCTCAAGGAATTCACCGCTGGTTGGACTGAGAAATTCCATGCCGACTGCACGGCACTGGGCTGCTTACCGCCACACATTGAGCCCAGTGCTCTGGCACATATCCCCCAGCAGATCAAGATGATCGAGCAGCTGATTGAAAAAGGTCATGCCTACGCATCCGATGACGGCTCGGTCTACTTCAGTGTTTCCTCATTCCCCGATTATGGAAAACTATCTCACCTCGACACCCGCGAGCTGAAACTTGGCACAACCCAAAATCAACGTGCAGATGCCGATGAATATGAAAAAGATTCCATCGCAGATTTTGTCCTTTGGAAAACACGCAAAGCTGAAGATGGCGATAACTTCTGGTCATCTCCTTGGGGCGACGGCCGTCCCGGCTGGCATCTTGAATGCTCCGCAATGATCAAAGAATACCTGGGCAACGACTTTGATCTTCATGGTGGCGGTGAAGACCTCGTATTCCCACACCACGAAAATGAGATTGCCCAGAGCCAATGTTCCTGCGGTGGTGGATTTGCTGCCCACTGGTTCCACAGCACTCACCTGATGGTGGATGGTGGTAAGATGTCCAAATCGCTGGGCAACCTCTACACGATCGAAGACCTTAAAGATAAAGGCCACACCGCAATGGAAGTACGCTACGTGCTCATCTCAGGCCACTATCGTAAGCAGCTCAACTTCACACTGGAATCACTGCATGCCGCAAAAGAAGCACTAGCAAAACTCGCCAAAGGACGCGAAACTCTGTCAATCGCCGCAGGCGATAGTTCAAATTCTAAACTCAACATTCTAAACTCAACATTTGCCGCCGCAATCAACTCACTCCACAACGACCTCAATACACCAGCAGCACTGGGCCATCTATTCTCCGGGCTCAAAACTGCGCAGAAACTCGAAGGCAATGAAGCCGCTGCAAACCTCGCGGCGTTTGATACCATTCTCGACGCCCTTGGCCTCAAGCTCCCCACCGAGGAAAAAACCTCTCACATCCCCGCAGAAATAATAGACCTCGCTGATCGCCGATGGCAGGCCAAACAAGATAAGGACTGGGCAACATCAGATCAACTCCGCGACGAACTCACCGCACTTGGTTGGACGATCAAGGACAACCAGGATGGCTACGATCTCGTTGCCAACTAAACTTTTCCAGCTTAGCATTTGCCACCCGCCAATCACAATTCACTACTCAAATGATCCGACCTCGCCGCAACCGAAAGTCCCCTGCTGTCCGCGCCCTCGTGAGCGAGACAACCCTCACAGCCTCCGACTTCATTTACCCGCTCTTTGTTCACGACAAGAAAACGGATGAGGCGATCGACTCCATGCCTGGCTGTATTCGTTGGTCGATCGAGGGTCTGGTTAAAGAAGCCGGGGAGGCCCACGCGCTTGGCATTCCCGCCGTGGTAGTTTTCCCAGCCATTGCAGACGACTTAAAAACGTCCGGTGCTGAAGAAAGCTACAACGATGATGGCCTAGTCCCGCGTGCAGTTAAGGCACTGAAAACCGCCCATCCCACTCTGTGCGTGATTACCGATGTGGCTCTCGATCCCTACAATGCAGATGGCCATGATGGATTGGTTCACAAAAACAACAACGGCGAGTTAGAAATCATCAATGATAAAACAGTGGAGGTCCTGTGCCAACAGGCTCTGTGCCATGCCAAGGCGGGCGCAGATATGGTATCACCATCCGACATGATGGACGGACGAGTCGCTGCTATCCGAGCAACACTCGATTACGAAGGGTATCAGAATACCTCTATCATGGCCTACACCGCCAAATACGCCTCTGCCTACTACGGTCCATTTCGAGGAGCACTCGAATCCACCCCAAAGGCAGGCGACAAAAAATCTTACCAAATGGATCCCGCCAACGCACGCGAAGCAATTCGTGAAACATTGTTAGACGAGGATGAAGGCGCCGACATCGTAATGGTCAAACCCGCTGGCCCATACCTCGATATCATCTCACACGTCCGAGACACCACCACATTACCGGTAGCGGCGTATCAAGTCAGTGGGGAATACCTGATGATCAAGTCTGCAAGTAAAGACGGGTGGCTTGACGAAAAAGCCATCGTGTTAGAATCTCTCACGGGGATAAAAAGAGCGGGGGCAGACATCATAATCAGCTACTTCGCAAAGCAGGCTGCCGCATGGCTTTAACTTAGACTACTATCAGCATCACCGCTAAACCTAGCAGCATGACTCCAAACGCTAGGTCAAACCAATGTGCTACTCTAAGGTAGCGCTCACGGATCACAGGTACCTGCAGCACAAATACCCACACACACCAAAGGATCACCCCCTCAAACACGATCGTTGCCCATAAGATCAAAGACCAATCATCAGGCGACTTTTGAATCGCCAGAAATGGAGCCGTCACACCAGCAAGAAACATAGCAACTTTTGGGTTAAGTAAGTTGCAGAAAAATCCACGTTTCCAACTCAAGAAGGCAGATTCTCCCTCTCTACTGCACTTCTCTACCGATATAGGTGATGACCGCAAACCACTTCTGATCAATTGGTATGCAAGCCACGTCAGATAGAGAGCTGCAGCGTATTTCATCACAATCACCAATCCTCCGCCTCGACTGTAGAGCGCGGAGATACCGGTAACGGCAATGGCTGCATGCATTGCCAATCCACATGCGATACCTACTGCTGTCCAGCAGCCCGCTCTTCTTCCTGACGCCAGGGCCGTGCGTGTCAGCAACACCATATCCGGACCAGGGCTAAATTGCCCAAGTGCCATAACCCCAGCGAATACCAACCACTCATACATTACAAACCCATCAGTAATCTTTTCTCACAAACGAAAAACAAGCTAACCCAAGAATTACGACTTCAAAGGCAAACGAGGTACCCAGTATGTATAAATCGGAATGCCGGTTCTCGTGAGCATATTGGGCTTTTGCATTCTGAATTTCATTTGGAGCATAGTGCTCCATGTCTCCTGGAGGCTCCGCCAAGCTCCGCCCATTGATAACGATCTTGCGTTTTAGCAAAAACGTAACCTCTCTTGATTTGGGAAGTGGCGCCTCCACCGCTTTCACTATGTTATGAGCTTTCACCATCCCTGATTCGGGCTCTCGCTCCGTACCCGTAACCTCACTCGTGCCTTCGCCAAAATCCATATCAACTCCCAATTTTGCCAGTGTATAAGTTGTGGTGTAAATCCAGCTTTCCGCTACCTGAACGCCCCAGCTCACACCCCACACAAGAAAGGCAACTAAAAGAGACAAAAGCGTAGAACGTGTCCACACCGACGTAAGGACCGCAGTGCAATAAATAAGACTGAATGAGAAAACGATCAGCCAAACAGCATGAAAAATACTAGGAACCCACTCCCCCGTACGAAAGCCTATTGCAAGGAAAACAATCACGCAAAAAGCCAACACCTGAGCACCTACAAATATTAACCCGCCGATATACTTCGTAAAAAATAATGCTACACGACTCACAGGCTTTGATACGACAACATCAATTGAGCCTGCTTTCATAAAATCAGGAAACACCGAACACACTGAAATAAGCCCTAAAGCAATGGCCATACCCCCCAACCAAAACCGGACAAAAACACTAGAAAATAAAAGTAGATAGAGATGACTTGCTGACTCCTCATCGAAGAGGAAAAAATCACCTAGTTCAATAGACCATGCCCCAAAAAAGATCGTGATTTCACTCCGCCCAATAGAAACCGAGGCATAAATGACAGCAAGTAATACCGACAGACCGAGCGCAACCCAGAACAGCTTCTTGGCCATAAGTAACCGGTAAGAATCCCATAAAATAGTCAAAATTTGTCTCATTACTTAACCCCCTTTCCAGGCAGAGCAGGCGGACCTGCGTTTTTCTGTGTGCCTCCAATCGTCTCATTCGCAACCACTTCCATAAACATTTCTTCGAGTGATTGCCTTAACTCGCGCATTTCAACAATTGTCACTCCAGCTCCGCGCAAGGCATCAAGTATCGGTTGTATTGGAGCAGGGTCACTCTGATAGATTGTGATGGTCTCTGCCTCGATATCCGCACCCTCACTTTTTAATTTACCAAGCAACTCGGCAGGCACGTCACCTTGCGTGCGGATCACGTAACGCCGGCTTTTTTCCGTCAACTCTGTAATCGCCCCCTGTCTGACAATCTCCCCCTTGTTCATAATCGCTACACTATCACAGATCATCTCCAATTCTCCAAGTAGGTGAGAGTTGACAAATACCGTTCGCCCTTGATCACGCATCATCTGCAGGAGGTTTCGCATTTCTAACCGACCTTGCGGATCGACTCCATCAGTCGGCTCATCAAGAAACACAATATCCGGATCATTAATAAGCGCCTGAGCAAGTCCAATACGCTGTTTCATTCCCTTTGAATACGTCCCCATTCTGTGATTTCCCCAATCTTGCATCCCTACAATCTCCAGCAGCTCACCCGCACGTACGCGAGATTGCGACGGCGACATACCGGTAAGACCTGCTACATAACGAATCACCTCTCTTCCCTTTAGGTATTCGGGAAAACGAGCGTGTTCAGGAAGGTAGCCCACACGAGCAAGCGTGGGTTTATGCCCAATAGACTGACCTAATAAAGTTCCCGCGCACTGAGTCGGCCGAACAATACTGGTGAGTATTTTTACCAAGGTGCTCTTCCCCGCTCCATTCGGGCCCAATAATCCAAAAACACCTCCACTCCGAACTTGGAGCGACACCCCGCGCAGGGCATCTACTCCACCACGATAGCGTTTTTTTACCCCAGCCAGATCAATAACAATTTCAGACACGGCCGTGATACAACACACTACAGAAATAAGCTCAAGTACCGATCATCCAACATCATCACTACCGTATGAAATTTCAAACACCCCTCAGCATGGCGCGCCGCGTCGACAAATCTGTGCCTAATGATCATTTTAATCGCGCGCTGTAAAAAATGACAATCAGCCACTATCGAATAAAAATGGCTAATCCATCCGATTATTATATCGTTTATTTGACAGCACACAGATCATGTAGGTAATTAACTAAGCAATTGATTCAGATTTGGTAAAAATCACCACACACACCATGAGTATTCACAACAAATCGCTCGCACTCCTCCTTCTGATTTGGCCCACAAGCCAGACAATTGCTGGTGAAATGGAGATCAGCGCGACACTGAGTAGCGTGGAGACCTCTATACCTATCGACGCACCATCATTTAACCTCACGTCAGGTTTCAACATCATCCTCAACTACAACAACACCCCCACGACTAGCCAAGCCGCAGCGTTTTCCGCAGCTAAAACGGTTTGGGAATCACACCTCGTAGGGTATTTAGATACTGTCAGTAACAATAATATCACCATCGACGTTAATTTGACCTCCATCGATGGAGTAGGAGGCACCCTAGGTTCAGCGGGACCCACTACCGCCAAGTCAGGGTTCGAGAATAACTTCATCTACGCAGCATCTGGTGAAATGACATTCGACACCGCAGACACTGACAATCTCGAGGCTGCTGGCACATTTGGTGATGTTGTGGCACATGAGATGGGACACGTTTTGGGTCTGGGCACCTTGTGGAGCAGCTCTGCTGTAAACATTCCTGGCTATCAGGAACTTTATATCGATGACTCTGGCGAATACACGGGGTCTTCAGCTCTTGCGCAATGGCAAACAGAGTTTGGCCAAACAAATGCTACATTCGTGCCTGTCGAGCTCGCCGGCGGTCCGGGGACCGCAAATGGTCACTGGGATGAAGTCGATGGAGGCGGTGGCCTCACCGGCATAACACAATCAGGCACTGGTAAAGATTTAAGAGATGAAATCATGACCGGATGGCTTGGCGGATCAACCTACATCAGTAACATGACAATTGCACAGTTTGAGGATATTGGTTATCAGGTTGTCCTCAACGGGTCTCCTGTCCCCGAGCCTTCAACGTATATTTTATGTGCCATAGGCTTGCCACTCCTTCTCTCACGCCGGCATAGGTGAAAATTTCAGGAACCAATCCATAATCTGTGCCTTATTGTGGACGCTTGACGTATAATCTTAAAACTTCACTATATCGTGAATGGCTAGAAAAGTGGAACCAGAGGAGGCGTTTCGTCTGATTGACCACCGAGGTGTCAAAAACCGTCCTCTCAAGCTTGGTCAGAACATTGAAGGCATCAGCGCAGAGGATGAAATGGATGGGAAGCCTGCTGAGGCTCCCACATGGATACGCTATACGATCATTGCCGTGGCCATAACACTTAGTGTTGGTTTCATAGGCATATTATTTAGTGGAGCATACCTAGTTTATAACCAAAATGCACCAACCTCAAAAGCGATCTCTCCAGATGAGCCATTAATCATTTATTCTGACGAAGACTCAAAAAATCTCATCACCATTACACTCAAAAAATTTCTCAACTGCATCAACACTGAGGAGCGAACCGATTACGTTATGTCACCAGACAGTGAACGCAGTCGCATGATTAATTATTACGAAAAACGCGGAAATCTGGATGTCGCACTTTGGAAAGTAAAACTCATCAAGCCTGCGACCTTGGATGGGGCTAGGATCTGGATGGTTGCCTACCTCGATGTCAAAAAAAATCTACGTTACATGATCCTGATGCGCTCAGGTAATCAATTTCTGATTCAATGGTCAGCCAGCATAGGCTACGGCGAGTTATCGTGGGATCAATTCACAATCAAACAGCCCAGAAAACCCATTCAGATGAGATGTTATGCTCTGCGCAACATCGGAGCTGTGCCAGCAAACTTCGATTCATCGACCCATTATGGCTTCATCATTGAAAACCGTAGAGGAGATTTTACAAAATTTGCCATTATGCCTCATAGTTCAGAGGGCGCTCGCCTTCTAAACTCAATCCCAGTTGGCTCGCGAAACCCAGTCAATTTATTACTCAAATACATCGATCAACCAAATGGCACCCGACAACTCGTTATCGATAAATTAATCCATTTTCAATGGTACCAAAATACCATAACCAACAAAGGAAGACCTGTTGAATTGCGCGATTGAGGCAGCACAAAAAGTCACTGACATCACCGTAAAAAAATAACTCAGTTGAGCTACAGGCTAGCCGGCCTGCTACTTTTTTGTCTTCGATACTGTACTCACTACTTTGCCACTCGCCAACCGTGTTTCTAGAACATCACCTTTTTTGAGGTCAGCAGACCTCCTGACAATATCTCCATCAGCATTGGTTGTAATCGAAAAACCTCTGGCGAAAGTAGCTTCTGGCCCGAGTGTCCTCATCATCGACTGCAAATGCCTCAAGCGTTCCAATGCTTGTTGCTGAGCACTCTGAACAGCCCGCTCAATCTGTGAACAGGTGTGATCCAGCCGTTCAGAATTTTGGTCAATAACGTTTGCCGGATGATATGCTGCGCAGAGAGAAACCACCTCCCGAAGCCTAACTCGCCTAACATGCATCTGGCCATCTGCCGCATTTGTTAGACCCTGCCGAAGACCATCAAGGTTTTGGATTGGCTCACGTAAAGCACGCTCGGCATCACGTGGCATCAACGCCCGGCGCGCCGATGTCAGCACTGTCAAACTGTGCCTGAGCCTGTTTTCCAATACGCGCTGTAATGCTCCCGCAAGTGATGCCACATTACCCTTAAGCTCTGCAGCATCTGGCGCTACAAGCTCGGCAGCCGCGCTGGGTGTGGGAGCACGTACATCTGCGGCAAAATCGGAAATCGTAAAATCAATTTCGTGGCCGACTGCAGATACAACAGGGATCGAGCAATCATGAATGGCACGAGCGACTACCTCTTCATTAAAATTCCACAGGTCTTCGAGCGAGCCCCCACCTCGACCAACAATAATTACATCCACGTGAGGAAGATTGTATTTTGATGGATCACTCAACTGGTAGAGAGCCTCAGCAATAGAATGCTCGGCGCCCTTGCCTTGGACTATTACCGGATAAAGAACCGGCTGCACCCATGGTGCCCGACGATTTAATATATTGAGCATATCCTGCAGTGCAGCACCCGTTGGTGAGGTTACCAGCCCAATCACCCTAGGGAATTTAGGCAGCGCCATTTTGAGCGCAGGGTCAAACAGACCTTCGGAATTAAGTTTGCGTTTCAACGCCTCAAACCGTGCCTGCAAATCACCCAGACCAGCGTCTTCTAGCTGCTTTACAATGAGCTGCATTTGCCCGCGCGCCTCGTAAATAGAAACCTCACCAAAAAGCCGTGCCTGCATGCCATTTTCTGGTTGCGCTTTGGCACGCACAGCATTCCCACGGAAGAGGACACAGGAGATGTGTGCTCCCTCATCTTTCAGAGTAAAGTAACAGTGCCCGCTCGCCTGCCTGCGAAGGTTGCTAATCTCTCCCTCAACCCATACATCTCCTATCTCGATCTCGAGAAGGTTTTTCATTCGCCTGACCAACCGAGTTACTGTAAGCGCATCTGCCACGCCCAGAGCATCACTCCGGATACCCTATCTGACAACCTGAAAGTCTTGACTCTTAGTTCTTAGTTCTTATACCACATCTCGCCATGGCCAACAAAGATCAGACTGATACAGATCGTATGGAAAAGCTTGTTTCCCTCTGCAAGGGTAAAGGGTTCATCTTTCAATCCGGAGAACTCTACGGTGGATTGAATGGCTGCTGGGACTACGGCCCACTAGGCACAGAACTAAAACGTAATATCAAAGACTTCTGGTGGCGTAAAAACGTGCTCGAACGCGATGAAATCGTCGGCATGGATGGATCTATCCTAACCCACCAAGCCATCCTCACAGCATCTGGCCATGTTGGCGGATTTTCTGACCCAATGGTCGACTGCAAAGTCTGTAAAAAACGTTTCCGCGCTGACCAGTTGGAGGACATTCCAAGCTGCAACAAAAAAGCCCAACTCCCCAAGGGCGAAGACAAGAATTGTGAACTCACTGAACCCAAAGAATTCAACTTGATGTTCCAAACCAAAATGGGAGCATCTGCAGACGACGACGACCCTAATGCTGTTGCCTACCTGCGCCCAGAAACAGCCCAGACAATTTTCGTGCAATACAAAAACGTATTGGATTCAACACGCCTAAAACTTCCTTTTGGTATAGCCCAAATAGGCAAGGCCTTTCGTAATGAAATCAATCCTCGCAATTACACATTTCGTTCTCGTGAATTTGAACAAATGGAAATTGAGTACTTCTGTAGACCCGAAGATGGTCTGCGCTTGACAGAGGAGTGGCTTGAAAAACGCCTAAAATTCTATACTGAAATTGGCGTGCCTCGTGAAAAATTACACGTGTTAGATATCCCAGATGGCGAGCGCGCTCATTACTCTGAGAAAACCTACGACATCGAGTATGACTTCCCATTCGGCCAGCAAGAGCTAGAAGGTATTGCATACCGCGGCGCCTACGATGTTAGCAAACACCAAGAACACTCTGGGAAAAACCTCGAATATTTCGATGCCGAAACCAAAGAACGCTTCATCCCACATGTGGTTGAGCCCTCTGCTGGCTGTGACCGCACGATCCTCGCTGTTCTCTGTGAGGCCTACGACGTCGAAGATCTCACCAAAGAGGGCGGGAAAAAAGACGAGCGCACCGTGATGCGTTTCAAACCCTGCATCGCTCCAATCAAAGCCGCCATCTTACCCCTACTAAAAAATAAGCCTGAACTTGTCGAGAAAGCCAAGGAAGTGAAGCAGCTTCTCCAACCACACATGAACATCTTCTATGATGAAACAGCTGCCATTGGCCGCCGATACCGCCGCCAAGATGAGGTAGGAACACCATTCTGTATTGCTATCGATTTCGAGACTCTTGGTGAAAAGGGTCCGGATGGTGAAGATTTCACCAACACTGTCACCGTGCGTCATCGCGATAGCATGGAGCAGGAACGCGTTGCCATCGACGAACTGCTGCCATGGCTAATGCAACGTATCGTTTAGCATAACATGAAACACCAGATTCTCGTCGCCGGAAAACCTGCACTCGCATACGCAAAAACAGGCACGGCAGAGTATCTCAAGCGACTGACGCGCTACGGCTCCTACGAGCTCAAACTCCTCAAAGATGGCAGCAGCCTGGATGTTTCTCAGCGTCTCCGTGAAGCAAGCGAAGGCACTCTACGCATAGTCATGGACGAGCGCGGAGAGAATCTAACAACATCACAACTGACCAAAAAAATTCAAGAATGGGAAATGCGCGGAATCAAGCGGGCGAGTTACCTGATTGGAGCCTCAAATGGTCACACAAAAGCACTCAGAGATGAGGCGCATCTTGTCTGGGCACTATCACCACTGACACTGCAGCATGAACTAGCGCTAGTTGTTTTGTTAGAACAGCTCTACCGAGTAGCAACCATCCAACGTGGCGAACCATATCACCGCTAAGGCAACAAACGGATACGTATGTTCTTGAACTCGACTGGAGAACCCTCCGACTCGAGACAAAGATAGCCTTCGGCAGGATCGCAGGCAGTTCCTCCCGACACCTCCTCCCCATTCACCCACAATCGGACTTCCCCGTTGATGGCACGGATATAATAATGATTCCACTTGTTGATTCCCTTGGTCAGACGCTTCGTTGGAAAACTGCGCTTACCATTGGGTGCTACCGGCATGAATGGCTTCATCTTGGCCGGCCCAGTCGGAAAAACATCTCCATGCGAGGTAAACCAATTTGAGGGTTTCCCCTTCTTCTTCTGCCAATTTGTCTCATACCCAAGATCCAGAACCTGAAATTCAATCCCATCAGGCAAATTACCTCTACCGGCAGCCAATTTATCAATCGAAACCTGGCTAGCCCATGCAAACACACCAGAATTACCAGCGTGCTTTTTGTGCATCCACTCACAAACCATTTCAAAGTTTTTAATTGGATGCTTCATTCGGATTACCCCAACAGGATCGCCTGTGCAAAACGCATGCCCACCCTTCCATGTCCAAGTGCCCGGCTTGCAATTCACATTGACAAAATCATTTCCAGATAGTGCTCTCCAGCCTTGACCGACACCGTCAATAAAAGCCTTTTTCAACTCAGGCTGAGGAGCATCAGGAGCCACAGCCTGCTCACCCGATAGCCCATTAGTCATTGGTAGTAATAGCCCAATTGCTAATACCCCAAAAAAATTTACACTCTTATAGTTGTGGAATACTTTCATATTACGAAATATTTTTTAATACATTATGTCACATCTGAAAAATCAGCTAGAAGTGTTTACCAACAAATCATAGCGCGCATTCTAACCATTTTTCTAAGCAACACTACTTATCATTACAATCACAGGCAACCAGCGACATCATCGCTGATCAAGAATCCCCAGCGCTCCTGCCCCTTCAGGACCTGTTGGTCGATTCCACGGCATGTCGCTTTCGCTAGATATTGGACCCGTTGGCTTTCGTGCTGATTGAGATGTATCGACACATGATACCAAAGGCAGAAAAGATAAGGCGAAAAGTGCATAAATTAGTTTGCTCATGAAGCTAAATTAATTCAGTGGATTATCGGAATCAAGTGCCATTTTACAACTGCTTGAATTGCCGTGATCTATCGACAAATGTTAACACCAGCAGATCCTAATGACTTACCATAAGTGGCTGGCATACCGCCACCAAGATTAGAAATCACCCGAAATATAGATTGTAAGCTACTCGTATTGAGCCATGTATAGAAAAACTTGCTTTGTAAACAATGATAAGACTGATTTTACTGCCACTTTTGATGACTTGTTTGTCGGCACAAGATGCAGACAACGCCATAATTCCTGAAGGGCATTCCCACAATGGCCATGCATTTAACGAGGGGCCCCGCCAAGCTGGCCCTCTCATGAAATCCTGCGGAAATGTCCATTTACCAATCACGTCTGTTTGGAACAAGGGTCAGGCGTACTTCAACCAGGGACTCAGACAGCTCCACGGTTTTTGGTATTATGAGGCAGAACGATCATTCCGTGCCATCCTAGCTAATGATGATAAGTGTCTGATGGCATACTGGGGGCTATCTCAAGCGAACTATGAAAACGAGAAACGAGCCAAAGCATTCATCGATAAGGCTGCTGAACTACTCAAAAATGAAGATCTGAAAATTCAGCCTCATGAAAAAGCATATGTTCAGGCGGAGATCGATTATCATGACGAGAAAAAAGTCAAAGATATCAGCAAACGGAGAAAAAACTTCATCCGTGCGTATGAAGACATCATTATAAATTACCCCCACGATTTGGAAGCAAAAGCCCTGCTTGTATGTCGACGCTGGCAGTTTACTCGAAAGGGAATTCCGATCAGCAGCCACATCGGGCTGGATGCCATCCTCAAACAAATATTTGTCAAAAAACCCAATCATCCCGCACACCATTACGCAATTCACTTGTGGGATGACCGCCGCCATGAAGAAGCTTTGGACTCAGCTGCCAAGCTCGGAAAAACAGCCCCTGAAATAGCTCACATGTGGCACATGCCCGGACACATTTATTCAAAAGCCAATCGCTACCACGATGCCGTATGGCACCAACAAGCATCTGCACGTATCGACCACGCCCACATGCAAAGATGGTTCCTCTTGCCTGATCAAATTCACAACTATGCGCATAACAACGAGTGGCTATCGCGCAATTTCTTAAATCTTGGTAAAGTCAGCGCCAGTATCGATATGGCCAAGTCACTGCTCTCAAACCCACGCCACCCAGATCTGAATAATCAAGACAAGAAAAAATCCTCGGCTCGCTACGGGCGCAGAGCTCTAATCAACTCCCTTGAAAAGGCCGAACTCTGGCATGAGGCACTTCAGACCGCCGACTCAGCTTGCCTCATGCCACTGACAAAACCCGAACAAGACTTATCACGACTGCGCCTAATCGCAGTAGCTCAGCACAATCTCAACAAACGCGATCAACTCATCAAAACCATCAGCATAATCGATTCACATCATATCGTCATTAAAGATGAGCAGAAGAAAGCAATGAAGAAAGCTCGCGAGAAGGCCACAAAGGAAAATAAAAATAAAGAGTCGCTCAAAGTCGCCGAAAAAAAAGCTCACGATCAGCATCAAAAAAAAATCAAAGCCTTTGCAAACACACTTATCGAATTACGAGGTTACCTTGCCGCCATGGATGGTGATTTTAAAACCGCAAAGGGCGCGCTCAGTCAACGACCCTCCAAGCAATCCCCAATGATCTATCAGCTTGCCTACGGAGATCATGAGAAAGCTGCCGAAACCGCTCGCAAACAAATCGAAAAAAAGAATAAAGAGGCCCTACCCCTCGCCAAAGCAATTTATGTTCTACATAAAGCCAAAAATGATGATCCCGCATGGAGAACAGGCTTCGAGGAACTGCGAACTTTTTCATCCGACATCGAACTAACTTCGCCGGTTTTTAAACGCCTTGGCCCGATTGCCCGAGAACTTAGCTACCCTGATGACTGGCGGCAGCCTCATACGCCAGCAACAGATGTCGCGGACCGACCAACACTAGATAGTCTAGGGCCGTTACACTGGACGCCGCCAACCGCACCAACATTCAACCTCCCAGACCAACATAATAAGTATATTTCGCTCACTAAATATCACGGCAAACCCATGATTCTCGTTTTTTATCTGGGTGCTGGATGCCTGCATTGCACCGAGCAATTGACAGCAATGGCCGACCGCTACTCGGACTTCAAAAAAGCTGGGCTACCGATCCTAGCGATTTCCACAGATGACGTCCCCAATCTTAAAAAATCACAAACGAACTACAAAAAAGGTGAAATCCCCTTCCCAATCATATCTGACTCAAGGAAAGATATCTTCAAAAAATACACCTCTCACGATGACTTTGAGAATAAACCTCTTCACGGAACATTCGTCATCGATAAAACAGGGCGTATACTCTGGTCAGATATTTCAGCCGACCCATTCATGGACCTTGATTTTCTGATCAAGGAATCGTCGCGGCTGCTCAAACTTCACCAGTAAGCACTTGCCGCTAGCGATACGATCTATCAATATGCATTTGATGTTACGTTTCCAATTTCCACCTGAGAACCCAGCTGATGCCGGCCCTGGGTGCAGGTCACGCCTCTACGAGCGTTTTGTTGATCTGATTCCTGTTGTCACCTATGCATCTTTGCTGTGGTGTATCACTGTTTTTCTTCTGATCTATCGCTGCATAAGCGAGAGAGGTGAGGTCGAGATACTGATGGTAAAGCTCGGCGCTACTGCAGAACGTGAGCTCTCGCTCGGCCAGTGGTGGGGAATGATCGCATCCGCATTCATTCACGTCGAATTTTTGCACCTTGCATTCAATATGTATTGGCTTGTAAAGTTAGGTAGCCTCATGGAAAGAGGTTTAGGAAGTGTAAAAACCGCAGTGTTTTTTGTAGTCACAGCATTTGTTAGCACAACCTATCAACTCGAAATCGGTGGCTACGGCATAGGGTTTTCTGGAGTAGTTTATGCTATGGCAGGATTCATGTGGGGAGCTTGGCCTCGCTACACAGGATTTCTTGAAGGCTTTAATGGCCGCACATTGCGATTTTTCCTCATCTGGCAAGGTCTCTGTTTCCTGTTGAGCATGAGCAATATCATGCCGATCGGTAATACTGCACACATATCAGGCATGCTCTTTGGATTTTTATTAGGCATGTGGGCACATAAAGGCACTAAGCATGGCTGGCGCTGGCTGGCTGCATCTGTAGCCATGACTGCCGGAGCCGTCATGGCTGTAGTCACGGCAATAACAGGCTAGGCGCTACTATTCTCAAGTTCCCTGGCCCACAACCATAAAATATCAGACAGGCGGTTGAGAAACTTACACGCACTGGGGCTCACCCCCTCCCCCAATTCCCATGCACTGAGTTCAGCTCGGCGGCAGATGGTGCGGGCCATATCCATCCATGCAGCACCCAAGTTACCGGCGGCACCAGGGCGCGCCCATCCATCAAACTTGACCGGCATTTCCACGGCAATGCTCTCCAGCCAATTAAGATCCTCTTCACTGATAGTGGGATATCCATCAGAAAGATATTTCTCACGCCGGTCACTTGGCACGGACAACAACCCCATCAATGAAACCAAGTGCCCCTGAATGGTATCAATTTTTTCCTTTATATCTATTGGCACACCAGAGACGCGAACCATACCAAGCGCGGCATTTAGCTCATCAACACAACCACAAGCAGCCACTTCCGAAGATGTCTTAGGCATTCTGCCACCATACATGACGTCCGTGTTACCATCGTCACCTCTGCGGGTAATTATACTCATGTAAGAGACATAGCACATCCACACCAATGTGCTTGCAAGAAATGATGAAAACCTTAAATTGCGGTCATGTCTCCGACACGCCGAAAATTCCTCAAAATATCAGGACTCGCACTAACCAGCAGCTATCTGCCCGCGTGTGCTGAACAAACTGGAGACCCTAAAAAACCTCGCTTCGATATCTCACTCGCCCAGTGGTCACTGCACCGCACCTTAAGGGCTGGCAAGCTTACCAACCTTGAGTTTCCCAAATACGCTAAAGACAAATTCGGCATCCTTGCTGTTGAATACGTAAACTCATTCATGAAAAAACAGGCCAAGAACATGTCCTACCTCAAGGACCTCAAGTCACGGACTGATGGCGAGGGCGTAAAGAATATTCTCATCATGTGTGATGGCGAAGGACAACTTGGAGCCAAAACTAAAGAGGAACGCACCAAAACAGTAAATAATCACAAGAGATGGGTTGATGCTGCAAAGTTCCTTGGATGCCACTCAATCAGAGTAAACGCAGGTGGCCCAGGCAGCCGTGAAGAACTTGCCAAGCAAGTGGTGGATGGGCTGACACAACTATCGCTCTTTGCCAAGAGCCACAGTATCAATGTGATTGTAGAAAACCACGGTGGGCTGTCGTCCGATGGAGCATGGCTTGCAGGTGTGCTCAAAACCGTCGGCATGGAAAACTGCGGGTCATTGCCTGATTTTGGTAACTTCCACAAGTATGACCGTTATCAGGGGATGAAAGATCTCATTCCCTTTGCCAAGGGCGTGAGTGCTAAAAGCGGCAAATTCGACGCCAAAGGCAACGAAGTGGATACTGATTTTGTCAAAATGATGGGAATCGTCGCGGCCTCAGAATACGAGGGGTATGTCGGTGTGGAATACGCCGGAGGCAAACTCTCCGAAGACGATGGCATCATCGCCACCAAGAGACTGCTCGAAAAAGTTTTTAAACTCCTCTAAAAAATACTGCATGCCAGATACGGTGCTAAAACTTGCCCGACTCAACAGCGGACCAGAAATTTTTCATAGCCTCCAGGGTGAGGGTGTGACTACTGGATTACCATCGGTTTTTATTCGAGCCTCCCTTTGCAACCTTCATTGTCGATGGTGTGATACCGACTACACATGGAACTGGCAGGGCACACCATGGGAACACGATAACGATACAACCCCAGGATATCAAAAATTCAAAAAAGAGACGCATTTGGTTGAGCTAGATGTGGCAGAGGTAGCACGGATCGTATCATCCCTGCCCTGCTATAACGTCATCTTAACGGGCGGAGAACCACTACTACAAGATGAAGCCTGGTGCTCGCTCATGACGCAACTAAAAGCGCGAAACAATCAATACCGGTTTGAGGTCGAAACAAATGGAACGATTGTTCCTAGCAAGACATTTGACTCCTTGGTGGACCAGTATAATATTTCACCCAAGCTGGCCAATTCAGGTAATATTAGCGAAATTCGCTGCCGCAGTAAGGCACTCGCTTATTTTTCAGGCTCTGAAAAATCCTGGTTTAAATTTGTGATTGCAGATGAACACGACCTGCTGGAAGCAGAAGAATTACTGACCGATCACAATCTAGCACATAATAAAATTTTACTGATGCCCGAAGGCCGCGATGCCGAAACACTTCAAAAACGACGTCTTTGGCTCGCAGATGCATGCCGTGAAAAAAACTACAGATTCAGCGACCGCCTGCACATTCATCTCTGGGGGGCCAAACGAGGGGTATGATTTTTCAGTTTTTTAGTGCAACTTCCCCGTAAAAGTAATGTTCAATAGCTACCATGAAGTCCAATCCGCCAATTAGGCTGTCCTCAGACAGCTCTGAAGCACTCACGACAAACGATTCTGATTCCCCCACCGACCCCATGGGAAAAGATGATTTGCTGTGGGATCTGCTCGGTGAAGCATCTGAACAAAAGCCAAATGTATTTTTTGCCCGCAATGTCGTGCGCGAAACACGCAAGCTTGCGGAAACTCAGCCATCGTGGAGACAGTTGATCATCAATGTCTTATCTACTAAAAAAGTCATCATCCCGATCGTTGCCACCGCCTGCATCGCTCTAGCTATCATAACACAACACCAGACATTGCAGCCTAGCACCAGCCCATCTAATGTGGTGGTCGTGTCTACAACTACCGAGGATGATACTGCCCTCACTGATCTTGTCATCAATGAGTCCCTGACTATCGCCGCGGATGATCCTAGCCAGTTTACGCACGACGAAATCGTCGCAATGATAGGATTATAGCAGGTGCGCCAATCGATAATTAGCGCTCAAAATTTAATGTTCAGCGAAATCTGGGCATTATTGATCATTTAGCTAACTTATCTCTTTTCATGCCACCACAATCTGTCAAGTTGATGTGAACTTAGCCACTTCATCACCTTTTTATGTCTGATACTACGGTCCATGACCACGTCGATCAATATCTCCAAATAGGCATCGAGTATAATTGCTCTGATATCCATTTGCCCACCGCTTACCCCCCAGCATGGAGACGCTTCGGACAGCTGCAGCCTATCTGGGATGATGCTCCTTTACTCGAAGCCCAGCACACAGAAAAACTAGCTAGGGGATTTCTTGGTGAAAACGAGTGGAACCGACTGCAGGAAAAAGGTGATGTCGATTTTGCTTATCAGAACGATAGCGGGCGATTTCGTGCCTCCGTGGTTAAACAACGGCTCGGATACGATATCTGCTTTCGGATTATCGATACCAAAGTTCGTACGATGACTGAACTCGGCCTGCCTGTGGAATCACTACTGCCTCTTACCCGTTATCAGAACGGTCTACTTCTCGTAACAGGATCAGTAGGATCTGGAAAATCTACCACACTTGCTGCCATTGCAGATTTCATTAACGAGGATAGAGAAGATCACATCCTCACATTAGAGGATCCTATCGAATATGTTCTCAACTCGAAAAACTGCCACGTCAATCAACGCGAGGTTCACACGCACACAGAATCATTTCCTAAGGCACTTCGCGGCGCTTTGCGTGAAGACCCAGATATTATTTTAGTCGGTGAGATGCGTGATCTAGAAACTATTTCTCTTGCACTAACGGCAGCCGAGACCGGCCACTTAGTACTTGCGACATTACACACCGGAAATGCACCTCGCACGCTCGACCGAATTCTAGATGTTTTCCCAGTCGATCAGCGCGATCAGATCCGTATCATGGTGTCAGAATCACTGCGTGGAATTATATCTCAACAACTCGTTCCACGTATGGACGGCTCCGGACGGGAACTTGCTCTTGAGCTGCTTGTTAATACACCAGCAGTGGCCAACTGCATCCGCGAAGGAAAAACTTACATGCTCCCAGGAATCATGCAAACCGGTAAAAATGTTGGTATGATCACAATGGACGACTCATTACGAGAACTCTACGTGAAGGGCAAAATTTCCCAAGAAGACGTGATGTTCCGTGCCGAGGACAAAGCACAAATGCGTGAGTATTTCGCCCTCTAATATATTTCTGATAACTCTATTCTACCCTTTTATCATGGCTGACATCGACTCTTTGTTCACCTATCTTGTTGAAGCTGGTGGTTCTGACCTTCACCTCAGTGAGGGAGAACACCCAAAAATCCGCATACACGGTGCGATTTCCGAAATCCCCGATCAAAAACTACTCACCCATGAGCTGATTGATAGCTTACTCAGTGAGATTTGTGACCCCAAGGCATACGAATTATATAAAAAAACGGGTGATCTTGATTTTGCCTATTCCATGGATAAGCAATCACGTTTTCGTTGCAACTACCTCCAGCAAAAAAATGGTCTCGCTGCAGTTTTCCGTCTGATTCCCACAGAAATCGCTTCATTAGAGGATTTAAACATCCCTCAAGTCATCAAACAATTCGGGCACATGCGCTCCGGCTTGGTGCTAGTCACCGGCCCAACAGGCTCGGGCAAATCAACGACACTCGCAGCGTTGATCGACTACATCAATTCCAATTTCAACCGCCATATTATTACAATTGAGGAGCCAATTGAATTTGTGCATACCAATAAGAAATCTATCATCACTCAGCGAGAGGTTCCGATACAGACACCATCTTTTGCGGACGGCCTGCGTGCCACCCTACGTGAAGATGCCGATATTGTGCTTGTCGGTGAAATGCGTGACTTGGAGACTATTTCACTCGCGCTAACAGCAGCAGAAACCGGTTTGTTAGTTTTTGGCACTCTGCACACAAACAACGCACGTAAAACAGTAGATCGAATTGTGGATGTATTCCCAGCTGATCAACAAAGCCAGGTGCGCACCATGCTTGCGGCATCGCTTCGTGGAGTAGTTGCCCAACTATTGATGAAACGCTGCGATAAACCTGGTAGAGCTGCAGTGAACGAGATCATGTTTGCTAACACCGCAGTCTCCGCCATCATACGTGAAGGCGCCACCCAGAAGCTCTACGATGTCATCATCGGAGGAAAGTCAGAAGGCATGCAATTTATGGATGAAGCGATTTGGGATAAACTCCAATCTGGTATGGTAACCCCTCAAGAAGCCTATATGAAAGCGATTGATAAGACACGCTTCAAAAAATTCCTACCTAAGGATCTTGTTCACCTGGGCGATGCCTCCGGTGAAAGCCCATTGGAGCACTAGTCTTCATGGTAAGGTTTTTATACTCCACTGCAGGTCAGCCTCAGAGCCGTTCATTCGATCGTTGATGCGCCTCATAAGAACTCGCTCAGCCTCTCTGCCGATGTCGCTACGCTCAGCATCCCGGCGCGCTTGATTCTTCAGATGGTTATATGCATTCGCGTGATCCTGCGGGTTAAGGCGATTGATAGCACCATTACCTGAATGATAGATTTCAAAATCTCCGATCGGCTCTACACTTAACACCTTTCCCTGTGGTAGCTTACCATTGATTTTGCCATTTAGCATTTCCCAGCTCCCCCCTTCAGCGAAATCAAAACCTGCCTTTAAGAGAAAATCTCCTCTCACAATGAGTATTTTTTCACTGCCTAACCATGATGTCTCATACTTAACGATCGCTTGAGTCTTGCGCTGAACCACTGCAAGCTCATCAATTTCTGACTTCTCTAAAACAGCGGTGGAACCTCTCACAGTGACCTCCGTTCCCATTATTGTGGATAACGCTTCGGCCAGCTTATCCACAGGTGCCACTGTAGCACGGCTCACCATGAAGTAAAAACAGGCCGTTCCTGCCACCATTAACAGTGTGATCCCTAGAGAAACCGCCATGATTGAACTGGCACATGATTTTTTCTGCTGAGCGTATTTGTCAGAAACAGATTCTATATCAGGCATAATCATGGATTACATGATCGTATCGTTACGTCTTACAAAAATAACAACATGGGATGATTCCACTTGAAACTTGCAACAGGCAGCGAAACACTCTGAGCATGGCATTAAACGAACCATGGTCAATCCGATCACGCGCACACGTGTGCAATACCACGGAACGCAAATTCGAAGATGGAGAGGCATTCTACACTGCACTGTTTCCAGATCCCGAATCCAGTGGATACGCCCGAAAAGATTTTTCTATTGAAGCATGGAACAAGCGAGAACAGGGCGCTGAACAACCATTCTCATTCTGGAAAACTAAATACCTCGCTCCTGTGAAGGAAGAGGAAGTGCAGGTGACCGAAGAAACTCCAGAAGATCTCTTAAGGCGATTAATTGAAGAGGACGAGGAACATACAGAAAATGTCCGCTACATCCTAGCCGTGATGCTAGAGCGCAAAAAACAACTCGTTGAAGCAGACAATCAGCCAACCGCTACAGGCATCATACGTATTTACGAACAACGTAAAACTGGTGACGTCTTTATAGTCAAAGACCCTAATATTCCATTGGATGAGGTTGAAAAAGTACAGAAGGATGTTGCTTTGCTCTTGGAAAATGGCGGCCGCATTCCAGAACCTGAAGATCCAGAAGCAGGTGAAAAGGAACAAGAATCAGAACATACTGAAGACAATGAGGAGTCTGAGGCACACACAGAATCTACAATTAAATAAGCTTAAGCTACATGCTCGATTGGTTCAAAAACGACGCTTTCCCACTCTACCTCGCACCAATGGCAGGTGTCACTGATGTGGTGTTCCGGACTATCTGCAAGGAGTTGGGCGCAGATGTCATGGTCACTGAGTTTGTGTCCGCCGAGGGCATCATTAGACAAGATGATCGGACTCGAAAATACACAGAGTTCACGGATGAACAGCGCCCCTGCGGCGTGCAATTGTTTGGTGCAGATGGCGACCGCATGGGCGAGGCAGCAAATAAAATCATCGACTGGAAACAGCCTGATTTCATCGACATCAACTTTGGCTGCCCCGTTAACAAGGTAGTTTCCAAGAATGGTGGCTCATCTTTACTCAGGGACTGCAACACCCTAGCCAGCGTGGCCTCTGGAATTGTCAAAGCGGTTGGTGATCGCGTTCCCGTAACTGCAAAAATTAGAATAGGATGGGATGAAAAAACAGTGAATGCAATTGAGGTTTGCCACATTCTTAAGGAGGAAGGTATGCAGGCGATTTCAATTCACGGCCGAACTCGCTCGCAAGGTTACCGTGGTGATGCCAACTGGGAGGTGATTGATGCCTGCTCGCGTGCGGTCGATATTCCAGTCATAGGTAACGGTGATATTATTAATGGTGAAGATGTGAGACGGCGACGTGAGACAACAGCAATCTCCGGAGTTATGATTGGCCGTGCCGCAATGCAAAACCCTTGGGTATTTCGCGAGGCAAAACATTACCTCGAGACAGGCGAGCAACCTAAACCAGTTGCCATTTCTGAACGTTGGAAAATGATTGTGCGTCACTGCCAAATGGCTGTGGATTCGGATCGCTACGGAAACGAACGTCAGTCAATTATGGCAATGCGCTCACGCTTGATGACTTACTGTAAAGGATTCCCGGGCGCTAAACCACTACGCCAAAAATTGTGCTCAGTCTCCTCTATTGTGGCAGTCGAAAACCTAGCAAAGGAGTACCTTCACTCTCTTGTCTCCTGAAATGATGCTGGTGCCACTAGCCCCGCCGAGAGGATCATCTTGCTCGCTTCCTCAAGAGTCATTTCACTATTTTCCACCTTGTCATCATCAACCACGATAATAAAACCAGTCATGGGGTTAGGACTCGTAGGGATAAAGACGGTAGTCACATCTTTTCCAGTTTGATTATCATGATAGTTGCCGGTAACAAAACCAATCATTCGACAACCAGGGCTCGGATATGCCACATATGCAACACTCTTGAATTTTCGGTCACCACCAAGATTTTTTACAGCATCAACAAACTGCTTCAGCGCGGAGTAGATAAACCCAAGGTAAGGAATGCGCTGCATAACACCATTTAACCAATGCAACATTCTGTGCCCCGGTCGGTTTGCTACAATAAATCCAGCCAATAACAGAAGCAATACAGGGATGAGAAAACGGACAAAATTAGATCCTAAAAAATCAAACGTCCACGCGTCAAATCCCCAATCAACATCATGGTAATGCCAACGAACACCATTAAGAATAATCATTAACTTATCAATGATCACTTCACCTACCTTAAGCAGGATTTTGTAAATTAGGATAAGTAGCCAGATTGTACCCAAAATTGGCGCCACGGCAGCAAGCCCTGTAAGCAACAAACTCATGAACCTGCGAACACGTGGGTGCTTTTTCAATGTTGGTTTCCCAATAATCTCTTCTTCTGTTGTCATTTGATACGCTGAATATGTTGAGGCCTTAGCTTATCTTGATAGCCTGCTTGATCATACGCCCCGATTAATTACCTGATTCGGCATCAGACTACTCTTCATCATCCTCCACCGGTAGAGCACGTGGCGGCACAGGAGTAACTGGATCAAGGGGACGCAAAAGTGCAGGTGGCAGAGGTGACACAGGCCCGAACTCATCATCTTCTACCGGAATAGCACGCAATTTTCTCGCGTTGTCTTCTCCAGGCAGCAGATCCTTCCCTTCCTCATCAATAGGGATGGCACGTGGTACATTACCCATGTCAAGAATACGACCTTCATCACCAAAATCTTCATCCTCTTCGATCACCATAGCTCTCGGCGGAGGAGTGATCACCTTTTTGATATCCTTTTTGAAATGCTCAAAAAAAGCACCGACCATCGGCGCTGCCTTACGACCACCACTGAGTCTTTCCCCCGGCTTACCCTCGTAAAGAGCCGCAAAAGCATAGCGAGGATTATCCAACGGAAAAAAACCAGCAAACCAAGCAAGACGTTGCTCCTTATCCTTGGGACCCCACTGGGCAGTTCCCGTTTTTCCACAAAGCACTGTGTAACTCAGCTTAGCTCGCATTCCGGTTCCATAAGACGCATGCACTACCTGCATCATACCCTCATGAACCACATTCACCGCCTCTGAATCTAAGTTAATAAAGTTTCTTCTCTGTGGATTATTAGAAACCAAAACACGGCCACTGACATCCTGCGTCTGGCGAACCAGGCGAAGCTTTGGCAAGGCCGAGCCATTGGCAATACCCGCCATGCCTTGCGCAACTTGAAGCGGCGAGGCAAGCATCACCCCCTGACCAATCGAGAGGTTGGCTGTGTCACCATCAATAAAATTTCTATTATGGTTTTTTTTCATCCACTCATTGGTCGGAATCAAACCTGCAGTTTCACCTATGAGCGGCAAACCAGTTTTTGCTCCAAATCCAAGACGGCGTGCCGTAGATAGAAATGCAGATGGACCTGTTTTAATTCCAACCTGATAAAACCACGGGTTACATGACCGCGCAATGGCTCGCTTCACGTCAATGTAGCCTTCTGCAGATTTCGACCAGTTGTGAAACCAATGATTACCAATTTGAATTTTTTCTGGGCAATCAATCAAACTCCACTCATCGACCTCGCCATTACTCAGAGCGGTAGCAGCAACCACCGGCTTAAAAGTGGATGCAGGCGGATAACCACCTTGAAAAGCGCGCGCAAAAAGCGGCGTGCCCGGATCTTCACGAAGTTTTGCAAACTTGTCAGTACTGATGTATGGGATGAAATCATTCAAATCATAGCTTGGTCGTGATGCCATCGTCATGATTTCTCCAGTATGAATGTCAATAACCACAAAGGCACCTCGGTCACTATATTTCTCAAGCACTTTCTCAGCATGAACTTGCCAGTCGAGATCCAATGTGGTCACGACAGTGCCTCCCGGTCGTGGTCGCTTACCGTATTTTTTTAATACCAATGTGCCGTCTGATTCGTAGTCTTCCCGCAGCAGTCCATCTTCTCCAGTGAGATTTTTGTTGAAAATTTTCTCCAGTCCGGATCGCCCTTCAGTACGTTCAAATATTGGATCACCGTAATTGATTGGGCCTTTTTCTAAGTTACCCACACTTCCAACGTAACCGATGATATGTGCGGCGCTTTTCCCCTGAGGATAGTGCCTCAAATAAACAGGATGCAGAACAAGACCACTCATCAATTTTGATTCGATCTCACTTTTACGCACTTCATCAACGACATGCGTGACTGGCATTGCCAGCCAACGGCGATGGCGATAGTGCTGCCATAATTCCTCGTCACTGACCTTCCACTCAATCTTAAAAATCATGTTCGCCTGTACGATTCGCTTCCTCGCCCACCCAATAATAAAAGCCCTGTCTGCCTTTTCAAACTGACCGAACTTTAGCGCAGGATACCAAGCCACCTTGCTCTGTGCAAACGGTGCTCCATAACGATCAGTGATCTGCCCACGCGGAGCAGGGATAGATAACGCCATCGTGCGCGCATTACGCCTCACAGTGATTGATCCTGGCAGGCCCTTACCATTCATTGGCTCAGACACTACCCTGTCAGGAGATAAAGAATTACTCGGCGCAGTAGCTACAGCAATTTGCTGCTCAGATGGTTTTCCGTTATTTACGGGGGCGGGCGATTGTGACATTCCCCAGCCCGCCAACCCAAACATCATGGCAGAAAACTGTGCTATCCTCGTTGCCCGAGACACACTTAGATCTCTTATCACAGCTGGTGGCGATAACGTCATGGTAAATATATTTTGCACAAATCAAGAGAATTAGCCATCACCAATTTTTAACATTCCATGCACAACACAGTAACGTATAAGGTGTTTCACACTCTATGAAAAATCTCCTCATCCTTTTATTACTCATGGGTAGCCTGACGTGCAGTGCCGAGACATCGGCAAAAAAACATATACGCTACCAAAACAATGCCGGGACATCTGTATTGCGCCAGATACTCGATGTGCATTACAATAAACAGACCACCAAGACAGCCAAACCGGTCATTCTTTGGATTCACGGTGGTGCTTGGAAATTTGGCAACAAAACTTACGGTATCGGCTCCAAGGCACGGGCGTTCACCAAAGCAGGCTACGTGCTGGTGGCTATGAATTACCGATTTCACCCAAAGGCCAACTGGAAGGATCAGGCTGGAGACGTCGCTGCCGCAGCGAAATGGATCCAACAAAACATCGCACCCTACGGTGGTGATCCAAAACGTATCATCCTGATGGGTCACTCAGCCGGCGCTCATCTCGCTGCTCTAACAGCTGCTGATCCATCGTATTTCAATAACACTCAAGTTCCCTACCATCACATCAAAGCTGCCGTGCTGCTCGATGGCGCCGGCTATGACCTAACCTCTGTGATGAAAACCTCGAAGGGTTTAGAGCTTAAGTTTTATCAGGACGTATTTGGTAACGACCCCAAGCTTCTCAAGGCAGCATCCCCTACCCATCAGTTTACAAAAAAGCGACCCAGCCCGGACTATCTTATCATCCCAATTTCCAACCGTAAAATTACACTGCAACAGTCTAAGGCGCTCGCGACCGCTATCAAGAGTTCCGGTAATCACGCAGAAGTTTTCGTTGCCAGAAACCGCACCCACATGTCACTCAATCAAAAGATCGGAGCCCCAGGCGACGGCCCAACCACAGCAATCCTTAAGTTTTTGAAGAAACAGCTGAAATAGCCGACCCATCAGGAAATTCGTCCTTGATTCCCACTCGATAGCGTCCACCCTTAGATACACGACAGGAGAGTCCCGCGACCGAGGGACTGAGAACAGCCGTCGCGCGGCACACATCCTCGGAACCTGCCACGGTTTACACCGGCGAAGGGAGTCGCATTTCAATCCACTGAAATCCGCAATCCCACCCGCAAATGGTGGGATTTTTTTCTGAAAACTGCACTCCAAAACCAACTAACTTCACGACCATGATCGAAGACATCATTCCCGAAAATTCGCACCAGCGCTCCGACTACACCGGCAACTTTATTGAGGACATTGATAACTCCGAAGAGCTTGCCGCCCTCGAAAAAGATCCCACCATTTTCCCAAACTCGACTCGCGTTTATGTGCAGGGTGAAATTCATCCGTCTGTCAGGGTTCCGATGCGTGAGATTCGCCTCTCTGACACCGAGCATCCAAATGGGAGAATCGAGGAAAACCCACCGATCCGTGTCTATGACTGCTCCGGCCCATGGGGCGATCCGGACTTCAACGGTGATGTGCGTGAGGGGCTTCCAGCCCTGCGCCGAGAATGGATCCTAAACCGTAACGACGTCGAGGAATACGAGGGACGGGAAATCACAGCCGCCGATAATGGCTACCTCTCTGAAAAACACGCGGAGAAATACAACGAGAACAAGGCGGCCAAAAACAAGCTCAAGGAATACCCCGGACTAAAGCGCAAGCCTCTCAAGTCCACAGGTCACCCCGTCACTCAAAAATGGTATGCCGATCAAGGCACCATCACCCCAGAGATGGAATATATCGCTATCCGCGAGAACAACGGTCGCATTGAAGAATTCAAAACAATCCACGACCGCTACCCGACGCTCGATGAGCTACCAGATGACGCCAGCGAACAAATCAAAGAGCTCTGCCGACAGAAAAACTCTACCCCTGAAGGCTACGAAATGCCACGTCCGTCAGACATCGACCCCTTTAAGCAGGTTTCACGCAACGTGATGAATCACCAACACCCGGGTCAAACATATGGAGCTGACATACCAAAGCTGATCACCGCCGAGTTCGTGAGAAGCGAGGTGGCACGCGGTAGAGCCATCATCCCTGCCAACATTAATCACCCAGAGAACGAGCCTATGATTATTGGCCGTAATTTCTTGGTTAAAATCAACGCCAACATCGGCAACTCTGCCGTTGCTTCCACCATCGATGAAGAGGTGGAAAAAATGCAGTGGTCCACCAAGTGGGGAGCCGACACCGTGATGGACTTGTCCACCGGGAAAAACATCCACGCCACCCGAGAGTGGATCATCCGCAACTCCCCAGTCCCCATCGGCACGGTCCCAATCTACCAAGCTCTGGAAAAAGTTAACGGCAAGATCGAAGACCTAACATGGGAACTCTTCCGTGACACGCTCATCGAACAAGCCGAGCAAGGTGTTGATTACTTCACCATCCACGCCGCTGTGCTGAAAAGTTTTGTACCTCACACTGCCCGCCGGATGACCGGCATCGTTTCCCGTGGTGGTTCTATCATGGCGAAGTGGGCACTGGCACACAATGCCGAAAACTTTCTCTACACCCACTGGGATGATATCTGCGACATCTGTGCCGCATACGACGTCTCATTCTCCATTGGTGATGGATTGCGCCCCGGCTCAATCGCCGATGCCAATGACTACGCTCAGCTAGCAGAACTCGAAGTGCAGGGAGAACTAACCACCCGCGCATGGGCGAAAGGCTGCCAAGTCATGAACGAAGGCCCCGGCCACGTTCCCTTGCAGCTCATCGAAGAAAACATGCAAAAACAAATCGACTGGTGCCACGAGGCACCCTTCTACACCCTCGGACCACTCACAACCGACATCGCACCTGGTTACGATCACATCACATCCGCGATCGGGGCTGCCAACATCGGCTGGTATGGCTGTGCAATGCTCTGTTATGTCACCCCGAAAGAGCACCTTGGACTCCCAAACAGAGACGACGTTCGCGAAGGTGTGATCACTTACAAGATCGCAGCCCACGCTGCCGACCTCGCCAAAGGCCATCCCGCCGCTCAAGAACGTGACAACGCTATCTCCAAGGCTCGTTTCGAGTTCCGCTGGCGTGACCAGTTTGCTCTCGGGCTCGACCCTGCCAGAGCCATCGATTTCCACGACGAAACCCTCCCAGCCGAGGGAGCTAAGACTGCCCACTTCTGCTCGATGTGTGGCCCAACATTTTGCTCAATGAAAATCACCGCAGATGTTAGAAAATATGCGGAAGAGAATGGATATACTGGAGATGACCTATCCGCCAAGGAGATGGCAGAGCTCAGCAACCACCAATAGTCAAATCAAGCCGAAAAATCGCACACAGAGCTCAGGGGAAAATCACTCCAGACACACAACGACATCATGATTTCATGATCACTGATCTTTTTCGTTCGCCATCTAATAAAACCAATCATAAATTAACACTATGTACGAAGCCACAGGAAAACTCAAAGTAAAATTCGACACACAAACCTTCCCTAGCGGATTCACAAAACGTGAATTCGTAATTACCACTGGAGATGAAAATTACCCACAGGACATCAAATTCGAGCTCATCAAGGACAAATGCTCATGGCTCGACAACTTCGAGCAAGGCCAAGATTTAACAGTGAATTTCGATATTCGGGGTAATGAATACAAAGACAAATACTACGTGAATCTCAACTGCTGGAAAATTCTCGGCGCAGGTAATGCAAATAGCGGAGGAACAAACCCAAAATCACAAGCCCCCACTCAGGCCACCAACTCTGGCCAAGCTGAACCATCACCAGATGATCTTGTGAGTGACGATATTCCTTTTTAATATACCCAAAAACTAGGCTCTCCCCTGGCTCATCAATCACACGATCACTGGTAGCCACTCACTCGCTAGACAAGTTGCCTGAGATGGAGCCACACGCTCTCAGCAGCACCCAGCGAAAAGCTTATTCCTTCGGTTACTTACAGGACTACGTTGCATGCTGGACATGACACGTATGATTGTTAAAGTGCGCGCCCATGCACTCAGATTTTCTCGTTATTGGCAGCGGCATCGCTGGGCTGTCGTTTGCAATCCGCGCTGCGGAACATGGAAGCGTGACTGTCCTGACAAAAGGAAAACCAATGGACTCCAACACCGCGTGGGCACAGGGCGGCATCGCAAGTGTTTTACCCAAAGATCTGCGCGAGAGTGGCGACAACGTTGAAAACCATGTGGCGGATACTTTGGATGCAGGTGCAGGTCTTTGTGACGTAGATGCCGTGCGCACCATCTTGTCAGAAGGCGCGCAGACTATCGAGGAACTCATCGAGTGCGGTGTGAATTTCGACGCAGAGGGTGATACATTCTCACTCGGTAAAGAAGGCGGACATAGCCATCGTCGTATTTTACACGCCAAAGACACCACAGGTCGAGAAATCGCGGAATCCTTAATCAAAACCGCGCGCAAAAACAAAAACATCAAACTACTCGACGAACATTTTGCAATCGACTTAATCACTTCCGGTAAGCTTGGCATGGTATCAGAAGACCGTGTTCTCGGCGCTTACGTATTGGATGAAAATTCAGGTCAAGTTCACACATTTCGCTCAGATCGCGTAATTCTTGCCACAGGAGGTTGTGGCAAAGTCTATCTCTATACCACGAACCCAGACAGCTCAACTGGCGATGGTGTTGCGATGGCATGGCGCGCAGGCGCAACAATTTCTAACATGGAATTCGTACAATTTCATCCAACTTGTTTTTTTAATCCCGCAGCCACCGGTGCTGAAGCCAGGTCCTTCTTGGTCTCAGAAGCTGTCCGTGGCGAAGGCGGCATCCTAAGAGATGAAAGTGGTTATGAATTCATGGAGAAATACGACGAGCGCAAATCTCTGGCACCACGGGACATCGTTGCCCGTGCTATCGACCATGAACTAAAAAAAACAGGCGCAGCATGTGTTTACCTTGATGTCACCCATAAGCCCACAGGCTTCATGAAAGATCGTTTCCCAAACATCCACAAAACATTGTTAGAGTTTGGACATAACTGCGAAAAAGACCCTATTCCCGTGGTGCCTGCTGCGCACTATCAATGTGGTGGAGTAATGACTGACATTGACGGCCGCACGGAAATCCGAGGCCTGTTCGCCATTGGTGAAGTTGCGTGCACTGGCCTTCATGGAGCCAACCGGCTGGCGTCCAACTCTCTTCTGGAGGGTCACGTTCTGGCGCGGCGGGCACTAGAAAAATCTCTCAACCTACATCCAGTTTTAAAACCCTCTCCTCAAGCACCTGAAATACCTGAATGGGAATACGGAGACACTGCTCCACCAGATGAAATGGTAGTCATCTACCATAATTGGGATGAAATTCGCCGACTGATGTGGGACTACGTATCTATTGTGCGCACTAGTAATCGCCTAGATCGTGCCGCCAACCGCCTCAGTAATTTACGACGTGAGGTGCGAAGTTTCTATTGGGGGCATCAAGTTACCCCTGATATCCTTGAGCTCAGAAATTTGGTGGCTACCGCTTCACTCATTGTCGATTGTGCCCTTCGCCGCCATGAATCGCGCGGTATTCACTACACTCTCGATTTCCCTGAAAAAAGCGATCAACTCTGCGTTCCCACAACACTACGCAGATTTTGATAACTACAGTTCTCCCACCAGATAAGAATGATCAAATCTAGCACCATTCTCTCGTTATACATCTCCATGTGCTGTTGGCTCATGGGATCCATTAGCTATGCACAATCGACCGGTCGCGATGTCACCCCACAGCGAATTACACCTCGTATCAGCACCCCCACCGCTCCAGCCAACCCCTTCAAAGCAATACAATACCAGTGGAAAAAAAATATCACGGCAACCGTATTCTGGATCGGTGAAAAACCAACCGCCAATAACCCTACACCCAACCATGCCAGCTCATGGGACACAGCCTGGCAACATAATTACGGTGGCTATGACAATCCAGATCCGTCAATGCGAGTCAACTATCGTCCAAAAACATTCAAACCCCAACTAAATCCATTTTACGTTGCCCTGCCCTACAATGATCTAATCAATCATCGCAAACATAAACCAGAGGCCGCACGCGTAATCCCATGGTGGAATCGCAGACTAGATAAACGTCACGGAAAAACATCTTGTAAAGGCCGTTGGGTTCAAATTGTCTGTGGCAAACGAGTCTGCTACGCTCAGTGGGAGGATTGCGGACCTTTCACCACTAACGACTGGCAATATGTTTTTGGTAATAAACGCCCAAAAAATACCAAGAACAAAGGTGCTGGAATCGATCTCTCACCATCTGTAAGGGACTATCTCGGCATGAAAAATATGGGGACTGTCCATTGGCGTTTCATCGATTTTTCACGCATTCCACGCGGACCATGGTCTTACTACGGAAGTAACAATCCGTTCGTAAACCCTAGGCTCGATCCCGAACGAAAAGCACGCGAAGATTATATGATCTACCTAAGAAAGCTACGCGATGAGGCATATAGAACGAAAAATAACCGCCAATAACGACTTTAGTGCCAATATTCTCTTATTTTTAAGAAAAGATCGCTTGCCTTTTCTGCCCCCGCACCTTACCTCATCCGCGCACCACGTTTCTACGTTTGGCACCTGTGCGCGGGTGGCGGAATTGGTAGACGCGCTAGACTAAGGATCTAGTCCGAGTTAATCGGGTGCGGGTTCGATTCCCGCCTCGCGCACCATAAATTGCTCCTCTTCTCCAAGCGAGAATGGGAGCTTTTTTGTGTTCATCATTACACACATTTATATTAAATAGCACCTGCAACATTACCAATCGCTCTCATCGTAATAACTAGACCTCATACATCATGTTCCCTGAAGCCATTCTCAACCGTCTAGCCAACTGCAAAGTTGTCGCTGGATTCTCCGTCGATCATATCGACGATGCCGTCCCGCTTGCCAATGCTCTGCTAGCAGGGGGTATTGATGTCATCGAACTCACCCTGCGCACCGAGGCAGGCATAGATGCTACCCGTGCAATTAGCACGGAGGTGCCAGAAATACTGGTGGGAGTGGGCACAATCCTCGCGCCAGAGCAAGCCGTTCAAGTCAAGGAGGCTGGCGCTCATTTTGGAGTGTCTCCCGGTCTGAATCCTCGCGTAATTAAAGCCGCCAAGGCAGTGGAGTTGCCCTTTGCCCCAGGTATTGCAACACCCTCAGATATTGAAGCAGCCATTGAACTCAACTGCCGCTTTGTGAAGTATTTTCCGGCCGCTGCGCTTGGTGGCGTCGCCTATCTTCGCAGCATGTCAGCACCATACGCCCACCTCGGCATCCAGTATTTTCCTTTGGGTGGTCTTAACGCCGCCAATATGAACGAATATTTGGCTGAACCAAATATCCCTGCCATAGGTGGATCATGGATCGTTCAAAAAGATCTCGTTAAAAACAAAGATTGGGCAGCAATCACCACCCGTGCCCAAGAGGTTGTCCTCCATGCTAATGGTTCCTAAAGCATCCTCGTAGAGCATTTTTTTACAAACTCGATAGTCTCAGATGCTGCAAAAATAAACTGACAATAGATTTGACAGTTTTTAGATTTAATGGTAAATCGTTTTATCAGACAGCGGGTTGTCTCTCATTTTAGAGAGCAACGCATAACCAAAGGAAAACATAAACAATACAAACAATATGAAATACATACGTCCAAATATGGCATTAACATGTGCCACAATCCCACTACTTCTGGCCATGCCGGCATCAGCCGCGATCACAACGAGTTTCAATGTAGACCTTAGCCCCGACGCTCAGAATTTTGCTGTCAACTCCACTGATGCATTTCAACTCGATTACTCGATCGGCGGCACGGGTATCGTGTCATTGAACGCAGTAGCGTCGACAGGCGGTCCCGCGAGATGGGATCAAATTGACAACGCGAGCGCCGGAACTACAGCATCGGTGGCTTTGTTTAATACTTCTTTCACTCTAACATACTCAGGAACAGCGAATGCTCTACTTGCTTACAACCCCAACTACGGCAACGCCGGAACTGGCGCTGTTTTGTCAACTCAAGGGCAGTCTAATTCGAACGTCTTGGAAAATGGTGAGTCCATCACATTCACTGTCAGTGGTACTGCGACTGCAGTCCCGGGTTTCTCCTTGGACTTGAATAGCTTCTCCTATGACCTCCGTCTTGCTAATGGTGGATCTTCTTTCGGCGTTCAAGACACGAGTAACAATGTGGTCGAACAGCTCATCCCGAACACATCGCTTTTCGGCACTATTGATGGCACCGGAATCTCCCTGGGAGCTGGTGAAGCCATGACCTTCCGCACGATTGCCGGCAACGCAGGTGGAGCAGGATTGACAGGATTTGAATTTGATGTATCGGCTGTCCCCGAGCCTTCATCCACAGCCCTCCTTGGTATGACTGGAATGCTTGCACTTCTTCGCCGCCGTCGCGGTTAATTTACCGTACCGACAAGGGGCTTTAAACCAAGCCATCCTTTTACGGCTCCCGTCCGGCAACAGACGGGAGCTTTTTTTGCCAAAAATCTTTTACCATTAAGATGAAATTGCTCAATCCGAAGCTCCTCCGAACCGCTACCCATATGTTTAGCGGGGCTTGCTGGCTCACCATAGCCGCACCCGCATTCTCAGCGGTAGAAGTAGACTTCGCGCATTCCTATACAAGTGGCGGTAGCGCTACCCAGAATACCGGTGACATTACACTTGCCTTTACGGTCGATGGTTCGGGTAATGTCACCCTTGATGCATCTTCTGCCGACACCGATCCAGCCGCCTACGTCAATGAGTTTGATGGCTCAGTTGGCACGGTAAGCGACACTGCCATGTGGGGTCAGAGTTTCACCATTGTGCTTTCTTCCACCGGTGCAGGCAATTTACGGATCGACAACACCGGCAGTGGGCTCGCCGTTCAAGGCGGCAATTCCCAACTCATTGATGCCACTCCAGCCGCAGTTAACGAAGTGATCACTGCGACGGTTACAGCTTCGGGAACTCAGTTTAATCTCTCGGGTGTCGATTATGCCAAGCTGTCAGGCGGCATCGGTATGAACGTCTCAGGCACCACCTACACTCTCACCGGCAGCAGCGGTTCAGCCGATGTTTCGGCTCAAGGTGTGACTGGTAACTTCACCATCGCTTCGACCAGCAGTGCGGCTGGTCAAGGATTCGTAATCAGTGGATTTAGTTTTGATCTAACTGGTTCACTATCCGCCTCTAATGTAGTGGTAAGTTTTGCTAACAGCGGAACCGGCTTTGGAGATCCTACGGATGCCCGCACTATTCCGTGGGTGCCTTCGGGTGGCGCCGCTTACGCCATTACCCTAGACTTCTCGATTGATGGAGCCGGCGTGGTATCTCTTGATGCTTCCACCACCGCCACGGAGCCTTTATTCCAGAATATGGTAGCCGAATGGGATAATGCCTCAGTCGGCTCAGTGGCTGATCCTGCTTTGTTAAATCAATCCTTTACTTTAACAGGAACAAGAGCTGGTGGGGTAGGTGGTCTAACCATCACCGAAAACAATGGCGGAGGCATCGGCGTGCAGGGTGAAAACTCGAACCGGGTTGATGGCTTAAACTACGGCGCAGGCGGCACGACTTCCACTCCCGAAACACTGACATGGACGTTGAGTGCCCCTGTGGGAATCATCCTAAATTTGGTCGATTGGTCACATGCGGACGGTGCCAACGGCGACATTCAGGTTTCAGATGGAACCACAGATAGCAACTTCCTTAACCTATCAGGAACGTCTGGAAGCAATACCTTGACCAGCCTGACCCTCTCCAATGGCGACTCGTTGAACTTTCGGGAAATTCCTGGTGTTGGCCTGACTACTGGCGCAGCGATTGGTGGCTTCACCTTTGCGATCGCTGCTCCTCCTGTTTTCGATAACGACTCAGGCGATAACCTCTGGACCACGGCATCGAACTGGAAATCCAACGTTCTCCCGACCGCCCCAAACGATGCTATCATCGATGGCTTTGATGTGATTCTGAACAGTCCCGTGGCAAGCGGACCAGCGGCGCTGAAGATTTCAGACGGTTCCTTAACTATTCGTGACACGGGCACTATTTCGATAGCATCCATGAACATTGGAAATAATCTGGAAACGCCCATCGAACTAATTCTCGAAGGCTCAACGGCCTCCCTAAGTCACACCGGCAGCGGAGTGTTCACAGTCGGAAGCGCTTCCTCCGTCATTACTATCCCCGACAACGGTGGCAGTAGTCCCCTCGAACTAGACAACGGCGAAGTAGTGCTAGAAATCGGTTACCAGTGGATTCTTGACGGTAGTGACTACACAGGAACCTACACTATCGGGGACCAATTTGTGCTCGCCAATTTTGGCACCCTGACTGGACCTAGTTTCGGCAGCGGTAACGAAGACGGTTTTTCCGATACCGCCGGCTTCAGAACACGCAATTTCGACCTGCCAGCGAACCGCAAACTGCAATTGGTAAAAACGGCAAGTTCCATCTACTACGAAGTGGTCGCACAGACCGCTGCCACCGGGCCTAACATCATCATCATCAATGTCGATGATATGGCAGGCGGTCAGCATTTCAATTTCGAGGGACGCGACTGCATCACGCCGACTCTTGACACGCTGGTATCCAGCGGGCTTCGCTTCACCTCGGCCTCCGCCGCCTCGACGGTATGCGGACCATCGCGCTACGCGCTCCTGACCAGCCGCTGGGCATCGCGCAATACCAGCGCGCAATTTATCGCCCACTATCCGCTCGGAACGCTGGGTCGTTTTGCCGTGGCCGACACCGAGCTTGAGTCCGACAATCAGAACCTCGGTGCTTGGCTGCAGCAGGCGGGTTACCGCACCGGCATGGTCGGCAAGGGACACTTCACAGACGAAGATCTGAACCAGACCACCAACTGGTCGGTTAAGGGACTGCTGACTTATCCCTCGAACGCCGATCCTAAGACTGACGCCACCACTAACGCGAAGATGCAACACAACCACCGCGTCCTTTGCCAGCGTATGCGCGCCTTTGGTTTTGATTACGTCTCCAGCTACTACAAAGCGAACCTCGCAGAACTCCGCAACGATGCGCTCAACGTGCACAACCAGGAATGGATCACCAAGGGTGCTCTCGACTTCATCGAGGAAAACCACGACGAGCGGTTTTTCCTCTACATGGCACCAACTATCAACCATGGGCCGGTGCGCAACGACCTCAGCAAGACACTCGGTGCAGACAATAGCTACACCAGTGCCGGCTACCTCCCGAACGAGGACTACTCGTTCATGCCCACACGTCAGGCCATCATTAACGAGGTGAACAATGGGGGCAAAGAACTGATTTCAGCCCGTGAAACTTGGCTAGATTACTCGGTCCAAGCTATCGTCAATAAACTGACTACACACGGCATCCGGAATGACACGCTGATCATTTTCACCTCCGACCACGGCGAGAAGGATCTAAATTCGACTCGTTCTGGACAGGGGCCAGTGGTCTGGGGGAAATCCTCGCTCTACGACCTCGGCATGAGGGTGCCGTTAGTGATGAACTGGCCGAATGGCATCACCTCACCGGGGCGCAGTTATGATGAAATTGTTAGTCACGTCGATATCGCTCCTACCCTGCTCGCGCTGACCGGTGCATCGAGCTTGCCGACCCGTCTGGTCGACGGCGTAAGCCTGGTATCGATAATCAACGGCGGCAGCACTGCAGTTCGCCAAGACCTTTTTGCCGAGGTCGGCTACGCCCGCGCCGTCCGCACCAAGGACCGCAAGTACATTGCCGTGCGCTATACTCCTAGTGTCTACACCCAGATTAGCAGTGGTTATCTGTGGGAAAAATACGAGGGCAACACCGCGACCGGTCAGTTTACCGAGCCACGGCCCTACTATGTGGCAAATAGCCAGCTCGGATCTCTAGCAGCTAACAGCAACCCGACTTATTTCAATGACGATCAGCTCTATAACCTAACAGTCGACCCGACCGAAGACACTGATCTCTACGGTCAGGAGCCTACCACTGCCTACGATCTCAAAAAACGCCTCGCGAGTTATATTGGGGGTATTACCAACAGACCATTCCGCCAATTCGGCGACAGCTCCCAAGAATTTTCACCCACGCCGACCTCGACACCAATAGCTCCCGGAAGTTTACAAATGCAGTTCCTAGGACTCAATTCAATTCAGCTCGACTGGACTGACTACTCTAACAGCGAGCTGGGCTACGTCGTTCGCAAGACGGTCAATGGTGGTGTTCCCGAGATCATCGCTGAACTTCCAGCTGGCTCGACCAGCGTGACGGCTGCTCTCGATTCCGGCGTCGAAGATATCGTCATCGAAGTGGCCAGTTACAATGCGCTCGGCGACACCGAGGTCAGCGAAGACCTCCTCTCTCCCGAATCCTGGCGTTACCGGACCTTCGGAGACGTTGACCCAACTTTAAGCCTGCCTATCAGCCAGTGGAACAACGATGCTGATAGCGATGGCTCCTCAACAATCTGGGAGTATGCCTTCGGCACCGACCCCCGTCTTGCCTCATCGATCAGCCGTCCGGAACTGCGTATTGGCACGGGTGTGGGTGGACCATTTCTTGATTACTGGCTGCCTCGTGACCGCCGCCGCGGGCTCAACTTCCTTGGCATGGTATCATCAGATTTATCAGCTAATGGATGGGACAAGGGCGCACCCTTTGTCACCGTCGTTGAGGACGAGGAGAACCACCTCCTTTTTCGTAGTGCCACCTCGATCGGTGATGAACCAAAGCAGTTTATCCGCGCCGAAATGGTCAACCCGCCGGGTGAGTAGTATTGTCAGGCAGCACATGGCGATGAGGGCGCCAAGATCAGGTGAAGGCAAGGTTTCATCTCAATGCATGAATGCAACCATCACCAGCGAGGATGATGACTTTGTCACGGCAGGTGCATAGCGCGGTATACTCGACACGCTGGCCGAGGCGTTGAATCCACAGCGGCTTGCCTGTTGAGGCAGTAGCAGAAAGTGGTGTTGTCAGAGCAGATGCCAACCCACCCGCTAGCGATGGCGGGGCGGATAGCCCAATGCGCAGGCCGGCACAGATATTTGCTGTTAGGTTACTCTGAGGACTCTTCCCAATTGCGACCTTGGTCGGCGATAGAGTCGAGATGCTTCATATGACCAAGTTCACGGGCATGCGGAATGTCTGGGGTCCACAGGCGGCGTGGTGGTGCATTACCCCAAGCCGGGCGGTTCATGCCAACGTAATGATCAAAAACGACCGGCGGTTTAGCCTGATGGGCAGAAATACTTGCACATCGTGATGGATCAAGCACCTCATCTACACGGAGAATAAAGTGGAAATCGTGCCAGCCTTGATCTGCATGACGACGGACGAATGCGGGGTCGAGTTCGCTGTCCCCAGTCCATGCCATCAATGGCGAACGTAACAGTGAGAATTGCCAAACATCATCATGCAAGCGAGAGCTGTATGCGTCCGGCGTGTGCAGGCTGAGACTATAGTGATCACCCTGAATGCTGTCCCATCCACAGAATGGCATTTCGTCCGACCCAGAGGTTCGTTCCACATGACCACCCGCCAAACCACTGGTCCAGCCATCAGGCTTGGTTGCGAGTTGGATTGGCATTTGCAGCATCTTGTAGCGCTCTGCAAAAACAACTTGTAGGTGAAGGTGAACCTCAGGTTTCCCAGCCAATACCGTCACGCTGATCCGGATTTTTGAATCTCCAATCGTCTGGTCGGCATACAGCCGAGAGCGTAACGGACCAGCGTCCTCGACAATCCATTCGAGTTCGTTGAGGCGAACCCCGATGTCCTCATTGAACCCTGTTTCATGAAACACCCAAGTATCGCCGTGATCTTCACGTAGGTGAAGTGAAAGCCCCTCGGCTCCCAGCAGGTCGCGCCCCTGCCATTTTAGTGAAGCAATTCCCTGGGGTCCGGTTTCAAGCTGAAGATCTCCAGCTGAAATGACCCCTGCTGCCACATTCACTGGATCCGGGTGGGCAGGAGAATGGGGGGCCGGCCCGGCAAGCAACTTAAGAATGCGCTGACCAGATGCGGCAATATGCGCTGGCAGCACCACACGGTGGGTCATATCACCGGCATTCGCTTCGGGTGTGACCAGTTGGAAAGGCACAGGTTTTCCATTCTCATCTGCAAACCAACGGTCGCTCCAATCGTCAAAGTCGATAAAGGGTTCACATTCAATGTATCCATCGAAGTCATCAGAAGATCCATTGAGTAGAACGAGACGCTGGACGTTTTCGCCAGGCAATTTTACACGGGCATAGCGGCGGGAAACGCGCACGATTTCCTCCTCGGCTGCAATCATCGCACGCCCCTGCATGTTGCGGGTCGAAACACAGGATGTGGGCACGCTGGTGCCAGCTAAAATATCGTGAAACTGAGTAAAGGCGAGGTCCTTCCATGCTTGGTCGATCCGCCCAAGTGTAGCATCAGAATTCTGGTTATCTGTTGCAAAAGCTCGTGCCAGCTCCTCAGCCTGCTCCAGCATTCGCTCACCGCGATGTTGAATCTGTTTGATATCGTGCATCACGCTATAACAGCCTGGAAATGTTTTCTGCAGTTCATAATCTACCACCGGCAAAATCTCTCGGCGTGCTTCCGCCTCCTTGTAAAAATCATCAACCGTACTGAATCGCATTTCGACCCCCTCAAAGGCATCACGATGACTCAGTAACCATTCAATGTTGGCTTTTGTAGGTCCACCACCGTGATTGCCAAGACCGTAGAACATCATGGTGTGCCCGAAGGCTGGATCGGTCGCCTTCACACTAAGATCAATCTGGCCATGAAGTTCGTCACTCCGGGTCACATACGCTGACGCAATACGATACCCGATAATTTCCGCACCTCCGGTTCCTCGCCAACGAAAAGTCTGAGCGGGCAGCTTGACCTGGCTTTCGTTAGGGCGGTGGAAAACGTATCCACGATAGCCAAATTCGTCCAACAAATCGGGCAGCGTGGCCGGATGGCCGAAGGTGTCAACATTGTAGCCAATCTTGGGACTGATACCGAAACGATCCTGAAAATACTGCTGTCCAAGCGCGATCTGCTTGCGCCAACCGGCTGCCGTAGGGAGGTTGGCGTCGGGCTGTATCCACTGCCCTCCAGCAATCGACCAGCGGCCTTCGGCGATCAACTCACGCACCGCTTCAAACAATCCTGGATCAAGATCCTCAACCCACTCGTAGAGCCACGCTTCTCCGCGGGTATATCGGAACTCCGGATATTCATGACAGCGGTCCACCGCGGAACGAAAAGTGGCAAGAGCCTCATCTACCCCAGCTTGCCAGTTCCACAGCCAAATCGGATCAAGGTGAGCATTGGCAATGAGATGAACGACAGTTTTGGACATGGCATTAGTAGAGATATGGGTCACAAACACATGCTCGCTCAGCTCAAACCGCATCGCGAACAACATAATCATGGCATAAATTACATTTTGAGTAAACGTTAAACCAAAAATTTTACCAAATGATCATTAATCCCCCCCGTTATGCCCATGCAGAACTCATCAAGCTCCCCTTGTAAGCAGGAGCAATGTTTTGAGCCTATGATTTCTGTCTGGTAAAACCTAGATAGATTACTTAGGTGTCAGTTATGCCTATTTCTAATGGTGGTAAAAAACTTAGCGATATTGCCTCTTTAGTCGGATGTTCTGTTGCCACCGTATCAAACGCAATCAACGGTGCTGGCCGAATGAGTGATGCGATGCGTGAGACGATCCTCGCCAAGTGCGCTGAACATAATTTTGTACCTAATTCCGCCGGCCGCAGCCTGCGCCTGCAGCGCACTGACGCCGTAGGCGTGATTTACGCACCATCATTCGCTGAGCTTTTTGGAAATATATTCTACGCCCGTATCATGGAGGGACTCGCTGAGACTTTTGGCGAGGCAGGTGTAGACATCATCCTAGGTAACCGGCTCGAGACTGATGGTCTTCCAACCGTGGTAAGACAAGGAAAAGTCGATGCTCTTGTCGTGCTCGCTGGCGTTTTCAATACGAAATCCTACGAAGGATTTCGCAACTGCCCAGTGCCGCTATGTATCGTGGATGGTCACACCGATTCGCTAAAGGCCGATTCTCTTACCAGTGATGGATTTGGCGGAGCTCGCCTTGCGGCAGAGCATCTCTTCGAGCAAGGGCACCGTCGAGTCCTAATGACCGCATACCGCAACTCGCTCTATAACATTCAACAGCGGACCTCCGGATTCTTCGCGGGACTCCGTGGCTGCGGTATGACAATCAACGAAAAAGATGCCTTAATCGAGGTGGATACTGATGCTGAAGCAGCAGAGACAATCATCGCCCTTGTTGAGGAAAACTCTCCTCCCACGGCAATCTTTGCAGTTAACGACACTATGGCGATCCATCTGATCGAGGCTCTAACCAAATCCGGTAAGAAAGTCCCAGAGGATGTCTCCGTGATTGGCTTCGACGACGACGCGGTCGCGTCACACTACCACCCACGCCTCACCACCATCCGTTTGGGTAAACGTGACTTTGGCGCAATCAGCGCTCGCCTCATACTCGAAAGACTCGCTGACCGTGACAAACCCATCACCCATATGGTATTACCCACCGAACTTGTCATACGTGAGACTGTGGCGAGGGTTTAAATACCCAAAGAAACCAAGCGTATACATTTTACTTGCAAGTAATGAAAAAACGATTAATCAATTCTACTAGTGAAGTTAGCTGAGAGTAATAGTGTTGGAAAGATCACGATAGCACGGATCTCTCGAGTAATTTTAGGCTCATTGTGCGCCTTCGCTGTATCGCCCAGCCCTACTGAGGCAGATAGCCGCCCCAACGTTGTTCTTATCATTACTGATGACCAGAGCCCGCACAATCCACCCACTCCGAATTTCCCGAGACTAGTTTCACCACCAGGTTTCAGCTATTCTGGCAATCGGGTGCTCACCCCGTTTGTCGATCAATTAGCGCGTCAGGGCATAATCATGACAAATGCGAATGTCGCTTGTCCGGTGTGTTCGCCATCGCGCTATACGACTTTGACCGGGCGCCATGCCACAAGAACAGGAGGTGAGGTCTTTAACCGAAAATTCCCTCTTGGTGAGATGGCACGCCCAGAAAACAACGTTGAGCTTGGTCACGGAGAGCTGAATCTTGCACGCCTATTAAAAAATGCTGGCTACACCACCGCCTGGGTGGGCAAGTGTCATATTCTGGAACAAGAGATCAGCGAGAACCCAACATTTTGGGGGACTGCCGCAGCACCGGGGCTGAAAGCATATCCACTACATAGCGACCCAAAAACTGATACCAAAACGAATCAGGCCATGCGCGAGAATCAGGCATGGTGGCGTAAGCAAATACGTAAAGCAGGCTTTAATTGGGTTGGGGCGGTCTATCCGGCCAACCTGCTAGAACTCTTCAATAAGCCCGCCAATGTACACAATCTCGAGTGGACCACTCGGTCCGTGTTAGATTTCCTCGAAACACGCACAACCAATCCGGAAAAGCCATTCTTTCTCTACTACGGCATGACTGTCCCGCACGGTCCAGATCCGTGGCGAAAAACCAAAGAAGGTTTTATCAATGCGCTAGATGCGGACCCCAACTATTCAGCCGAGGGCTACCGCACCGACCTCGATTACTCCTTCATGCCATCGCGTACGGCTATTAAAAAAGAAGTCATTGCAGCCGGATTCGACGCCAAGCATGCATGGCTAACTTGGCTAGATCACTCGATTGGCGCAATCCTCAAAAAGCTCGATGAGCGAGATCTAGCCCGCGACACCTTGGTGATCGTGACCTCTGACCACGGAACATGGCGCTACGGCAAAACCACGATGTATGAGGGCGGCCTCAAAGTACCGCTTGTCATGCGCTGGCCAGCGGGTATCCGCCCAGGGTCAACCTATCATCACTTGGTGCTGAATACCGACTACGCTGCCACTATTCTCGAACTCGCAAAAGCCGATGTACCCAAAAACTACCAGCTCGATGGGAAATCATTAGTTCCGATATTGCGTGGCAAAAAAACCGGTGCATTGCGCAAGGAAACTTTTCACGAGATCGGTTTTGCCCGTGCGGTCAAAACTGAAAAGTGGAAATACATCGCTGTACGCTATCCACCAAAAATCTTACGCCGTATCGCCTCCGGGAAGAAGTTTCCCTCTTTTAAAGAAAACCTGCCGCAAAACCCTCTACCCTACTTAGTCGCCAATCTCCATCTCGGATACCATAGCTCACGCCACAACCCAAATTATTTTCAAGCAGATCAGCTTTACGATCTTGAAAATGACCCATATGAGAAAACCAACGTCCTCGGCCTATACCCCGAGGTAGTTACCGATCTCAAGGCACGCCTGACTCGACACCTCGCCACTTTTCCCCGACGACCATTCGGTGAATTTACCCACTAAATATACATGCTTGCATCCAATTACTTCGGCTCGACCGATTATGCTTTTATGGGACTCTACGTCCTTGTGCTGATCGTTCTCGGCTTCTACCTCAAAAGGCTCGCTTCACGCAGCCTCGACAACTACATCTGTGGCGGCAAAAATATACCGTGGTGGGCGATGGGAATCTCTGGCATGGCGAGCTTTCTTGATCTCGCCGGCACGGCTGTAATTGTGTCTTTTTTATTTTTGTTAGGACCACAGGGGTTATTTGTTGAGTTCCGAGGCGGGGCCGTTCTCGTGCTGCCGTTTATGATGCTGTGGACTGGTAAGTGGCATCGCAGGTCAGGCTGCCTAACAGGTGCGCAATGGAACATTTACCGTTTCGGTGATTGTTGGGGCGGTCGCGCCTCCCAATTCATGGGTGTAGTAGCAACCGTGCTCACCACAATCGGTATGCTTGCCTACCTAATTATTGGCGCGGGAATCTTTCTTTCAACCTTTCTCCCTTTTTCACCGGAAACCTGTTCACTCACACTGCTTGTAATGGCAACGCTTTACACTATGATGTCAGGTTTCTACGGGGTCATCTTTACTGATCTCTTCCAAGTCTGCATCATTCTCGCTGCAGTTATATACATCTCGGTAAAAGCCTTCTCTGGTATTGGCGATGCGGGTGAAATCGCAGAAATCGCCTCAACGGTCACTGGTAACCCCGACTGGATAAGCAGCATTCCAAAGTGGAATGCCCACATGCCCGAGGGATACGAGGTCTACAAACACCTGATTATTTTTGCCTCGTTTTATCTCGTGCGCACAATCGTCGCCGGTCTGGGTACAGGAGCAGACCCACGTTATTTTGGAGCCAAAAATGATAACGAGTGCGCTAAACTCTCGGTGCTGTGGACGGTGCTGATGACCGTACGCTGGCCTATGATGATTGGCATTGCAGTGATGGGCCTCTATCTCGTCAACGATCTCATGCCTGACCAGACGAAACTCAAGCAAGCCGCCACTCTGATCCACGAAGCTAACCCCGATACTGAGAAGCCACAGTGGGGTGCTCTTATTTCCTCAATCTCTAATTCACCAGATGAACAAGACCCCGCGCTGGTGGCTTCCTTGCAATCTTTGTTAGGTAAGGAAAAATGGACTGAAAAAATGAACCTACTCAGCTATGAGGGCACAGTAAACCCAGAGAAAATTCTTTCTGCAGTGCTGATGATTTCAGTCGGCGAGGGTATGCGTGGAGTTCTCGTCATCGCATTAGTCGCCGCCGCCCTCTCGACGTTTGGTAGTTGGGTGAACCTAGCGACCGGACAGTTTGTAAACGACTTTTACAAGAAATGGATGCGACCAAAAGCAAGCACACGCGAGTTGATTTTTGCCAGTTGGGCCACTGTAGTCGGCATTGTAACCTGCAGTTTTCTCTTCTCGTTGACGCTCGACAGCATCAACGACATCTGGGGTTGGATGATGATGGGATTTGGTGCAGGATTTTTAGTCCCAGCATTCCTGCGTCTCTACTGGTGGCGTTTCAACGGCGCTGGCAGTGCGATCGGCACACTTATCGGAATCGCGGCAGCAATCGTCCAGCGCTTGGTGTGGCCTGACCTAAACGAAGTGTGGCAGTTCGTGTTTGTGCTAACGGTTGGTTTTGTGAGTTCCGTTGGAGTAGCGCTGCTGACCGCCCCCACAGATCCAAAGGTACTACGCAAGATGTATCTTGAAACAAGACCTTTCGGCATTTGGGGTCATCTCAAGGAAACCCTCACTCCTGAAGAGCGTGCTAAGACAAGCCGAGAGCATCGCCAAGATCTATCAGCGTTGCCATTCGCCATGATCTGGCAAACCTGTCTGTTCCTCGCTCCCATGCTTTTCATCATTCATAACTGGCAAGGCTTTGCCGGCACCTGCGCGATCGGTATGGGAGCATTCGTCGGGATCTGGTTCATCTGGTTTCGCCACCAACCGAAGGGAAACTTTTATGACTAATTATCAACGAAACAAAAAATATCTAAATTCGCTTTGGTTAGGACTTTCGTTGATAGCTGTTAGCATCTCAGGCTGCAAGGAATCTGGGCAAACGTCTGCCGCCAAACCAGAGACGCTTCGAGTGGATGCCTCGACGCTCACCGGCAAGGTAATGTGTGGCTATCAGGGGTGGTTTGGCACTCCCAGCGATGGTGAGGCTCGTGGCTGGAGGCACTATCGCAATCAAACGACCGAACAGTTCAAACCAGGCGAAGCTGGTATAGAATTCTGGCCAGACATGCGTGAGCTCGGCGAGCACGAGCGCTTTGATACTTCGTTTCGTCACCCCGACGGGCGGGTTGCGCAAGTCTTCAGTTCCGCAAAGCGCGATACGGTCTTGCGCCATTTTAAATGGATGCAGGAGTATGGCATTGATGGTGTGTTCGTGCAGCGGTTCGCCACCGAGGTAACTGAGCCAAAAGCCCGGCAGAAAACGCCAGTGGTTCACACGGTAAACCGTATTCTCAACAACTGCCGTGCTGGTGCGAGACAGCATGGCAGGACTTACGCCGTCATGTATGACCTAACAAGCATGAAGGCTGAACGCATTTCCTTGGTCAAAGACGACTGGCGCTCACTCGTTAGAGAATTGGGTATCCTGAAAGACAAATCCTATCAGCACCACCTCGGGCGTCCGGTGGTTTCAGTTTGGGGTGTGGGTTTTGGTAAGGGGCGCGACTATGGCGTAAAGGAGGTCGCTGATTTGATTGATTTTTTTAAAAACGACTCCGAATGTGGCGGCCTCACGGTGATGTTAGGTATGCCAACTCACTGGCGAGATGGCATTAAAGACGCAGGTCCTTTTGCTGACTGGGAGACCGTTTATCGTGCGGCTGACATCATCTCCCCGTGGATGGTTGGTCGATATAGAAATGCTAAACAGGCACGAAATTACGTGGCTACAAAAGCCAAGGCGGACCGCAATTGGTGTCAGACCCACGGTAAGGAATTCATGCCTGTCGTGTTTCCTGGCTTCGGCTGGTCCAACCTCAAGAAGGACACGGACGAGCATCCCGATGCCTACATTGATCGTGATGGAGGGCGCTTCTTGTGGGCTCAGTACGACGCCCATATCCGCGAGGGCGGTGCGACCATGATCTACCAGGCAATGTTTGATGAACTCGACGAGGGAACTCATATTTTCAAATCCACCAACTACCCTCCGGTGGGCAAAAGTAGTTTCCGTACTTATGGCGACTTACCGAGCGACCACTACCTTTGGTTGGTCGGCGAGGCAACTAAACGCTTGCGAGGCGAACTTCCAAGCAGGCCGGAAATGCCCGCCCGCCATCCATCTAATAAAAAATAAAAATTGCCATGCATGTCTCTATACGCGCTTTAGTTGCCGTTTTTGGGCTTTTCTCTGCCACCGTATCTGCCGCTGAAAAACAACCTAATATCGTTTTTTTCGTACTCGATGACCTCTGCGATTGGGTCGGACCGCTCGGCTACAAGCAGGCAAAAACACCAAATATGGACCGACTTGCCTCATCGGGTGTGACCTTCACTAACGCCCACACAGCAGGGATTTTTTGTACCCCATCTCGGAGCGCACTCTTTACTGGCCGGCACGCTTCCACGACGGGCTGCTACACCACACAAGTATACCATCGTGATCATCCCAGCCTGCAACCATTGCAAGCTGTGCTGCGGGATGGAGGCTACACGACACACGGTGGCGGAAAACTGTTTCACCATCCGGCTGGATACGCCGATCTACGTGGCTGGGACAATTTCTTTGTTCGTGATAAGCAACAGAGAAAACGCGGTTGGGCTCTCGAAAGTTGGTCTTTCGATATGGACTTTCTTCCCAAACCTTTTCCCTATAGCCCATTCAGCCAAGACCGTGAGCTGAACTTGGGGTTGTTTCTTGAATGGGGACCGATCCAGAATGAGAACGAGGGTAAGATGGCAGACACCATCCGCACCGATTGGGCCTGTGAATTACTGCGACAAAAACATGATAAACCTCTCTTTCTCGCGGTTGGCTTGTACACACCACACTTTCCTAACTATGCGCCTCAGAAACACTTCGACCTCTACGATCCAAAGAAAATCAAGCTTCCGAGCTACAATGACAAAGACCTCAACGATTTACCGCCTGCGATCCGGAAAAAAAAGACAGCGCGTGCAGCGCACCACAAGCGCTTGCTTGAAATGGATGCGGTCGAGGATGCCATCCACGGACACCTCGCCTGTGTTTCCTACGCCGATGCGATGCTTGGGCGTGTACTTAATGCCATAGCCGAAGGACCTAACGCTGACAATACCGTGGTCATCCTGCTGAGTGACCACGGCTACCATCATGGGGAAAAGTTCGATTGGGGGAAACACACTCTCTGGGAGCGCACCTCAAATGTTCCTCTAATCATCGCAGGACCAAATATCGCAAAAAACACAAAAAATGATACAACTGTTAGCCTGATCGATCTGTTTCCTAGCGTCACAGGGATGGCTCAGGTCGAGGACCAACAGAACCGAGATGGAGTGTCGTTGGTGCAGGCCTTGAAGGATCCCGCTGGGGCGCGTGACCGTAATGTGTTGTTACTAGGGATGAAACCAAATGAATACGCACTCATGAACTGGGACTGGCGGTATATTCACTATGCCGATGGGGGCGAGGAACTCTATCAGGTGCAGCAGGATCCAAACGAATGGCACAACCTCGCAGGAACAGCAAAACACGCAAAGGTAATAAAAGAAATGAGGCAAAGCGCACCCAAAAAATTCGCTTCCCCGGGACCAGCAAAAAACGAGTTGAAACTTGTGACTGAGGGTGAAAATTTTCGATGGGAGAAACACATCACGAAACCCCTCAAAAAACCTAACAGAGTAAATCAAGGGACACCAAAATCTGGGGGTAGAAAAAAGAAAAATATTCTTCTAATTGTCTGCGATGACCTAAACACGCATGTTTCTCCAGCAGGATATAAGCCGATCATTACACCGCATATGACCCAGTTAGCATCCGAGGCCATGACGTTTAACCGTGCCTTCTGCCAATACCCAGTGTGCGGACCCTCGCGGGCGTCATTTCTCAGCGGACTCTATCCTGAGTCAACCGGAGTGCTCGATAACAAAAAAGATATTCGTATCACACGGCCAGGAACTTTAACCATGCCCGGATTCTTTAAGAAGAATGGCTACTGGACAGCGAGCGCTGGAAAAGTTTTTCACTCGCCAAAGCACGAGCAGGGAGATGATGTCTGGAATGAATTTGTTCGCTTCCAGAACGACGAACTGCCAATCGTACGAGCTGCCCGAGAGAAATTCGAAGCAGAATTCGGATCGGTGAACGACGCCAAAAATCGTAAGCGTTGGAAAGCAGTCGAGAAGGCAGCGAAGAGTAAGCTCGACGCACAGACCCCTCCGGGCTACGGCCGCAGTGGGTTGACAGATGAGCAGCACAAAGACGGTAAAAACGCGCGTCAGGTGGCTTCTTGGCTGACGAAGAAAGCCCATGGTTCGAAGCCGATTTTCATTACCTGTGGTATTCAAAAACCCCATGTGCCATTCCTCGCACCGGATAAATATTTCAACCTCTATCCGCTCGACGCTATCCGCTACACCCCGGATCGGCCTGATCTATGGGATAGTCTGCCGAGGAAGGCAATCAATACTCGCTTCAAGGAATTTGGATTTGAATTGGGTAAAGAGAATGATGCCCTGCGCCGCGAATACATGCAGGCCTATCACGCCTGCGTCTCGTTTATCGACGTTCAAATCGGTCTGATTATCGCGGCACTCAAGGAGAGCGGACACTGGGAGGACACCATCGTTATTCTGACCTCGGATCACGGCTATCATCTCGGTGACCATTTTCTCTGGGGAAAGGTGACTCTGTTCGACGTCGGAACAAAAGTGCCTTTTATCATACGCGCCCCGGGTTTGACGCATGGAGCCACTCACTCAGAGGCAATGGTAGAACTAGTGGATATCTACCCGACTCTTGCCAGCCTCACCGAGCTCGAGGCTCCCAATCATTTGCAAGGAATGTCGCTACAGGACCTGCTGAAACACCCCGATCGGTTAGGACGCAAGAAGTATGCCTACAGCGTAGTCACGCGTGGTAAACAGCTAGGATATGCACTTCGTAATCAGCGTTGGCGCTATGGAAAATGGCCCGACGGTGAGGAGCTTTATAGGCTAACACAAGATCCGGATGAGAAACGGAATCTCGCCAGTAAGCCGGCTCATGCGGAACGCCTGAGAACTTTCCGAACTGCCCTCACGGCCAAACGTAAGGAGGCGGGACGGAAACGGAACAAGCAGACTTCACCTCAATCCTCGCCAAACTCTGTTCCCCATTAGTAAACCGCAACCCACTCGATGAACTAACAAATACACCTCATCCATCCCAAATTCATGAAAACCGAACACTTTTTGGCGTATCTAACCTTTGCCACCTCGCTAGCCATGCCACTCTCCTTGTCAGAGGCAGCAGATAAGATTCCTAACAAAGTCATCCCCAAAGCGATCCCCGGAGCAAAGCCTCGCAACGTTGTCTTTATCCTCTCAGACGATCACCGCTATGACGCCATGAGTTTTCTGGGTCACCAGTTCGCAAAAACTCCTGTGATGGACTCACTCGCAGCGAACGGCGCACACGTGAAAAATGCGCTCGTTACCACCTCACTGTGTTCACCGAGCCGAGCGTCTATTCTCACCGGACTCTACACATTTCGTCACCGCGTGATCGACAACAACCGACCGATTCCTGCGGGCACCGTCTATTTCCCGCAATACCTGCAGAAGGCCGGATACGCGACAGGTTTTATCGGTAAATGGCACATGGGCGGCGAAAGCGACAAACCTCAACCGGGTTGGGACCACTGGGTAAGCTTTGCTGGGCAGGGGCATTACTTGCCGCCTAACCCCAACTACACCCTCAATGTCAACGGGGAGCGGGTTAAACAGAAAGGCTATATCACCCATGAATTGACCGATTACGCTGTCGATTGGCTCAAGCAACAGAAGCCTTCTGATAAACCCTTTTTCCTCTATCTCTCGCACAAGGCGGTCCACGCCAATTTTACGCCAGAGAAAAAGTATGAAGACTCCATCAAACATCTGCCCTTCATACGCCCAGCATCAGAAAAAAACACCGCTACTGACCTACATAAGCCCCGGTGGCTACGCGACCAGCGCAACTCGTGGCACGGTGTTGATTTCCCCTACCACAGTGAGCTAGATATCGAGCGCTACTACAAACGATATTGCGAGACTTTACGCACGGTAGACGACAGCATAGGACGAGTCATTAAGCAGTTAAAGGAGATGGGGATCTACGAAGATACCCTGATCATCTATATGGGTGACAACGGCTTCATGTTCGGTGAGCATGGACTAATCGACAAGCGTGTTGCTTATGAAACCTCAATGCGAGTGCCCATGCTTGTGCAGTGCCCTGCCATCATCAAGGGCGGCACTGTCGTTGATGACATGGTCGCCAACATCGATGTCGCACCAACTGTCATGCAGGCCATGGGGCTAGAAAAGCCGACCCACATGGATGGAGACAGCTTTCTACCGCTGATTCTTGGCAAAAAAAACAAGTGGCGCAACGAATTCCTATACGTTTATTACTGGGAGAAAAACTTTCCACAAACACCCACTACTTTCGCTATTCGGAGCAATCGCTATAAATATATCACTTACTACGGATTGTGGGACGCCGACGAATTTTATGACATCCACAACGATCCCGATGAAAGCAAAAACCTCTTTTACGACCCAGCCTTCAAAAAACAGGCCAAGAAAATGGAAAATAAGCTCTACAAAATGATGGCGGAATTCGGCGGAATGGAAATACCTCTCAACCAACCCAGGGGCGGCTTTAATCATTATCGCCTTAGTGACCGCGACGGCAATAAAGCTTCCAATTTCCCAGTTCCCATGGTCATCGAAGCTCCCATCAACAAAGACGCCAACTAATTCTTATTAGATTATTGTTTTAGATTGACTAAATTGAAAAAACGTTTTACCATTTTCACCTGTTGCGTATCGTCCTAGGTAAGATTCGCTACGGTCTATTGAAAAACCAACCTACTTCCATGCAAGGTATCCCAACCACCAAAAAGCCGATATTTAAAGCACACACGACATTTTTAACTGGATTCACTCTAGTGGAACTGTTGGTTGTCGTCGCTATTATTGCGGTTTTAGCCGCGCTAACCTTCACCTTTGTTGGTCGCGGTCTGGCCAGCGCGAGGGCGGCAACCTGCACGTCGAATTTACGACAAGTAGGAGCTGCACTTATTGCTCATTCAATCGATAATAATAATAAATTCATCGCTTTGCAACCAGACATAAATCCTGAAACCGGTAGGCGCCCCCCTGTCTGGACATGGCAACTAGCTAGAGACGGATACTTGGGTTCATGGGATGGTAAAGGCTCTGCGCCATGTGGTTCTGGAGTCTGGACTTGTCCAGAATGTGAATTTGTAAGTCATAATTACGGTGGTTATGGAGTAGTTGAAGGAACCATCTTCGCATACGAGGAAACCAGCCCCAGAGGAGGAGTCACAGAAAAGGGCTCTCTGCGTGAACACCGAATCGAGGACCCCGCCAACACATGGCTGGTGGGCGACGCACACATTAACGTAAACAAGCCAAACAAGGGCTGGTATGCAATCTGGTCCCAGCCATCAAGATGGAACGGTCACGGTCCAGCGGCACGCCACAACGGCAAGGTAAACGTGTGCATGATAGATGGTCATGTTGAACGCCTGACCATCAAGCAAATTGAGGAGAGAAAATTAACAGAAGATGTGCTCAGAAAATAGTTTGTTACGCCCATAACCAAGAGATCGACATTTATGATCTCAAGTATCAAACGATTCAAGATTGATTTGTTGGGCAAAATCGTCAGCGCTACCAACAGTCACAACTGCATAAAGGCAAAAAATTGATAGCTAGGCGATGATTGCAGGGGGCGTGACAACACTCATCGCTCAAAACATTTCCATCTGTGCACTTCCGTTCTCATCTTGAAGTTTCACTCCAAGTCCAAATAGCCTGACAGCCTTCCCCTCTCCCCTCGCCCATGCTTCGTGGAGTAGTTCCTCATAGATAGCCCTCTCCTGTCTCACCGAGGCACGCTCTGCCGTGGTACGAGTAAAATCGGCAAACTTCAGTTTGATCACCAACGATCTGATTTTTCTGTTCCTGTATTTTCCAAGCAAAATTTCTTCTATCTCATCCTGTAGGGATCCTAACAATGGAAGTAGTTCACCAGATGAAGTGACGTTTTCATGGAAAGTTCTCTCCTTGCTGATCGACTTCCTACTGCGATGCGACTTAACCACACGGCTATCTTGGCCGCGACTCAGATCGTAGAGTTCCAGCCCCCATTTACCGAAACGTCGCGTCAGTTCCAGTTTGTCCCACTGCTGTAGTTCGCCACAGGTTTTCACCCCAATATTCCCAAGTTTTTCCTGCATCCGCTTCCCCACACCCCAAAGTTTCGATACTGGGAGATCCCGCATAAAGCCATCAACCTCTTGAGGTGAAATCTCAAATTGCCCGTTGGGCTTTTGCCAGTCACTCGCGATCTTTGCCAGCATCTTGTTAGGCGCTATTCCCGCTGATGCCGCCAGCCCTGTTTCCTCATAAATCTGCGCACGAATCTCTCTTGCAATGGCAGAACCTTCGCTGCTCCAGTGGCTTAGGTCTAAGTAAGCTTCATCCAATGACAAAGGCTCAATTTTGTCTGTAAACCGTCCCATGATCGCCCGAATGCGAGCAGATTCCGAACGATACAAATCAAATCGAACCGGAAGCATAATCAACTCAGGGCATAATTGCAGTGCCTTAAATGCGGGCATCGCCGAGTGACACCCAAATTTCCTCGCCTCATAGTTGGCAGCACAAATCACCCCTCGCCTACTGGTACCACCTACCGCGACGGGTTTTCCCATAAGTGAGGGATCCTCTCGTTCTTCAATGGCTGCGTAAAAGCAGTCCATGTCAATGTGGATGCAAAGTCGCATAGTTATTCAGGATGCAATACTCACATGGAGTGCCACATATTTGACATCTTATAAAAATACCGCCGGCCGGGATCGAACCGGCACGATTGTTACCAATCAACGGATTTTAAATCCGTCGCGTCTACCAATTCCGCCACGGCGGCGTGGGGAAAACTGTTCGATTTCGCAAACAGAGATGCACACTAGAAGCGTCTTTTGATTTCGTCAATGGCAGCTTGCAGGGATTTTTTTGCTCGCCCACTCTTACCTCTCATAACCTCCTCAATATGAGGGATTGCTGACTTTGCGGCTGACTTCCCAAGAATCTCAGATGCCGACACTATGTGAGCAATATCCATATTTTCGAGTCCCGGCAACAAAAGCACTTGGGATCCTTCACCCAAATTAATAATCGTCTGACTCCACCCAACTGGATCACCATTCCATAATTCAAGCAAGAGATCACCTGCCTCAACAACTTCAAATTTAATGAGTAAATCCATTGCTTCCTGGTTAACCTTACCTTGCTTGTGCATACTTTTCACTGCCTCTAAAACAGGTTTCTCCACTCCACTACCGGGTAGTGCCCAAGTCTTCAATGCACGTATAATTTCCAATTGCTGTTCAACGTTACTAGACGGCAACAGCTGGATGAGTTTCTGAGTTATATCATCTCTTCTAGCGCGCGGCTCCGAACTAGCGAGCCTTCTAACAGCATCCATTTTCACTTTTGGGTCAATGCTGTTTAGCGCCTCGAGATTTTGTGCCTCGTAGTCGATGCTATCCGAATCAAGCACTGTGTATTGATTAAGCTTGGCTATCCTTGAGTTTTCAACAATCACATCAATAATACGCAGATCCTTTGAAACTTTCTCAACACGCCCAAATTTGGTGCAAAGCGCAGCTATCTCATCGATTGACATGACTTGATCAGTAAAAAGAATCAATCCCGTCATGTCGTTATCCACATTATCGTAAGTCGTCTCTCTGCTTTTTTTGCCAGTCGCATCGTAAATATAAGCCCCGATAGTCCGGCGAAGTTGAGGTGACGCATCTCGCACGAAAATACCCACTACACTCTCTTTGCGATACTTCCGGAGAACAGAATCTACAGGCTCATAACCAATCTCAAGCAAGTAATCCTGACGAACTTTCAAAGCTTTTTCTGTATCCGATTTGGCCGCTTTTTTACCAATTGTAGTCACATCCTGTATATCTAAAACACTGGCTTTTGTAGGATTTGCTGGAAAAAGAATCGGCATCGACATTAATATCGATGAACATACTAGGGCCAGAATCACGCCCTTTACACGATTATTTGCCGAACCGTAAATCACTAACGTTGATCCCACGAGCGCGGTGAATCCACAGAGGATAAACCTATTCAAGGTCTCCATGTCACGCATCGTTCCCTCCCTGCCACCGGCAAGTAAAAACACCACTACGATGACTATCATAAGTAAAACACCAAATACTACAGACACTGTTTTTCTCGGAAGTGGCGGACCCATCAACATTGGATCTACATCATTTAAATATTGCGCTTCTTGAAAGCTGACTGCCGCAGAGCTTGGCGTGTTACGACCAAAGCGATCCAAGTGTGAATCCCTTTTTTCACCTGGATAAAACTTTTTTTTCTCAGCTACCAACTCATCCGTCGTAACGTCAAAACGGGCATCACACGATCCGCACTCCACTGTTTTACCAAGTAAATCCTCAGTCACATCAAATCTCTGGCTGCATTCGGGGCACTGAATTTTCATAGTCTTGTTGATTTATACGGCTAACTGCCTGAAATATAGAAATATTCTATCCACTCACAATTATTTTTACCACAACGAAAAAAGATCTTTATTACATCACCAGCGCTTGCCCATTGGCCGTAGCTCGTTTAATAGTATCCGCATGCTAGCCGAAATCCAATCTCTGTTGATTCTGCAAGACCGTGACCAACGCATTCTCAAAATCGAGGAGGATCTCAAATTCATCCCCGTTAACAAGGAACGTGCAAAAGAACGGCTCGCAAATGATCTTACACGCTTTGAAAGCGCAAAAAAAGCGATTCAGGAAAACGAAATAGCCATCAAAAATCTCGAACTTGATATTGGCACCCGCAAAGACACCCTGACCAAACTGAAGGTGCAGCAATATGAGACTAAAAAGAATGATGAGTTCACTGCTCTCGGTAATGAAATTTTACGTTATAACGAAGAGGTTGATACCCTCGAAACCAGCGAGCTCGAACTCATGGAAAATGCAGATGTCCTCACTGCGGAGAGAGAACAAGCAGAAGACGCTCTAACACTGACACAAAAATTAGTGGATGATGAAATTACGCAGCTTGAAAAGCGCGCATCAGAAGACAAAAAACAGCTGAGCGAGGTGAAAGAGGAACGAAAAAAACTCTCTTCTGAAGTCGATGAGGATTTACTCGCACTATACGATCAGCTCATGAAATCCAAAGGCGGTGACGCTGTAGTCTCCGCTGACAAAGGTCAGTGTAGCGGCTGTCACATGAAGCTCGTTCCAGCAACCATCATCAGCCTACAATCAGACAAGGCAGTCACTCAGTGTGAAAACTGTGGCCGCATTCTGCATCTCTAATTTGCCATGACAGTCGATTCCGTTACAGAGCTGCTCAAGCAGGTTTCCTATCCTGGCTTTTCCAGAGACATCGTCTCGTTTGGCTTGGTGAAAAATATCGAGGTTGAAGACGGCACAGTCACCGTCGACATATCCGTGCAAACCAGCGATCCAAAAGTTGCTGAAAAGATCTTTAATGATTGCCACGCGATTCTCGACCCATTGCCAGAGGTGAAACACGCACGTGTAGAACTCGACGTGCAGGCCCCGGCAGCACAAGCTGGCAATTCAGACAGTACTGGCGCTAAAAACTCCATCCCCGGCATCAAAAAAATCATCGCAGTCGCTTCAGGAAAAGGCGGCGTCGGGAAATCAACCGTCTCATCAAACTTAGCAGCGGCACTTTCCAAACAAGGCCACAAAGTCGGACTGTGCGACTGCGATCTCTACGGACCATCGGTCGCTCACATGTTTGGAAGTAATGAACGACCACTCGCTACCGAGGACAATCAGATCATTCCCATCGAAGCTCACGGCATCAAACTTATGTCGATGGGGTTTTTATTAGAAGAAGCCTCGCCCGTGATCGTCCGTGGCCCCCTTGCAACCCGCTACACACAACAGTTTCTGCAAAACGTCGAATGGGGTGAGCTCGATTACCTGATCCTCGATCTACCACCTGGCACAGGAGATATTCAGCTCACCATCGTGCAGACGATTGCTCTCACCGGAGCTGTCATTGTTACCACACCTCAGGAAGTCGCGCTCATCGATGCTCGCAAAGCAATCTCCATGTTCGACAAGGTCAACGTGCCTATCCTTGGCCTAGTTGAAAATATGGCATGGTTTGAATGTGACCTTGGCACCCGCTATCCAATTTTTGGTGATGGCGGAGGTGCTAAAGAAGCTGAAAAATTAAAAATACCCCTACTCGGGCAAATCCCAATCAGCATTCAGACACGCCAACAAGGTGACTCTGGCAAACCTATCACCTTGACTGATAAAGACTCATCTCCCGTCATTAAATCATACCAAGAAATAACCTCCAAGATCGTTGCACTTACAGGCACATAGGACAATCTCCCATAATTAACGATCCCTGCACTGCACCTCGAATCATGACACCTGACTCCATCGAAGAAATCATGCGCCGCGTGCATCTTCTTGAGATTAAAGCACGGCGGCTTGCACGGGAAACCTTCAGTGGTGAGTATCAATCGTCTTTCAAGGGTAGCGGTTTAGATTTTGAAGACTACAGGGAATACCAACACGGTGATGAAACACGCTTTATCGATTGGAATGTCACCGCGCGTAAAGATCATCCCTACATCCGCACGTTCCGCGAAGAGCGGGAACTCTCTGTGATTCTTGCTGTCGATGTGTCTGGCTCGTCACTCTACGGAAGCAAACAGCTCAGCAAACGCGAACTAGCGGCCGAGCTCGCAGCAATTATTGCCTTCAGCGCCAATTTTAACGGCGACAAGACAGGGCTGCTGCTTTTTGCCAACGAGCCCCTACTCTATTTGCCCCCCACCAAAGGCAACAAACACGTGCTGCGTATCATCAGGGAAATTCTTGCCGCTGAGCCCGATGATCCACGCACATCTATTAATGCAGCGTGCGATTTCCTTCTCCACACGGTAAAGCGTAAGGCTCTTGTCTTTATGATCTCAGACTTTTTTGCACATGATTTGCAGCGACCACTTGGTGCATTGGCCAGTAAACACGATACCATTGCCCTTCGTGTCATCGATCCCGCAGAGCAAAAACTGCCACGCATTGGCACCGTCACGCTGAACGACCCCGAAACAGGCTGGCAGACCACTGTAAATACCAACAATAGCCAACTGCGTATGGGCTTTGATAAGCTCACCCGACGACATAAGGAAGGCATCACGCGCCTGTTCAAAAAGCATGGCATCGATCACCTATCCCTATCCACAACAGGTGACTACTTGCCACCACTCCACCGTCTGTTTCGCTTACGCACTCGCAGACGAAACAGTTAACGCCTAGTCGATTTGCCTGACATTCGCGACATCACTGACCCCACGGAATTTATTCCTGAACCTACCACATCATGGTGGATCTGGGCACTCGTTGCTGCAAGTGTGGTTACAACAATCCTAATCATCTGCTTCATTGTTAGGAAAAGGAGAACCAATCAAACACGGCGTGATCTCTTAGATAAGGCACGTGCAAAACTCTCCCAGCTAAAAGATCAATCAGTATCCCTAAAACCCGAAATGATCGCCACGCGGATTTCAGTTATCCTCCGCCAATATCTAGAAACCGCTTTTGAGGACCCAGCACTCTTTGAGACAAACGAAGAGTTCACACTGAGGCCTACTGCACTTGAGAGAATTCATCCAGATATTCGGCCACAAATCACCAGCCATCTTGAGCAGCTTTCAGAGCTCAAATACGAGCCAAATAAAGACCCTGATACCGCACATACCTTCGTATTATTGCTCATCAATGATGCACAAAAAATACTTGCCCACAGCAAGATTCACCCAAACCTAGAAAATAGAAACTGAGCAATTTACTCCATCACCTAACACTTGCACATCCTTGGTGGCTCCTCGGATTATTGCTGCTTGTGCCGATCATGCTTCTATCGAGGAAACTCGGTTCCCCGTCATCAATAACTTACTCCAACCTTTCAATCCTTGTAAGTCTAGGACGCAAACCAAATTACTACCCAGGCGCCTTATCCTTCGCCGTGATGGCTCTCGCTATATTGTTCGCATTCATCGCCCTCGCCCGCCCACAGTGGGTGAATGAATTCAAAGAGCGCAAGGCAAGCGGTATAGACATCATCCTCGCCATCGATATTTCACACTCCATGGAAATCACTGATTTTGAGCTCAACACTAAGAGAGTTCAACGTATCACCGCAGCAAAATCAACCGCTGAGTCCTTTATTAAACAACGGCCAAACGACCGCATCGGCATCGTTGCCTTCTCTGGCAGACCCTACGTAACAAGCCCCATTACGCTGGAACACGATTGGCTGACCGATCAGTTACGCGAACTACGCCCGGGGCTTGTCAAAGAGCCAGGCACCGCCATAGGTTCCGCCGTCGCCGCCGCAGCGACCCGCCTAAACAAACGCAAAGCAAAAAGCAAAGTTGTCGTTTTAGTCACCGATGGATCTAACAACTCAGGACGCATCGCCCCTATTGAAGCCGCCAAGCACGCCGCCACACTCGGCATCAAAGTCTATGCCATTGCCATCGGCACAGAGGATGGGCGCTTGAACAGTCGCATACAGGCATACCCCCAGCAGGAGTTCGACACAAAAACGCTTAAGCAAATAGCGAAGCTTACCAAAGGCGAATACTACCGAGTTCGTGATACCGACAAGCTGCGCGATACTTTTCGCTCCATTGATCAACTCGAAAAAACAGACGTCACACAGAATAGTACTATAAGACGTAAGGAATTATTTCCTTGGTTCGCTGCCGCAGCCTTGCTCTGCGCCATCATCGCCCTCACTATTCAATCACTCAATCCACCACCTGCGCCCTAGCCCAGAAACTCTTAATGTCTTTCCTTCATCCAGGTTGGCTCATGTTAGCCCTAATTCTCCCCCTCATCATTCTTGGTGCGGTTCTAGCCTACCGGCGGCGTAGTAAGGCATGGCGTCAGCTCGTCGCTCCACGCCTGCGCACTCAGCTCGTGAGGGAGGCACCACAAACACGACGCTGGATTTCTCTTTCACTTGGGCTGTTAGGATGCGCTTTAATCATCGCTGCTATTGCCAGACCCTATCAAGGAAAAACCACCACCACCGAGCAAGTCATTACGCGTAATATTCTTATCGCTGTAGACACCTCGCGCTCCATGCTCGTTAAAGACGGATCACCCGACCGTATAGCCACAGCTAAAGCTATGGCTCTCGAGCTCACAAATACTTTCTCTAACGATCGAATTGGAATCATTGCATTTTCAGGAAACTCGTTACTTCTCGCACCTCTCACCATCGATCACTCGTCAGTGCGAGATACCATTGGCCAGCTGGATACCCGCATCATTCCATCTGGTGGATCAAACATAGCAGCAGCAGTGAAGACGGCTTTTAAAACTTTCTCAAAAATCGGACACCGGTCGAATGCTCTAATCATTATCAGTGATGGAGAAAATCATAACAAGACAATCGACAGCATAGCTGAACAAATCAGTAACGGAAAATGCGCTATCAGCACTGTTGGTGTGGGTAGTAAGGAAGGCGACATGATTCCCGACGCCCTCAGCCCTGACGGAAAATTCCGCGATGTCAGGGGCAATGCCGTCCATAGCCGTATGATACCCGACGCACTCATACAGCTTGCCAGTGCAGGAGGTGGCATTTTTACTGAGGCTAACTCAAATGCTCCATCTGCTATTCGTGACTCGCTGGCATTTCTTGAAAGCAACGAACAAGAGAGCCTCCAAATATCTCTTCCAAACGAGAAATACCCTTGGTTTCTAATTCCCGCCATCCTTTGTCTCATCTCCTCCATCATCGTGCGCTCAAACATTTTATCCTCCGCCAAACATGCACCAATCACTGCCTGTCTACTCCTGGTATTTACCCCTAATGACATTCATGCCGCCACAAACCTTGAGCGCGCAACCAGTGCTTATGAAAACAAAGACTTCGAAACCGCATTGTCGTCATTCGAAGCGGCACTCGATCAAACCAAAGGCGATGACCGCCACACCATCGAGTTCTCCATCGGCAGCACAGCATACCGACTAAAAAACTGGCCCACGGCCTCGCGCTATTTTTCTAATGCACTCCTCAGCCCTAACAAGGGTCTGTGTGAGGCGGCTCACTACAACATGGGAAACACCCTTTTCCAATCTGCATGGAGCATGTTCAAAACAGCTAAAGAAACAGATCAACCTCAGGCAAAAACTCAAACCTTTCAGCTAGAAAACCTCACAGCCGCCATCACACAGCTTGAGGATGCCATCAGCCATTATAGCGCAACGATAGATCTAAATGTTGAACACAAAGATGCTCAACACAATCGCGCAGAGGCTGAAAAACTGCTCAAACAACTCAAGGATCAGCAAAAACAGAAAGGTGATCAACCCAAGCAGGGCAAAGATGACAAGCCCAAGGATAAAGGTGACAAACCCAAGGATAAAGGTGACAAACCCGACCAAAAAAGCAACGGCAGCCAACAGAGCGATAAACCGCAACAAGGTGATCAAGACAAGCCCCCAGAAAAACCCAATGATGGCGATGGCCAAAAACCAGACCAACGTGATAAGCCAGCGCCACCTAACAAACCACAAAAACAGCAACCCGGAGAAACCGATGAAGCCTATGCTGCACGCATCCTCAAAGAAAATGCAGACTCTGAGACCCGCCCAGTAAAAAGTCAGTTCCTGCGCGTTCGCCGTACTACCAAGGACTGGTAATAGGCTGACACACGAAATATTGAACAGCCCATCTTAGCCTGTGAAAATTCTCATCATCATTGCGACAACACTTTTCGCAACCATTCTAGCCCACGGCCAAAGCATGGGTGCACGCTATGCTGAAGCCTACATTTCGAGTAACCATCTCGTTCCTGGTGAGCAGGCAGCTCTTTGGGTCAGCGTACAAGGTGGCCAGCCGGACGATCGCCCACAGGCACCTGAGGTCGAGGGTGTGGCAATCAATTTCGCCCAAGCCATCACCCGACTAGATACAAATCAAAATCTAACTCAGGCATTTATTTATCGAGTCAGCGCTCCCAATCCGGGAAAATACACCATCCCATCCATCGAGGTTATTTCAGGTGGCAAACGACTCCTAACAAAACCTCTTGTTTTTCAAATACATCCTATTTCTTCTCTCAAATCGATTCCAACAGGGGTCAGTAATTACAATTTGAAAATTGGTTGGTTCCCTGCGAAAACAACTCTTTATCAAGGTGAAGTGTGCCCAGTTACTCTTAAAATCTACTCCCCAGAACGGCTTCGCACCGCAAGTTTTGGACTGCCTGACCCCAAAAAAGAAAACTGCCTGGCCTGGCGGTTTTCCCTACCTAATCGCCGGTCACCACCGACGACTATAATTGATGGCGAATCACATCAAATCACACGCTACACTACTACGCTCAGTGGTATCACTCCGGGTAAGGCATCTCTCGGCCCAGCCAAACTTCGACAGATTGTCCGCGAACGCATCATCGACCCACGGCGCGGCTCTGTTTTTAAGGAAAAATCCATCTATTTGACACTTCCCGCGATTAATTTTAATATCCTCCCTTTACCAGCTGACGCTCCACCCAATTTTAACGGTGCCATAGGAAAATTTCAGATCCTTGCACAATGCCAAAAAACTAGTCTCGAGGAAGGGCAATCTACCGAGAATATACTACACATCTATGGCACAGGTAATCTTATGTCTATCAAGCCACCGGTGCTTGACGATGACACCTGGAAAATCATCGATACCTCAAAAGTCACCCGCGGTGAGGAGCGGCGTTTCACCACTGGCAGAGTCACCTTTCGCCAGCTCCTCAGGCCTGGCAGCAGCTCGCTATCATCAATCCCCTCCTACGTTCTTAGCTACTTCGATCCCAGCGATAAAAAATACCACACCCTCAAAACACCACCTATCCCGGTCAGCATCACCGCTGTTGCCAAAAGCAGCACTAACACGGACAGCACACTGACCACTCCAGATCGAAACACTCCGCCCGAGAGGATGCAGGATATCCTCGGGTTCATCGACAAACCAGATCCGCAACACGCAATACTCAACACCCAAACTTCAAAACTCTGGCACCTTGCGCCTGTGGCCATCGCATTACTCATCATCGGCATCGCAATACGCAAACGCCAACAAAGAAACTATCGACTGAACCCAGACGCAGGAGAAAAAAAACTCGCTCTCAATAAACTCCGTGAAGCCACCGACACCCGCACGTTCTATCGACGTGCAGGGCGCATCATCGACCAGTGGCAACTCGGTGGTGCAGGACAAACACAACTCCAAGAAATCATCTCCGAGCGTGACAAACTCTGTTTTGTTCCCGGGGGCACTCCGATCAAAGAAATATCCACTGAACGGAAAAAAATCATCATCGATTTACTCAAACGCAGCACCCATCTGCTTATCATCCTCTTAATCATTTCATTTAGCCCAAACATTTCTTCCGCAGAGAAGAAGCATTCACGATTCACTAATCCAAATTCATCATACAATACCGCGCGTGACGCTTGGAAATCAGGCAGCTACCAGCAGGCCATTAATCTTTACCAACAGGAATATCCCAATCCGAACAAAACTCCTGCAGATATCCTCTACAATATCGGCAACTGCCACCATCGGCTCGACCAACATGGCCTCGCCACACTGGCTTGGCGCCGGGCTTTACTCGCCGACACCACCCACCAAAAAGCACGCCAGAATCTGCGCTTCACTGAAATCAGCCAAAATGCCAACGTTCCTAGACAGTTCCCTTGGCAGAGGCATCTCACGGCAGCAAGTTCAAACACTTACTACAACACCCTCTACGCCTGCGGCTGGGCCATCGTGCTAGCGACTCTCGCTATGATTCTGTTTCTGAAAAACAAAAAAGTTCTCACTGTCACCATCATCACCATGTGCCTCTCCTGCGTCATCGCCTCCGCCGCAGTATTCGCCATCGCTTTCCACCCCGATGGCTACCATTCGCTTGCTCCGCCCGAACAACAGGCTGTCATCATCACCAGGACTCCCCTCTACGATGAAGCCCACCGCAGTACCGTCGATTCAACTCTCGAACTTGCACCAGCAAGTTTAGTTAGAGTCATCGCCCAGCGCGGCCCATGGGCCCACATCACCACCGCGGAAAAAGAGGAAGGCTGGGTCGAGAGAAAACACCTCGGCAAGCTCATTCAAGACAATCACGAATAAAAAAACCACGAAGCATTTCACTCCGTGGCTTTTTGATGATTCGTTAATTGTGCATTTACTTTTGCGCCTTTTCAGCTTCGACGACCATTTCCATGATGGCCTTCTCCATGGCATCGCCACGTAGCCCTTTGTGTTTGATCACGCCATTGTGGTCGATCAAGTAGAGGGTCGGCCAGCCACGGACTCCCCACGCAGTCGAGATTTTTCCGAATTCTTGTTCGTTGGTAAAATTACGCCAAGTTGTGGTGCCGTCGGCAACCAATTCCTTGAGTCGTTCTGGTTTATCGCTATTGACACCAACAATCGCAAAAGGCCGACCTTCCAACTTCTTCACGAGCGACCGCTCATGAGGAAGCATGGCTTTACAAGGGCCTCACCAGATACCCCAGAAATCGACCAACACAGCCTTACCTCGGTAGTCGCTGAGCTTAAATTCTTTCCCATCGTGGTCTTTACCAACGATATCCGGTGCTGTGCAGCCAATCGATAGGTTCTCAATCACATTGATTTGCCCTTTCGCCTGGGCGAGCATCTGTGGGTTGCTCTGATCAATCCCTGGAGTTGCCGCGAGTTTCTTCATCAAAGCAAGACCCTCTGCTTTGGTTGCCTCGCTCTTAACAAGCTTTGAGGCAAGATAGTAAGTCGCACCGTGGCGGACTTTTTCATCCCGAGCGTTATTGATAATTTCTTTTAACTCGGCCTCGCCACCTTGTCTCATGCGGCCGTAGCTCATGGCAAGAATGCCGAGCGAGCTGCTATCCTTATGATGCGCGAGTAGGATAGCACCGATTTCCTTGAGTTGATCTGGATTGGCTCTCTGGATGCCCCAAGTGAGGCCTTTTTCGACTCCCTCCGCCTTGGGACTTTCCTTCGCCAGCTTAAGAATCAAGGTGATGGCATCGGCAGGCGAAGGCCGCTCATTACGATACATCTCCATCATTTTTTTACGATCCTTCAGTGCTCGGACTTTTTTCATAAAGCCTTTGGCTTGCTGATCAAAAGCACGAGTAGCAGCCACAATCTGGTCCTTTGCTGATTTAACCTCAACCTCAGTGGGTGCAGAACCAGATGGATCATCGACAATTGTCTGGGCAGGATCTGCAATTACATGGGAGGTCACCATGAAGCCTGATCCACAAATGAGAGCTATTGCCCAGTTTGGTTTTATTTTCATCATGTGCAAACCCTAGTTATCCTAACTTGGATTACCATCAAAATATCTGTGTCACTCAGCGTATTGAGCACCATGGCTCTTGCTGAGATACATCAACTGCCAATTCAGCTTCAGACTGCAGGTTTCCAAAAATCGCCAAAAGTCTAACCTCACCCGCACCCACATTGTAAGTAGCATGCACCACCCCCGGAGGAACAAACACGACGTCACCCGCACCGAGGTTTTTCTTTTCCTCACCCACCCATTGCTCAACCTCACCCTCCAAAATGTAGAGAAACTCTTCTCGTTCATCGTGGTAATGAAACCCATGGCCTTGGCCAGATTCAATGGTTGCACGGATGAGGACCACATCCTTAGCTGGCACCGTGTGAGGCTCAGCATGATGCGAAAAAAACTCGTTGAGACCCATTGGCACAGCGTCCTCGAGAATATCGTCGTGGGTGATAAACATATCGAAGTTTAGGTAATCCGCTACTTTCTGGCGACAGGTATTTTCTTAAATTTCGCAGTAAGATCAGTCAGGGAATCTTCCACGGCCAAACGCTCCAAGCTGGAGGCTCCGACAAAACCAACCGCATCTGTTCGCTCATTCACGTAAGCGGCGTCGGAAGGAGTACAGATCGGCCCGCCATGAGTTAGGAAGATGATGTCATTTCTTACCGTGCATGCTGCATCAATAATATCCTGAGTCAGTTTCACTGCATCGTCCATCGTGCACACAGCATCGGTTACACCGATAGAGCCTCCGATAGTCGTCCCCGAATGCGCGATGATCGAATCCGCTCCCGCCTTTGCCATTTCAACCGCCTGCTCAGGGCTTGTGACGTAAACAGTAGTGAACAAATTCATTTTGCGAGCGAGCGCAATCATTTCATATTCTTTTTTTACGCTCATCCCGGTCTCTTCCAGGGTCTGACCAAAGTGCCCATCCACCAGTGTGTGAGTTGGAAAATTATTTACTCCAGAGAATCCCATCTCCTTTACCTGGAGTAGCCAGTGCCACATGCGGCGGCGCGGATCTGTGGCATGCACACCGCAGATTACAGGGATTTCTTTAACAACTGGTAACACCTCATACTCACCGATCTCCATGGCAATCGCATTCGCATCTCCGTAAGACATAAGCCCGCAGGTCGAGCCATGACCAGACATTCGGTATCGCCCCGAGTTGTAGATAATCACCAGATCAGCTCCACCCTTTTCAATAAACTTGGCACTTATGCCTGTTCCCGCTCCAGCAGCGATAATCGATTCGTTATTGCGCAAGGTCTCGTGGAGACGCTCAATGACCTCTTCTCGTGTGTAGGGATTCCCCTTACCTGTCCATGGATTTGGCATAAATGACGTTGTGTTGTTTTCGGTTCGAACCCTATCTGCTTTCCATATCATGGTAGAGATTTTACCGTATATACAATCACACTTTCACCTTTTCCAAATCCACATCAGTGTTACTCTCTAGTGTCGTAAATTCCATGCAACCCCTTAAAACAATAGGTAAACCGCTTACAGAGAAACACATCTTTGGCGAGAAAACTAAACTACGCTGCGTCAGGGCCAACGAAAATGACGAGCGCGACTGGCTTGATCACCAGCCCGTATGCGCCGCACTTGGTCACTACCAGATCCTGCATGCAGGTATCATGAAGGCCCAGTATCCTTATGAGGTCGTTCGCACGTTTCAGGAAGGAGCGTTCTTTATCGTCACCCTAGCTGGCGCCGGCCGTATTCTAATCAATGGAAGATGGCACCAATGCGGTGAGGGCGAGGCATGCCTCTTACCCGCTTACGCGACTAATGCCTTTCATTGCGCGAAAGAAAATCAACCATGGGATTTCTGTTGGGTTCGCTACCGACACCCCGAACTACAAATTCCGCTGATAAAATCCTCCCAACCAATTTTATCAAACTTTGGCTCCGATCAATTCCATGCCGCCATGCGCGGGCTACTTGCCGAATCCGAACAAGGGCACCGCCACGCAATCATCGAACAATGGGCACAACTGATCCACACTTATGTGCGTGAGTTTGTCACTCCATTCCGCTACGATGACAGACTATGGAAACTCTGGACATGCATCGAACGCGATCTTTCGCATCCATGGTCGCTCGACAGCATGGCCTCTATCGCATCTCTCAGCACCGAGCATCTCAGACGCTTATGCAGAGCTGAACATAGCAGAAGTCCCCTTGAACATGTCCGCTGGTTAAGGATGCAGAGAGCTGCAGCAATGCTAACAACCACAGACTATAAAATCGAAGCCATTGCCTACGATGTGGGCTACAAAAATCCCGTTGTATTCTCCACCGCTTTCAAAAAACACTTCAAACTCCCACCTTCAAAATACAGGATATACCAAACAGCTTTTATTGCTTAGGCATGATCCACATAAACCCCACCTCAATCCACACACCCTTGCTTTACGGTAATATCGTACAAAGATCATGGGTAATTAAGAATTACATAAACAAATAACATCTCATGAACAAACCACTGACCGATTTACGCAACCTTCTTTTCATCTTTGTGACGGTCTTGATTCATCCATCCTTGTCCGCAGAACAAAAGACAACCGATGCCCGTCGCCTAGAAGTTCTTTTTCTCGGGAGCCCAAACAGCTCACACCGCCCGCTGGAACGATTCACAACAATTCGGCGTGCTTTGGGACCACGCGGAATCAACCTCACCTACGCTAATCAGCCGTCAGCACTCACTAAAGGCAATCTAGCTAAGTATGATGCCCTTATGGTTTATGGAAACCATGAGGCAATTCAGAAAAATCAGGAGACTGCATTGCTGCAATACTCAAAGAATGGCGGCGCGTGTGTCTTCCTGCACTCAGCCTGCGGCTGTTTCCGGAACTCGGATGCATACATTAAACTACTCGGCGCCCAATTCAAGTCACATGGCAAAGGTGTTTTCCGAGTGAAAACCGTTAAACCGGATCATCCCATCATGAAAGGATACAAAGGCTTCGAATGCTGGGATGAAACTTACGTGCACCAGAAGCACAACCAAGACCGGGTCCTACTGCAAGTACGCGAGGAGGAACCATGGACCTGGGTGCGAACCAACGGCAAGGGGCGTATCTTCTACACCGCTAGCGGACACGACGAACGCTGCTGGGAGCTAGCCGAATACCAAGACCTCATTTATCGCGCCACCATGTGGACGGTCGGAAACGAGAAGACTCAACTGGTCAAAAACCTCAACCTCCCCAAGCTGAGCTACTTTAAATCCAACGTTTCGATCATCCATGCCAAAAGCTGGGGCAAGCCACTCGACCGCCGCATCCCGCATACACACCTTCAGAACCCACTGCCGGTCTCTGAATCAATCAAGCTAACACAGGTTCCTGTCGGTTATGATCTTCAGCTTTTTGCATCTGAACCCGACATCATCAACCCGATCTCAATCAACTGGGACGAGAAAGGAAGGATGTGGGCTGTCGAGGCTTACGATTACCCGAACAACAGCGTCACCAACAAACCGGGACAGGACAAAATTAAGGTTCTCGAGGATACCAACAACGATGGCAAAGCGGATAAAGTCACCACCTTTGCATCCGGACTGACCATCTGCACATCAGCCCTGCCGTATCGCGACGGTTGCATCGCAACAGATGGTGAGGAAATGGTCTACCTCTCCGATACCAATGGCGACGGAAAATCCGACACACGCAAGGTACTCTTCAAGGGACTCAAAATCTGGGACACTCACGCCTGCACTTCAAACCTGCGTTACGGATTCGATAACTGGATCTACGCGACCGTCGGCTACTCAGGTCTCGATATCAAAATTGGCAATAAACAACATAAATCCCGACAAGGCGTATTCCGCTTCAAACCCGACGGCTCTGCTGTTGAAATTCTACAAAATACGACCAACAACACCTGGGGCCTTGGATTCACCGAAGAGGGACGCGTTATGGGATCAACGGCTAACAATAACCCATCATGGTGGCTAGATATTCCGCTCGCCGCCTACCAAGGATCTGGCATTAAACCACGACGAACTCCACGTTCCGACTCAGGAGATAAAATTGCACCCATCACCTTTGACACCCTGCAGGTAGACGTCCGGGGCGGCATCACCGCTGGTGCAGGACACAGCGTCTATACCGCACAATTGTTCCCCAAAGACTGGCACAATCAACGCGTCCTCATATGCGCACCAACCTGCAAGATCGTCTCGGCTCCACGCCTTGAACGCCATGGAGCAGGATTTAAAACTACCAACTATCAAAATAACATTTTTGCCAGCGCCGACTCATGGTCATCCCCAGTCGCCGCAGAAGTTGGTCCCGACGGTGCTGTTTATATTGCCGACTGGTATAACCCGATTATCCAACACAACGTCTACGGCCCAAATCAGAAAAAAGGAAAAGGAAATGCCTACCTCACCAAGCACCGCGACCGCAAACACGGACGTATTTTTCGTATATTACCAAAAAATAGTAACCCAATTCCCGCACCCAAGCTGGGATCTTTAACCGAGCGTGTCGCTGCACTATCCCATTCCAATCTTTTCTGGAGGCTAACGGCACAGAGAGTCATTCTGGAACAAGATGGCAAGCAAGCCGTGAACGCACTCATCAGCGCCGCTCAGAATGAGACTGTAGCATCCATTCACGCACTACACCTCTTAGCCAACATGACATCCGCAGAGAAATTCGCTGAGATTGCTCGCATGCAAATCAGAAGCCAATCGCCAGGCATACAACTCGCTATCATTCATTCGCTACCCTCTACCCAAAACACAGCCAATATGCTGATAAATCAAATCAGCACACTCACACCAGATGGCCAACACGCCGCATTGGTTAAAATCGCACTATCTCCTAAATCATCAGAAATCCTCAGCGCACTTAAGAAAAATGTCAACGAACTCCTAAAGGACAAGCATCTCACTCAGGCAGTCACCGTGGCCCTAGCAAAACACGACATGATGCCATCAATAACAAAAGAAAAAAAGCGCACTCACCCACTATCAGCAAGCGCCAAACGGGGAGCTGAAATCTACAAATCAGCGACCTGTATCGCATGCCACCAAGCCGATGGCGAGGGTGTAGAAAAGACCTTCCCTCCCTTAAACAAATCCGATTGGCTCAGCCGAAACCGCACCGACTCGATTAAAGTAGTCCTCAAGGGGCTCGTCGGCCCCATCAAAGTGTTAGACAAAGGTTACAACGGGGCAATGCCAGCACAAGAAAACCTCAAAGATCAGCAGATCGCCGATGTACTGAACTTCACACGAAACAGCTGGAATAATCAGCTGGGAGACATAACCAAGGAAGAGGTCGCCAAAGTTCGTAGCGATCTGAATAATCGTAAGGAGCCATTCACAGCTAAAGATTTTGGGAAATAATTATCCCAATCTTGCCATACCTCAAAGCTCACTCGCTAGTTTCTTAACACAAGTCACCAGCAGTTCCTCTCCCCGACGAATGGTTTCATCAAGCGTTCTCGTCTCGTCATGCAGAGCGTAGGTCTGATCAAATAATTGTCGCGCCACGGGCTCAATCACTCCGGCTATCGCTATAATCTTTTTGGCCTCTGAACGTGCCATCGCCGCCACCCCCGCGGGTCCCTTGCCATGCAATGTCTGTGCGTCAAGCATACCTTCACCTGTGATAACCACATCAGCAGACCTTATTTTTCCTAACAGGTCAGTCTCGCTAGCAACCAGATCAAATCCTGAAAGTAAATCCGCACCGCAATATGTCAGCAAACCAAACCCCAACCCTCCAGCAGCTCCAGCACCAGGTGTCTCAGCCTCTTTTTGCCCACCAGTCATGTCGATCAGCTGGTTAAAACAATCCTCCATGGGAATCATATCATGTTCACCAACACCTTTTTGCGGACCATAGACGCGTGTAGCACCATCTTCTCCTAACAAAGGATTTTCCACATCGCATGCAACGAGAATTTCGGGCAAGTCGATACAGTCAGATATATCGATACTTCGACAATTTGTAAGATTGCGTGGTGTGGGTTCTAATACTTCACCTTTTTCATCGTAAAATTTAACACCGAGCGCAGCAGCCATACCGCATCCAGCATCGTTGGTGGCACTCCCACCTATACCCATGATAATCCGTTTCACTTGCGATTTCTCGATAGCATGTCGCATCATCTCACCAGTTCCAAAAGTGCTCGAGTTCCAGACATCACGCAGTTGTTCAGGAATCAGCCTTATCCCTGATGCCTCAGACATTTCCATCACTGCAACATCACCACAGAGCGCGTAACGCGCGGTGACAGATCTACCAATAGCATCATGGGCAGCACAATCCACCCACTCTCCATTGAGACTCTGTCGTAAAATCTCAGCAAACCCATCGCCACCGTCAGCAATAGGGCAGGTATCAATACTAGCATTGGGAAGTGCTTCACGAAGACCACGCGATATGATCGCACATATCTCCTCAGCAGTGAAAGTGCCTTTAAACTTATCTGGTGCAAGTAGGATATTCACAGCTTACCATTCTAGGCGTTCAGGTTTCCATTGATAAGATTTCTCATTGCCAGTAACCACACCTAAACCAGGATACGGCAGATGAAACCCATAACAGCGAGTCCGCTCAGAGGCGGCTTGGGCAAAGACACGCTTGCGGGTCTGCACCGCACGCTTCGGAATGTTATCTAGCCCAATTGCCCAGTTCGGATTCTGAAACATCAACAAATGATGATGCGCAAGATCAACAATGTGAAGAAGTTCCTCAGCACCCGACTTGATTCGGTAAATTGCATGCCCAGGAGTATGACCAAATCCATCCTCCACAGTCACCGCACCACCTAACAATTCACTTCCGACCTTGGTCAAAACTTTCTGTGGGTTCAAAATTTCTAGATTCTTCTTCGCCATTTTCACCATGCTAGGAATGCTCTTTGGATTTCGTTTCGTGAGTGAAAAGTCTGGCTCCTTCGCACGCCAGAACGCAAACTCCTCAGGCGTGATGTGCAATGCTGCATTGGGAAACGCGGGCTTTCCATCGGCCACAAAACCCTCGATATGATCCACATGACAATGACTAAGAAACGAAATCGTGATCTGCTCAGGCTTGATGCCGATTTTTTTCATCGCCTCTGACAGCCATCCCTTCCGGTTATTCGGCACACCACCAAAACCGGCATCAAAAATAGCGACCTCTTTATCCCTCTTGATCACCAGCACATTCACATACAGCGGAATCTTGTCGATCGGTTCACGGTGCAACTTCAACGCCTGCACCATTTTTTCCCGCTCACTCACCGGATACATTAGACTCAGTCCCTGACCAAAATGCATGAAACCATCACTGATCGACCAAGCATCAATCTCACCAATCTTAAAATGATAAATCCACGGGTTACGGGTCTCAAGTTTGCGGTCGCGCTGATCAGCACACAATGGTGAGTAAACTAATCCCGCGGCGGCAAGGCCAGTGCGGGTGAGAAACTGACGGCGGGTATTCATGAGCGGTTTATCCTTTAGTAGGCGTGTAGTTTGCAATGGCACTTACAACATCCTTCACATCATCCGTGCAGAGCAATAAATCCGCGTATTTCTTCCCCTCAGCAAGCTGACTGATACAGTCGAACAACATTGTATCATCTTTGTAGCGTTTCTGACCTAAGAATATCATCGGACTAATCCAATCGAACGTAGCGTAGTGGTTCTGAGTTGCATCCATAAAAATTTCTTGGGTAGTTCCTGCACTCCCTGGAGCATAAATGATGCCATAAGTCGCAATCGCAAGTAATCCATCTTCACGAATGCTATTAGAAAAATACTTGGCTATATGCCGAGAAAAAAGATTTGTCGGCTCATGACCATAAAACCAGGTCGGCACCGCCAAACTAGAGCCACCCGTCGGATGTAAATCAATCACTTCCTGTGCGCGCATCATATAGCCAGTATCAGTATACATTGCCGAATGAGCCAAAATATCCAGCACATCATCCAACATATCATCTTCCGCATTCGACATCCATGCACCAAGGTTTGCTGCCTCCATTGTTCCAGGCCCACCTCCTGAGGCAATAAAGTATCCCTTTCGTGTCAGATCACGAGTAATCCGCGCGACTTTTGCATAGTATGGGTCAGTTCGCGGCGTGCCATGACCACCCATCACCGCAACCACTTTTTTCTTTCCATCACGTTCTACTCGCCCTTCGAGCAAATCTCGCAAAGCATCGTCAATCGCATGATCATGAATACGCTGGGTCATCGCTTCTATAACATCCGGAGCATTACCACCCTTATCATGAAAGTGCTCATAGATTTTTTTGTCGACACTATGATCAACAGAGGGCGTCCAACCACTCATAAGCTCCTCGCGTGTATATACCGAATGACGATAGGGATTATAAGGCAGATTTGGCAGACGAGGGAAAATCACTGCTCCCTTGTCACGGATTACATTCAAATCGACATAATCAGGAAAGTGACAACCAAGAAAAACTGCCCCCGCACAGTGAAGGTTTTGCCAATCGATATCTTCAAGACGCAGATCAAGGCCCTGAACTACGGCACAATTAAGCTGACCCTCCTGTCGGGAAAGTGCTGAAAAAGTGTCGATTTCTCGAATGGCGGAACAAATCATTGTGCAATCAGTTGTCGGTTGTCAGTGGAGGCATTCATGACAGCTTTTCATTAAAAAAAATTAAATAGCAGATTCTTTGAGAATTCCTACATATGGCAGGTTACGATATTTACCCTGATAATCCAACCCATATCCGACCACGAACTCGTCACCGATCACAAAACCTGTAAAATCAGCCTTCAGTACGATATCGCGTTCAATATCCTTAGTCAGCAACACGCAAGTTTTCACTTCTGATGCTCCATGCTCACTGAGTTTTTTTATCACAGCATCCAATGTCCGACCAGTATCAAGAATATCATCTAACAAAAGAACGGATTTACCCGAAACATCTGGAAGTTTTCTATCAAGAAATGATACTTCACCACTGCTTTCAGTGCCGCCATGGTAGCTCGACACATTAAGGCACTCGATCTCCATCGTCAGCGGTATCCTGCGCAACAAATCCGACATAAATAAAATTGCGCCCTTGAGCAACGCAACCACGACGATAGACTTGCCTTCAAATTCCTCAGTTACTCTCTCAGCGAGAACATCTAAACGCTTTTGGATGACTGCCTCATCGATGAGAACTTTTTCAATATGATTATGCATACGTTAATATTAACTATAAAACTAAATTACCAAATCTTAAATTATAACGATCTTATCACCTGTCATCAAAACCCACTGAGCAAATCTTCGCTGCAAACACATACCAATAAACCATGGCATTCATTCACGAACAGCTTGAAAAAATACTGAATTATCTTTCAGGTCTGGATCCTGTGTTGGCACCCGTTGCGTTCATCAGTCTGTATGTTCTTGCGACAGTTCTGGTTATCCCCGGATCAATCATCACTCTGTCGGCAGGAGTGCTTTTTGGAGCCTGGCGGGGATCCATCTACGTATCATTAGCCTCAGTTATCGGTGCATCACTGGCGTTCTTAATTGGACGTTACATTGCGCGTGACTTCGTAAGTAAAAAAATCGAGTCACACCCGAAATTCAAATCCGTCGATAGGGCTATTTCTCGCGAGGGTGCTAAAATAGTATTCATGCTTCGCTTATCACCATTATTCCCATTCAACATCCTTAACTACGGTCTGGGCATTACCAATATTCCCTTCTGGAAATATGTTGGAGCCTCCTGGCTGGGTATGCTTCCGGGTACCGTCCTCTACGTTTATATCGGCTCCTTGTTCAAGAACCTTGCTGATCTTGCGGGAGGCGCGAGAGACAAAACCACTGTTGAGTGGGTACTATATGGACTCGGACTTCTCGCCACAATAGTAGTTACAATCTACATTACAAAAATTGCCAAGAAAGCCATAACTGAAACCATTTAAGGTAATATAATTATGTCCTTATTCGAACCAAAAACGGAGACAAACGAATTACTAAAATCACGCGTTGCTCCAGATGACTGGACAAACCCAAAACCCGCTGAGATCTACAATCTCGTAATCATCGGTGCTGGCCCTTGTGGTCTAATCGCAGCCGCAGGAACAACAGGGCTCGGGGGGAAAGTGGCTCTGATTGAGCGCCATGCCATGGGAGGCGACTGCTTAAACGTGGGTTGCGTTCCCTCCAAGAGCTTGATTCGAGCAGCACGTGTGGCCGCAGAACTCAGGCATGCTTCCACTTTTGGTATTGAACCGAAGGATTCACAAATCCATTTCTCCACTGCCATGGAGCGCATGCGCGAGCTACGCGCAAAAATCAGCCAAGTAGATAGCGTGCATCGCTACCAAAAAGAACTCGGCGTGGATGTTTTCCTAGGAACTGGCGCATTCAAATCTGCAACTTCAATTGAGGTAGATGGACAAACCTTAAACTTTAAAAAGGCGTTGATCGCAACTGGTGCGCGCGCCACTAAACCCCCCATTCCTGGACTCTGGGAGTCAGGAGCTCATACCCATGAGACGATCTTCTCCCTGACTGAATTACCCAAACGACTAGCCGTGATAGGAGCTGGAACCACAGGGTGTGAACTTTCCCAAGCGTTTGCAAGATTCGGTTCAGAAGTCACTCTTTTTGACCATGGGCCTAATATACTCAAGGGTGAAGATACTGATGCATCTGCCATTGTTGACCAAACAATGCGTGAAGACGGTGTCAATATTCTCTGCGAAACATCCATTCATAGAGTCTCGTCCAATGATGATATAAAAACCATTCACTACACATTAGGTGATTCGCAGAATACGTTGGATGTCGATGCCATTCTTGTATCCGTCGGGCGCACGCCCAATATAGAGAGCCTCAATCTGGAAGCAGCTCAAATCTCATATCACAATCGGGGTATTGAAGTGGATGACCAACTACGGACATCTAACAAAAGAATCTTCGCCGCGGGAGACGTTGCGATGAAATATCAATTCACCCACACAGCAGATGCAGCCGCGCGTATCGTCATTCAGAATGCACTTTTCCATGGTAGAAAAAAACTCAGCGATTTAGTGATTCCTTGGTGCACTTTCACCGATCCAGAAGTTGCACACGTAGGTATGTATGAGCAAGACGCACTAATACAAGGTATAGAAATTGATACTTATATTCAAGAATTAGGCGAAGTAGACCGTGCAGTTATTGACGGACAAACACAAGGGTTTGTCAAAATCCATACTAAAAAGGGATCACCTAAAATTATTGGCGCTACAATAGTAGCCAATCATGCAGGCGATCTCATTTCTGAACTCACCCTCGCGATGACTCACGGCGTAGGACTTGATAAATTTTCTTCCACGATTCACCCCTACCCCACCCAAGCAGAAGCGATCAAAAAGCTTGGCGATGCCTATGCGCGAACCAAACTCACCCCATTTGTGAGCACGATATTGAAAAAATGGCTAGCTTGGTCACGGCAGTGAATTTGGTATTTGGCGTATGGTTTTTGCGGGTTTAATATTCATGTATGCACAGCGACGTCGTATTCCTACTCCAGAAACTGATCCGCATCCCCAGCGTCAATCCAGACTGCTCACCCGACGGTGATGGCGAAGCCGCTATGGCGGATTACGTGCAGGAGTATTTGGAAGAATCCGGTTTCTCTGTTGTACAAGAGGAAGTTTTACCAGGACGCCCCAACGTGATTGCCCGCGCACCTGGGCCAGATAATCGGCCACGGATCATGCTCGCCCCACACCTCGATACCGTAAGCATAGCCGGCATGGATCTTGATAGCTTCGGCGCCATCACCGATGATGGTAAAATCCTCGGCAGAGGTGCCTCCGACACCAAAGGCCCTATGGCATCCATGCTGCAGGCATTGAGTAACTGTCAGAACCTATTGGAAAAGCTCCCCGTCGCCGTGGACTTCATCGGATTCATGGGCGAGGAAGCCTCCCAGCACGGATCTAAACACTTCGCTAAACATCACGCGTCCGATTACACATTCGCCATCGCAGGTGAGCCTACCGACTTAGACATCGTCAACGTTACCAAAGGATCACTCTGGGCAACCCTAACAAGCACTGGAAAAGCAGCCCACGCATCCCAACCTGAACAAGGTGACAACGCTATTCTCAAGCTTGCCCGTGCCCTCGATATACTCGACAGAAAACTTTCCCCAGAACTTACCAATTACTCCCATCCCATACTTGGGTGCTCAACTCTTAATGTCGGCACAATCATAGGTGGTAAACAGCCTAATATTGTTCCCGATTTTGCCTCGTCACAGATTGATATTCGCACGACTCCCTCACTGCATGACAATGATGGAGCACTTGCCGTAGTCGAAAAAACCATCAGCCATCAAAAGCTTTCCCTTAAGGTGGTCAACCCGCACGAAAATCCGCCGATGGAGGTTCCAGACGACAATATCTGGATAAAAAAACTCATCGCCGCGAACCCCAAAAGTAAAACCGTGGGAGCGCCGTGGTTCTCTGATGCCGCCCATCTCAACGCCGCCGGTATCCCGTCAGTCTGCATCGGACCTGGATCTATCAATCAAGCACATACAAAAGATGAATTTATCAAAATTGATCGTCTCAAAGCAGGCGTAGTTTACTTTGAGAATCTGATCAAGAGCCTTGAGTCAGGCTCATGCTAATCAACTGGAAAACAATCAGTTTGCGCCTACACTACCGAGTGACTAACGCTCCCTGAAACCCGCTTTACTTCTTTTTTCTGCGCTTCGTCTTTTTTTGAGTCTCACGGTTACGATAGTTTTTTTCTTGCTGACGAAACACAGGCAACAACTCGAACTCCATCCAATCAAAAGCAGCTTGAAGGCCTTGCTCCTCATAAATTCGGCCTATAAGAGCTTCCACAGATGTAGCATTACCAATGTTACGCAGGAAATCATTTGATGTGCAGCGAACAAACATCTCACCATCCATTTTCCCTTGCTCTCTGAGAATCAAACGGCGCATGTAAAGTGCGAGCACAGCATCGCCTACCCATGCTTCCTCCCGTTCCTGCATCAGGTCTGTATTCATTTTTTTTGGGGCAGCCATAAGCTTGTAATTTATACTTTCAAAACTCTAATTACCCATAATCAAGACCGTTGTAACATTCAAAAATTGTCTGATAACGAGTCAAAAACCACTGGTAATTACATCTCTTTTTTCTCCATCATATCTCGAAGATGAGACTCCGATTCCTCATCCCAATAGCCACTACCCAGCTCCATAAAGACACTCGAGTATGGCAAGGCCGTGCGTGACTTGATAATCAGCAAACGATAGGTCTTGGACGTATCACGCAACATTCGCATTAGCATGTTGTTATTCAGGGCCAGTGCTTCACGGCCATGCAGCGCTGACTCAAGCTCCTTGCGATAATACTTCACTCCCGGTGCATAGTCGTATTCAACCTTGGAAATTTCTGCGGTCACGTATATCCGAGGCTTGACGTGATGTTTCTCCTCAATAACTTGTTCAATTCCATCAACGAGGTCTGGAATTTCAGCATCAATGTATATCACCCGTATACCACGACGACTTTGCACAGGAAAAGCAGCCTCAGCGACAACCACCCAGTTACGCGCGCCAAGATAGGTCAGTTCACTACGAATAGTTTTCTTCCACGGTCGGGAGATATCACTATTGCCAAAGCAACCTGACAAGAGCAGTGGGAGCAAAAAACTGAACAGGCGTTTGGCAGTCATCATCATACAACGAACTAAAGATGGCCAACGATAACCTGCACAACTAAAATCTGCAATACGAATAGCGTTATGTTAAAAATCACATCAGCTGTGCCCCAGCCTCCGCAAGTGGACTACGCTCACCACGAGATAGTGTAACATGGGCAGCGAACGACTGCCCTTTTAGGCGATTACGCGTGAACACAAGTCCATTACTACGACTATCAACGTAGGGGTTGTCAATCTGAGCAGGATCTCCCACCAGCACTAACTTTGACCCACGTGACATGCGGGTGACCACGGTTTTTGCCTCCTGTGGTGTAAGTTGCTGTGCCTCATCGAGAATGAAAAAACGATTAGGAATAGATCTTCCTCGAATATAACACAGCGCTTCAATTTCAATAACACCCCTCTCAATAAGATCATCATAGGGTTTACTAACAGCATCCCCCATGCTCTCTTTTTTGTTCTTTTTACGGCGAGGCCCTTGATTACTGGATGGCTGCATCAGCAAGTCCAGTGCATCATAAATAGGCTGAAGCCATGGCTTCATTTTATCGTCAAGGCTGCCAGGCAGAAAGCCCAATTGATCTCCCATAGAAACAACTGGCCGAGAAATAGTCAGTCCATTATAGCGACGGTTAAACATTTCATGCAGACCAGCAGCAACAGCAACAAGAGTTTTGCCCGTTCCAGCCTGACCGTAGCACGTAACTAGAGAAATATCTGGATTCAGCAATGCATCAATAAGGCATTTCTGGCCAAGGTTCAACGGCTTCAGATGATGACCATCTGGGATACGCAACACCTCAGGGATTTGAAGCCTCACAAATGTGCCATTAGCGTCAAGTCGTGCGGGCATAGTTTGCTTTTCACCTGCAGATAATAAAACATATTGATTTAACACAACGTCTTTCCTGCGCTGATGTTCAAGCACAAGCTCACCGGAACTGGAGAAGCGTTGCAGTTCTGATGGATCAACTTCTACGCCGAGAACATCATAACTGCTGATTTCCACAGGATCGACTTTGTCATTCAAATAATCTTCGCACTCCAAGCCAACGGCTCGGGCTTTCAGCTGCATATTAAGATCTTTCGTCACGAGAATAACCTGCCCCTCGTTGTGCTCCATAAGAAGCACAGTGGCCGCTAAAATACGGTGATCCACGAGCTCTCTGTCGGGGAAAACCCGCAGGAATTGCACAAGCTCAGCCGAGTTTTGTTCGCAAAAATCAGGATCGTATATAACCAGCCGTATTGTCCCGCCCCCATCAGTAGGCACTCCCCGCGTCACAGCATCACCTGATGCAAACATCTCGGATAACCGACGATGAACCTGACGTGCATTAGCGCCGCGCTCGCTCTGTTCGCCCTTAAACTGATCCAACTCAGCTAGAACATCAACGGGAATACACAAATGGTTATCCTTGAAGCGGTTGAGGCAGCCGGGATCGTGCAGTAACACATTAGTATCAAGAACGAAATTTTTACCTTTTAACGACGGTGCCTGAATACCAAATTCTTGGATGCGCGATTTCCTCGCACCCTGAGCGCTGCTATTACTTGTTTCTGGATTAGATGTATTATTTGGAGGGGCTTGTGAAAGTGCTTCGGTTGCAGGTGATGATGAATTGGTTTGAGTTGGTTGAATCATATTAGATTTGGTTGTCAACGAAGTGGCGTGTGAATATTAAATACGCACCATCAGCCCACTTACCCTGACGATGCAAACTCCCACCAAATTGTGAGATAGAAATACCGCAGAATGAATCTTCAAGCGTTCGCCTGCGGGTTTGGGTTAAACATCCATTAAAATTTGGATGACCTTGTAATTTATTTATCAAGATAACTAAATTATCTGATGAAACTAAATGGATGGCAACATTATTCTACCAATTTTTCATCCTGAATAAAAAAATCTATCAGTTTAGTATAACTCACTTTCCCAAGAGCTGTTCGTGGAAACTTATCGACTGACGACGTTGACACGATTCGAGCCACTGGACTGCAGGTTTGGTTATACTCATCAAGAGCAATTTTAGCAGCTAACACCCTTGCATTGCCCTCCAACACTGCAACTAGGCGACTACCTCGGCGTTGGTCAGGAATGGCGATCACCACGACCTCTACAGAACCTAACAACATAACTAAACTTGATTCTATTCCTGCCAAATCAACTAATTCCCCCAACACTTTGGCACATCGATCCGACCGCCCATTGACTGTGAGATAACCATTCGTAATATCAACTCGGTCACTAGTTCTAAACCATCCCTTATTTAGCGCGGGTGTATGGATTATATTCCCGTTGTTTATGTGCAAATACGCACTCAGGAGAGGGCCACCCTTGATCGATAGAAGCCCACCACTCTCTATTCGCGTATGCCAACACGACAGAACTTTCAGCCTTCTGTCAGAGACGGACGCTGTGGCGACCTGTGATGATGATTCGGTCATCCCATAAGTTTCGATGATCGGCCAGCCAAGCTGAATAGCTTTTTGATAAAGATCGTTAGAAAGAGGACCACCACCAATGAGCATTGCACGCAGGGGTCTGGGCGCTTTCAGGCCTGCAGTAATCAGATCTGAAAGTTGGGTTGGCACCAGTGATGTGAGGGTAGTTCCATTATCTAGTGCTTTATAAAATTGCTGGGCGTTCCATGGTTTCTGATAAAGAGACAAGCCGCAAGATGCGAGATGCGCGCGAGCAACAACCCCCATGCCGCCGACGTGAAATGTAGGAAGCGCAAGCAACCAATGATCGCGTGGGGTCACCTGCAGATGCTCATTAACTGCTTCAGCAGATGTCATAATTGCTCGGCGCGATAACGCGACCCATTTACTATCACCCGTACTTCCTGATGTAGAAAATAATAGGTGCCCACGTAATTGAGCTCTATCAACACACCAACGACTGAGCATTTCCGACTGCACCACTGCTCCTGAATCACGATCGTTGACCATAACATGACATTCATCTGATTGCCAGAACTCAGGTGATTTTAGGTAAGCGGTTTCCATTCTAAATTTTTCAATAAGACATCAAAGCCAAGGCCTGTCCCAGCCGCTGGCATAAACTGAGGTGACGGATCGCCTAAACACTCGGTGAACTCGTTAGGCTGAAACAATCCATGTGTGATCAGGCCACACAATCCAGTAACTGAGGGGCTCAAAGACGCAGCCAAGCCTGCCTTCCAAGCTGCATAACTCTGACCCAGCGGGTGATCCATGTAGCTGGTAAATACCACTTTTTGCCCGTTAGCAGCCGCACTTTCAACAATGGAATCGGCATCATTCACGGCCGGCTTCACAACCAGCACAGGAAATTTACTATCATCCGTATACACTTTACGATCCACAGCGAGAGGCACTCCTAACAATAGACCATCGGGCTGCTCACTCTCACTCCATGCGTCTTCCATAAAATCAATTTTTTTGCACAGTTCTTCACCAAGAGAATGGAGAAATCTCTCCACCTCTGCAAGAGAACGAGTGTGGTTAAAATCAAACCTCCAGCGAAACGTGGGGAATTTTTCAGCAAGTGAGCGTACGCGTTCCGATTCGGTAGGAAGAACCCTCCCCAGCTTGACTTTGACTGCCGTAAACCCCGCGGCTTCGGCTTTCGCAAATGATTCTGTATCCAGCGTCACCGTCGCGTGGCTCAACGGCACAGTGATTCCATCAAACAGACTCACCCCAGCACGCCGCGCATCGGCGTCGTGCTGCGCACAATGAAGTGCCTGCCGAATGAGCGGAGTGATTTTTCCGTTTTTTAAACAGGCCAAGGTTTCATCCAAACTCAAATCACCCAGCTCAGGCCACGGGTGAATACAACCGTAACCCAATACATCATCCCCCACTCTAATCAGAGCACCATGATGTTCTACACGATCGGACCGACTATTCAGTGCTGAACGACTAACTAGGCTATATCGGTGAATGGAAAGAGGATTATTCACAGGATTACTACCAATGTTACTGCCGTTGCGAATAAGATCAACTGAAGTGCGGCGAACGCGAGGTATTTGTTGTATCGCGGACCTGGTAGCTCGCTACATATGCGATTGATGATAAAAAGCCCGAGGGCAAATGGCGGAAAAAACGCGAGCATCTTCCAGCCAAAATCATCCATGAATATGGCAATGACGTAGGGCGTTGCCGTCATGATACGAACAAGATTGATCGCATTACCCCTACCACATTTCACCGCGAGAGTGTTTTTGCCATTGCCCCGATCCTCATCGACATCTCGTAAATTGTTTACGGAGATCAACACCGCCGATAAACATCCGATAGCCACCCCCATATACAACGCCTCACGATACCATTCACCCGTCTGCACATAAACAGTGCCATTCACTGCAACGAGACCAAAAAATAAAATCACAAACACCTCCCCGAGACCCTTGTAAGCAAGCGGCAGAGGCCCTCCAGTATATCCGTATGCAAAGTAGAGCGATGCCACACCAATTACCAAGATAGGCCAGCCTCGTGCCTCAATAAGAAAATATCCACACACCGATGCCAAAAGCAGCGAAATAATTGCGCTGAGATAAACAGTCCGCCGCGATAACCTTCCCGATGCCGTCGCCCGAATTGGGCCAAGCCTTGCATCAGTATCCGCGCCCTTGTCAGCGTCGATAGCGTCGTTAAAAAAATTTGTCCCGATTTGGATGAACACCGCTCCCATTAGGGTGAAAATTGCAAGTCCCATGTCCCATACTCCGGTGATGTCATATGTGAGCACACACCCCATCCAGACAGGCACGATAGCGGCCGGTAGGGTCTTGGGACGAGCAGCAAGAATAAACGAATTCATGTGGCAAAGGAATAAAACCTAATATCGGTCTTTTCTCCGAGTAAAAAATCAGACAAGAATACATCATGATTTCTAAACGAGCTATCTTCGAGGGGCGCGTGCATGGTGTCGGATTCCGCTACGCCGTAAAAGACATCGCTAAGGGATTTGATGTAGTAGGCTGGGCCAAAAACCTCACCGATGGAACCGTCGAAGTCCACATCAACGGCGAAAGAGAAGAGGTAGAAGAATTCCTCAAAGAAATCGCAGAGGAAAGCGCTATGGCACACAATATCAAAAATATGTACGATAGTGAAACGGAGCTGCTTCAGAATGTGAATGGGTTTGTCATTTTGGGATAGTGTAGCTCCATCAACAATCACAATACCCGTTAGTAAAAGTAGATACCTGCCAGCATATGAAATAGTCCGTAATAAGTCTAATTGGGGCTACGCCAGATTTGTAAACACCGACTGCACGTCATCATCTTCCTCAAGCTTATCAATAAGGACTTCTACCTCCTCGATTTGAGCCTCGGTGAGTTCAGCTGGGCTGTTGGCGATGCGTTGTAGGGTGGCTTTGACACCTTGAATACCCATATCCTCACAAGCTTTAGTGAGATCACCAAAGCTAGTGAACTCGCCATACACGACCACGCGGTCGTCTTGCACATCCATTTCCTCAAGTCCATAATCAATCAGGTTCAGTTCGATTTCCTCGAGGTCAAGACTGTCAGATTTTTCAAACTCTAGCACTGCTTTGCGAGTAAACATGAAATCAAGTTGACCGCTGTTAACTACCTGACCCCCATTTTTATTAAAGATGGTTTTTACGTTTGCCACGGTGCGCGTAGAGTTATCGGTGGCACATTCCACCCAGAGAAGTGATCCGTGTGGGCCTTTACCCTCATAACTAATTTCATCGTAGTTCGCAGCATCGGCCGCTGTTGCACGCTTAATAGCCTTCGCAATATTGTCTTTTGGCATGTTCTGTGCCTTGGCATTATTTACGGCTGTCTTGAGCGCAGTATTCGACTCAGGATCAGAGCCGCCTGCCTTTGCTGCCATCGTGATAACCTTTCCTAATTTAGGATAAAGGCGCGACATCTCACCCCATCGTTTTTCTTTTCCTGCACGACGTGCTTCAAATGCTCTTCCCATAACTTTATATATCTAGACTCATAACACAGTATTTCGGTGCACACAGGTTAGGCCAATCTCTCACCCATTCAAGCTCATATCCTAATTCATAAGGCCGCCTGACAAAAGATAATGCGCACCGAATCAAGGCGAAGGCGAGACTTCGAAATAGCATGATGCAAATCGTCACGCTGGCTGCGCAGAGCATCGATTTCCTCGTCGCTAACATGATCATTAATTTCTCCAAGAGCGACGAGCCGATCGATTTCCCTCTGCAACGCAGCATCAGATGCCTCTAACGCAACCCGCACAACGGGCTCCATATTGACAACAGAGATCTCGCGGCATTTATCGAGCATCATTGGCAGCATTTCACGACGAAATTTTTCCTGACTCATCAGCTTGTGCAAGTTTCCGGAACGCAAATCATCGGCATCAAGATGAAATTGTTCGCTATAATCTTCACCCTGATGGTTGACCTGCACTCTGATCGGCGTGGCTGGCATGAAGCGATCACTATGCAGCTTCGAAGGAGCAACACATTCAATCACAAAATAACATTCCAATAAAACCCCCTTTATTGGGGCACCCTCCCATACACCGAAAGAAGAATTTCCTGCCTCTGAGGTCAACAGCAACTCAAGAGCCGTGCGCGCCATTGGGTGATCCCAACTCATAAATGCTGCATCTTCACGTGAAAGAGCTTTTGTACGATCAAAGGTAGTATTGAGCCCATCGTCTGGCAGGGCTGGAAATGCATCCGTAATCAAATGCCCTGGCCTCAGTAAATAGGTCCGATCATTAAGCTCTTCGACATGGAGCCCCAAATGATCCCACAGACGTAATAAAAACGATTCCGATACGCGGTCAGTATCCATCGTCGAAATCGCCTCAATTTGAGCAAGTGCGCGTTCAGGCCGACTCGAATTCAGCTCAAGAAGCCGGTCATACCCTCTCCCCAACTGACCCGCAATTTTATCATAACAGATTTTTGATTTACTAATAAAAACCTCAAGGTCATCAGATGCCATCCCTCCTGCAGGGATGCCTCCCAGCTCCCGAAGGATCTCAGCAGCACCATGCAAACTATGCTCAAAAGCATTAAGACCCTCGTGGTACCAGAGCGCCAGTAACTCCGTATGGGAACCCCTGTGATATGGCACGTGAATATGAATCGTTTCCGTCTGACCGATGCGATCTAGTCGTCCAATTCGCTGCTCAAGTAATTCTGGATCATCCGGCAGATCAAACAGGACCAAGTGGTGGGCAAACTGAAAATTCCTCCCCTCACTCCCAATTTCTGAACAAATAAGAATCCTTGCACCCTCAGGCTCAGAAAAATAGGCCGCAGTGCGGTCGCGCTGCATCAGAGTCATCCCTTCATGGAAGCACCCACAGTTGATATTAATAAGATGTTGGAGGCGTTCAGAGATTTCCTCAGCTAGTGATTGCGAGTGACAAATGAGAAGGATTTTTTGCTCGTTCAGATCCTTGAGTAGCTTCACTAACCATTGCAGGCGCACCTCAATATGGCAGTCCAACTCATCGCCATCAAGCGGTGTTAGCAATGCCTTACGTTCGGGAAAACCTGTCAAAGCCTCGCGCGTGTTACGGAACATCACACGGCCAGTGCCAAAGGTATCCAGCAACTCGCGCACCAGCGGCTCGCGTGCTGACTCGTCACCACTATCTAACTCCAAGCAATGATCATGCACACGTTTAGAGTGTGATGTGAATAGCTCACGGTCTTCGCGACTAAGCACCTCGCCATCGATCAGCCGGCTTACGGCTTCCGCAACCTGCTCGTATTGCCCCGCCTCCTGTTGGAATTGCTCGATATCGGTATATCTCTCAGGATCTAATAACCGAAGCCGCGCGAAGTGCCCATCGGCACCGAGCTGACGTGGCGTAGCCGTAAGCAACAACAAGCCCGGCGTCTTGCGGGCCAAATTCTCCACAGTCTGATAGGCAGCACTCGGCGCCTGTTCACTCCATTCCAAATGGTGCGCTTCATCGACGATTAGCATATCCCAGCCAGCATCGACCGCTTGACGGGATCGCTCCAAACAATCAGCAAGAAAATCCACGCTGCAAAGCACGAGCTGACTGTCGAGAAATGGGTTCTCGCCATCTTTTTCAATCGACTGACAACGCGCCTCATCAAAAAGGCTAAACAGCATATTAAAACGCCTCAGCAACTCAACGAACCACTGGTGTATGAGCGGCTCAGGCACAACAATTAACACTCGGTCAGCACGTCCCGTCAGATGTAACCGGTGCATAATCAGGCATGCCTCGATTGTTTTCCCCAGCCCCACTTCATCAGCTAGCAGAACACGAGGCATCAGCCGTGACGCCACTTCCCCCGCTATGTAAATCTGATGCGGTATCAAATCTACCCGACCACCAACAAAACCTCGTGCAGGTGATTTACTGACCTCCGCATGGCGCCCCAGTGCCTCCACGCGTAAATCATAGGTATGTAAGTCATCGATATTCCCTCCTAGGAGCCTGTCCTCAGGTTTACTGAAGCTCATAGTGTCGGAGATCTGCGATTCTTCAATTTCGCGCCCTCCACTGATATAAACTAACAGATTTCCCGACTCAACCACCTCATCCACTTTCACCACCTCGCCACTGTGCGTCTCAAGACTCTCCCCTACCTTGAGCGCCACACGGCGCAGTGGCGCGCTATCGAGCGCGTATTGACGTTGCTCGTTAGCGGCAGGGAACATCACCTCCACACGTTTGAATTCGACTTTGAGCATAATACCGACTCCGAGTTCAGGTTCGGTTTCACTAATCCATCTTTGACCGGGTGTAATCTGAGAAATTAAGGACATTTGATAAAGAAATCTACCGTACACGATTGTATCTTCTCAGCAAGACATACCGTTACCCTAAAAAGCATGACAAGCTCGACGACGTACGTATAGTCCCGCCCATGTCCGACGCCATTTCCAGTGCCAGCGAACTCGTCGTTCGCTACAGCCATCACACAGTTTTAGATGGTGCTACACTTGCCATCCAACAAGGTGATCGCATTGGCCTCGTGGGACGAAACGGCTGCGGCAAATCAACATTTATGAAGATCATCGCCGGTGAAGCAGTCGGCGACTCAGGAGAAGTCACCAATAAACGAGGACTCGTCACCGGCTACCTACCGCAAAATTTCGAGCTAGATGACAAAGCAACCGTACACGGCAACGTGCTGGCTGGCGCCCAATACACACTCGACCTTATCAACGAATACGAAACTATCCCCGCCGATAGTCACCGCAGCGCGGAAGTACTTGATGAAATCACTCACCTCGAAGGATGGGATCTCGAATACCGTGCCACTAGCCTGCTATCTAACCTGCATGCGCCAGAGCCTGAGCGTATTACAGGAACACTATCAGGAGGTGAAAAACGCCGAGTATCGCTCTGCCGCGCCCTGCTCGCTAAACCAGATTTCCTCATCCTAGATGAGCCCACCAACCACCTCGACACCGAGTCCATTGAGTGGTTAGAGAATTTCCTCGCTCGCTACACCGGCACCTGTCTGTTTGTCACTCACGACCGATATTTTCTCGACCGTATAGCAACTCGAATTGTGGAAATACGCCGTGGCAAATGCGACAGCTACCAAGGCAACTACACAGATTACCTGCTTGCCCGCGCCGAGCGCGACCTAGCTGAATCGCGCAATGAACACAAACGTCAGCGATTCCTCAGCCGTGAGCTGGAGTGGGTGCGCCGAGGCCCGAAAGCCAGGACAACCAAGGCAAAAGACCGTATGGATCGCTACTTTGAAATCGCTGACCAAGAGGCGCCAGAGCAAGAACTTGATGTCGATCTCATTATTCCCGATGCACCTAAACTGGGAAACAAAATCATCGACGTCCGCGGAGCCAGCATGGCCTACGATGGTAACTGGCTATTCTCGGGGTTAGACCTCAGCCTCGAAGGTGGTCAACGCCTTGGTATTGTAGGTCGTAATGGCATGGGTAAGTCAACTTTACTCAAGGTGATTCTCGGCCAACTCAAACCTCTGGAAGGTAGCGTAGAAATCGGCATCAAGACCGACATCAATTTCATCGATCAGAACCGACTATTATTAGACGATAACAAGTCGGTCTTCGAGGAAGTCGGTGAAGGGCAGGAGAACGTTCGCTTAGGTAATGAAACCATCGGGCTACGCGCTTACCTGCGCCGCTTCCTCTTCACAGAGGAAAGAATTAATACCAAGATTGAACTCCTAAGCGGTGGCGAACGCAGCAGGGTGATGCTCGCGAAGATTCTCAAAAAAGGAGGTAATGTCATCATCCTTGATGAACCCACCAATGACCTTGATCTTAACACCCTGAGACTACTTGAAGAGGCTCTAGCAGCATTTAAAGGCATCGTTATCACGGTCAGCCACGACCGCTATTTCCTCAACCGTGTTTGTACTGATATCCTCGCGTTCGAAGGATCTGGCGTCGTCCATTACCAAGTAGGTAACTACGATTACTACCTCGAAAAGAAAGCCGCTCGAGCCGCAACCCAAAGCGTTTACAAAACCGCACCTTCCAAAAAGAAGGCCACGCGTAAGGAACGCCCACGAAAATTAAAGTGGGCAGAAGCCAAAGAGTTAGAAACCATCGAAGAAGACATTCTCCAGGCTGAGGAAAACGTCACCCGCCTCGAGATCATCTTCAACGCTCCAGATTTCTACGACAAACATGGCGATAACTGGCAGGAACTCGAAACTGAACTCAAAACGGCCAAGGAGAAAGTGCCGCAACTCTACAGCCGATGGGAAGAACTCGAAGCCATACGCCTAGCCGCTGAGGCGGAATAAAACTCGCACGATCAGAGCAATACAATATCATCATGCCATGGAAACACGCTTACACGTCCCTGATATGGATCCACCATCTAGCATCTCCGAGGTCATGATCGCCCTTCGCGATATGAAACTCGAACCCAAACACGAGAAAAAAGACTGGGGAGACTGGATTACCTTCTCTAGTAAAAACACCGTCATCAGTATTGAATCCATGCGCGGTCTCGCGAGCTCCGCCACCATTGAGCATGCGGAAGAAGACGGCGATGAGATCAACATGAACATTCTCGCTGCATTCGGCCAACTTGGGTGGATGGGATCGGATGAAGATGGTGAATTCAGGCTGGACTAAACAAGCCCGCATGGGACTCTCTTCCCCAATGAGAATCATTTCCATCAAAGACGCTGTTTTCCAGAAAATCGAGGCTTCGCTCGACGCTCGCAAAGAAGACACTCAGCTCGAGGCACTAGCCGGTATCGATTGTGATCAGGAGGACATGGCAAACCAGCGAGAGCTGGGCGATGAAGACCCAGTGGTAACAATCGAGCTGATTGTGCAATGGCTTCCTGATTCCGGGGAAGGTATTCTTGACTGGTTTCAAGTGCGTGAATCCAACGCAGAAAAAGACCCACCAACAGTTGAGCATGGAGGCCCATTGTTAGCCTTTAACAGTGAGGGTAAAGAGCCCAACCTTGAACTGCTAATCGATAATGCAGTGAAAGAACTCAATGAATCTATCACTTGGGCAGAGTTCGAGCTTGAAGAAGACGCCTAATGAACGCGGACTGGGATTTGGTCGTCATTGGCGGTGGGGCAGCAGGATTTTTCACTGCCATCACTGCTGCTGAGTCACAGCCCGGGATCCGTGTACTCATTTTAGAAAAAACAGCTCACGTCTTGAGTAAAGTAAGAATTTCCGGTGGTGGGCGTTGTAACGTCACTCACGACTGTTCCGATGCCAGAGAGCTTTCCAATAACTACCCACGAGGTAGCAAATCTCTGATCGGACCACTCCATCGATGGGGGGCAACTGATACCGTAGAATGGTTTCAGCAACATGGTGTTGAGCTGAAAACAGAGAGGGATGGCAGAATGTTTCCCATCACAGACGATTCACAGACAATTATAAACTGCCTACTGACGGCCGCTGCAGATGCAGGTGTGCAAATCCATACTTCAAGTGCCGTAAACTCAATCACGCATCATGCAGCAGAAAATTTATTTACCATTACCACAGTCTCAGGGAAAGAATTACAAACCTCCTCTGTTCTACTAGCCACAGGCGGCACTCGTCTCGCCACAAGCGCTAAACTCGCAAAATCACTCGGGCACAATTTGACTGCTGACGTCCCATCTTTGTTCGCCTTCAATATCACTGACCCACGCTCCGAGGGGCTTCAAGGCATTGCTGTTCCAGATTCTGAAGTCACCGTCGAGGGCATGCAGTTATCCGCCAAAGGACCGCTACTCATCACTCATCATGGCTTCAGCGGCCCAGGCATTCTTAAGCTATCCGCATGGGGAGCACGTGAATTGAACGAAAAAAACTATCATTTCATAATCACAGTAAACTGGATTCCGGGTCAAGACGCAGCCGCCACAATAACCAACACACGCGAGCGTTGGGGCAAACGACAAGTGCGCAGCCAAGCACCATTCGACAATTTACCCAAACGACTTTGGCAACGGCTATGCAACGCAGCTCTGGTTGCCAATGATTGCACTTGGTCACAACTTAACAAGGAAACCACTCAATACCTGACCAAGGAGCTCACATGTGGTAGGTTTCAAGTCTCTGGAAAAAGCACAAATAAAGATGAATTTGTCACCTGCGGCGGCGTTAACCTGAAGGAAATAAACCTTAAAACCATGGAAAGCAAACTGGTGTCCGGACTTTATTTTGCAGGGGAAATACTAGATATTGATGGCATCACAGGCGGGTTTAACTTTCAGAATGCTTGGACTTGTGGACGACTTGCAGGCATTGCCATTGCAGATAATTTGTAAATCACACACGACAACTCAACCAGAAACAAAATCATGAACAAAACCATTCAACTAATCAGCCTGTGCGCCATCGCATGCTTGTCTCCAGGTGCCGTAATCGCTGACCACGCTCCAGCAAACATAGAAGTAAAATCTCAAAAAGCCCAAACCAAGACAATCAGCTTGAAAATCACAGGTATGACCTGAGACGCATCATGTGGTAATAAAGTGCGGTTCGCACTCAAACAAGTCAAAGGCGTTCACAATGCAATGGTAAGTATGCCTGATAAGGCTGTCGTCACGGCGGCCGACGAAGTTAAAATCGAAGACCTAATTAAAGCAGTTAAAAAAGCAGGTTTTGGGGCTTCAGCCAGCTGAACACATAACTAGCAAATCTACATACGCCGCAGCCCCGTGCTGTCGGCGTTCTTTTTTTCCAACGCATTTATGAGATTATACACCTTACGCTGGTGCACCCACTGCATCACCAGCAAGTGGCTCATCATCTTCACCATCAACGGCAGCTACTGATGACTTGCTAACACCCTCGCCAGCTTGGTTACCCGGAATCACCTTGTCCGAGGGCGGAGTCGGTGGATTTTTCATCTCACCATGCTCGAGCAAATCTTCTACCTGAGATGCATCGAGAGTTTCGAACTCTAACAAAGCATCAGCAAGAAGCTTAAGCTTGTCGTTATGCTTGATGAGCATCTCCTTAGCTAGGCCGTATGCACCATCAATAAGGCTCTTGATCTCGGCATCGATCTGGCGTGAGGTCTCCTCAGAGTAAGTCTTGTTTGACCCCATATCACGGGCAACAAATACCTCACCACGATTCTCCCCATATTCTACCATACCAAGTTTTTCACTCATTCCCCATTCACAAACCATCTTGCGTGCGATATTTGTAGCCATCCGAATGTCACCAACAGCTCCGTTAGTCACATTCCCAAAAGTGATTTCCTCGGCCACGCGACCACCCATAGCCACAACGAGCTGATCCACCAACTCCTTTTGCCGATAGGTAAACTTATCCTCCTCAGGCAAAAACATTGTCGATCCCAGTGATGGCCCACGCGGGATAATAGTAACCTTGTGAAGCGGATCAGTGTGATCCAACAGGACATTGAGTATTGCATGGCCCGCCTCATGGTAAGCCGTGTTTTCTTTCTCTTTCTCGCTGAGCGCCATACTGCGCCGCTCTCGTCCCCAGCGAACCTTATCCCGCGCCTCCTCCATCTCGGCGAGAGTCACCGCTTTGAGATTTTTACGAGCCGCAAGCAGTGCTGCCTCATTAATTAAATTGGCAAGTTCCGCACCAGAAAATCCAGGAGTGCCACGAGCAATGACATTAAGATCAGTATCAGGATCCATTTTGATTTTTTTAACATGAACGCCAAGGATTTGCTCACGCCCATTGACGTCAGGTAGCCCGACAGTTACCTGACGGTCAAATCGTCCAGGGCGCAACAACGCAGGGTCAAGAACATCAGGTCTATTTGTTGCCGCAATAATAATCACACCAGTACGAGTATCAAACCCATCCATCTCGACAAGAAGCGCATTCAGCGTCTGCTCACGTTCATCGTGGCCTCCTCCCATACCATGCCCACGGTGACGACCCACGGCATCAATCTCGTCGATAAATATCAAACAAGGAGAATTTTTCTGTCCTTGTTCGAACATATCACGCACACGGCTGGCACCAACTCCAACGAACATTTCGACGAAGTCAGATCCTGAAATAGAGAAAAATGGGACATCCGCCTCGCCTGCAATGGCACGAGCAAGTAGCGTCTTACCAGTTCCGGGAGGACCAACCATCAGCAAACCTTTGGGTAAGTTACCTCCCAGTTTTTGAAATTTCTTGGGGTCGCGAAGATACTCGACAACCTCCACTAGCTCATCTTTTGCCTCCTCAATGCCTGCCACATCGTTGAACGTCACTTTGTTACCATCCATGGTCAAGAGGCGTGCCTTGGATTTACCAAAACTCATAGCACCTTTACCCGCAGACTTCATCTGATGGCGAAACAAGAAAAATATCACAAGAATGATCAGCATGATTGGCAACAGCTGCACCAGTAGAAAACTCATCGTACCACTTTCTTGCTTGTAGGGCGCAATTGCATTGACGAACTGACGATCAGATTCGGGAATCTCAAACAGATTGAGATCAATTTCAAACTTGGCTAATTCACTGAGATCTTTGGCTCCCATTCTGGCAGGAAATACATAGCGTTTGCCCAGTATGTATTTATCATCTGAGCCGTTTAATGAAACGATCTCAAACGCACTATTCGGGTCATTCTTGATCACCGAGCGGCGTGCTAAAATACGTCGCAGATCAAGGAGTGATAGCAACTCACGATCGTCTACTGCAGGCATTTCCTCTACAATCCGCAGTGGAATCGCATGACGAGATTGAATTGCCTGCAATTCGTCCAGATTCAACTGAGCATTGATGGGAATACGAAATTCCTTTTGCACCGCCTTGTTCGTGTCGTTATCCCATGGATCATTCTTGTAGTAGAAACCTGTAATTTTGGGCACAGCATTGGATTCACCACTTTTTGTCAGCTTGTGCTCCTTGTTGGGTATCACTTCGCCTTTTTCAGGAAGATCTTGATCAGAGATGATTTTCCCGGAATCAACCCAATCCCGAAACTCGTTATATGTAAGCCTCTTGGCCTTACCATAACCACCAGCATTCCAGGCAATGAAGAGAATACCAATAGCTATTGTCATCAAGATGATAACACGCCAGTTGAGGCCACCGCTCTTCGGTGCGTTTCCTTGATCTTTGCGGCTCCTAGGTGATGATGGAGGTTCTGGTGGTTGCTGATTGGCCATAATAATATGTGTCTAATAACGCCAAAAAACAAGGCGCGCTAGAAGCTAGCCCCTCTTTGAAAAAAGAAAACGCTTATTTTTAGAGAAAATGTGGCATTTTTCTCCAAAAAATACCATATCGCAGGATGCTTGCGCTCATTGTATTTCCCGATAATATAAACGCGTGGAAGAGGTAATCGATGAACAGAACAATGACAAACGCCCTCTATTCGGGTGGTTGGAAAATATTCCACTAATTCGGAGGATGATGCCCCCTGCTCCCAAGGGTATCGAGCGAGCTGGCGAACTAGTAGATATTTTTGCTTCCTTCGTAGCCCTAGATAGCCGTGTAGATCTCGCAGAAGCTGAAATTGCACTCGACCTGTTACGCCATACATTTCCCGAAGCAGATCACTCTTGGCTGGCCCGTCGCTTGCACCGTGCACTAGCCATCCCGAGAGCTCCAGAAAAGGTAGCAGAGAACCTGCGGAATGCCTTGGACGATGACGAAAAAACCTCCCTCGGACTGCAACTTTTCCTACTCGTCGGGGCCTCTGGATCGTTTTTTCGCGGCAGCCAAGCATTCAATAAAGTGATGCAAAACCTTAACGCAGAGGATGCCGGTGCCGCCATCATGAGCGAGATGAAAGGCGAGCCACACACGGTGAAACTTCCGTTTGATAAAGTGACATTTGGTCATGCAGACAGCGCCGACGTAAAAATTCTTGGTCAAAATCAGAAGTTTGCTTTTTCAGCCTACCGTACAAAACAGCTGATCGTGATCCGCAATACTGGAAGCGATCCAATCTGGATCAGTGGCAGCTCGCTGCAAAGCGGTCAACTAATACGTCTGCGCAAGCACCAAAGTATCGCCCTGCCTGACTGGGTAATCACTGCAGAAGATATTTCTTTCTTCCTCAACTGTGCTCGCACTGGACATCGGCAGTCGCTCTACCTGAATGAAGATAATAATTCACTCACAGTTAACCGCGTACGCTCGCGCCAAAGTGCCGTGCAGCTAGACTTTGGGTTCAATGTGCAAGTCAAGGCTCTCATGGAATCCAGCCTGCGTTTACCGGACGGAAAACCCATGGTGCCGGGTGAAATACATGAACTACCCGTACAGGCTAAGCTATTGTTAGAAAACGGTGCGCCCACCCACTTGGAAGATTTGCGTAAACAAGCAATGGCCTCAGGAAACCGCTTCAAAATGAATGCCTCTGGGCATGACTGTATTGTGTCCAATGACTCATCCGCACTCAAACGTGGAGACGTGTTACTCACTCCGGGGCTGGCACGACGGGTCATACTTCGTATCAATTACAACCCGCAAACAGCCGAGGGCTACCTCAGCGTTTTAGAAGCGGAACGTGCTGTCATGGTGAATGGTCACCCGATACGAGAAAACTGCAAACTGACAGACGGTGCGCTTATTCGTCTGAGCCCCAACCAAGCTGTTAGGTGCCGATTTAGCGAAGCGCTACTCAACGAGGAGCGAGCAGTTATTCGTGAATTATCAGTTGATAACCTAAGCCATAAATTCAGTGCCGATAAAGTGGTGCTGGATAACGTTTCTTTCACGGTCAAACGAGGGGAAATGCTCTGTATTATGGGCCCTAGTGGTTGTGGCAAAAGCACGCTGTTAGCACACCTTGCAAGCCATTTACGCCCAAGACGAGGTCACGTCCGGCTAAATAACGTCTCACTTTACGAGAACCGTAATCGCCTTGCTCAGTTCATTGCGAGTATGCCCCAAGAGGAGGCACTCAACCCGCAACTCACAGTGAGAGAACATCTGATCAATGCCTCGACGATCCGTAAACCACACTTATCATCTGCTGATCACTCAAAGCGAGTTGACGCTATAATTGCCGAGCTTGCTCTCCAGCCTCTGGCACATAGAAAGGTCGGCTCACCCGGTGAAAAAACACTAAGTGGGGGCGAACGCGGGCGCTTGAACTTGGGGCTAGACTTAAGTAGCCCAGCTGAGATTTTTCTTTTTGATGAACCCATATCAGGGCTCTCTTCAAAGGATTCAGAACACGTCACCGAGAGTCTGCATACGCTCTCGCGAGACAATATCGTCATTGCATCACTACACCGCCCGGGCGCAAAAGTATTACGGCTTTTTGATAAAGTGCTGATGCTGGATCAAGGAGGTAGAGTTACATTTTTTGGCACCCCGATGGAAATGGGTAAGTATTTTCGCGAGGCATGTAATGAACTCCAAATTCTCTCGCCACAAAAAATTAAGGATCAACAGGTAAGTGCAGACTTTGTTTTTGACGTCATAGAAACCCCTCTCTACGGGCCTGCAGGTAGAGAAACTGAAAGCATTCGCCGTTTCCCTCCCACATTCTGGCAAGAGCGATTTGAGGGAAGCCTACTTGTTAACGAGGTAGCGCGTGGGGACCAACCTGATCATAGCAGACTCGGAGACACAGGCAAAGCCAGTGACAATACCGCAGTTCCCTCACCCGGTCGCCGCCAGCGGCTCTCTGAATGGAATCGACTGTTGCGCACCCACTTTCGCCGCTCTCTTAGATCCAAGTTCAGAAATCGTGGCACTATCTACAGCATTCTTCTGGAAGCCCCACTGCTAGCAGCACTCATCGGCACCACCCTGCGCGCATCACCCGAGGGCTCATATGCATTCCATAGCGGTCTGCACATGCCAGTTTATATTTTCCTAACAGCAACGATAGGCATGTTCCTCGGGCTTACTAATAGCGCAACCGAAATCCTCCGCGATTCACCCATTCTCAGACGCGAACGCAACTGCCGATCTGGCACGCTATTCTATGTGATTTCAAAGTTTTCAGCACTTGCTGTGCTCGCCGTCTTGCAGTGCTGTGTATATACTTGGGTGGGTCACAGCATGCTCGAAGTACATGGTATGTTTTTGCTCCATTGGGGATGGATGACGGTAATCACTCTTTGTGGCACCGCGATGGCAATGGTGGTTTCCGCAGTAGTAACTACCGAGCGAGCCGCTCTTAGCTCCGTGCCTTTATTGCTAATACCACAAATCCTTTTGGCAGGTGCATTGGTGTCGTTTGAAGAAATGAATCGAGGTATGTTTGAGGGCGCCGATGACGGACGCGCCGCTGGGATAGAACCGATCCCCGCTCGTCTGATGCCGCTACGCTACGCCTATGAGGGAATGATGGTCAATCAAGCGGCAGAGAATCCATTTGAAAAGAATCGCAGGAAGATTCAAGCTAGAATCGACCCACTCAAAAAGAAAGTTGAAACCCAACTTGCGGGGGACAAATCCAAAAAACTCAATCCCAAGGAGAACGCGCGTCTCGACATCCTCAAAGAGGCACTGCGCCGACTTATGGCAGCGGAAGCAGAGGACTACAAAAAAGCCCGTGACCTTGCAGAAAAAATCACCCAGACAGGAAGAAAAAAGAGCATGGATGAGCTATTAGCCATCTCACCGTATCCCGATGACGAAGGCATCGAGACTCAACCTCTAAGTGAATTTTTTGTCAACTCACGCACCGATTTGTTAGTAGGTAAAGCTGAGTTGGACAGAATAGACTGGCGACAGGAAAATAAGCGTAACATCTTCCTCGCCGAGTGGAAATACTGGCTTGGCGTAGAGACCAAAACAGCCACTGCATGCCTCTGGGTTCTTTGTGGTTGTATTGCTCTTTGTCTTAGCATCACCACCACCATATTACTTATCAGGAAACACCGTGTAAAGTAAGGCAATGCCCAGCATAAAGTATCGCCTATTTATCGTGCAGCCTCCGCAAGATTTGCCACCGCTTGGCGGTAGCGTTGGATTACATCGGATTGGCGGATACTGAGCGCACTATCAAGCTGCTTCAAAGCATCAGAATAGCGTGAAGTTGCAACGTAAAGTTTGGCTAGCTCGAGTGATACATTGTATTTATGACCGTCGATACGTTGTGCTTGTTGAAATAACATTTCAGCAAACTCGTAGCGCTTTTCAGAAGCACGATAGCGGCCCAATAGAAACAATGAGTCGGCATCGAGCGGGTCGGTCTTGACGAGTCGCTCCAGTGTGGCAGCGCCCACCTCAGGATCATCACCTGATTCAATCTGAATAAGCGCAGTGAGACGGCGTTGTTTTTGCTCAAGCTTGCCTTTGTTACGCTCGTATTCTTTATCTGTGGTGAGGGCAAAGTCACGAGCAAGTTTCCAGTCACCTGTCTGGGTAATAAATTCGAGCGTATTCAAGGTCGAAACCAGTGGCGGCTTCGCCTCCATCCCGAGCGCCTCCATCAGTAGCGGTCGAGCCAGATGGTTATTGCCAGCACGCAGATGAAGATTCGCCAACAGAAGGTGATTTTCAGCATTAAGTTGCCCCATACGGCGGACAAGATCGAGGTTTGTAATCGCCTCGTCTTGGCGCTCCATTGCGAGGTGTATAGACGACTGAAGCAGATAGTAAGAAACCTCTTGCGGGCGGACTGCAATCACTTCATCAAGCAGAGCGAGAGCTTCCTCGTTACGTTTCAAGTGTTGCAGGCACTGGGCTACACCCGCTTTCCAATCGATGTTTTCTGGTTGCGTAATCTGCGCAAGGCGGAATGCTTGCAGAGCTGATGCATATTGATCTTTATGCATACGACCATAGGCAAGCTGTCCATATGTTGAACCATCCTGATCACCTAATCGAATCGCTTCAGACAACGAGGCAAGCGCTTTGTCCCAGTCGTTCTCACGCACATAGACAAATCCAAGACCTCGGTGGGCACGCCTGAAGCTGGGGAAGATTTTTAATGCCGATTGGTAGTAGTCCGCGGCCTGTTTGAGCCCGCCAAGTTCGAACTGAATGTTTCCTGCATTGAACGCAACCGCCGCAGATGATTTCACTAGTGCGCTAGCTTCGAGTTTTCCCAATGCCTCCTTGCGTTTGCCGTCCGCCATCAGTTCTTTGATAGAAACTAACAGATTCATTTCTTCGGTGGTCACGTTGGGTTCAATACGCGCATTGATCCGATAAGATCCGTTGAACGATTTCAGGAACGTCTCATCCTTCCAGTAGTCCTTCGACAAAGGTAATGGCTCTGCAGCGCTTGCCACAGCAACGAGCAGAAAATAGAAAACTGAGAATATAAAATTAATAAACTTCATATTATTTTTTGATAGTGATGGGCCAGGTCATAACAGCTTTTACTGGACTCCCCTGCCGCGTCGGTGGCGTGAAACGCGAACCGTTGGCAATTTTTCTTGCAAGCGGAATGAGTGCGGGATGCGTACTGGAGACCGTGGAGACATATTTACTCCGGCCTGACGGCAAGATGGCAACGCGCACAACCACGCGACCACTGCTTGCTCCGCGAATACTGCGTGGAAAGGTGACCGACGGGTTACTAATGAGTTGCGGTTTGCGATCGAGTTCACCCAGAGAATACTCAGATTTAGGCATCGGCGGCGATGGCTTCAGTGTCGGGCGAGATGACTTGGGCGTATGGGGTTTTACTACCGGCTTGGGGCGCGGTTTAACAATAACAGGCAGCGGTGACGGTGGTTGATCAGGGAAAAAAGTATCTACGACCAATCGCGGGTCAATTTTAGAGATGGAAACTGGAAGTGTCGGCTGACTTATATCTAGAGTAGTTCGTAAATCAATTAACGCTGGTGGTGGCGGTGGCGGGACATCCTCTTCAGGAACCTCATCCAATGGCGGCGGTGGTGGTTCTGGCAGGCTAACTGTCTCAATTTCCCGAATATCGAACTCCTTGGCTGTGTTGTCCAGCACCATCATTCGAGGGACTATCAACACCACCAACAAAACGGCGGTGGTGGCAACACCAAGAATAATCGATTTGAGTTTCATAATAATACCACCTGTTATTTAGTTGTAGCTAGATTTACTGTTCTGGCACCTGCAAGTTTTGCCGCATCGATGACACTAACAATGATTCCATGGTTCGCCGAAGCATCACCCTGAATGATGACTGGCATCTGGTCATCGACTTCAAGCATTGCGGCAACAACACTACGCACGCCCGAGACACCGATGCTGCGCCCACCTTGGTAAACTTGGCCATTTGATGTCACCGCGATCAAAATAGAGTTTTTTTCGAGATCTTGGGCAGATGCCGCGCGTGGTTTATCCACATCTACACCTGTTTCTTCAACGAATACTGTAGTCACAATAAAGAAGATCAGCAGGATGAATACTACGTCAATCAGAGGAGAAATGTTAATCTCAGATGCGTTTGCATCTTGACCGTTAAAATGTCTAAATCGGCGCATATGGATAAATGATCATTTTGCACTAACCAGTGACCGGTGCAGGTGGCGTTGCAAGTTGGCATGTGTGGATTGCGTCTGCTTACGCAGCATGGCAAGGAGAAAAGCAGCAGGGATGGCAACGAGCAAGCCTGCCTGAGTAGTGATAAGAGCCTCAGAAATACCAACAGAAATTTTGTCAATCGGTTGTGCAACTGTTGAGCTTGCGAGACCAGAAAAAGTAACAAGCATACCGGATACTGTCCCCAGCAAGCCAGTCAATGGAGCTGCCGCCGCTAGGATACCAATAAAGGGAAGGCGGCGCTCGACCCACGCCAACCGATCCAGTTCAAACACCACAAAATCTCGGGTGATTTCACGGCGCGACTGATACTCCGATACACCAAAGTCAGCAGCAGATACCTCGCGTTTCACTCTAGCAAGACCAAACCATGTAGTCGCCAGCATCGTGTAGAGCCCAACGCATAGTATGAGCAACCCAATAAAGATCGGGCCACCTTGGTGAAGGACTTGCTGGAGTTCGATAAACATAGAGGCAAATGATCGCAGATCAGGAATTAGGCGTTATAACTTTACCACGCAACCCATTGACAAGGGTAAGACCCAACTTTTCAGTATTTTGGATAATCCCCTGACACCGGCGAGAAAGCAGCGCGTGAATGATAAGTGCCGGTATGGCAACAACTAGACCGAACAGCGTAGTGACTAACGCCTCTGAGATACCGCCTGCGAGAGGTTTGGCATCGCCTGTTCCCGAGACCGTAATGATATTGAACGTACGGATCATACCCGCAACCGTGCCTAGCAGACCTAACAGCGGTGCTGTGGCTGCAGTCACAGCGATGAATGGTAACCAGCTCTGCAGCTTGTTTTGCACACCAATAAGCTGCTCATATAACACTTCCTCTACCACGTCTGGGCCAGCATGAACGTAGCTAAGGCATTGCTCAACGACTCCTGATACAGGATGAATAGCTCGTCCAGCAACGAGCTCTGCCTCTGACTTGTCACCTGATCTTAATGCCGCGAGAATTCGTGTCACCCAGTCGCTCTCTGGCGTTTTAATTCTTACGATCTGGGCAAACTTAATAAGTCCACATACGGCAGAGAACAGTGCAATACCGAGGATAGGCCAGATCCAGAATCCTCCCTTGCGAAAAATCTCCCAAGGATCCGATTCAATACTAGCGAGCGCAAGTGCCTTACCGCCAGTGACATCAATACTGAGATTTGCCTCTCCTCCACTAGTAACAGTTTTGATTTCTCCCCGCTCACCGGGCTGAACCCTGCGCGTACGACTACCCTTATCCTGTAGAATATAACCAGCCAAAGAATTATCCTCCGCAATAAACCATGCTGACGGGCCCGCAAGGGCAAAGGTTCCACGCTTTACCTCGCCGTCAGGCGCCACGGCTTCTCCGATAAAAGAAGTTCCGCCAATCACCTTTTCAAGGCGATCCATCCCTGCTTCTAGCATTGCGAGTCGTTTCTCCAGAAGTGTTTGAGGGTCGTCACTGTTTGCTCGAATGCCACGTAATGCATGTTCATATACCTCTTCCTCACTGGGAAAAAGAAAGGTTTCGAATGAAAGGCCATAGTCACTTAATTTCCCTGTCACGAAAAGATGATCTTGCTGAAACAGATGATGCTTTTTTTCCAGTGCTTTGAGTAGCTCCTTACGATCGACCTCCGCCATACGCGCAATGCGCACCTTGCGACGACTTTCTAACAATTTAAATCGCACGTCGTTGAAGCGCTTTGCCAACAATGGTTTTTCGGCCGCAATCGTCTCGCGAATTTGCACAAGTCGCTGCTGCGCGGCACGCAGATCTTCGCGAGCACTCTCTGCAGGATTCGCTTGAACAACCGCAACACCAGATAACAGGACTAAACCTATTGGAATGAATGATTTCATACTAAATTAATGTGTTTACTTGGATCCCTCTTTATCGATGGCGATGGGCAGCCTGAGGAGTTGGGGTTGCTGGTCCTTACGATAGACTGCAATGACTTGGCGAATATTATCGGCAATATCCGGTCGAGCTTGCCAAGACCATGCGTCTTTTTGTGGTATACCCACACCAGCAACATCACCTGAACGAGCCGTATAAAAAGCACGAGCAAGCCCCAGATAGATGACATCAACGGAGATTTTTTTACCGCCGGCCAATACTCTTGTTTCCTCAACTAGAGTCACACTGCGGTTAAACCTCTCTGCGGTTGTCAGAATAGAAATCATTGATCGAAGCACGTCACGTGACTTACTCAAGGCATCAGATGTATTCAAGGCATCGATATCAGCCGATAGCTCATCCTGCAGCGGCTGAGGAAAGAAAGCAATCAGCTGTTGAGCGCGAGGAAGAAGACGCACCATCGTTTTAGCCAGTAAACCCTGAGCCGCACGGTATTTTTTAACTCTTACTTCAAGTTTATCCTTATCGTTGTCGATAAGATCGGCGGCACCACCGGATTTCCCCAGCTCTTCATCGAGTAACTGTAGTTCTTTCTGATAAAGACCGAGCAATTCCTGCATGCGCTTCTGTTCCACTTGCCATGCAGCTTTTTCCTCAGAAACAAGGCGCTCGGCTGCAACCCACTGTCGGATTAACTCTCGTGTCTCAACAGGATCAACCGCCGTCCCCTCTGACTGCCCGATAAGACTACAAGGTAAAAAAAATAGAAACGCGAAAGTAGATATAGAATTTTTCATTCAGTTAAGATGCAGTTCAGAAACCACTGGTTTATTAGCGCATAAAACGGCGCCTGCAAGGATGCAAACGCCGTTGTTGAATTAACAACTAAGTTAATTGTTGCTATGTAATTACCTAAAACTGAACTTCAAAACCAGCATAGAGGTGACGACCGCGTCCGTTGCGAGGACCCTCAGGCACAAGTGAGACAATGTTTTCTTCATCAAAAACATTATAAATACCACCAATAATCTTCCAGTTCTCATCGAGCTGATACCATGCTGACATGTCGACTAGAACAGATGAATCAACCAGTCCCTCACGCGTTGAAGTAACCGAATCACGCTGATTACCACCCGTGCCATACATTGAACTTGTCCAAGTAGCGTCGAGGTTAGCTCCCCATTTCTCTAGGTCGATACCGACACCGGCAGCAATTTTCCACTCGGGAATGTACGGGATGTCATTGCCCTTGGTGCTACCCCCTTGGAAATCGGTAAATATATTTTTGGGATCGGCAGCATTATTAGAGGTGATTATTGCCTGCGTCCATGTAGCACTCACATACATTGGGAGACGATATCCCTTACCTGCTTTAGAGGCAGGGTCGTGGCTAAGCTGAGCCTCAATGCCGTATACCTTGGCTGAACCGCCATTTGCTGGATCACCTACACCAACGCCTGTAGCAGGTGCTAGCAGGTTATCAAAATCAGTGTAGAAACCTACTAGCTCAAATCCAACTTGGTTGTCAGAATTGTTGTAACGCCACCCAAGCTCGTAGGAAATAGATGTCTCCTCATCGGTTTGTTTGGCCGAGTTAGTTTCACTGTATCCTTTGGGGCTTGGAGTCGACACTCCTCGGTAAATGCCTCCAAAAAGAGAATCTGTTTCACCGAGTTCGTAGGTGAAGCCCATACCTCCAGACCAAACGTCAAGGTCATCACGACGGGAAGTCCCCCCATTGAAATCCTCATACTTGAAATTGAGGTGCTCATAGCGCACACCAGGTCGCAAGTTGAGTTTACCTAATTTAATAGAATCTTCAACAAACACCGCAATCGCATCCGTCTGCTGGCGGCGATTCGAATCACTACCCGGAATACCCGAAGTCGTTAAATTGAAGTCTCCCGCACCGTCTGAGGTATATTTGTCAACCCACTGAAAACGCCTCACTCTATCACGGTGCAATCGCACACCACCTGTAATACTGTGATCTACATTTCCTGCAGTGAGGTCGTATTGTCCAGCAAACTGAAGACCATAGCTGTAGTAGTCGCGGTTGTTTGCTTTAACATCGATGACTGTGCCAGCATTTTGACCACGCAGCGCATTCACCTTGGCTGGATCAAGTAGCGCACTGTGTAAGCTACTACCATCCACTTTGTTTAGTTTATACCAGTTGCGGTTGAATCGATTATAATACGCTGTCGCTTCAAGCTTAAGAACATCACTCGGTTCGGCAGTCCATTTTAAATAACTGCGGGTCTGAAAGGTATCGATATTGTCAAACTTTGTAGCCGCATAGCGATCATAAGGATTGCTCTTAGCATCACTCTCAGAGAGCCCGAGATATGTTTCATCTGCATCAAAATCGGTATAGCCCACCTTGAACTCAAGCCGCTGCTTGAGAGCAGTATCCGGCTCCCAGAACATCTTCAGCATAGGCTCGATTCGATCAAACCCAGTGCTTTGACCACCATGACCCTGAATGGATCGAAATCCATCAGTAGACTGGTAGTGCATCTCAAGCAGATACCCTACCCTACCATGTTTGGTGTCTACAGCATTACCATAGTATGCATGCCCTAGTATCGTATTGTCAGATCCAAAGGTAAACTTGCCGTAGAAAGTCTCTTTATCAGGAACAGGCGTGGAAAGATAGTTAATCACACCACCTGTGGTGTGAGGACCATACTTAACTTGGCTAGAGCCCTTCAGCACTTCAATACCACTCATTCTTCCTGCATTTGGAGAATAATAAGCACCAGGTGCTGAGTAAGGCGCCGGCGCCATGAGAATGCCATCCTCCATGACCGTGGTCTTCTCACTTCTAGTACCAAGGTTACCACGAATTGAAAGGTTAGGAAATAGGCCATAACCATCCTCTTCTCGCGTGTAAACACCGGGCACCTTGGCAAGCAAGCGGTTGACGTTGGTGTAGTTTTGCTGGCGCATATCCTCGACACCGAGGTAAGCCGCAGATCCGACTAGTTCAGAAACTCGATCCTTACCCCCTACAACAGTCAGGGGTGTAAGTTGCTCATTTTCAGCGGTGGCTGTGATAGCCGCCAAGTTACCTAAACTGCAAGCAGTCAAGGCAATCGTCCTGTTCATGTTTTTTTTCATAAGATTTTTTAATAGTCTCGGTTAATTTTAATAGCGCCACATACAAGATGGCGCACGCTTCTATTGCGATTGAATCTCAATTGCAAGATGTTTTTACATTAAATATTAAATTTTGCCTTGCTGGATGCCTCAGCGTAACCGCTATTCATCCCAGTATGTTTTCAGCTAAGTGGAAAAAAGAAGCCAAACTCCTCGATAAGGCAGCCAAAAAGTTTCTAAACTACAAACGCGATTTGTTGACCGAACAGCAAATCCAAGAAATCACCTCACGCCGTGAAGATCTCCAAAATACATGGAAATCAAATAACCGTGATAAATATACCGAAGCATCTAAGCAGCTCCAAGCTACATGTGAAAACGCTCTACCCCGCCAACATTCACAAGGATGGTTCGAAGAGAATCTCGAGGTGCTTTTCGTAGCCATCGTCATCGCCCTTGGACTCCGTACTTATGTGGTTCAGCCCTTTCGTATTCCAACCGGGTCCATGCAACCCACACTCAACGGAATCGTAGCAACATCAATGGTCTCCACTGATGAATTTCCTAACATGGCGGCACGGCAACTCCAACGCCTAAGTCATGGCAGAAACTATGTGGATCTCGTACTCGAAGAAGATAAGCGCTTGAAGCAAGATAACCCCATCGTGGAGGCTCAGTTCATGCATTTTTTCACACGTACTTACATCTATTTTGATGATGGTACACGCCTGACTTTCCCCGGTCCCAAATCAGCCTTACTGGGCTACGATCGCCACACGGAAAAGGGATTTGGGCTCGCTGAAAAATGCGGCTACTTGCAGGACCAATCCAAACTCCCTCCCTACATAACCCAAGATAAAATTGCTCAAGCTCCATTTGATGGAACACGCAGCAAGACACGTGCAATATATCTTAATCCGACGCTTCCAGCAGGCACGGTCATTGCTCGCGGCTACATTGACAGCGGCGACCTCATCCTTGTTGACAAGGTCTCCTACCACTTCCGACGCCCCAATAGAGGTGAAGTTTTTGTATTCGATACACGCGATATTTCCTACATCCAATCCCAGCCAAATCCAGGTTCTCATTATATCAAGCGATTGGCTGGAACGCCAGGGGATGAGTTGCAGATACAAAATAACGACCTCTACCTAAACGGGAAAAAAGCTACCGAGCAAGGTATCTTGGGCGTCATGAGTAAGAAAGATGGTTACCGTGGATACGATCCGAACGGTCGTCTTGCCAACCAGAAGCTTTTCAAAGCGCGCTCATCTAACATCCCCGGCATGAATGAGTATATCGCATTGGGCGACAACAGTTATAACTCGTCTGACTCACGAACTTGGGGCACCGTAAAGGAATTCAACGTCATTGGCCCAGCTGCTATCTCACTCTGGCCATTTGCCAGCGGTCACTGGGGTGCCATCAAATAATACAATTTGAGTCGTGGATTTTTGTCCTGACCGTTCACTCCAAGTATTCATCGATCAGAGTTCGTATGGCATCTTCCCAAGAAATCACTAAAAAAGCGAAGTCAAATCTCGCATTCGCACTCACCTGCTTACCGAAACAGCGTAAACAGGACATGGTGGTTTTCTATGCTTTCTGCAGAGTCATCGACGATTTAGCAGATGATCCCGGCATTTCTGTCGCAGAGAGACGAGCTGGTCTAGCTCGCTGGAAAAAGGGCCTTCTGGACGGCTTTGATGAACCAGATGAATTAGAAACCGAAGTCGCCGAAATCATTGGACGTTACTCAATATCCTCTCAGCCGTTTCTGGATCTAATCGATGGTTGTGAATCTGACCTTGCTCCACAACGTTTTCAAACTTGGGATGAATTGAAAGAATACACTTACCAAGTAGCGAGCTGCGTAGGCATCATTTCCACACATATTTTCGGCTGCACCCACCCGGATTCACTGAAGTATGCAGTCGCTCTTGGCCATGCCCTACAAATCACCAATATTCTACGTGACGTGGGCGAGGACTTAAAAAATGGTGGGCGCATCTACCTACCATTGAATGATATGATACGCTTTCAATACAGCGAACGCGATCTTATTGGGCGTGTTCATGATGGACGTTTTATAGCGCTGATGGCGTATCAAGCAGACCGAGCCGAAGCACTCTATCAAGAGGCAATCGATTGCCTACACCAAGAGGATGCTAAAGCGCTCAAAGCAGCCGAGGCAATGCGTAAGATTTATCAAACTTTATTGAAAAAAATAAAAGCTGACGGCTTCCGCGTCTTTGACAAACGTTACCGACTTTCTAAGACGAGAAAGTCAGCTATTTTGATAGCCACCCTGATGTCGTAACCCAAGATTTCCTCATAGCCAAGCCATTGAATTAAGGTATAGTAATTTAAACTCAAATTACCAATCACAATAGAATATCGTTATGAAAATTAGATCCCTTATCGGAATCACAGCCCTGGCATGCTGCATCAACTCATGCACAGATGTCACCGGTCTCACCAGCGCTTCTCGTTCAACAAGCGCAGAAGTTCCTGCACCACGATTCAGCACCGAAAAAGTCCCGCTAGGATATCCACACCCCGCTGGAAAAGCTCATATGGTAGTCAGCCCATACCGACCATATAATGTAATCAACGTTAAAGGATTTTACAGTGGCAACATCGTGGGGGATCCATCAACTGGTAAGATCGACGCTGCGTCCGGTATGGTTATCCCGGGAACCGCAAAGCGTTTCCGAATTCCTTAACCCAATGAACGGCCACCTGCCGGCAGCATCATACTGGTAGGATTTCTTTATATTTTGCACAACCCATCTATTTTTGTTGTGTTTCACACGTATCATCCAATTGACCAACTGAATGTCTCTGACGTTACATTTTAGTATTACGCTTCAAAGCAACTCATGACATCTTCACAAGCTCATAAAAAATCCCGTATACCTGTATGGATAACCTTGTTGGCTATCTTTGTCGTCAGCAGCGCTTGCCACCCTGGAGGCAAACCTACAAAGCAGATAAAAGTCAATGTGCCTGAAGCATGGAGCGTATCAGGAGGCAAGACTTCATCGCGTATCAGTTCTGGATGGATCAAAGACCTCAATGACAGCAAACTCAATCAGCTCGTTAACGAGGCAATGAAAAGAAACCCAGATCTGCTCGCTACCTCTGAGCGACTTAAGGCAGCGCGCGCCGGACTGGTTCGCGCTCGTGCGGCACAAATACCGTCTCTGGATATCTCAGGATCTGGTAACCGCTCACGAACAAATCAAAATGCCGCTGGTGGCACTCGTTCATATTCCTCTAATCAGAGAGTTTCAGTAGGTGCTAGCTGGGAACTTGACCTATGGGGACGCCTAGGGAACCTCCAAAACGTAGCAAAAGCGGACTATGATGCACTTATGGCGGATTTGCGGGGAACACGCCTCTCGCTTGCAGCAAATATCGCCAGCTTGTGGTATGACTTGATTAGCGCCGAGAACCAAGTGCTCCTTGCTCAGGAAACGCTAACAAGCTACCGCATGGTAGAAAAAATAATTGAGCGCAACTACAAAGCTGCAACAGCTCGCGCGCTAGCGCTTCAGTTATCAAGGAATAACGTATTCAGCGCAGAGCGTATCCTCAGGGCACGCATGCAGAGGCGGGACGATGCCCGCAGAATTATTGAAATCTTACTAGGCCGCTACCCAAGTGGTAAAATGATCGCGCCAGCTACATTACCAACAATCCGACGTGACATTCCAACCGGACTGCCCGCTGGGCTGTTAAGTCGCCGTCCTGATCTAATACGTGCACGCAAACGACTTGATGCCTCTTTTTATCGCACGCTTGCCACGCAAAAAAGCCTTCTACCGGCACTAAAACTCACAGGCAGATCCGGCACAGCATCCAGCGATTACTCAAATTTGCTAAACCCAGGATTTCTTGTCTCCTCCATTTCGGCATCTTTAGCACAATCCATTTTTGAAGGTGGCTCAAAGCGAGAAGACATACGTGCCGCTATCGCCCGCAATAGTGCCGCTGTGCATGATTACACCAGAATTGCACTGCAGGCCTTCAGGGAGGTCGAATCCGCACTCGCATCTGAAAACTGGCTCAAGCAGCAGGAACATTTTCTCAGAAAGGAACTCCAACAAGCCACCCTTGCTGAGCGGCAGGCAGAGCGCGACTACGTCGAGGGCGTAGCTGGAGTTGATATCATCGATCTACTCGAATCCCAACGCAGGGCATCCAAGGCCCGCAGTTCTCTCATTGATTTGCAAAACCAGCGTATCCAGAACCGTATCAATCTTCATCTTGCCCTTGGTGGCGATTTCAATACCCAGTAATCAACCACCACCTCATCAATTCAAATCGATTCCACTCGTGCGACTGCTACTACACATTCTAATCCCATCAGCAATCATTTTGATTGGTGTAGGTGGATACTTTTCTCTAAAAAAGTTAGTCCATATCAATGTATTTGGCATGGAACTGGGCGAGGAAAAAAAAACTCTGTCTACGCGCAAACCCCAGTCAAACAAACGACCAATGTTTCGCACCAAGGCAATGCCACTGGAAGCACAAGACTACACCATAAAGCTGCGCAGCCAAGGTGAGGTCCGCGCCCACAATGCAACCACTCTAACGGCCCAAGTTAATGGACGCATTTCAAATATCTCTGGTAAATTTGAGGATGGAGCTTTTTTCAGTAAGGGTGATATTTTACTGGAGATAGATCCAGCAGATTACAACACAGAACTGGCATCCTCTCAGGCGCAGCTGGCTCGTGCCAAAGCTAACTTCGCTCAAGAAAAAGCCCGAGCAAAACAAGCGCTTTTGAATTGGAAGGATGCTGGCTTCAAAGAGGAACCAAGCGATCTCGTGCTGCGCAAACCACAATTACAGGAGGCCGAAGCAACCGTAACATCAGCAACATCAAGCGTTCAGCGTGCCATCCGAAATCTCGAGCGCACCAAGGTGCGTGCGCCCTACGACGGACGTGTCAGCAAGCGAAGAGTCGGGCTTGGTCAACAAGTAGGTGGAAGCACTCCGTTGGGTGATATTTTTTCTACTGACTTTGCAGAGGTAAGGCTGCCCCTGACCACACGTGACCTGCAATATTATACCCCACCCCAGAAACCAGGTGAACATGGCAAAAAAAATAATATCACATTCTCCTCTATCCTCACAGGCATTGATAAGCATTGGCAGGGAACAATACTGCGCGCTGAGGGTGAGCTAGATGAAAAATCACGCCAACTCTTTGTCATCGCTCGTATCGATGATCCATTTGCCCTCAACTCACAAAGTCATCCCATCTACATAGGTCAGCCAATGCGCGCCACGATTCCTGCTGTAATGTTAAAGAAAGTTTTTATTATACCTCGCGCATACATGAGTGGTTTGAATGAGGTTCTTCTAATCAGAGAAGGCACTTTTAAGCGTCTAAGTATAGATCCTATCTGGTCCGGGGATGATATCGTCGTGACTCGCGGAGGTATCCAAGAGGGCGATCATCTGTCGATTGACCGTTTACCTTATGCCCCTGATGGGGCGCCTGTCGAAATCCTAGCAGATGACAAACCTGAGAATCGCACCACCAATGGCGTATCAAAACGCATCGGCAAAAAGCGCATTCGTCCCGCTAAGTAATCACCCCCATAACCATGATCCGCTGGTTCGCTCGCAATGACTACGCCGCCAACTTCTTGATGGTTGCGATTCTCCTTGCGGGCGCATATGCCGTATTTTTTAAAATCCCCACAGAGGTAACCCCATCGTATAGGATATCACAGGTATGGGTAGACATCACACTGCGCGGCGGGGCTCCGCTTGAAGTGGAACAAAAAATCGTCATCCCTGTTGAAAATGTTCTCAAGGGCTTGCCAGAAATCAAGGCCATCAGAGCTGAAGCACGCCGAAGTAAGGCGCGCTTCTTTATCGATGTCCAAGATGATGCGGACATGGACAAGCTTCGAGCGGAAATTGAATCGCGCATAGATGCCATAAATACCTTCCCATCGGAAACCGATCCGCCACGTATCAGAATACCTGACACGGCAAGCTGGATGGAGGTCATTTCTGTCGTCATTTCTGGTAACATGTCTGAGCGAGATCTTTTGGAGGCAGGCAGACAAGTTCGTGATGAATTAACAGCACTTCCAGGTATCTCTAAAGCTGATATCCTGGGCGGGCGCACCCGCCAAATAAGCATAGAAATCTCCAAGGAAATCCTGCGCGATTATGACCTTACGATCAACCAAGTTTCCCGCGCCATTCGCCAGAGCTCGGTAAACCTCTCAGCAGGAACTATCAGCGATGATAGCGCTCGCGTTATTCTCAGATCCTCGAATCAAGCGATGGATCGGCGACAGTTTGAGAGCATCATTGTTACTCGAAACAATGGCGCTGAGATTCGCTTGGGAGATATTGCCAAAGTCCATGACAGCTTTGATGATCAACGTAAGGTTACGCGCTTTAACGGTGAGCTTTGTTCCATCGTTGAGGTCAAGCGACAGAGCAATGAAAATGCTCTAAAAATCGCAGACCAAGTTCATGAATACGTCAAAAATGCACAAGATAATTTCCCCGAGGGTGTGAAGCTCGCAACATGGGATGATGATTCCGTAAGTCTGCGTGGCCGTATCTCTACTCTGTTTTGGAATCTTCTCCAGGGGAGTGTTCTCGTATTTTTATTGCTTGGCATTTTCCTTCGTCTTTCCCTTGCCTTCTGGGTTGTCCTTGGCGTTCCAGTAAGCTTCGCCGGTGCTCTAATGCTGATGCCAGAGCTAGGAATCACCGCAAACATTATGAGCCTATTCGGCTTCATCATCGTATTGGGCATTGTCGTGGATGACGCCATCGTTACAGGGGAACATATCTTTTCCAAACTCAAAACTGGAATGGATCCGCTAGAGGCCACGGTATCAGGAGCTAGAGAGATCGCTGTGCCTGTGACTTTTGGAATCCTCACAACCGCCGTCGCATTTGCTCCGCTTGCATTCCAGACAGGATGGATGGGAACTCTTGCCAAGCAAATCCCCTACGTCGTTATTCCAGTGCTGATTTTCTCGCTGATTGAATCTAAGCTCGTCCTTCCATCCCACCTCAAACACCTAAAAATAAACCGAAAAGGAAACGGATTTATCACCAAAATTCAACGTAATGTGAGCCGCGGTCTTGATCTCCTAATCGAGCGCATTTACCAGCCAACCTTGGATTTCTGTGTTCGCTGGCGCTACATCACTCTCTCGCTTTTTGCAGCTCTCGGGCTAGCCTGTATGGGATTCTGGAACAGTGGTATCATGGGCTTCGAATCGGTTCCATCTGTCGACCGTTACTTCATCTACGCACAGCTGCGCATGGAGGATGATACTAGTTTCGATCAAACAGCTGTGCGCGTGAAGGAGATCACTGCGGCCGCCTACAGCCTGCGAGACAAATTTACTGATGGAGAAAAAGGGCCATCATTAATTGGCAATGTCATGGGCTCAACGGGAGGCTGGCCAAGCTGGGGACGCGCGGACGACAAACACGGCTATGTACTTGTAGAAATCCTCCCTCCAGGAAGCCGAAAATATCCAGGTCCAACCAACAAGGTCATTGCCGATGCATGGAGACAGGCAGTAGGTGAAATCGAGGGTGCAAGATCATTCAATATCCGCACCGAGCGCTCTGGTGGAAGCTTCATGCAAGAACGTGAGGATGTAGAAATCGAACTACGTGGACATGATGATACAGCGATGGCAGAAGTCGCTGGCAAAACAGAGGCCGCACTGGCTGAAATCGATGGCATACGGAACGCATCCACCAGCATTGAACGCTCTCAGCATGAATTCCAGGTGAAGCTTCTCCCCTACGGCAGAGATCTTGGACTAACGCAAGAGAGCCTTGCTCGGCAAGTTCGTAGCGCCTTCATAGGTGAGGAAGCTCAGCGCATTCAGCGTGGAGAAGATAATATTCGTGTCTATGTCATGCTACCAGAAGAGCAACGTGAGTCTCTTGCTACCCTGGATGACTTACGCATTTCGTTGCCCAATGGAGCAACTACCAGCCTGTCATCTGTCGCCAAAATTACCCGTGGCTTCACTCCTCCCAGCATCAACCGTATTGACGGCTCCCGTGTGCTTACCGTTTCGGCGTCACCCCAAGATTCAAGCGTAAGCATTGGCACCATCGGGAAAAAAATATCTCCGCAACTAGATGCCCTGACAGCCTCCGAGCCCGGTGTCACATGGAGATTTGCCGGCATGCTCGCCGAAGATGCAGAAAACAAGAAACGTATCTGGTTTTCTGCCGCCCTCCTTATCTTCACGCTCTACGCCCTACTCGCCATTCCATTTCGTTCACTACTGCAACCATTCTTTGTCTTGTTGGCAGTTCCTTTTGGTGCGGTCGGTGCCATTGCCGGCCATATTTTGTTGGGTCTAACTCCCTCATTTCTGAGTTTATTTGGGATGCTCGCCCTCGCTGGTGTGGTAGTGAATGACTCTCTCGTCATGGTTGATTTCACAAACAAAAAACGCCTAGAAGGAGCCAATGCTTACGATGCTGTGATCCATTCGGGATCAGCACGCTTTCGCCCTATTTTGTTAACCTCAATCACTACTTTTGCAGGGTTACTACCTCTGATTTTCGAGCGCTCTATTCAGGCACAGTTTCTCATACCCATGGCGGTCTCATTGGCGTTTGGTATTTTATTTGCCACAGTAATTACTCTTTTCCTCATTCCGTGCGCCTACTTAGCAAACGAGGACATCAAACGACTCTTTAGCAAGGCATGGCAATGGTATAAGCAGCCATTCCAGAAAGATTAATGGTGATTTTTCATCAAGGTGTAGCATAGAGTAGCTCCGCACTAATGGACTCCCTATTTCCAGAATCTATACCCGCACCATCTGGCCCCACTAAGACTCGCAGCGATGCCCCATTGGCTGCAAGAATGAGACCACGCACGTTGCAGGAGGTAGCTGGGCAAAAACATATTCTCGGTGAAGGCACACTTCTCAAGCGAGCAATCGAAGCCGATCGGTTTTCATCGCTGATTTTCTACGGTCCACCCGGCACAGGCAAAACCACTCTGGCCACGGTGATTGCCAACTCAACGAACTGCCGTTTTGAAATGCTTAATGGAGTAGAGTCAAATGTTGCGGAAATTCGTGAAAAAATTCACCAAGCCCAGCAATGGCGCCAGCTCCGCGATCAGACGACGATTCTTTTCATCGACGAGATCCATCGCTTCAATAAAGCACAGCAAGACGTACTCTTACCACACGTAGAACGCGGCACGATCCGATTCATCGGTGCTACAACACATAACCCATACTTTTATGTCAACTCCCCCCTCGTATCACGCTCACAGATATTTCAGCTAGAACCTGTCCCAAACGAGGAGCTCATTAAACTCATGAATTTGGCATTAACCGATGTCGAGCGTGGACTCGGCGGGACAAATATTACGGCTGACGAGGATGCCCTAATCCACCTAGCAGAAAAATGCGACGGGGATGCTCGTCGAGCCCTAACAGCCTTGGAGTTGGCTGCCCTCACGACTCCTGAGAGTGAAGGCGGTAACATTAAGATAACCCTAACAGTTGCCGAGGAGTCAATTCAGCAAAAGGCCATTGTTTACGACGCAGATGGAGATGCTCACCATGATACCATTTCGGCTTTTATTAAGTCGATTCGTGGTTCCGACCCAGATGCTGCGCTCTACTGGCTGGCAAAAATGCTAACAGCTGGTGAGGACCCAAGATTCATCGCGCGTCGCTTGGTTATTTCCGCCAGCGAAGACATTGGACTAGCTGACTCCAATGGACTGCGCGTAGCGATGGCTGCCCAGCAAGCATTTGAATTTGTTGGTATGCCTGAAGGCCGCATCCCCCTCGCCCATGCAACTGTATACCTGGCAACCGCTCCAAAGTCGAATAGTGCTTACGCCGCACTTGATGCAGCAATGCACGACGTCAAAGAGGGGCGCACTCTAGACGTCCCCGAGCACCTACGTACCAAAACTCGCAAAATGTTAGCGAAAGGATCTGGCGCTAGTGATGAAGCACTGGAATACCACTATGCCCACGATTACGATGGTAACTACGTGCCGCAAGCATACTTACCGAAAGGAAAAACGTATTACTCTCCCACCGAGAACGGTATGGAAAAGCGCATCAAAGAGCGCCTCGATTATTGGCGTGAATTATTCCAAAAAAATCATAAGTAGCTACTACATTTCAAGTTACATATTACCATGCGTCGATTGCAATATAGATTACAGTTTACCTTTTATGGATCATACCAGCACGCGGATCACCAACGGAGATTCAGCCAAATATTTGTTAGTTAATTTAATTTTCAGAAAAAACACTCAAGTATGTTTAATTAATAAAAAACCGCTCCTCCAGAAATGGAAGAGCGGTCGAGTTTTACCAGACTAAAACTCTATCATCTCTGTTTGTGGCGACGCATGATTAGCACCAAAACGCCTATGCCAAGCAAAGCAGAAGAAGAGGTCTCAGGAACGGCATCAACAAGTGCCGGACGAAGTGCCGAATTCGTATTAGTGACAGAGGCCAGCTCAACATTTCCAGAAGTAGAAAAAACCGCAAAGCCATTATTGTTTGATGGATTATCAATCCAATCATTAACCACACTCGTCACATTAATGTGTTCTGTTGATGCATCGGTGAAATTGATGGTTCCAAGCACCGAGACTGCATCATTTTGCACGTGTTCATCATACCATGCTAGCTTGTCAGCAGATGCCTGATAATTTGAGTATGAATCTCCCAGCGCAACGATATTGAGTGTCGCATTTCCGGTCACAGATGTTACCGTAGTTGGTGGGCCACCACCAGAGTTAGGTATCAAAGTTTTGTATTCCACCGCGGAAAGGCTGAGAAATTTGGATCCAGATGTCACCATAGAACTGGTATCGAAAGTAGTAACACCCCAATTGAAGTGAGCTGATGATGGCCGTTGGCTCTCGCCAATTGTGAGTAATGGATCAAATTCATTATTTGTTCCAAATTGAATATAGGAATCAGCATCAAAGTTTGCTGATGCCAGTGTAATGGCAGACGCACTCGCACAGGTGAGCATCAGGGCGGAACTGCCACCAAGTATAGCCTTGGTGGCAGATAAGTAGTAGTTTGTTTTCATAGATTTGTAATTTAGATACGATGGATGCCTTCTGACATCGCTTTAGATCATGCCCCATTCTGATGTCTCCCGCTAACGCCGCCTTGCTTTAGATTAGTGTCAGATTAACCAATCCATATCTTTGCCCATGTCACTTGATCGCTAAGAGACAGCAATCAAGCGCAAGACCTTTCTTGCAAAAGCAACAAGAATGCTGTCATGCGTTTGAGTCACGGAATTTTATCTTTCATCATAACGGTTATGATTTCCTTAGTGGGAAATTCACCCGCGGCGATAAAAGGCGAGGCCGACGTCTTTAAAGAACTCGATGAAACCTACATTACAGCAACAGCCCGCCTATCAACTTGGCTCGAAACACCCGGGTCAGGCATTTTGCTAAAACGCTCAGACTTTTTTACCAGTGGAGGTAATGATCTTGGAGACTTAGTTCGATATGACCCCACAATAAATGCACCTTTCAGCTACGCCAGTGGCGACGGCACATTCGGCTACGGCCAGACTGGTTACAGCGGCTTCAATATTCGAGGGAGCGAAGGCAATCGCATCTTGATGCTCGTCGACGGTATTCGACAGCCTGAGGCATTTGTCTCAACAAGTTTCGCGCAGGATGAAGGTAGTCAAGGAGGCGCTGGGCGAGATTATTATGATCCCGCCATGTTTGAGACAACCGAAATACTTAAGGGATCCGCCAGCGCTCTTTACGGCAGTGATGCTTTGGGTGGAGTCGTTGCTTTTCGCACACCAAACCCAGATGATTTCTTGAAAAAAAACCACCCAAATTACGGGGGTTTACTACGGGAACAGTATTTCGGGGTAAATGAAAGTTTCGCTACTCAGGGGTTTTTAGCACTGCGACAGAATGATTGGAGGTTCTTGTTAGGTTATGCTGGACGTGATGGAGTGGAAACCACAAATAATGGCAAACTCAAACCCAACCCACAAAAGTTTCATAGTGATAATTACTTACTGAAAATAAACTGGCAGCCTTCCAATATAGATAAACTAGCCTTCACTTTTGAAAATTTCTATCGAAATCGATTTGTTAATGCCATAAGCGCCAATGGTTTTGCCACTCCTTTCAATAAAGAAATACTGAACTGGGAAGAACAACACAGAAACCGCTACAGCCTACGTTGGATACACAAGTCTGCCAACAATGCTTGGTTCGATGAAATCAATACACATGCCTACTACCAAGACACATCTAATGAGAGCCGTAATCACTCTGAGTCAGTTTTTGGACGTATTCGTGACCAGTCGATTTCTTTCAACACCAGTATCTACGGTATTCAGAACCAGTTAAAAAAACGTGTTGGCCGCCACGATCTCACCTACGGCACCGATTTTTCTGAAAGCCAAAGTGAAAACCATTTTCAGCGAACAGACAACGGTTTACCGTTTGACCGTAATCGCACCACGTTTGCCCCCACAAAGAGCACGAGGTTGGGACTATTTATTCAGTCACAATATCAATCATCCGATACAAGCGCTTGGACATGGACCATGGGACTACGTGCAGACTATTTTGCCCTTCAACCGGATGTCAGTGGTGATTACTTAGCTCGTATCAATACCATTAATGCAGGTAGAAATAACATAATGCCTGCTGAGGATATTGCCAACCTCACCTTTTCACCACGGCTCGCAGCTAGCTACAAAATAAGCGATACGAATACAGCGTATCTGGAATATTCCTACGGAGTTCGCAATCCAACGGCGGAAGAAATTTCCATGGTATTCGATCACCCACCATCAGCTGCAAGCCCTGTAGGGACGATTACACTGCCTAACCCAGACCTAAAGGAAGAACGTAACCATAATATTGAACTTGGTTACAAAAATCAAAGTGCCCATAACCGTTTTTCCTGTGCCGTCTACTATAACCGCTACTCAAATCTGATCGAGAACGGTGTGATCACTGGCAATACGGCACCTGACGGCAGGGATATTCTCACCACTCTAAACAGCGGCACGGCAGAAATCTACGGATATGAACTCACCGCAAGCTGGCAGCTTGAAAAATTAACATCCAGAATGAAGGGGCTAGAGTTCGGCGTCACAACTGGTCGCTCATGGGGTGTAAACCGAGAAAAAAATACATGGCTCAATAGTATCGATCCATGGAAAAGCTCAGCCTGGATTGGCTACACCTCTACTGACGATTCCTTAGGCACTCGTCTTACCGCCATTTATGTTGATGCCGTTAAACATGTTGATGACAGCTCAGGCGGTCCATTTTTTCGGCCACCCTCGTACTTCACCCTCGATCTCAGCGCCTACTGGAAAATCACCGAAAACCTAACATTGCAAGCAGGCGTGATTAACCTCCTAGACGAGCAATATTGGACATGGGGAAGCTCACGCCGAGGAGGAGGCCATATAACAAATTCTGCGGCCATCACCGATCGTACAACAGCACCAGGAACCCATGGGTTTATTTCTGCCAGCTACCAATTCTAACCTAACAAAAAATGACACCAAAATCAATATTACGCAACTCACTGATAGCCACTGGCATCGCACTGACCAGCCCAATTATCAATGCCAATGAATCAAACTTCAAAAAAGACCGAGCCGCAATCCTCGCCTTAGCAGGGAAATTTGAAATTACATTCAATTTTCACGAAACTTACTCGACAGCTAATGGTTATGAGATAAAAACCAAAAAATACAGCGAGAAAGCCCATGAACTTGTAAAAGTAGTCGAGGATACAGATACTCGCATTGTGCTTCAACACTTACTCCAAGTGGAAGGAGATGAAGGTTCTATGGTAGTCAAACACTGGGGCCAAGTATGGACATTTGAAGATAAAGAAATTCTTGAATACCAGGGTGAAACCACTTGGAAAAAAAGACAGCTCAATACCGATGAAGCACGTGGTACATGGAGCCAGTATGTCACTCAAACTGATGACAGCCCACGCTATGAGAGCTATGGTAAGTGGGATCATTCGATGGGCCTAAGCCAATGGGTTTCAGGGCAAACGAATCGTCCACTCCCACGCCGTGAATATAAAACCCGAAAGGATTACGACATCCTGGTTGGAATCAATACTCACATCATTACCCCACAGGGATGGGTTCACGAACAAAGCAATCGCAAGCTGGTAAAACGTGATAACAAAAGGCATTACCTCTGCCACGAGCGTGGTTTCAACACCTATTTCAGGGTGCCTGATCACGATTTTTCTGTTGCCGAGAGTTACTGGAAAACTCACTCAAAATTTTGGAAAAGTGTTCGTGCTCACTGGATGGCACTTATCAATAAATCTAACGACGTAAAGTATACACGCAGAATCAATGGCAAAAGCATGCGTAAGGCACTGCATATGCTCATGGCTGATCCAGAGGAGAAAAAAGCTGCCGCCCCAGAGGATATACCAAAAACTCTGACACCCTATTTAATAAAAGATCGATAGTCCTAACAATTAGCAACAGATCAACCAGCCCCGCCTTGCTCAAGCTCGGCGGGGTTGTTCTTACTCCAGAACAAACAAAATAACATCAATCAAACGTGTGAAATTAGCCGCTAACTAAAGACAAGACAGCGACAGCAATAAATATCATTTCAGTGAATAATACACACGATCTGTAATTCATACACTCTATTCACATCACACTAACAACTAAAAAGTCATGATTGAAATTCTCGCTAATCTTCTCGTCTTAACACTCTTTCTCGTTACCTCTTTTTGGGCAATTCTTGGCTATTAAAACCCAACCTCGGGATAGTAATTTTCATCTCATAAAAATACATGCGCATAAATGATTCCATACTCATTCTCTATGCCAGCCAGACCGGCACAGCGGAAGACCTTGCCAAAGATACCGAGGAGCAACTTGTCGAGCTTGGTTACATAGTCAGGTGCCTCGATTGCTACGACACAAATCCAACATTTCTACGTGAACATAAAACCTGCATACTCATTGCAAGCACATGGGCAGACGGAGACCCCCCAGATGATGCTGAAACATTCTACAACGATCTAGAAAACAACAAAAATCTTGATTTATCCCATCTCCGCTTTGCCGTCTTCGGACTAGGAGATTCAGCTTATGAGCAGTTTAATGAATGTGGCAAAAATTTCGATCGAATGCTCAAAGAGCGTGGAGGTTCGAGAATACTGCCACGTGTCGATTGCGATGTCGATATGGATGCCCCCTTTGACCAGTGGGTCAAGAATCTCACAAAGCGCCTTGCAATAGACATAGTTGGCCACTGTTGATTCCGATAGCCCAGAATATAGGCTATGATAACTAATCTTCTTGCAGGTCAGTTACATGAAGGTTTTTCTAATCTTCATTCCCCATTTGAGAAGAATCGCCACCACATGTGTGATATCCAAATTCAGCTGCCGCACAAATTTCATGCCACAGATTTGAGTGCTTAGCACATGCAATTGACATTTCAAAAATGACACCCCCTAGAGAGTGATAGCAGCGTAAAACTGAGCACTCCACTCCTCGCTTCATCATTTTGCAAATTTGAATTGTGTGAATCATTGCTACATCTACCCGAATAACATGATGATCACCCACACATGTAACCTCGCCCTGCCAGATCCTTATTTCTCTGATCAACCACGCACAAAGCATGTCAACGTGATCACTAGCAATTCTGAATTCAGGCACGATTTCTGTCCCCGTAAGCCCTTGTAAAATAATACTCACGGGATGGTTTGCGGTATCGTTTCGTATACGCTCTCTCCTTGCTCGACAACAAGGGCAGATGTTTAATTTGATGCAGTCTGCATCCCGCATTGCCCGTAGCCTCACGTCTGATACTATGTTCGATGCATACGCCTCAGTAACAAGATTATATGCCTTTTGGTTAAAGTTTTCAGGAATCCATATGACAGAAAAACTGTTTGGGCTGTCTGTGAAATCACATTCTATGGTACCCGCACCCAAACGAGATTTACCCTTAGCATAAACTCTTGATAAATTTTCAGTATTTAATCTGATTCCTACTTCTGGCCACTGAAGTTCATAACCTTCATCAAGATTTTCAGGTGCAAGCTGTAATGTATCCACAGCCATGTCAGCACCATACACGGATACCATTAAAAATCCCCGTCCAAAATCATTGAAATGATCCGTAATATGATTACCGAAACCATCCAAAGATAAAACCCTATCACTATAAACACCAGGGTGCATATCATCATTTTTCATCGCTATTTAATTATTAATTACGGCCTCCGTAATATGTCTATATTTCAACACAACCTAGTAATTTTCACATGCGCTCCCTTGCCATCAAATAGCGATGAAGTGCCTAACATGTCATCCCCTACATCATGTATGATACATATTCCGATGGCTTAACTCCTTTCTCCATTATAAATGCTTTAGTGAAATGGCTAAGACTGTTGTAGCCCACAATTAAAGCGGCCTCGGTAACATTCGCCTTACCTCCCAACAATAACCTTCCTGCTTTCTCAACTCGCAAAGACCGTAATTTACGTGAAATCGTCTTACCCGTCTGCTGTGAGTAAAACCGACTCAAGTAATGTTTTGCGCAGCCAATATCGCCAGCGAGTAATTCCAATTCAAGTGGCTGATCGAGATGCTCTTCAAGCCAGTGATGTACGGCATCAATCCTCTCATGATTGACTCTTCTCTGGTTTACACAAAATGGCTCAGCTTCTTTTTGTCCTGCTGGTCTAAACATATGAAGTGCTACTATTTCAGATACCTTTGCAGCATACCAAATCACTCTGGCCTGATCCTCGCATGGGGGATCTGCCAACTGCATTGCCATATCACGTTCGCTAGAACTCATCGCCCTAAGAAAACCAACAGGGCTCTCCGTTAATTCACCCCTCGAGTCGGTCGATATGAGCGATTTTCTAAGGGCCTGGAAGATACTCTCCACCCCCTCTCCTAGAGTTTTTTCAAGCCATTCGGGACGCATACTTAGAACCACGAACTCGTGAGATGTCTCCCCTGGCAAACGTGTAGCCATCAGGTCATTATGAGACCAGCACATAGAAATGGTGGATGAGACCAGTGACAGTCTTGTTCTCTCACCCAAGACAACGCCGCAACCCTGTAAGTTAAACACCACATTTAATTCTCCCATTCTCAGAGCAGAACTCCAATCCACTGCCCGTGATTGCTTCCTAATACCATACCACATCAAAATCCAGCCAGGATCACATGAGGATACCTCGCTCTGCAAATGCTCACGCTGAATCAAATTATCTGGCATTTCAAATCTCACCTAACTACTAAAGTCAAACTTTGTTATTGCAATTGATTCTCAATTGCAATAGAAAAAAGGCAGCCTAGCTTCTTTAAGGCTCAACACGTATCACCACTCAAAAATCATGATAATTTGCAATATTGATTCTCGAATCCAAAAACAGTCACGTACTCAGATTCCACAGCGTATTCTCAGATTGCGAGAAGCATCCCGCAAAGCTAAATCACATCAAGAGAAATTGAATTTTTTACTGCCCACGAATACAAATGATAACGGTGACCTGAATAGAGAGAAACCTGCTTAAATAGGATATAGCATGCTAACTGAATCTACTTGTGTGATCCACACTGCTCGCCGAGCTGAAGCGACTGTAGGTTGATGGCGACATTGTGCACACGATGAAGACGTATCCCCTGCTGGTATGCCAACGCTGTGATAACGGCCGTAGCATGATCACGTCTCTCAGGATCACGTTCACCAGTAATACTTTCAATAAAAGACTTTCTGGAAACACCCAACAAAAGAGGCCGATCTAGCTGCAAATCACTTAAGCCGCATAGAATTGCAATATTATGCTCCAGCGTCTTGCCAAAGCCAATACCAGGATCAAAACAAATACACTCGGAATCAATCCCTATATCCGTCAAACATTTCAATCGTTCCGCGAAATAATGCTTCACTACATGAATAACCCCACCATCATCACCATAACTTGGATTATGCTGCATGGTGAGCGGCTGACCATGCATGTGCATAACGCAAACCCCAACCCCAGTTTCGGCACATAGACTTGCCATTTCCGGATCACTGAGGCCAGTCACATCGTTGACTATATCTGCCCCAGCTTCAATCGCAGCCCTAGCAACGATTGATTTGGAGGTATCAATGGAGATGAGCACTTTGGATTGCTCTCGCAATGCTTCAATCACCGGAATAGTTCGTCGAATTTCTTCCTCAATTCCCACAGGTGCCGCGCCCGGGCGAGTCGACTCTCCACCTATATCAATAATTTCTGCACCTTCGTCAACCATGCGTAACGCATGCTCAATCTCACGAGTGTTGTACTTCCCGCCATCCGAAAAAGAATCCGGTGTGGTGTTAAGAATCCCCATGAGGACACCACCATGGGTTAGATCGAGAGTACGGCGTGGGGTTTTCCAGGTCATCATTGCTACTTGCATTGCATTTTAACCTCACTAGGATTAGAATCAACCTTATGATATCAACAATTAAAACATCACTTTTATTGAGCTTTGCTACAGTATTCTTGATTGCGGGAATATCAGAAAATGCGTATAGCCAGAACCAAAATAAAAAGCAAAGCGTGCGTATGATGCGTAACGATGATGGGTCGTTCACAGAATTTCGACGCAGCTCAAATGAACGAATACTAGAGAAACGAATTTTAGCACCACAAGAGGGCGGAAATGGTGAGCTGGCAACAACCGTTAGTTTTATTTATAGAAAAGATATACACGGCCGACTACGCAGCTGCAAAATTCATGACGCAATTGGCACAATTCTTTATCGTGTATCTTATGGTTACCACAAAGACACGGGACGCCTTGACAGGGAATACATGTATGATGCGCAGGTTAAACGCACTGTTGCAATCATCGGAGCTGACGGCAAACCCACTAATGTTGAAAAGCCTGTAAGAAGACTTTACTATCGCTATGATGCCCAGGGCCGCCCAGCGAAACCCATCGCGATATGCCTACCTCCAGGCAAACGTGCCGAGGAACTCTTCGGCAAGAATAAGGGAACATGGACTAAAGATCCTTTTAATAAAAAATAAGGATCACTTATGGACGAATAGCCGCCTCTTACGTTACCTCAGTCTGTTTTTTTGAGATAATCAGGGAATTCTTCGTTGAGGGTGTTGAGGTAATGCTTCGCCTCTTTGGCATCACCTTTCTTCTGCAGTGCTTGGTGCGCCTTAAACAAAGCCGCCGGCTTAAGTTTCTTATCATCGGCAAATTGCACGACCACCACATAGTGGGCAGCGGCCCCAGCAAAGTCTTGGCTGTTGTATGCAATGTCTCCTAAAATAAGACGAAGCTCTGCGTTAACATTACCCTTGGGTCGCAAGGCGAGCCCCGCCTCTGCAGACCGCTTCGCCATTGGCAAATCCTCCAAACCAAGGTGTGCAACTGATTCATCAAGCAATGCCTCAGCTTTCCAGAACGGCTGCTCCACAACATTCATGTAGTTTTTAATAGCAACAAGCGCTTCTTTATACATGCCAGTCTCAACACACGACTTACCTAACATTTTCCAATATGCCATTGGCGTTTGCCGAGGATCCTCTTGTGTGGTTCCCAGCCCAAGGTAGCGCTGTGCATTTTTCATCTCGCCGGCATTAAAACACTGCACTCCAAGCCAGCGGTAAATTGGTAACTGTATGTCGTTCTTTTTATCCATTTCACAAAGCTTTTCAACAGCAAGCTGTAACCGTCTTTTATCTTTCAAAGCATAACTTCCATACATTATTAGCATACTCGCCTTATAATCGTAACTGTCGGGCTCCATTAAAGCTGCCTTATCAAGGGCCGCGATAGATTCCGCGTATTTCTTAATCTGATAGTTCCCCCATCCAATCCAGTAATAACCGTTAGAAACAGTTTCTTTGGACAAGTTTGGAAAGTTCTTTATCATCTCCTCATAGCGTCGAATCATATCCCCATAGTCTTGATCATGCTTGCGAATGCGTGCACTGTTTTGCCAAGCCAGTGCTGCGAGTTTATCTTTCGGATAACGCTTAATAAGTAGATCAAAATCCTTGAGGGCCGCACCACGATCAGCAAGTGCAAGGAATGACTTACCCCGGCGTGCGATTACACGAGGTGCACGTGCATCATCAGCAGCACGTTTCAGGAAAGCAGTAAAATCCCGAACAGCTCCATTATGATCGCCAGAATCAGTCAGGCACCAACCTCGTTTGTAATAGAGGTTCACCTGATTAGCATCACCGATTTTGGTAACATCAATCTTGTTATAAGCCGCAGCCGCCTCACGGTATTTCTTCTGATCAAAAAGCGTCTCTGCCTTCAACATTAATGATTTATGAACATATTCGTGCTTGGGATAACGTTGCTGATAAATTTCAAGGAAAGCATCAACCTGCATTGGCAAATTTACTCCCTGAATATTAAAGAAACAAAGCATCCGAAAATAGCCGGCCTCAAATGCCTTTGCTGACAATGGAACCTGTCGCTCAGCTTGAGCAAAGTGTTTGATTGCCTCGTGATACTCTTTGAGTTTGTAGGCACTGCGACCAGCCACGTTGAATTTCATAGCCTCGGTAGCCGCCTCTCCCTTGTGGCTGCCACGCCTTATAACATCAAGCACACCCTGGTAGTTTTTTTGAGAATACATAACGTTCATCAGCGCAGCCTGTGCACTTGGTTTGAATTTATTCTCCTCAGATAGAATCACTGCCTTAAAGGCATTCTCAGCAAGATCGTTTTTCTTTTGCTCTAGATAAATAATTCCAGCATTGAGTGTCGCCTCAATACGCACATCAGCAACAACAAACGGCAACATGATAGCCTCAAATTTCTCCAGTGCCTTGTCATTATTTTTCTTATCAAGATACAAGTGCCCGAGTTTCAATATCGCATGCTGACGATACAGAACCAGTGCATCATCGGCGGATTCAATCTTGGAATAAGCACTAATTGCCTCATCGACCATATTGGCATATCGATAACAAGACGCTTGCTGGTAGCGTCCTCGGTAGCGCTCCTGTATCGTGGTCGACATAGTAGCTACACGTTCAAAGTGAACTGCCGCTTGGGCGTATTTCTTGTTGGCAACGGCATCGTAACCAAGGCGATTGGATGCCAATGCGACATATCGCCCCTCGCGGTAACGGTTCACCACTCTGTGAAGCACACGTTTCGCCTCATCGAGAGAACCCAAATAATAATAAGATTCCCCAAGGTAATAAAGCACTGCCGCAGCATTTGGGTGATTCGGAAACCGCTTAATGTAATTCTGTAACCGTGGAATGAGTCGGCGATATGAAACATTACGATTTCGCTCGTCTTTGTTGGCATTAGCCTGGTTATAAAGGTGCTTACAAAACTCGAACTGGTCCGTTGCAGGATCGGCTATTAATGGAGCATTCTGCGCACACAAAGGTGCCAATGCCATGGCGGCAGTGAAAACAATAATTAGGTAACGCATGGGAAAAAAGACTGTGAAAATGAAGCAGCGTGCAAGGCATGTGATAACTATATCAAGGAGCGGCAAGTTTGGCGGCTAAGCTAACGTTTTTGACGCCTGCTTTTTGGCACAATTCCAGCCCGCTAATCACTTTTTGATGGGGTGTTTGATTGGCGGCCTTGATCACAACCGCTTGATTAGGGGTCATAGTAACCTTGGCTCTAAGTAATTCATGCAGCTGATCTTCTGTGATTTTTTTACCACCTACCGTAAATGAGCCGTCTACATTCACCACGATAACAACTCCAACCGGTGCAACACGCGGCTCAGCCTGAGCTGGCATCGCCCCCACCATTTCAAGTGCCTCTACCTGCATCTTCTGGTTCTGAGCCTCTACCCTATTCTCCACGCCAACAAAAAAAAACCCACCGATGACGATAGTTATAATTTTGAAGGGTAGGGGAAGAAACATAAATAGTGAATAGCTCATACTCATCGATTTTGTGGATTATTTTTGATTACGTTGGACTTGGGTAGCAAAAGAAATGTTAGGTATCCCCGCTTTTTGACACACGTCCACGACTTGAACGATTTTTTCGTAATCCACTTTAGCATCACCTCGGATGCGGATGGCTTGGTTATCGTGCACAGCAGCGATCCGGTTGAGCTTGGCAAATAGCTGCTCCTGAGACATAACTGTGCTATCTACAACCACCTCACCATTCTCGCGCACATTAATGATAATCTCTCCCACCGTTTGCCGTGCGTTAGCTCCTTCCTCAGCAACAGGAACAGATACGTTTAGCTCGCGCTCACTTTGCGAGAACTGCATCGTAGCGATAAAAAAAATCAACAGTAGAAAAACCACGTCAATCATCGGTGCCAACGGGAAGGCGGCAGCATCGGGCTCTCTAACTTGAAATTTCATCTTTTAACTGGTGATGTGTGTCAGATGTTATGCACATCTGGCGTGTCGTTGGATGGCCGAGACATTGGCACAGGCATCATGTCTGGATCATTATCTCCATATTCCCTGTGTCTAGCGTGGGCGTCTCTACGTTGATTGTCATCATGTCCAGATGCCTCACCTGCATAAAGAGGTGTTGGTGCGTTACCGCCACGACGGTTGTATTGCGCAGCAAGGAGTGCCATCAGATGGGTTGCCGCTGCTTCGAGTTCAGCAAGGTATTTCTGCACTTTACCACGAAAAAAGGAGTAGAAAATGACTGCTGTGATACCAATAACCAACCCACTCGCTGTAGTTACCAACGCTTGGTAAACGCCCTCCGCGAGTTTATTGGCATGCACTCCCTCGTAATTGCCACTAGCAATTTCCATAAACGCTCGGATCATTCCGATGACTGTACCCAATAATCCTGCCATTGGTGCAATCGTACCCACATCGTTTAGATAACTAATACGCTGAGTTAGTATCCCAGCTTGACGTGATCCTTCTGCTTGTGCCACCTCACGAACTTCTTTGATGTTAGCACTGGTATTCTTGGTCATGAAATCCAAGGTTTTTTCCGTGATACGGGCGATGCTCTGACCCTGCCGATTACAATGAGCAACAAGACCCAAATAATCACGTTTTCTAATCAGAGCCTCGGCCGCATTCATGAACTTATCACTGACTACTGAATTCCTGCGTATGGTGATAAAGTACAGCATAATGAGCACCGCCGCAATAACGGAGAGCAGCGCGAGTGGATACATCATAAACCCACCCATGGATAAGATTTCAAGGACATCCTTATTTTGATCGTTGCCGGGCACCTCAGAAGCCCCAGCGGCCAGAGTAGCTTGGGTCAAGAGCCACAACAAAATGACCACAGGCGAGAAAATCAGTTTGGTAACGTTCATAAATTTGATTTAACAAAGATTATAACCCGAATTTGTTCAGGCGCAAGCGTGGTAAATCCTTCTTAGACAAGTCTTTTCTCTCTTCACAGTGGCGACTTGCGTGCCGTAAGGGCCTCTGTGAGAGTTATAGTAAAGATTTTAAATCAAGAGCACCTCTAAGAACCTAGATATCCGAATCCAATCTTCCCTAACAAGCTGAAATGAGTTAGGATCACTGTCATGAGCAACTACCGGAAACAAGACAAGGGAGGCAACCTGTTTTCAGCCATTGA